>Ga0070726_10000459_pt1 | contig 51169 bp, 39 predicted proteins | sample tdAd471_FD_67275 | JGI IMG/M metagenome (GOLD analysis project Ga0070726, IMG submission 67275) | Marine sediment microbial communities from the Atlantic coast under amendment with organic carbon and nitrate - tdAd47.1 | ecosystem: Environmental > Aquatic > Marine > Coastal > Sediment | place...
GTCTCTGGCGGTCCGATGATCGGGGCGACACCTGGACGGTGCTGTCCCCGGACCTGACCCGCAATGAGGATCGCATGCTGATGCCGCTCATGGACCGTCAGTGGTCCTGGGAGGCGAGCTGGGACATCTATGCGATGTCCACCTTCAACACGATCACCTCGATCGCGGAATCGCCGGTCAATGAGGACCTGATCTATATCGGCACGGATGACGGGCTGATCCAGATTACGCGGGATGGCGGAGCCAATTGGCAGCGTGTGGACGTGTCCAGCCTGCCGGGGGCGCCGTCGCGTGCCTATGTCAATGACATCAAGGCCGACCTGTTCGACGAGAACACGGTCTATATCGCGCTCGACATGCACAAATACGGCGACTACACGCCCTATCTCTACATGTCGACGAATGGCGGCCGGACCTGGACGTCTCTGGCGGACAGCCTGCCAGAAGACCATGTCGTCTGGCGAATTGTCCAGGATCACGAAAATCCGAACCTGCTGTTCACGGCGACCGAGTTTGGCGTTTTCTTCTCGGTTGACCGGGGCGGGCAATGGATCGAGCTGACCGGCGGAGTGCCGACCATCTCCTTCCGCGATCTGCAGATCCAGCGGCGCGAGAACGATCTCGTCGCGGCGAGTTTCGGACGGGGGATCTACATCCTCGACGACTATACGCCGCTGCGGTCCATCACGCCGGAGGCCCTGGAGGAGGAAGCGCTCCTCTTCACCAGCCGCGACGCGCTTTGGTACATGCAGGAGCACCCGCTCGGATTCGATGCCGGCGGCTCCATGGGCCATGGCCATTACCGCGCCGAGAATCCGGACTATGGCGCGGTCTTCACCTATTATCTCGCCGAGGGCCTTCAATCCTCCGCCGAGATCCGCCAGGAAGCGGATCGCGAGCTGGTTGAAGCGGGCGAAGGCACGCCTTTCCCGGGCTTTGACGTTATCGAGGCGGAACGCCGCGAGCAGGCGCCGGAAGTCTGGCTGGCCATTTCCGATGCGGACGGCAATGTCCTGCGTCGGGTCTCCGGTCCGGTCAGCGGTGGTTTCCACCGTATTTCCTGGGACCTGGCCCGCGCATCGACGCAGGCGGTGACGCAAGCCGGTGGAGAGAACGAGCCGACCGGTCCGCTGGTCGCTCCGGGCACCTACACCGCAACGCTCTACCAGCGCGTTCGCGGTGAAACGCGTCAGCTGGCTGAACCGGTCGAGTTCAACGTCGTGCGTCTGCGTGAAGGGGCTCTGCCGAGCGCCTCCCCGGACGCGGTCGCAGCCTTCTGGGATCGCCTGTCAGCTCTGCAGGGCGACCTCTCGGCGGCCAATGCAATGGTCAGCGAGATGGATACGCGTCTGGGCGTCCTCCGGACGGCGATGCTGCGCTCCAGCGCGGCTCCGGGGGCGCTGGATGACCAGTGGCAGGCCCTGCGGGACGAGGTCTATGCGATCGAGGAAGCGCTGGGGGGCAATCAGTCCCATGGGGGTCAGTACGGCCCGCTTCCGGAGACCGTCGGCAGCCGCCTGGGCTTTGTGTCGCTGGGCGTATCCAACTCGACCTACGGGCCGACGCCGACGCACGAGACGCAGCTGCGCTATGCGGAGACCGAGTTCGCGGATCTGCGCGACCGGATCAACGCGCTCTACGAAACGGGTTTCCCGGCGTTCGAAGAGGCGCTGAATGCCGCCAATGCGCCGTGGCGCACATCGGGCGGTGCCAGCCGACTGCCGCCGCTCTAGCGGTTGCTGTTCGAATAGAGGGGGCCGCGCCGCAAGGTGCGGCCCTTCTTCTTTCAGGCCATCCGTTCTGCAGACTCTATCCGCAAAACCGGGCCCCGCTTTTGCTGAAAATGCTCGGCCTTGGCGGTCGCATTTTCGAACCGCAAAACCGGTTCCCACTTTTGCTGAAAATGCTTCAGCTGCCGAAGGCCACGCGGATCCCGACGCGGGCCCAGCGCCCCGGTGCAGGTAGGCCAAGTTGCGGGATGATCTCTGCATCCGTGGCGTTGTCCACGCGAGCATAGATCTCCCAGCCGGCATCGGTCGGACTGTATCGAGCCGACAGGTTGAGTGCCGTCGAGGCGGGCAAACGCTCGAACACATCTTCATCGCTGAAGCTGTACGCCGCGCCGCGATGGTCGAGCTCGGTGCGCAGGAAAAGTCCGGGGCGGGCCTCACCCTCGACCGCCAGCCGGGCGATCAGTTCCGGTCGTTCCGACAGATAGCGCTCACCATCGATGCCAAGCGGTTCGTCCCGCCGCAAGCGCATGGCGGTCAGGCCCCCTTCAATCGACACCCTGTTGGACAGCCGCGTCGAGAAACGGGCCTCGATACCCCGGGCCGATGCGCCCTCCACATTCACGCGCTGGCGCAGACGATTGCTGCCGACAGTGATGTTGATCTGGTCGAGTGTATCGTCCTGCTTCCAGACAAAGGGGGTGAAGGTCCATTGCGAGCGCTCGCCCTGATGCCGGATTTCCAGATCGACACTGGTGAGGGTTTCCGCCTCGAGGTCCGGGTTGGGGAGGAAGCGGTTGAGCGCGGCACCGTAAAGCTCGCGCAAGGTCGGGATGCGGGCCTTGCGGGAGAGGCTGGGGCGGAGTGTCCAGCTGTCGCCCGGTGTCACCAGAAGGCCCGCTGTGGCGTTCCAGGTTTCGAAACCCTCGCCTGCGGGACGACCGCCCGTCGCTGTGATGTCGAGCCGGTCCGCACTCGCTCCGGCGAAAAGGGTCAGGTGATCTGACAGGTCGCGCTCATACTCAGCCCCCAGGCTGAAACGCCGGTCGGCGAAAACCTCTGGTGCGCCGGAGTGTGTCCCCGCGGCGAATTCCTGCTGGGCATGGCGGGTGTCCAGGCCTGTGAGGCTGAGCCGCAGTTCGCCACCAGCGAAATCGCGCCAGTCGGCGAGCAGACGCAGACCGATGGCCTGGTCGTCATCAATCTGGGTCTCGTCAAGCGTGTCATAGGTGATGGAGGTGAAACTCTCGATGGTCTGGTCATATTCCTGATACCAGAGCGTCGCGTGCAGGTCGGCACCGCGAGAAAAGGCGAGACCGCCCCGCGCGGTCAGGAGAAGCTGGCGGGCGTCCGGATAGCGCCAGTAACGCGGACGGCCCTGGGCCGCACGGTCAAAGAGGGCCGGCGCGATCCCGAAATCGGCATTTACAGACAGGAGTGATGCGCTGAGATAGGCGCTGTCTCCCAGCGTCTGATGATAGCGCGCGACCAGGCTCGTGCGCGACAGGTCGCTATTGAGCCGACCGGGCTGGTCGTCGTGCGCGAGACGGGCCGCCGCGACAAGCCAGTCGCCGGTCTCGGTTTCGCCGGTCCAGCGCAGGCTTGTCTCGAGGCGCCCGGAATCACCGAACCCGATACGGATGCGTCCGGCGGCAGGGCTGTCAGCGGCGCGCAAGGGATCGATCTCGATCACCCCGCCCGCGGCATTGACACCGTAGAGCGATGAGGCCGGTCCGGACTGCACAGCGAGCGCCCCGATAGCGTCGGCCGGGATGATGGCGAGATTGATCCGGTTGTCCCAGGGAATGTTGAGGGCCGCGCCGTCGAAATAGAGTGCGGTCTGACGTTCCCCGGCATTGCGCAGATAGACCAGCGTCTCCCCGCGGGAATTCGTGGTGATATTGGCTGCATTCGACAGGCGTAGCACATCGACCAGAGAGACTGGCGAGATCGCGTCAATAGCCTCAACCTCCACCCGGTCCAGCGACTGGTTTGCTGGCGAGCGCTCCAGTACCGACCCGATGACGGAAATCTGGTCCTCGATGGGAAACCCGTCCTGTGCCTCTGCCGGCATGGCTGCAGCGAGGGCGATGAGGCTGACGCAGAGAAGACGCATGGGACGGACACCTCCGGCAGGCCGCCGGGCAGATAAACAGCGACCAGACCTAGTCGGATTTGAACAGGGGGTCCAGCGTTCGGGAGGAGGGAAAGCGCAATGAACAGTCTCACTTACGAAGATTTCAGCGCGGGGTAATTTGCCCGGACGCGCTGCGGGGTCGTGTAAGAAAAACAAGACAAGTGGAGACCCACATTGAAACCGACATCGATCATTCTCGTCATGGCCACGGCCCTGGCGAGCGCGACGGCTGCGCCAGCCCTTGCAATGAGCACCATACAGTCTTCCCAGACCGGTGTGCGGGCCGCCTTCGCGGACGCCGAGGGGATGATGTTCACCGCCGAACAACAGGGCCGCATCGAGACGATTCTCGCCGACGCCCATGCGGAGGTTCGCCGGTATTTCCCGCAGTTGACAGGCGAGCTCACCGTGACGTTCACCCCGGTCGACTGGCCGCTCGACGGTGTCGGCGGCGTCACCGGGCGAGCTGATGCACCCGGTGACATCCAGATCCAGATCGCCACGGGCTATCCGGGCGGTGTTGACGCCGCGATCGAGGACGGCTTGCGGGACGCGCTCTATCACGAGATGCACCACCTCGTGCGCGGCTGGACGATCAATGAGAATGCCTTCGGGCCCGGCATCCATATCGCGGCGGCCAATGAAGGCCTTGCCGTTGTCTTCGCGGAGACGCTGACAGGAGAGATCCACGACGGCAACCGGGCCCCGGAGAACGCCGAGGCCTGGGCGCTTGAAATTCGCGATTTGCCGCTTCGCTCGGACTATTACCAGTGGATGTTCGAGCATCCGGACGGTCGGACCGCCGTCGGCTATCGCTCGGGTAGCTATCTGGTTCGCCGCGCCATGGAGGAGAGCGGTCTGTCCATCGTCGAGCTGACCGACAGAACGCCGGACGAAATCTGGATACTGTCCGGGCTTGGCGCACGCCCGGCTTCGCTGGACCAGTAAACGGCCCGGGATTTCGCGCGCAGGCATGGGGTCTTTCCAAGTCAGGCGGCCCCCGCTATAAGCCGCGCGAATCCTTCAAACCCCGGGTTGGCCGGGGTTTCCCGTATCTTGAGCAAGGACCTGTTCTCATGGCGATCCAACGCACCTTCTCCATCATCAAGCCCGACGCAACCGCTCGCAACCTCACCGGCGCCATCAACGCCAAAATCGAGGAAGCCGGTCTGCGCATCATCGCGCAAAAGCGCATCCGCATGACCAAGGAGCAGGCTGAAGGCTTCTACGGCGTTCACAAGGAGCGTCCGTTCTTCAACGACCTCGTCAACTTCATGATCTCCGGCCCGGTCGTCGTCCAGGCTCTGGAAGGTGAAGACGCGATTGCCAAATACCGTGAAGTCATGGGCGCCACGAACCCGGAAGACGCCGCTGAAGGCACGATCCGCAAAGAGTTCGCCGAGTCCATCGAAGCCAACTCCGTGCACGGTTCCGATGCTCCGGAAACCGCTGCCCAGGAAATCCCGTTCTTCTTCTCCGACGACGAAATCGTCGGCTAAGGCGGATTTCGGAGGCGGCGGCGACGCCACTTTCCGCACAGTGTTGAAACCCCGCTGTCAGCAGCGGGGTTTTTTCATGTCTGCCATGCGCAGGAAACGGATTGTGCGCGGCCGGGACGCGTCCCAAATAGGCGGTGTTGTTGTTCCGGAGCCCGAAGATGGACCTCGCCCTCTATTCCAGCCTGATCCTCTTCGTCATCGCGATGTCGATAACGCCGGGTCCGAACAATCTCATGATGATGTCTTCGAGCATCCTGTTCGGTTTCCGGGCGACACTCCCGCACTGGGCGGGCGTCCAGCTTGGCTTCAACGCGCTTCTGATCGCCTCCATTTTCGGACTGGGGGAGCTGGTCGAACGTTTCCCGCAAAGTCTGACCGTCGTCAAAGTGGCCGGGTCTGCCTGGCTTGGCTGGATGGCCTGGCTCTATCTGCGCGCCGCTCTGAATCCGCAGCCCGTCAAGTCCGGAGAAGCCGGAAGTTCGAGACCGCTGCGCTTTCATGAAGGCGCCTTGTTCCAGCTGATCAATCCCAAGGCCATCCTGATGACGATCTCCGCCTCCGGGGCCTTCATCGCCCTGGCGGATCTGCCTGTGGAGCGGGCGGGGATGATGATCCCCGCCTTTCTTCTCTTCGGCGCCCCGTGCGGACTGGCCTGGATGGCGGCGGGCGGGACGCTGCACCGTTTTCTCGGGGATGCCGGTCATGCCCGCTGGATCAATGGTGCGATCGCGCTCCTGCTTCTCTTCACCATTGCCCTCATTATCGGCGGCTAGGCGCTACTCCGCGGTCAGGCGCGCGACCAGCGCGTTCAGCACCACATCGTCCTGTGTGCGAATGGACGGGGCGGGGATGATCACATCCGGTGTCACCGGGTGGGAGCGTTCCTCGCCATTGGGACGGATGATATGCGCCTTGGGGAAGCCGACCGAAAAGCCGGAATGGGGCAGGGTGAAATGCTCCAGCGCCCCATAGGTCGTGGCCATGTCCCGGGTGGGTTCCCCGTAGAGCGTGCCGAAACCGTAATCCTGGATCATGGCTGCCGTGGTGACAGCATTGGAATAGCTGTAGCGATTGATCAGGACATGGACCTCGCCGTCGAAGCGCGCCTCCTCGCGCGGCTGGTTCCAGGGAATGTCGAAGGAAATCCGCTCCCCGGGGCCCGCCTCGGCGTACAGCGCGGCAAAGCGGGCGGAGACCGAGTCCGCCTCGGCGCTTTCGCCCTGTGCGTCCAGCCGCGCCTGGTTTGAAGCGATGGTTTCCGGGCTCACCAGAATGCGAAAGTCCGAGGCAAAGCGGAAGGCCTCATCCGCGAACCAGGCGACGACCGGGTCGGAATAGGAATTATCGCCGCCGGGATTATCGCGCAGATCAAGGATGAGATGCTCCGCCCCCGCTGCGATGAAGTCCTCGAAAGCCGCGTCGAGCCACGCCGTATACGCATCGAGCGCATCGGGGAGGAAGGCCTCCTCCGGCCGGGTGGCATCCAGATTGTAGAAGGCACCCGGGCGCAGATAGGCGATGTCCGCGGTGAGGAGGCGGGCGTCCCGCCCGTCCAGCGAGACGCCGGCATCAGGCCCGTTCAGCGCCCGGTACGCGTCCAGGCTGATCGCCGGGACCGACACGGCCTCAATCGTGCCGTCGCGGTCGACCTGCAGGTTGAAGCGGTCGCGCGGGCCATATTCCAGCCAGACATAATAGGGGTCGCCACTGGCGAGGATCGCATAGGCGAGCTCCGGCGTTTCGGCGGAGATGTTGCGGGTCAGGCGGGCCAGCCAGATCGGGTTGGGATCGCCTTCAAGTCCGGTGATGCGATCGCCCGGCTGGACCGGGCTGTCCGCTGGCGCCTCGCTGACAATGACTTCGCCATGCTCGACACGCAGGCTCAACGGAAAGAGGAGTCCGCCCTGGCTCAGATGCTCGGACCAGCCCGGATTAAGCCCCTCGATCCGCGTATGCCCGTGCCGTGCCAGGGCGGTGAAGCGCTGGAGTTCGGCATGGAGTTCCGACGCGGTCACCGGGTGGACGAGGCGCGCCTGGAGTTCGCGATAGCGGGCGTCAAACACGGCTCGGGGCGTTTCGGCATAGAGACCGGCTTCAGCAGATTGCAGGCCCTCATAGAGGCGTTCGAGATCCGCCCGGGCCTCGGCCGCGCTGATCAGCGTGTCCTGACCGCAGGCGGGCGGGGTGAGGGCGAGGAGGGCAGCAGCGGCAAGGGCTGCGGCGTGAAGGAGGGACTGCATCGGGAAATCTCCGCTTCGGTTACATCACCGGTGCCGACGGGAACCGGACGCCGGGAATGCCCGGCGCGACTTTACGACAACGCGATCTCGTGCTCGAACACCATGACCGGGGGCTCCTCTTCTTCTGACCTTTTTATTTCGAGCTCCCGAACCGGGCCTGTCATCATGAACGAGACGCGTTTCAGTGTGGGGGAGTGGGCGGTGGATGCCGACGCGAACCAGATCACCGGCCCGGACGGTCCGGTGGTGCTGGAGCCGCGCGTCATGGATCTGCTTGTGCTGTTCGCGAAGCAGCCGGGCGAGGTCGTCTCCAAGCCGGACATCATAAAAGCGCTCTGGGGTGAGGTGCATGTCAATGACGATGCCCTGACGCGCTGCGTCTTCAAATTGCGCAAGGCGCTGGGGGATGACGCCCGCGCCGCCCGCTATGTCGCGACCGTGCCCAAGCGCGGCTATAAATTCGTGGCCGAGGTCCGCGGGCCGCGTATCGAGCCGCCTGCGGCGGGCGCGCACTGGCGGGGTGCCGCGGTGATCGGCGGTGTCGTGCTGACCGGACTGCTTGTGATGGTACTGGTCTGGTCGCTGATGCAAAACGCCGGGACCGACGCCCATGTGTCCAGCCAGATCGTCCGGATCGAACGCGCCGACGGATTCTATCACCAGTTCACCCGGGCCGATAACGAGGCCGCGCTGCGCCTCTATTCTGACGTGCTCGAAGACGAGCCGGACAATGCGGCGGCTCTGGCCGGTCTGGCGAATGCGCTCACCCAGCGTCTGATCCGCTATCAGGGACCGGGCGGCGAGGGCGCGGGACGCACCACGCTCACCCAGGCGCTTGAAAGCGGGTGGCTGGAAAGCGAGACGGCCCAGGCGGGACTGGCCCGCGCGACCGCCCTGGCGCGCCGCGCGACGGAGCTGGACCCGTCCCATGCCCGGGCCTGGCGGGCGCTGGGGCTGGCACTGACGGCGGACCGGTCGCTCACCGAGGCCGAACGGGCCTATGAGCGTGCCCTGCTGATCAATCCGGACGACTGGGGGACGATGATCAACCTGTCCGAGCTGCAGACCCTGCTCGGGCATCCCGACCGCGCCTTGCCCTATATGGAACAGGCCTGGTTGGCGATGGAGCGGCGCTATGCGGATGACCCGGTCGAGATCCGTCCCTGGCACAGCGAGGTCGGCCTCTCCGTGGCACGTTCCAAACAGGCGCTGGGGGCGCTGGAGGAGGCGGAGCTCTGGTATCGACGGGTGCTTTCGCTCGACCCGCTCAATCGCGAGGCGGTGCGAGGTCTGACTCAGCTGCTGGAAAATGCGGGCGACACCGCCGATGCGACCGCGCTGTGCGAGGAACTCGCCCGGGCGACCGGCGAGGGGTGCTAGTCGCGATCCATGTCCGGCTTGCGCCGCGACTGCTTGATATCCGACTTGTGGGCCTTGGCAGCCTTCTGCTTGCGGATGGAGCTGAGCGAGGGACGCGCTTTCTTGCGCGGTTTGGGGGGCGTCAGCGCCTTTTCGATCATTGACCGCAGGCGTTCGCGGGCGGACTCCCGATTGCGTTCACGCGAGCGGTGCGTGTCGGCCCGGATGAGGAGGTCGCCCTCCTTGGTCATGCGTGAACCGGCCAGCCGGGCGAGGCGTTGCTTGACGGCGGGGTCGAGCGGCGCGGCGGTAACGTCGAAGCGCAGCTGCACCGCGCTCTCCGTCTTGTTGACGTGCTGACCACCCGGCCCGGACGCCCGCATGGCGCGCTCTTCGATCAGCGCCTCATCAATCACCAGCGTGTCGGTGATGCGCATGCTAGTCGTGCGGGTTCATCAGGAGGTCGGCGCCGAATTCGCGGACCTGGAGGCGAACGCGTTCGCCGGCAACGCGCGCCTTGCCGGAACAGGCCAGGGCGATGCATTGCGGGTAGAGCTGGTGCTCGGCCTCGAGCACGCGAGCGCCGAGCGTCTCGGGTGTGTCACCGTGCAGGACCGGAACGGCGGCTTGTCCGATAATCGGGCCGTCATCCATCTCCGGACGGACATAGTGGACAGTGCAGCCATGCAGGCGCACGCCCGCTTCCAGCGCCCGCTCATGCGTGTGGAGACCCTTGAAGGCCGGCAGCAGGGAGGGGTGGATATTGATCAGCAGGTCGCGCCATTTCTCCGTGAAGAAGGGCGTCAGGATGCGCATGAAACCGGCGAGGCAGACGATGCGTGCGCCATAGAGGCGGATCATGCTGTCCAGCGCGGCCTCGAAGGCCTCGCGGTCCTCATAGTCGCGGTGATTGACGACTTCCGTGTCGATCCCCGCATCCTCGGCGAGTTTCAGCCCCGGGGCGTCGGGATTATTGGAGGCGACCAGAACGATCTCGGCGGGGTAATCCTCCGCCTGAGCCGCTTCGATGATCGCCTTCATATTGGAGCCGCGCCCGGAGATGAGCACGGCGATCTTGGTCTTCGCCATCAAGAAATGTCCCGGCTCAGGCCGACTGGAGTTCGCCGACAATCATGCCGGTCTCGCCCGTTTCCGCAAGCATGGAAAGGGTCTTGTCCGCGTCTTCGGCTGCGACACACAGCAGCATGCCGATCCCGCAATTGAAGGTCCGGTGCATTTCGCTGCGCGCAATCCCGCCGGTCTTTTCCAGCCACTGGAAGACCGGAGGCAGGTCGAAACGGTCGTAGTAAATCACCGGCTTGAGGTGGTCGGGCGTCATCCGCGGCGGATTCTCGACAAGTCCTCCGCCGGTAATGTGGGCCAGCCCCTTGAGCATGCCCGACTTGATGAGCGGCAGGCAGGTCTTCACGTAGAGGCGGGTCGGGGCGAGCAGGGCGTCGCCCAGGGTTTCACCGTCCGAGAAGGGGGAGGCGTCGGACCAGTCCAGTCCGGAAATCTCGACGACCTTGCGGACCAGGGAATAGCCGTTGGAGTGAACGCCGGAGGAGGCGAGACCGATCAGCACATCGCCCGCTTTCATCCGGTCATGATCCGGCAGCAGGCGGCCGCGTTCGGCAGCCCCGACGACAAAACCGGCCAGGTCGAAATCATCGCCCTCATACATGCCGGGCATTTCCGCCGTTTCACCGCCGATCAGGGCGCAGCCGCTTTCGCGACACCCCGCAGCGATGCCGGAGACGATGGCTTCGCCCCGGACCGGGTCGAGTTTCGAGGTCGCCAGATAGTCGAGGAAGAACAGCGGTTCGGCGCCCTGGGCCAGGATGTCGTTGACGCACATGGCGACCAGGTCGATGCCGACTGTGTCCAGCTTTCCCGTGGCGATGGCGAGTTTCAGCTTGGTGCCAACCCCATCCGTGCCGGAAATCAGGATCGGATCGTCATAGCCCGCAGCCTTGAGGTCAAAGGCGCCGCCGAAGCCGCCGAGATCGGCTGCGGCACCCGGCCGACGCGTCGATGCGGCGAGCGGTTTGATGCGATCTACCAGTGCGTCACCGGCGTCGATATCGACACCACTATCGGCATAGGTCAGTCCGGAGGAAGGTTTTGACGTGTCCTGGTCGGCCATTTTGATTCCGCAGCCCCTAGAAAAGAGCGCGGAGTACAGTGCAAACCCGCATTCAAAGCAAGTCACGGGCTTCACGCGGGACTGCGTCTGGTTATAGTGGCGCCAGATCGCCGTTCTTGGGAGTTCGATCCGTGCGTTCACTTCTCGCTGCCTTCAGCCTGTCTGTGCTTGCCTCCACCGCCGCCCTGGCGGGGGATCCGTATACGATCAGCAATGTTCGCATTGATGCCGAGGCGTCCAATGCGCTGGAGGCCCAGACCGCGGCCATGCGCCAGGGGCAGGAGGAGGCGGCACGCCGTCTCATCGAGCGTCTCAGCCTGGCGGAAGATCGCGTCGAGACCGCCTTCGACTTCGAGCCGCACATGAATGAGTTCGGCGAGATGATCACGGACTCTGACCTGGATGATTCCATGGTGTCGGAGATGATTTCCGGCCTGGAAATCCTCAATGAACAGCGCAGTGCCACGCGGTATCTCGCCAATCTCACCGTCAGCTTTGATCCCGCAGCTGTTGAACGCATTTTCGACGGCTATGGCGTGCCATATGTCGAAACGCAGGCGCGTCCGACGCTGGTCCTGCCGGTTTTTGACGGCGCGGACCGTTTCCTGCTGTGGGAAGACAATCCCTGGCGTGCGGCCTGGCGGGAACAGAATTTCGAGAATTCCCTGACACCGATGTTCGTCCCGGCGGACAATACCGCGTCGGTCTATCTGTCCGCCCGTCAGGCCCTGAGCCTGGACGAGGCGGCACTGCGACAGGTCGCGGCGGCCTACGGGGTCAACCGGATTGCCATCCTGCGAGCGCAGGAGCGCGACGGTATCCGCCGGTTCGGCGGCTATCTGGTGACGATCAGCGGTGCCGGCGAGTTCGGCGTCGAAAGCTGGGGGCCGCAGACCGTTTTCGGAGGCTGGCGCGATGCAGCCAGCGCCTTCGTTTTCGACCGCGAGACCGAGTACAAGCGCCAGTCCGTCGTGCGGGATGGCGACACAGCCGAGTTCCGAGTCACGGTCATCTACGGCAATATCGGTGAATGGCGGTCCTTGCAGTCAGCACTGACAGGGGCCTCCCTGATCGAGGATGCCCGGCTTGACGCCATGTCGCGTGACGGGGCGCTGATGACGGTGAATTTCCGTGGCGAGCAGGCTCAGCTGATCTCTGAACTGGCCGAGCGCGGTGCGGTGCTTGAAGAGCATCCCGGACTGGGCTGGGTCGTCCGCAGCGCGTTCTGACCGGGTAGCGAGCCGGAAAGGCCATGATCAAGCAGATGGCGCTGGACCTGCCGGTCAAGGCAGACTTCAGCGCGGACAGTTTCATTCGCGGCGGGGCCAATGAAGAGGCCCGGGCGGCGCTGACCAATTGGCAGCACTGGCCGAAGCGCGCGCTTGCCCTGATCGGCGACCCCGGCGCGGGCAAGACCCATCTCGCCACGATCTGGTCGGAGGAGACCCGTGCGATCTGTCTGGACGCTGCGCGTCTCGAGGCGTCGCTGGCCTCCGTGCCGCCGAACGCGGTCCTGCTGGTCGAGGATGCGGACCGGGTAATGGCGGGGCAGGGCCTGTTCCACGCGCTCAACCGGGCGGCTGAAGGGGATATCGCCGCCATCCTCCTGACCGCGAGGAGCAATCCGGCGAGTTGGAGCTGCGAGGTTCCGGATCTGGTTTCACGCCTGCGCGCCCTGCCGCATGTCGCCTTGCGCGAGCCGGATGATGACATGCTCACCCGGCTGATCCGCAAACAGCTGCATGACCGTCGCGCGCCGATCCAGCCAGGGGTGATCGAGTATCTCCTGCCGCGCATGGAACGCTCGGTTTCCGCGACACGGCGGCTCGTTGACTTGCTTGACAAACACGCGCTCGTTAAACGCACAGCCATAACCCGGAGCGTCGCGCGCGACGTGCTCGAAAATCTGTCCCAAACAGGAGACGCAGGATGACGCTGGCTACCGAGGACACGGATCTGGACATCGAGGCGCTGAAAACCTCGCCGGATCGTTTCGTGAACCGGGAATTGTCCTGGCTGCGCTTCAACATGCGCGTCATCGAGGAGGCCGAAAACGAGAACCATCCCGTCTTCGAGCGGCTGCGCTTCCTGTCCATTTCCGCCAGCAATCTGGATGAGTTCTACATGGTTCGCGTCGCGGGCCTGAAGGCTCTGCTGCGCAATGGCGTGACTTCGTCGAGCATAGACGGTCTGACCCCGGCCCAGCAGGTCGAACAGATCCAGGTGCTGGCTGGCGAGCTGATGGGCAAGCAGCAGGAACTCTGGCGCGAGTTGCGCGAGGACATGCCGGAACACGGCGTCTCCGTGCTGGAGGCAGGCGATCTGTCGAAGACGGACGAAGCCTGGCTGCGCGGCGATTTCCTGTCTCATACCCTGCCGGTGATCACGCCGCTGGCGATCGATCCGGCGCACCCATTCCCTTTCATTCCCAATCTCGGTTTCTCCCTGGCCCTGCACCTGGAAGACGCCAAGACGGGCCGCGACATGCACGCGCTTATTCCGATGCCGAGCGGTGTGAAGCGCTTTGTCGAACTGCCCATGCGCGATGACGGGACGACGACGGTCCGTCGCTATATCGCGCTCGAGCAGGTGCTCTCCCTTTTCGCGGGCGAGCTCTTCCCGGGGCATAAAGTGCTCGGGCAGGGGACGTTCCGTGTCATCCGTGACAGCGATATCGAGGTGGAGGAAGAAAGCGAGGATCTGGTCCTCGAGTTTGAAAACCTGATCAAGCAGCGCCGCCGCGGCGTCGTCGTCCGCCTCACCATGGATGCGGGCATGCCGGACGCCCTGCGCGATTTCATCATCGCCAATGTTCATGCCGAGGCTCAGGACGTGGTGCCGGTGAACGGGCTTCTGGGTCTGACAGCGGTCGATGAGCTGATCCCGTCGGACCGTCCCGACCAGGTCTTCCCGGCCTACGAGCCGCGCTATCCCGAACGCATCCGGGACCATGGCGGGGACTGTTTTGCGGCCATCCGCGAGAAGGACATCGTTGTTCACCACCCCTATGAAAGCTTTGATGTGGTGGTGGAATTCCTGCGCCAGGCCGTCGCCGATCCCGATGTCGTCGCCATCAAGCAGACGCTCTACCGGACGTCCAAGAATTCGCCCATCGTTGCGGCCCTGATCGAGGCGGCCGAGGCGGGCAAGAATGTCACCGCCCTGGTCGAGCTGAAGGCGCGTTTCGATGAGGAAGCGAACCTGAAGTGGGCCCGCGACCTCGAGCGCGCCGGCGTCCAGGTGGTCTACGGGTTCATCGAGTACAAGACCCACGCGAAGGTTTCGCTTGTCGTGCGGCGTGAAGGCTCCACTTTGCGGACCTATGCGCATTTCGGGACCGGGAATTATCACCCGATCACGGCGCGTATCTATACCGACCTGTCGCTGTTCACCGCCGATCCGGCCTATGGCCGCGATGCCGGGCGGATGTTCAACTATGTGACTGGCTACGCCCGCCCCAAGGGGCTGGAGCGGCTGGCGGTGTCGCCAATCGATCTCAAGGAGACGCTGCTGGAGCACATCCAGGTCGAGATCGCCAATGCCAAGGCCGGCCTGCCGGCGGCGGTCTGGGTCAAGCTGAACAGCCTGGTGCATCCCGAGATCATCGACCGGCTCTACGAAGCCAGTCAGGCCGGGGTGAAGGTCGAGCTCGTCATCCGAGGCATTTGCTGTCTGCGTCCCGGCATTCCGGGCCTGTCCGAAAATATCCGCGTGAAGAGTATTGTCGGCCGCTTCCTGGAGCACAGCCGGATTGTCGCCTTCGCCAATGGCAAGGCGATGCCGTCGCCGTCGGCCAAGGTCTACATTTCCTCCGCCGACTGGATGCCGCGCAATCTCGACCGCCGGGTCGAGCATCTCTGCCCGATCCAGAACCCGACCGTACACCGTCAGGTGCTCGACCAGATCATGGTCGCCAACATCAATGACGAGGCGAACAGCTGGTATATGGATGCCAATGGCGGCTATCACCGTGTGGATACCAGCGGCAATGAAGAGCCCTTCAGTGCCCATGCCTATTTCATGACCAATCCGAGCCTGTCCGGGCGCGGCGAGGCGTTGCGCGATGACATGCCGCCGGTGCTGGCCGGAAAGGGGCGCTGACTTGGGTGAGGGGGCGTTCTCTTCGGCCCTGATCGCGGAAAACGCGGTCCAGCGCGATATCGCGGTCATCGATGTCGGCTCCAACTCGGTCCGCCTGGTCCATTTCCGCCTCGAAGGTCCGGCGCTCTGGCCGGTCTATAACGAGAAGGTCATGGCCGGTCTGGGCATGGGCGTGCGCAAGACCGGGCGTCTCAACCCCGACGGCGTCGATCTCGCCCTGCGTGCCCTCAAACGCTTTCAGCGCCTGCTCGACGCCAAGGGTGTGCACGAGCGCTACGTCGTCGCGACGGCTGCTGTGCGCAATGCCGATGACGGTCCGGACTTCATTCGCAAGGCGCGCAAGCTGACCGGCCTGCTGACCCGCGTCCTTTCTGGAGAAGAAGAGGGCGAGATGTCCGCCATCGGCCTGCTCGCAGGCATTCCCGGCGCGCACGGCATGACCGGCGATCTCGGCGGATCCAGCCTTGAGCTCACCCCGCTCACCAAGGGGGTGGCCGGTGAGGGACGGACCTTTGCGCTCGGCCCGCAGGAAGTGATCGGCCAGGCCTGGGACTATGCCAAGGCCCGGAAAAAGATTGATGAGCGCCTGAAAGAGGCGGACTTCTCTGGTTGCGAAGGTCAGACCTTCTACGCGGTCGGCGGCGCCTGGCGGGCCCTGGCGCAAATGGCGTTCGCCCGTGGTGACCACCCCTTGCGGGTCGTGCACGGCTTTTCCATGGAGACGCGGGAAATCCGGCCGCTGACCCGTCTGGTCGCCGGGATGAGTGAGGCGTCACTTGTGGCGACGCCGGGCGTGTCGCGCCGTCGCGCGGCGACCATGCCCTATGCCGCCTTGCTGCTGCGTCGCCTGCTCAAGCACGGCAGGTTCGCGCGCGTCGTGTTCTCGGCCTACGGCCTCAGGGAAGGCGTGATTCTCGCCAGTCAGGCCGAGGAATTGCGCGCTCAGGATCCGCTGGTCGCGGGCGCGGAAGCGCTCGCGCGTCCCGTCTCTCCGACACCGGGGTTCGGCGCCGCGCTCGGTCGCTGGATGCGGCCCTTGATGAAGGCGACGCCGGTGGCCTTCTCGCCTCTGCGGGACCGGATCCTGGAAGAAACTGCGGCCCGCCTGGCGGATCTCGGCGCAAGGCTGCACCCGGACCACCGCGTGGACCTTGCGCGCGACAGCGTGCTCTACGCGCCCTTTGCCGGCGTCACGCATCCCGAACGGGTCTTCCTCGCCGCCATGATCCATCACCGCTATGGCGGCAGTCGTTCGGCCTTCGAGACGCTGGATGTGGAGGGGTTGATCACCGATGACCAGCTCGACGTCGCCCAGGTCATCGGGATGACATTGCGACTCGGCGCGAAACTCTCCGGCCGGTCGGAGAAACTCCTCAAACGCTTCAAGCTCTCAACGCCCGACGGCTATGTCCGCCTCGACATCGATGAGAGCGTCCACGACCTCTATGTCGAGCGGTCCGTGTCCCTGTTGGACCAGATAGCCGAGGTTCTGGGCCGCCAGGCGCAGGTGGTGTACGCGTAGGTCGAGCCCTGCGGGCCGCACCCCTTCCGTCTCGAAGCCAAGCTTCGATCCACCTTCCCCATCAAGGGGAAGGATGAGGGATGGCGCTGGAAATCCTTTCCCTTGATGGGAAAGGTGGGCGGCGCAGCCGCTCGGATAGGGTGCGCGCCAAAGGCGCACGAAGCCCTAAACCGTCAGGTCTTTCGCGACGACCTTGCCGTCTTTCAGCGCGAGGGAGATCTCGCCGCGCTTCAGCTTGAGGGCGGGTTCGCCGAACACGTCGCGGCGCCAGCCCTTCATGGCCTGGATGTCAGCGTCGTCGTCGGCCGCGAGCTTTTCCAGATCCGGGACGGTGGCGATGAGGCGGGACGCAACACCAGCCTCTTCGGCGACGAGCTTCAGGAAGACTTTCAGCAATTCGACCGTCGGACCGATGCCGCTGGGCGGCGGCGCCGGCTTTTCGACCTTCGGTGCATAGGCCTCCGGATCGGCCATGGCCTCTTTCATGATCTCGTAGAGACGTTCGGCCGGACGGGAGCGTTCGAAGCCCTTCGGCACCCCGCGCAGACCGGTCAGCTGGTCGGCGGCTGTCGGCGCGACCGTGGCGATCTCGTAGAGCGCATCATCCTTCATGACGCGCTGTCGCGGCATGTCGCGGGTCTGCGCCTCGACTTCGCGCCAGGTCGCGGCGGCCTTGAGGCCGGCGAGCCATTTGGCGTGCGTCTTGCGCAGTTTGAGGCGTTTCCAGCTGTCTTCCGGATCGAGACGATAGGTCTGCGGACGGGTGAGAATGCTCATCTCCTCCGCCAGCCAGGCACCGCGATCCTTGTCTTCGAGGCGCTCGCGCATGATCGGGTAGAGATCGCGCAGATGCGTCACGTCGGCGAGCGCATAGTCGAGCTGTTTCTGGCTCAGCGGGCGGCGCGACCAGTCAGTGAAGCGCGGCCCCTTGTCGATTGAGCGCTTGAGCAGCGCCTTGACCAGCCCGTCATAGGCGATGGAGTCGCCGAGACCGAGGGCCATGGCGCCGACCTGCGTGTCGAAAAGCGGTGTCGGGATCAGGTCTTCACCGAGATGGTAGAAGATTTCCAGGTCCTGACGGGCGGCGTGGAAGACCTTCATCACCCGGTCATCGGCCATCAGTTCCCAGAAGGGTTCCAGGTCGATGCCCTCGGCCAGCGGGTCGATGATCACCTCGGTCTCGCCCCCGGCCGCCTGGATCAGGCAGAGCGCAGGCCAGTAGACCGTCTCCCGCATGAATTCGGTATCGACGGCGACATATTCGCACTGCAACAGCGCGTCACAGGCGCGCGTCAACTCTTCGGTCGTGGTGATCATGGTCATGGCCCGCGTGTTAACGTGACCCGGCCTGAATTTCCATCAGCTTTGGCTGTTGTCGCGGTGAATATATCGCATGCTGGCAAACGCGATCACCGCCGTGCCGATGGCGACGAAGACAAAGGCCCACCATTTCGGAAGCGCGTAGAAACTCAGGGCCATCAGGCCAAGCTGTCCGATGGAGGCGCCCCCGGCGTTGAAGATATTGCCCGTTGCGAGCAGGCGGGCGCGAACTTCAACCGGTGCCCGGCGTTGCGCCATGGCCTGCAGGGGAACGATATACATGCCCGCCGACACGGCTGCGAGGAAGAAGGCACCCAGCAGGTGCCAGTTGGCCGGGTCATTGATGAATTCGCCGACGCCCACGGCCTCCGGCGCTGTCGTCCAGTGTGCCAGCAGCCAGCCGAGATCGAGCGCGAATATCGTCAGGCCGAACCCGCCCGCGACCGTGAAAATGATCGCATCGCGGCCTCTCGAAAGCGTGCCGCAGGCGAGGGAACCCAGCGCCGCCCCGATGACAAAGATCACCGAGATGACAGCCACCAGCTGCGCGTCCTGACCCAGCACATCGCGGACGATGGTCGGGATCAGCGTGATCAGTCCACCGGTGACCAGGTAGAACCAGCCCATGCCCAGGAGCGGACGGAAAACGCCGGGATAGGTGGACGCGACGGCGATGGACTTGAACGTTTGACCGATGAAGTTCCAGTTGATCTCCAGGTCCGGCTTTGCCGGCGGTGAGGTCGGCGTGGGCAGGATGGCGAGCCAGCCCAGCAAGGCCATGACGATGAGCGCTCCGCCCATGACGAAGGCGCCGCCCTCCAGCGAGGGCAGAAGCTGTCCGCTTGCCTGGCCCATCAGCAGGAAGAGAAAGAAGACCGCGCCGTAAAGCGCATTGCCCGGCACGAGCTCGTCCGCCGTCAGATAGTGCGGCATGGAGGCGATACGCGCCGGAGAATAGATCGCGGATTGCGCGCCCATCAGGAAGAGGGTGAGCATCAGCAGCGGACCGTTGGACAGGATGAAGCCAATCCCGGCGAGCACCATCAGCACGATCTCGGCCAGCTTGGCCTGGCGCATGATCACCGCCTTGTCATAGCGGTCGGCGATCTGCCCGGCGGTTGCCGAGAAGAAGAACATCGCTCCGGTAAACATGGTCGCGGCAATGGGCACCACAATGTCGGAGGCCAGCCCCGCGACGGTGAGACCGTGATAGGTGGCCAGAAGGATCAGCGCGTTCTTGAACAGATTATCGTTGAATGTCCCGAAGGCACTGGCGAACAGGATCGGCGTGAAACGCCTGGTCCCGATCAGGCGAAGGGCGAGTTTCAAACTCATTGGGTTTGCTCCTGGAAGGCGAGGCCTTCCGCTTCCAGCTCGCGCGTCTTGCTTTCCACCGCCTCTTGCAGGCGCTGCATGAAGATCTCGCGTGGCAAGCCGGTCGGGACGGGATCGAGAAACTCGACAATGGCGGGGCCCGGCGTCTTCTTCCAGTCATCCTGGTTCCAGCGCAGGCCGAGATTGGTGGCGACGGGGACAACGGCCCGGTCGAGGGTCTGGTACATCATGTAGATGCCCTTGCGATAACGCTTGGTCTCGCCGATCGCGGCCAGACCACCTTCGGGATAGATGAGTAGAGGACGATTCTCGCCATGACTGCGGGAAATCGCGGCCTCCAGCGCGCCCGGTGCGGAAGTATTGCCCTGACTGTTGACCATGGTCGCTCCGGCGCGGGCGACGATGCGGTTGACCAGAGGGAATTTCTCGATCGCATTGCCGATTACGAAATTTACGTCGCCTACAATCGCCATCATCATCGGCCCGTCTGCATAGGACTGGTGTTTTGCCGCCATGATCACCGGCTGGTCCGTCGGGACTTCGCCGCGCACCTCGATGGGCACGCCGGCGACACGATGCAGGCAGAAGCGCGCCGATCGGCAAAACCCGATCATCCCGATCACCAGCGGTTGTCGCCAGGGCAGCCAGGACAGTCCGTAGCAGACCAGGGCGAAGACCGCGGCGAGCCCCCAGAAAAGGGCGTTGAAGATCAAGGAACGCATGGCCGAACCTCCCCGGTGGCCAAAACGGGCCGGGCGCGTCTAGGCGCACGCCTCAAACGGCTCGTCCTGAATATTGGATCCAGACTGCAGTGCTTTGTTCTGATGCGCAAATTCCGTCTCCAAAGCCCGCGTTCTGGTTTCAACACGCGTCTCAAGCGCGAACAGGAAGGCATCGCGATTTGTGCCCGGTGCCATCGGTTCGAGGAAGTCGATCACGGCGGTGCCGGCGTGCTTTTCCCACTTCTGTTGCGGCCAGCACTGACCCAGATTGGTGGCAACCGGAACAACATCGCGATTGAGCTGGTTGGAGAGGCGCCAGGCGCCGGAGCGATAGCGCAGACCCGTGCCGACTTCGGTGAGATGGCCTTCCGGATAGATCAGGATCGGACGGGCGCCTTCGGCCTGTGACCGTTCGATACCCTCGCGCAGGCTGGCGGCTGCTGCCGCGCCGCCCTGGTTGTTGACGACGATCGCACCGCACCGTTTCAGCACCCAGCCGATCAGCGGAAATTTCAGCATGTGGTCGCCGCAGACGAAGTTCACATTGCCGGTCTTGGCCATCATCACGATGCCATCGCCCCAGGACTGGTGCTTGGCGGCGATGATGACCGGCTGGTTCTTCGGCGGGGTGCCACGCACCTCCACCTTGATGCCGCAGATGACCCGCAGCAGCAGCACGGTCAGTCGGCAATAGGATCTCACGCCATGCATGACCGCCCAGCGTCCCGGGATCAGGGCGAGGAGGGCACACACAACCGCATAGACCGCGGAGAGGCTCCAATAGGCGATGTTGAAGAGGAAACTGCGCATGGGATGTCTCCCTTTTCGCTTGGGTTTTCTTTGAGGTCCGGGAGGCTCAGGATCGCAGCACGGCCATGATGCCGCGGACGAATTCCTCGATATGGTCGGACAGCGGCAGCTGGACGCGGCCATAGAGGCTGTATTCCGCCGGCTGCATCACCACGCCCAGCGCCATGCCGGACCGCAGCTCGGCATCGCCGGCCGGGATCTCGCCCTGGCTCATGGCTTCGCGCACGCAGGCGGTCATGAAGTCGGACGGGTCCGCGCCGCCATCCCCGGAAGCGGAGATGAAGTGGTTGCGGTGGGTGAGGTGGTAGGTGAACTGGGCCGGGTCCTTGTCGGCGAGGTGGCAATAGCCACTCACCAGCGCCCGCACGGTCTCCTCCAGGTTGGCGCCGGGCTTGAGGTTCTCGACCACCAGGTCCTGCAGGCGGGAGTGGATGGCTTCGAACATCATGCGGGCCAGCTCTTCCTTGGATTTGAAGTGGCGATACATCGCCCCGTCGGAGATCACACAGGCCTCGGCGATCTGCTTGATGGAGACGCCGTCGATTCCGTGGCGCGCAAACAGCTGCAGGGCTGCCCGCTCGATCCGCGCCTTGGTCGACCCATAGCGCGCCGTCACGCCTTCATTGGCGTCCGTCCCCTCGAAAATATCTTCACGCAACATGCCCGTATCCGTCGTCATAATCCGCTCCCTGATGTCCCCTGACTGCGGGTGTGAATGATCATTTACATGGTTTGTAGCGGAGGCGGATTATGATTGCAAGTGAATAGTCACTTACTTTTTTGAGATCCTGTTTTCTGGCGGCAGAGCGAAGCCGTTGTTTTCTTCGTTATTGGGAAAATTGGGCCGATGCGTAGCTTCGGGCCTTAGGGGCAGGCCGCCGACTGGCTGATGAGCCACAGCTTGGCCCGGTGCCTCTTTCTCCATGCCACCTCGCATCCCCTTACACTCTCCCAAAGTGAGCGCGTTCTCTATGAGAGGCGTGTGAGAGGCCCTTGAAAGGGAGTGGGCCTCGGTTGTCCCGTCAAAACCGTCGGAGTTTCCGGGGCTTGGTCGAGCCTGTTAGCCGGATCAGGGGGCTGGATGTGATAGTCGTAGTAGGAGGCGAAAATTCTGGACCGACTCTCACAGAAAAGCGGTGGCCAAGCTTACTCCTCCATCGCCTCATAGTCCGCGAAACGGCCCAGGAGGTAGCGGTCGCGCCAGAAGGAGAAGTCGTTGAATTCGCCGTGGACGAGGGGGTGGCAGCGATGTCCGTAGGCCTCGTCGCCGAGGGCTGCAGAGAGGGCGGTGACACCTTCATCATCGCATTCCGCTTCGAACCCCCAGCCCGGTTCGAAGACCATATAGCCTTCGGTGCGGGTGTCGGCATTCACCGGGAAGACGCGGTGCATCATCCGGCGCTGCTGCTCCAGGGAGAAGAGGTCGCGATTGGCAACGATGTTGGACCATTTGCCCAGGGTGCGCTCATCAGCCGAGCGCGGATCCTCGAACATTTCGTCGATCCATTCCAGCAGGCTGCCCTGGGGCACGGCGGCATAGAAATTGACCTCGCGGGTCTCACGCTGCGGGTGGAGCATGAGGTTGTAGAAATGCGTGCAGACCGGCGCATCCTCGCGGCAGGGATTGGGGCCGCCAAGTTCGGCGGGGCCTTGCTGGTCCATATAGGGCACGACGGCGCCGCGGAAATCGCGAACCGAGGCGGCAGCCGCCATGTAGATGATGCGGTGCATCGGGAATTCCGGGAAGAAGCGGGCGACCTCATTGCCAATCAGGCTGCCCATGGAATGCCCGGCAAATGTGATCTCGACGGGGCGTGCAGGCGCGTTGGGATTGGGACCGGCGCGATAGGTGCAGCCATTGGTCCGGTCTGCCGGGGTGGGGCGGCAGTCGATGCGTTCGACGAGGGCCTGGATCAGGGCGCCGAACCCGCCACTGCCGACGAATTTGCGGTCGGAAAGGGCGTTGTTGAGCGAGTCCATGCGGTCGCGGGCATAAACGGAGCCGGCCAGCGGGTCGTCCTCGTCCTCCTGGTAGCGCTCCTGGAAAGCGGTCGAACTTTCCTCGTACAGAGCGTTCTGGACCGAGAGCCGCTCCGGCGGGATGCGAATGGCGGCGCGGGTGCGGCCGACCATGTCGTCCCAGGCATTGCGTCCCACCTCGGCGAAACTGGTTGTCAGGGTGCGGGCAGGGCGCATGAACTGATACTGGAAGGTCTCCTGCGGGAAGTCCTCGAGCCCCCCGTTGAGCTCGTTCCAGTAATCCTCGTCATAGGGCGTGCGGCGGGGCAGGGGGTAAATGATATTTCCCAGCCCGTTATCGTAGAACCAGAGCGGGCTGAACCCGTCTATGGGGCGTGGCACAACCGGATTGCGGCGCGGGCGGTAGGCCTGGTCGTTTTCGCAATACTTGGTCTCGTCATACTCGGGATCGATGTCCGGCCAGCAGATAACGGGCAGGAAATATCGCAATTCCCGGGAGGGAGAGAGCCCGTCCTCGGTCTCGGCCATGAGGTCCTGGCGCAGCACGGAATCATACCAGCGCGTGCCCTGGTTCAGAACGTTCTCCGGAATCTGGAAGACCCCGCTGCCAATGTCGCCGACGAGTCGGGCAGGCTGGAAGAGAATGACATTGCGGGCGTCAAATTCGCCCCGGCTGTTGGTGAACTGGAGATAGCGGCGATAGGCACGCAGGAAGCCGGAATTCCAGATCAGGAAGACCGGGTAGTAGCCGTCATGCATCAGCGCGGGGGCCAGTGTCTCGGCCTCGCGTATGGCGTCAGGCTGGGTGACCATGCCGCCATGGGCGAAAATCAGGACGCGGATCGGCTCGTCCGGGTGCGTACGGGTGCGCATCTGGACGTAGCAGTCCAGACCGGCGAGGACCATGTTGATGTAGCGGCGGTTTTCCCCCTCGGCCTGATAGGTCGGCGCCTCGGGGAGGCAGTCCGCATAGCGGATCAGCTCGGCATCGTCTGTCAGACGTTCGCTGGCTACCGCCGGAGTGTCCGGGTCGACATAGATGTTGGACGGCGCGCCGTAATCATCAACGACGACTGCGTGCCAGCTCAGGTCACAGCGGCTTTCGCCGGTGTAGGAACCGGGATGATAGACCAGGTCATCGGGCGGTGCATTGGCCGGGTCATAGGGGGCGCAGAGGTCTGCGGGGCGCTCGACTCGGCTGTCCAGCAGGACGTTGAGGCCGGGAATGTTCGTTCGCGAAGGATCGGGTCTCGCGCCCACCTGGGCACCGACACAGGCAGACAGGGCCAGACAGGCCAGTACCAGAAGTCCTGTTTTCAGCCGCATCTCATCCCCCCGGTTGATCGGCTCAACTTCGGGTAGGGTAGGAAAAGAACCTGGTAGCGTCAAACGAATCCGGATTCGGAACGGGAGAATTGTCTAGCTATAATTGGCGTTTAGCGAACATAGCTCGCGCCATTGATGTCGATGCAGGACCCGGTCGCGCTGGCGCAGGCACCGGAGGCGAGGAAGGCGCACATGGCGGCGACTTCTTCCGGTTCGGCCATCCGGCCGATCGGGATTTCGCTTTTTGCGGCGGCGAGTCCGGCGGCGTTCTGGGGCGCCATGCGGGTGTTGATCCAGCCCGGCGCCAGGGCGTAGGCGTAAATGCCGTACTGCCCCCACTGGCGCGCAATCGTCTTGGTCAGGGCGAGGACGGCCCCCTTGGAGGCGGCATAGCCCATATGGTCCTTGTCCTCACCGCGATACCCGGCGCGGCTGGCGATATTGATGATCGATCCCCCGCCGGATTCCTTCATCTCGGGAATGGCGGCGCGGCAGATATCCGCGACGGCCATGACGTTGAGCTGCAGCGTCCCGGCCCAGTTGGCTTCCCAGGTCTCGTCCGAGGAATCGAGCGGGGTGTCCCAGTGGATGCCGGCATTGTTGATAACGATGTCGATCCGGCCACCGGCCAGATGCAGGGCGGCATCATAGAGATCACGCCCGGCGCCCGGCATCAGCAAGTCCGCTTGCACAGCGCCGAGCGCACGCGGTCCGATCTCCTGCACGGCGGCATCCGCATCGGCCATGTTGCGGTTACCGTGCAGAACGACCTCCGCGCCCTGTTCGGCAAAGAGGAATGCCGCAGCCCGGCCGACGCCGTGGCTGGAGCCGGTAATCAGGGCGCGCTTGCCCGCGAGGGGAAGGGTCATGGTCTACTTCATCTGTTTCTTGGCCATGCTCGCGTGGAATTTCCCGTAGGGCGGGGCGAGCAGGCGGGAGGGGTGCCATTTCGGTGTTTTGAAGACGGACCGCTCATGACTGAAGGTGCGGAATCCGTCCTCCCCATGATAGGCGCCGATTCCCGAATGTCCGACACCGCCAAAGGGCAGGTCGTGGACGGAGTAGTGCATCAGCGTGGAATTCACGCAGACCCCGCCGGAATGCGTCCCGTCGAGCACTGTGTCGATGGTGGCGGGGTCGGTCGAGAAGACATAGAGCGCCAGCGGGTGCTCGTGAGCGGTGATGTGGGTGAGGGCGTCGTCCAGCGCGTCGTATTCGATGACAGGCAGGACGGGACCGAAAATCTCTTCCGTCATGGCCCGGCAGTCCATGGGCGGATTGACCAGAAGGGTTGGCGGAACCTTGCGGGCCTTGGCCGTAGCCTCGGCGTCGTGCGTGGGCTGCAGCACCTCGGCGCCTTTCTCGCGCGCATCCTCGATGATGGCGATGAGGCGTTCATAATGGCGATCCGAGATAATGCCGGAATAGCCGTCATCGCTCGCGATATCGGCGAATTGGGCCCCGAACTGGGCGAGGATGGCGTCCGCAACGGCGCGCGACTCACCCTTCGGCACGAGGCAGTAGTCCGGTGCGATACAGGTCTGGCCCGCATTGAAGGTCTTGCCCCAGGCGATGGCCTTGGCGGCGGAGAGGTGCGGATAGCCGGGCGTAATGACGGCCGGTGACTTGCCGCCCAGTTCCAGCGTGACCGGGACAAGATTGTCCGCGGCGGCCATCGCGACCAGACGCCCCACCTGCGGCGAGCCGGTGAAGAAGATGTGGTCGAATTTCAGTTTGGTGAAGGCTTCGCCGACGGCGGCTCCACCGGTCACGACGGTGACCTGGTCCTCGTCGAAATACTCGGCGATCAGGCGTTTCAGGAGGTCAGCCGTAGCCGGCGTGTATTCCGACGGTTTGATGATCGCGCGGCAGCCGGCCGACAGTGCAGCCACCAGCGGTGCCAGGGCGAGCTGAACCGGATAGTTCCACGGGGCGATGATACCGGCGACGCCCTTCGGGTCACGGCGGATCCAGGCCTTGCCCGGCTGGAGATTCATCGGCACGGGGACGCGTTTGGCGGCAGCCCAGCGTGCGAGGTTTTTCCTGGCGTGGGCGGCGTCCTGGATGACGAAGGCGAGTTCGGCGACCTGGCTCTCGAACTTGGCGCGATGGCCAAAATCGGAGCTCATCGCCTCGCAGAGCGCATCGCCATGCTTGCGGCAAAGGTCAGCGACTTTCTCGATATCCTTGCGTCGATCCGAAAGCGGACGATGCCGTTGTTGGGCGAAGGCGTCCTTCTGGACAGCCAGAAGGGATTTCATCCGCTCGATCTGCTTGGCTTCGGCTTCACTCATCTCGGCCTCCTATTGGTGGTCTTCGGCGATCATGGCGGCCGCGCGGGTCGCAATCATGATGGTCGGAGCATTGGTATTGCCGCCCACGAGGCGCGGCATGACAGACGCGTCGATCACACGCAGCCCGTCCACGCCCTTGACGCGGCAGCGGCTGTCGGTGACCGCAAGCTCACCCGATCCCATCGCACAGGTCGAGGTCGGGTGGTACAGGGTCTCGGCCCGGGCCCGGACATCCTCAGTGAGGCCGGCGCGGGTGGTGATGTCATCGCCCGGATAGCGCTCGGCCTTGCGATCGAAGTCAAAGGCGGGCGCGCGCAGGATATCACGAACCTTGCCCAGCGCATCGGTCATCACGTCGACATCATATTCTTCCTCCAGATAGTTCGGCTGGATGAGGGGGTGATCATTGGGATCCGTTGTTTTCAACCGGATCTCGCCGCGCGATCGCGGGTAGAGCTGACAGGCGTGCAGGGTCACGCCGTGCCCCCAGGTCTTCTCGACGCCGTGCGGGTTCGAGATGGCAGGGATGAAGACGAGCTGCAGGTCCGGCAGGTCCTCGGCATAGGCGGACTTGATGAAAGCGCCACCCTGCACCGGGTTCACGAAAGCCGGGCCGTCGCCCATCAGCACCATCCGGCCCATCATGTAGATGTGGTGAGGAATGGAACGCAGGGAGTTGCCGATCGATATGGAGGAGTTCGTCCACAGCTGGGCGGTGACGTCCAGGTGGTCCTGAAGGTTCTTGCCGACCCCGGGGCTGTCACACTCGACGCTGATGCCCATCTCGCGCAGCTCGTTGGCCGGACCAATGCCGGACAGAAGCAGTGTCTGAGGCGAGTTGATGGCGCCGCCGGACAGGATGACCTCCTTGCGCGCTTTCAGCTCGGTGCGGGTTCCGTCGATATCGACTTCGACCCCGGTCGCGCGCCCGTTCTCGATAATGATCCGGCGGACCATGGCCTTGATAGTGACGGAGCAGTTTTCGCGCTCGAGCGCGGGGCGCAGGAAGGCGTCGGCGGCGCTGCAGCGCTTCCCGTCTTTCTGGGTGACTTGGTAGGGGCCGAACCCTTCCTGTTGCTCACCATTGAAGTCGGGATTGCGGCGGTACTGGAGCTGGTCGCCCGCCTTGAAGAATGCCTCGGTCAGCGGGTTGAGCGGCTGGATGTCCTCGACGCAGAGCGGTCCGCCCGTGCCGTGAAGGTCCGAGGCGCCGCGGGACTGGTTCTGGACTTCCTTGAAGGCGGGCAGGGCATTCTCCCAACCCCAGCCTTCGGCGCCGCATTCGCGTTCCCACTCGTCGAAATTCTCCTTGGCGCCCCGCATGTAGTGCATGGCGTTGATCGAAGAGGAGCCGCCGAGCGTCTTGCCCCGCGGCCAGAGCAGTTTGCGATTGTTCAGATGCGCCTGTTCCTCGGTCCAGTACCCCCAGTTGAACTGTTCTCCCGTGACCGCGAACTGCAGCAGCATGGGCGTCCGGATGATGGCGCTCTTGTCCGATCCACCCGCTTCGAGCACGCAAACGGTCACGTCCGGATTGCGGGACAGACGTTCCGCCACGGTACAGCCGGCAGAGCCGGCACCGCAGACGATGTAGTCATATTCCAGATCACTACTCATCGGTGCTGTCTTCCCCGTCGGCCATCTCGATCGGCGTGTCGATCGGCGTGTCGATCGGGTCACCATAATGAGCGGCGAGGGCGCGGAAAGCGGCGAAGCTTTCCTCGCGACGGCTCATCCAGTCGATATCCGCAGCGGTGCGGACGATGACGATATTGCGGCGTTCATCGACCCAGACGTACTGGCCATAGACGCCGGCCATAAACCATTCGCCGTCATAGCCTTCCGGTACCCAGAAATGCAGGCCGTAACCGCGGCCGTCATAGACGGCGTCCGGTCCGGGTTCCTGGAAGGCAGCATGGGGGCGGGTGGCCAGCTGGACCCAGCCTTCCGGCAGAAGGCGTTCGCCGTTCCATACGCCGTCCTGGAGGTAGAGCTGACCCAGTCGGGCATAGCTGTCCAGTGTCGCATTGAGGCAGCAATAGCCAATCGCCATGCCGTTATCACCCGGGATATTCTGGTTCCAGATGGCGTCGGCGGTCATGCCCAGGGGCTCCCAGATCTTCGCCTGGACGATCTCTGCCAGCGGACGATCATAGATGGCGCGCACGACGGCGGAGAGCACGTGCGTGTTTGCACTGACGTAATGCAGGTCCTGACCCGGTTCACGGTTGCGCTCGACGTCGGCGACCATGCGATCAACGCTCCGGCCATAGATGTTGGCCCCAAGGAAGAGGCGGCGAATGTCCGAATCCGGCGCGAAATAATCCTCTTCGAAATCGACGCCCGCCGACATCATCAGGAGATGACGAAGGCTGGTTGCGCCATAGTCTGTACCGGCGAACTGAGGGGCAAATGTCTCTGCCGTCTGGTCGAGATTGTCGATCAGGCCTTCTTCAATGGCCATGGCGATCAGGGTAGCGACAAAGCTCTTGCCGACTGACCAGGATGTATGAAGGGTCATCGGGCTCGACTGGAGCAGGTTTTCCTCGTGCACAACCTCGCCGTTGTGCAGAACCATCAGGCCGGTGGCGTTGGCATCGGCGTGCCAGTCCGGAACGGTACGGACCGTACCTTCAAGGTCAAAGCTGACCACGTCATTGGCCACATTCCGCGGCAATCCCACGCTGTCTGACGATGCGTGAATCGTCCTGTAGGGGAAGACTTCGCCCATCTCGCGAAAAGTCTCGACGAGATGCTCCGGCTGAGTGGCCCGCTGGATTTCCGCAGGCGAATACTCGGACCAGGGCCTGTAGTACCAACCGGATCCGGCGATGACAACGAAGCCCAAAAGAGCTGCTATCGCTATGATAATGCGCGTCATTTTTCTCCCCAAAGTCAGCTTATAAACGCTGTTCACTTTTCACGTTAGCAGAGTCTGGCGGTAAGAAAAGCGTGTCCGTCGGCGGGCCGCCTAACGGGTGAAGTGAGACATGCATGCATCAGATGCGGCATATTTTTTGCGAATCCGGTAGAAACCGGCTGACATCATCGTCTTACGGTGTTCATATATCGAACAGATGCGCGGACGGTTGGCATGAGTACCGCGTACTTGAGGGGAGAAAATTCCAATGAAGATGATCTCGAAGGCGGCTGTCCTTGGCACGACCGCTATTGTTTCTGGCCTGCTTACCGCAGGTGCCTATGCACAGGTGGAGACGATTACCATCACGGCGCAGAAGCGTGAGCAAACGCTTCAGGACACGCCGATCTCGGTAGCTGTGGTCGACGAAGTGTCGCTGCAGGAATCACAGGTTCGCGACGCCGCTGACCTGCAGGTTCTGGTCCCGTCCCTGCGCGTTGCCGAATTTGCGGCATCCACGAACACGCAGTTCGACATCCGCGGTATCGGTACGTCGTCGTTTAACCCGGGCCTCGAGCCGTCTGTCGGTGTCTTCATCGACGGCGTCTACCGCCCGAACGCCGGCGCGGCGATCAACGACCTGCTGTCCGTTCAGCGCGTTGAAGTCCTGCGCGGCCCGCAGTCCACGCTCTTCGGCCGCAACACGCCGGCAGGTGTGGTCTCCATCGTGACCCGCGGTCCGGAATTCGAATCCGGCTACGATCTCGCCGTCACGGTTGGCAACTACAATTCCCGCATCCTGCAGGGCGCCGTCTACGGTCCGCTCGTCGAGGATCGCGTCGCTTTCCGCATCGACGGTTCGTCGAATGAGCAGGATGGCTTTCTCCAGAATTATGACGGCCGTCAGCTGAACGACCGTGATCGCTACAATGTCCGTGGCCAGCTGCTCTTCACGCCGAACGACAACGTGTCGCTGCGTCTGCAGGCCGACATGAGCAACATCAACGAGAACTGCTGTGCGGCTCCGTTTGCTTACTATGACCCGGTGGACCTCGGCGCCTTCGTCGCGCTCGGTGCAACCATCCCGGCTGTCGGCGCTCACAACGGCACCGCTGCCATCGACGGCATCGTCCACACGGATCTGGATCAGCAGGGCTTCTCTGCCGAGCTGAACTGGGATTTCGACAATTTCGCCTTCACCTATATCGGTGCACGCCGCGATTACGACGAAATGCAGGACATCGACGCGGACTTCTCCTCGCTCGATCTCGCAGGCCGTCGTCTGATCAACAACGAGTACTCCTTCACGACCCACGAATTCCGTCTCACCTCCACGGGTGACAACACCATCGACTGGATGGTTGGCGCTTTCGTGTATGACCTGGAGCAGGACTACACCAACAACACGCCGCTCGGCTCTGACATCCGCGCCTTCTTCGATCTGGCAACCTATGCCGGCTCGGCGGACGTTCAGGCTCTTGCAGGCTCGCTCGGCCTTCCGGCGGGTTCGGGTATTCCGACCATCCTGGAAACGCTGATCAATGTGAACAATCTGACGGGCGTCGGCCTCATCCCGCCGTTCACCAACCCGTCCGGCAATCTTCTGCCGACGGTCCCGACCGAGGGCTATCTCGCCGCCGGTTCCGGTCTGGTTGAAGAAGATTACGACTACAACATCAACTCCACCTCCTTCTTCGGTCAGCTCGATTTCCACGTGAATGATCGCCTGACCCTGACGGTTGGTGGTCGTTACTCGGAAGAGGACAAGGATGTTGTTGGCAACGTCATCATCGATGATGCGATCTCCGCTCTGGACTACGCCGCTCTCGGCCAGGACCTGCGCGCGATCGATCCGGCCCTCTGCGGTGCTGCTCTGGCCAACCCGGCCATCGGCGGTAATGGCTGTCCGTACCTCGTGCCGCTCCTGCTGCTTGGCGGCGGTCTGACGCACTATCCGGACCTGACGCCGATCAACCCGGCCGCTCCGCTTCCGTCCTACTTCGCGGATACGGCGCTGAACCCGTTCATCGGTCTCGGCGCTGCCGTGTCGCTGAACCCGCCGCTTCCGGCTGGTGGCTATCCGGATCTGTCCCGTTCGGACGACAACTTCTCCTACAACCTGATCGCATCCTATGACGTCTCGGACACGATGAACGTCTATGCGTCCTACTCGACCGGTTACAAGCCGGGCTCCTTCAACATCTCCTCGGACGCGGCCTCCACGGGCATCTTCCAGGTTGAAGAAGAGACGACGGACAGCTGGGAAATCGGTGCGAAGGGCACGCTCTTCGGCGGCGCCATGCGCTACGCGGTGACCTATTTCGATCAGACCATCGAGGACTTCCAGTCCGAGAACTTCGTCGGCGGCGGCTTCGCGCTGCAGAATGCCGGTGAAATTCACGTGGCCGGTATCGAATTCGACGGTGCCTGGGCTCCGACGGATCGTCTGACCTTCACGGGTGGCTTCACGCTCCTCACGGACAATGTCTATGAGAGCTTCTACGCAGGCCCGTGCCCGGACGTTCCGGTCGCAACCTGCTACACTGGCTACCCGCTGGACAACACCGGCACGGCGGACACGTCCCGCCCGCTCGGCACCTACAACAACCTGACCGGCCAGGACCGCGGCAACTCCGACTTTACGGGCTCGCTCTCCGGTACCTACGCACATCCGCTGACGGACAATGTTGAACTGCGCCTGCGCGGTGAAGCGTTCCACACGAGCGAGTACGCTCTGGTCACGGGCCTCGACGCCCGCCCGGTTGCCAACCAGGACTCCTTCACCCTGTTCAACGCCTCGGTCGCTCTGGCGTCCATGGATGACAACTGGGAAGTGCGCCTGTGGGGCCGTAACCTGACCGACGAGGAATACGTCAAGGGCGGCTTCCCGTCCGTCGGTCTGCCGGGTACGTCCTTCAACCAGTATCCGGGTGATCCGCAGATCTGGGGTGTGACTTTCCGTCTCCGCGGCTAGTAAACACCGTTCAAATCTGATTTGAATTGGGGCGAGGGCAGTGATGTCCTCGCCCTTTTTCGTTTTCGGAGTTGCCGATGCTCATCCTTTTGATCGTCTTGCTGGCGTCCATCGTCGGGATTTCGCTCATGGTGCTGCTGAACCGTCACCTGGGCCTCAACACTCCTGCGGTCATTACCTCGCTGGAGGATGCGCGCGAACGTCTGGACGTCGACCAGATCGGCTTCGAAGCCGGAGCGGCTGCCATCCTCTCGGATGATGGCAAGACTGCGCTGGTCGAGGAGCGCCAGAGCGGCCGGTTCGGCCTGCTCGCGGCGCGTGGCGACACAATTGTCATCCGCTATCTCGAGCCCGGAAGCGTCAGGACGGCGCGCATGGGTGAGGGCAAGGATATCGAGCTGAGCCTCAACGACTTTACTTTCGCCCCGGTTCGCATTGCCATTGCGGATCGCACGACGGCCCGCCAGTGGGCAGATCGTCTCAACAGCCTGCAGGCCTGAGCCATGAGCATTACCGTTCCCGCCCTCGTCCAGACCTTTGATCCGACCTGGCTCGCCATCCCCATTTTCACGGCGCTGACCGTGGCGGAGATGATCGCCGCCAAGATGACGGGCCGGGCCCGTTTCGAACCGAAGGACAGTGCCGCCAGTCTTTTGATGGGGTTTGGCAGTGTCGTAGCTGGGATTGTCTTCGGCGCCCTGACCGGCGCCTGGGTGATGATGGTCTACCAGGCGCGCATCTTCGATATCGGCTTCGTCTGGTGGGCCTGGATCGCGGCTTTCGTGCTCGATGATTTCCTCTATTACTGGTCCCACCGCTGGGCCCACACCGTGCGCTGGTTCTGGGCCGATCACGTGGTTCACCACTCCTCGCAGCACTACAATCTGACCACGGCATTGCGTCAGCCCTGGTTCGGAGTGTTCACGCTGAAATTCATGTGGCTGGGGTCGTTACTCGCCCTGGTGGGTTTCCACCCGGCCATGATCGGCTTCGTCTCCGGGCTGAATCTGATCTATCAGTTTTGGATCCACACCGAAGTGATCAAGAAATGCCCGCCCTGGTTCGAGGCGGTGATGAACACGCCTTCCCACCATCGCGTCCATCACGGCATCAATGCGCGCTATCTCGACCGGAACTACGCCGGTGTCTTCATTGTTTGGGACAAGATGTTCGGCACGTTCCAGCCGGAACTGGATGATGAGGACATCCGCTACGGTGTGGTGAAGAATCTCGGGACCTACAATCCTCTGAAGATTTCCCTGCATGAGTGGTTTTCCATCATCAATGATATGCGTCGGGCCGGAAATTGGCGGGACGCAATGATGTATCTCCTCGCTCCGCCGGGCTGGTCACCGGACGGTTCGCGCTTGACGTCGAAGGAGATTCTGGAACGCTGGGAGGCCCGACAATCGGGTGGCGTGCCGGAGAGTCAGACCGGTGAAACCCAGGCCAAACCGGCCGAGTGATCTGAGATGTGAGGCGGAGTCTTGGCAGCCAGCAAAACATGCTTCCAGACTCGCGGGCTGACCAAGGTCTATGGCGAGGGCGAGGCGGCTGTCCACGCCTTGCGCGGTGTCGATCTCGAGATCGCCGAAGGTGAACTCGTTGTGCTCCTGGGGCCATCCGGGTCCGGCAAGTCGACCCTGCTCAACATTCTCGGCGGGCTGGACAAGGCCAGTGCCGGCGAATTCCGTTTTCGCGGCGATGCCCTGCACGATGCATCGACCGGGCAGCTGACCCGGTATCGTCGAGACCATGTCGGCTTCGTCTTCCAGTTTTACAATCTCATGCCCTCCCTGACGGCCGAGGAAAATGTTGATCTCGTCACCGAGATCGCGCCTGCGCCGATGCCTTCTCGCGAGGCGCTTGAGATTGTCGGTCTGGGGGATCGCGCCCATCATTTCCCGGCGCAGCTATCCGGAGGCGAGCAACAGCGGGTGGCGATCGCCCGTGCTATCGCCAAACGTCCGAATGTTCTCCTGTGCGACGAGCCGACCGGCGCACTCGACAGTGCAACCGGCATACGCGTCCTTCGGGCGCTGCTGGACGCGAATGAGCGCACCGGCGCGACGACGCTGATCATCACACACAATGCCGGGGTGGCGGATATGGCGGACCGCGTCCTGTTCTTCCGGGATGGTGATTTGCGTGAAGAGCGGCGCAATGCCAGCCGAACGCCCCCGGAGGCGCTCCAATGGTAGGCATCTCGGCCCTCGACCGGAAACTTCTGCGCAATCTGCGTTCGATGGCCGGTCAGGGGCTGGCGATTGCGCTGGTCATCGCCGGAGGCGTTTCGCTGTTTCTCCTGATGGCGGGCATGACCGGCTCGCTCAGCGAAACCCGTCGCGCCTATTACGAACGCTATGCCTTTGCCGATATCTGGGCGCCGGTTGTCCGGGCGCCACAGAGCCTGCTGGCGGATATCCGGGCCATCGATGGCGTGCGCGTCGCCGAAACGCGCGTCCGCGATGTGGCCTTGCTCGACATGCCCGAGATGATCGAACCCGCGACTGCCATGGTGATCTCCATGCCGGATCGGGGGGAGGCCGGGGTTAATCGCACCCATCTGGTCGAGGGCCGGCGCCCGGATCCGGGCCATCGCCATGAAGTTGTCGTTCTGGAAGCGTTCGCGCGGGCGCACAATCTGTCGCCGGGGGACGAAATCCGCGCCACGCTAAGGGGGCGCCGGGCCGAGCTGACAGTGGTTGGTATCGCGCTGTCGCCGGAATTTGTCTACGCGATCGCACCGGGGCAGCTGGTCCCGGATGATCGACTGTTTGCCGTCCTGTGGATGTCACGGGAGGGGCTGGCTCAGGCGACGGATCAGGATGGCGCTTTCAATGAGGTGATTGTGCGTCTCTCCAGAGGCGCCAATGAGCAAGGGCTCATCGACGGGCTGGACCGGCTGCTGGCCCCCTATGGCGCGCCGGGCGCTTATGCGCGTGATCTTCAATTCTCCGATATTTTCCTGTCGAGCGAGCTGAACCAGCTCGAGACCATGACCCGGATTCTGCCCCCTATCTTTCTTCTCGTGGCAGCCTTCCTCGTTAATGTTGTGATCTCGCGCATCGTCGCGGTGGAGCGCGAGCAGATCGGTTTGCTCAAGGCGTTCGGTTATTCGGATCTCGATGTCCTGATCCACTATCTTAAACTGGTAGGGCTGATTGGCCTCGTCGGACTGGCACTCGGCACGGCATTGGGGATTGGACTTGGGCGCGCCATGGCGGCGCTTTACGCCCAGTATTTCCATTTCCCCTTCCTGATTTTCCAGGCGGACCCGACAACTTTCGTCCTCGGTAGCGCCACCACACTTCTGGCGGTCTTTGGTGGAGCCGCGATGGCGGCCCGCTCGGCCTATCGGTTGACACCCGCTGTGGCCATGGTTCCGGCGCCGCCGGCAGATTATTCGAAAGCGCTGGGAGCCCAGGTCAGCCGCTGGCGGCTCCTCGATCCGCAAAGCCGCATGGTTTTGCGGCAGCTACTGCGCTTTCCCCGGCGTGGTCTGATGACCCTGCTGGGCGTTTCCGCATCCATCATGTTGCTGGTCTCCACGCTGTTTTTCCTCGATTCCATGCAGGTCATGATCGACACGCACTTCAACCAGGCCAATCGATATGACGTCGCGGTGTCCCTGGTGGAGCCGCGTGAGCGGCGGGCGTTCCATGATCTCGCCCGCGTCCCCGGCACGCTCGCGGCCGAGCCTTTCCGCTCGGTGCCGGTCCGTTTGCATCATGCTCAGAACGAAGAGAGTGTGGGGCTGCTCGGTGTTCCACGGGATGCGCAGTTGGCGCGAACCCTGAACGCGTCCCGACGGGTCGTTGAACCGCCGCCTGGCGGACTTGTCCTGTCACGTGATCTCGCAGACAAGCTCGGTGTTGAAGCCGGCGATCACGTTGACGTCGAGACCACGGAGGGGCGCCGTTTTACCCGAAGCATTCCGGTCGCGGCCGTGACGACAAGCTATATCGGCTCTGTCGCCCAGATGGAGCTGGGCGTATTGAACCGGTTCATGGGGGAGGGCGACGTGATTTCCGGCGCTTATCTCCTGGTGGACGCGGCACAGACCGAAGAGATGTACGGCATGATCAAGACCGCCCCCGGGATTGCCGGCGTGTCACTGCATCGCTTGGCGGCGCAGAATTTTCGTGAAATCCTCGATCAAAGCCTGGGATGGTCCATCCTCGTCTACGTTCTCTTCTCCGGGATGATCGCGCTGGGTGTCATCTACAATTCCGTGCGCATAACCTATGCCGAGCGGGCCCGGGAATTGGCCTCATTGCGCGTTCTGGGGTTCCGGCGGGGCGAGGTCGCCTATGTCCTCCTCGGAGAGATCGCGCTTCTGACGCTGCTGGCCCTACCGGTCGGCTGCCTCGCAGGGATCGGGCTCGCCTGGTATCTCGCCGACGCGATGGGATCGGAAGTCTACCGCTTGCCGTTCGTGATCGATCTTTCCACTTTCGCCGCAGCTATCGGCGTGGTTGTTGTAATCGCTGTCGGTTCGGGCCTGATCGTCCGTCGGCAAATCGACCGGCTTGATCTGGTCGAAGTCCTGAAATCGCGGGAGTAATCTCATGATCCGCCTGAATTTCCGTACCGTCTTCTGGGGGGCAGCCGCTTTGGCCATCGCTGCGCTTTTTGTGATTGCCCTTGTCCCGCAACCGGTTGCCGTCGACATGGCAAGTGTGACGCGCGGGCCGATGGGCGTGACGGTCCGGGATGAAGGCTATACGCGGATACGAGAGGTCTATGTGATTTCTGCCCCCGTGGGCGGTCGACTCCTCAGGTCCGAACGGGAACCTGGCGACCGGCTTGAGCCGGGCGACATCCTGGCCCGGATCGTGCCCGTCGACCCAGCCATGCTGGATGCGCGAAGCGAGCAGACGGCGCGTGCTGCGGTCGCCTCCGCCCGTGCGGCTCTGGACTTCGCGCGCGCCGGACTGGAGCGCGCCTCGGCCGAACGTGTTCTGGCGGAAACCGAAGAGGGGCGGGCCCGTCAGCTCCTCGACCATGGAACCATCGCACAGGAAGCCTATGACCGTGCCAATCTCGCACTGCGAGCGGCGCGGGCTGCGGAGCAAACGGCGCTTGCCAGCGTACGCATGCGCGAAGCGGAAATAGAGGCCGCCGAGGCGCAGTTGTTGCGCGCAGGGGCCGGCGAGGCGACGACCGGAGACGTGCTGGAGATCAACGCTCCCGTCGCGGGCCAGATTTTGCGCCTGCATCAGGAGAGTGAGACCATTCTCAGCCCCGGAGCGCCCATCCTCGATATGGGCGACCCGTATGACCTCGAGATTGTAGCGGAAATCCTGTCTGAAGACGCCGTCCAGATCGTCCCCGGTGCGCGGGTCGATATCCACGAATGGGGTGGCGAGGGCGCGGTCCTGCGCGGGCAGGTCCGTCTGGTGGAGCCCTTTGGTTTCGAGGAAATCTCTGCGCTCGGCGTTCGAGAGCAGCGTGTGAATGTCATCATCGACCTGCTCGATCCGGAGGAGAATTGGCGTGGCCTTGGGCACGGTTTCCGCATCGAGGCCGACATCGTGCTCTGGGAAAGCGATGACGCCTTGCAAGTCCCGGTTTCGGCGCTGTTTCGGAGTGAGGGGCGATGGGCTTGTTTTGTTGCAGAGGACGGCCACGCCCGCCTGCGAGAGGTTCAGATCGGCCGGAATAATGGTGTGGTCGCGGAAGTCCTTGACGGGCTTGCCGAGGGGGCGGACGTGGTCCTCTACGCAAGCGAGGTGGTCGAGGACGGTGCCAGGATAAAGGCACGCGATTAAGCTCCCGACAATCATTCTGGTCTTGATTTACGACGCGTTTTGACACACGTTAGTCAAGTGAACGCTGTTCACTGACATATCACGGTTGGTTTGCTCCTGGGGAGGACATGCACAATGGGAACGCTTCGCGATCTCTACCCGATGCCGGATATCGACAAGCATTGGTCGGTTCCGCAAGAATTTGATGCGACATTTGACTTCGAGTATGGCGAAGGCCGGACCACGCTCATGCACCTGTACCAGAAGGGCAAGGACATGCAGTGGGATGCGGTCAATCGCATCGACTGGGATCTCGAACTCGACGCGGAAAATCCGATGCAGCTCCCCGATGAGGGCATCGCACTGCACGGCTCCAAGATCTGGGAAAAAATGTCCAAGAAGGACCAGATCGAGTTTCGTCGTCACGCCCAGGCCTGGAACATCTCCCAGTTCATGCAGGGCGAACAGGCTGCCCTGATTTGCGCGGCCAAGATCGTTGAGCAAGTCCCGGATCTCGACGCCAAGTTCTACGCGGCCACCCAGGTGATGGATGAGGCCCGCCACGTCGAGGCCTACAAGAACCTCATGAAAAAGTTCGGCGTCGCCTATCCGATGACGCACCCGCTGAAGACGCTGGTCGACGACGCGCTTCGTGACAGCCGCTGGGATTTCACCTATCTGGCCATGCAGGTCGTTATCGAAGGTCTGGCCCTGGCTGCCTTCGGCACGATCCGCGATCTCGCCCAGAACCCGTTGGCCAAGATGGTCAACGCCTATGTCATGGAAGACGAGGCGCGCCATGTTGCCTTCGGTCGCCTGACCCTGCGTGACTACTACCCCGAATTGACCGAGGCCGAGCGCAACGAGCGCGAGGAATTCCTCGTTGACGCTTGTTACCATATGCGGGATCGCTTCCAGGCCCGTGAGGTCTACGAGACCCTCGACCTGCCGGTGGAGGAGTGCATCGAGTGGGCGGAGAATTCCGAGATGAACCGTCTCTTCCGCACGCTGCTCTTCCAGCGCATTGTTCCGGTCGTGAAGGATATCGGGCTGTGGGGTGACAAGATCCAGAAGGCCTATGCCGATATGGGCGTGCTTCACTATGCCGATCAGGACCTCGACCTACTTGCCAAGCAGGACGAGGAAGTCGCCAAGGAACTCGACACGGTTCGCCACCAGGATGTTCGCATGGCCTATGTGCATGCGGTCGCCGGTCAGGCCGAATAAGTATCAGCCTCCCCTGAGGCTGCGGGCGCTCCGAAAGGGGCGCCCTTTTTGTTGCCTAGTCAGAGGTGAAATTATACGGCGATGCGCGCAGAAGGTGCGGATCCGTATCCAGTTTGCGGTTGAGGGGCGGGAAGGCGCGCTGGGCGCAGTCTTCGCGTTCGCACAGGCGACAGGCGATGCCGACCGGTGCCGGGTGCTGGTTGGTAAGGCCGTCGGCATGAATGATTTTCTCCGCATGGCTCCAGTCGCAACCGAGGGCCACGGCGCGAACGACAGGTGGCTGTCCATAAGGGGACGGGCTGACCTGTCCGCGCGCGATCGAGAGGTGCTGCCGTCCGTCCGGCAGTTCGAACACCTGTGTCAGGATGCGCTCGGGCATGCGCAGGGCTTCGTACAAATTCCATTTGGGGCAACCGCCGCCGGACCGCACGAAGGGCATAATACCGCCGCCAAAGCGTTTGGAGACATTGCCGGCCTGGTCCACCCGGATCATGAAGAAGGGCAGACCGCGCTCGCCTCGACGCTGCAGCGTGGTGAGGCGATGACAGACCTGTTCGAAACTGACCTCATAGCGTCGCTGAAGTCGAACCAGGTCGTAGCGCGAGCGGTCGGCGAATTCGAGGAAGGCGGAGTAGGGCATGTGGACGGCGGCAGCGAAATAGTTCGACAGGCCGAGCCGATAGAGACGCTGTGCTTCCTCCGTCGCCAATTGTGCCGACGAGACAAGCTCATCCAGCTGGGAGCCGTAATCGAGCGTCGCCAGAACAACCGCGAGATGGAAGGCGCGCGAGGTGTGCGGCATGGCTTCCGACAGGAGAAGGCGCCGACCGTGAAAGTCCAGCCGGCGGCGGGCGCCCGCCATGATGTCCTCGTCCAGCACACGGACCGTGAAGCCGTGCGTCTCGCGCAGGTGGCGGCTCAGCGCTTCGAACCGGTTGCGGGTCGTCAGTCCCGTCTTCTCGACGAGCGCCTCCGCCGCGCTTTCCAGTTCCGGGAAATGGTTATGGCGCGCATCAATGGCGTCGCGGACGGTTTCCAGTTGTGCGCCCGGACCGGCCAGAACCGCGCCGCCCCCGCTCATGCGTGACGCCAGGTCGGCGGTCGCGGCTGTGGTTTCCCTGTAGTTCTGGTAGAGGCGCGCGAAGGCTTCTGCCGCTCTGGGATGGCTGTCGGCCAGCTCGTTCAGCTCCATCCGGTCAAGCTCGAGATTGGCGAGCGCCGGGTCCGCGGCGGCTTCCTGCAGGTCAGCCAGGAGCTGGTGGTCCGACTCATTCGCAAAGGCGCGGACATCGACATCGAAGCGCTCCGCCAGGGCAAGCAGGACCCGCGCTGTCACGGGGCGCTGGTTGCGCTCCAGCAGATTGAGATAGCTGGCCGAGACGCCGAGCGCCTGGGCGGTCTCCGCCTGGGTCATGCCCCGTTCGCGTCGCAGTCGGCGCAAACGGGCGCCGGCGAAGAGTTTTTCAAGCGGTTTGCTGTCATCCATGAGTCAACAACTTTACAAAGCGACAACGTGACAATGTCATAACACTACATCGAAACGTCTTTATATGAAAGGCTGCATCGACACGTTCTCCGCACTTTGACAGCATCGTGACAGATGAAATTTACAAAGTAGGGAGTACCCCCGATGACCAGTTTCAGCGAACTCGTTCCCAACACCGCCGACGACCGTTTCAACGGGATTGAGCGTCCGTACACTGCCGAGGATGTCCAGCGTCTGCGTGGCTCGGTCCAGATCCAGCATACGCTCGCTGAGCGCGGCGCCAACAAGCTCTGGGAGCTCCTGAAAAGCGAGCCCTATATCAATGCGCTCGGCGCGCTTTCCGGTAACCAGGCCATGCAGCAGGTGCGCGCAGGTCTGAAGGCCATCTACCTCTCCGGCTGGCAGGTTGCGGCGGACGCCAACACGGCGGGCACCATGTATCCGGACCAGTCGCTCTACCCGGCGAACTCTGCACCGGAACTGGCCAAGAAGATCAACCGCGCGCTCCAGCGTGCGGACCAGATCGAGGTCTCCGAGACCGGCAAGGCGTCGCGCGACTGGTACGCGCCGATCGTGGCCGATGCAGAGGCCGGCTTTGGTGGCCAGCTGAACTGCTACGAGATCATGAAGGCCTTCATTGAAGCGGGCGCTGCCGGCGTTCACTTCGAGGACCAGGTCGCGGCCGAGAAGAAGTGTGGCCACCTGGGTGGCAAGGTTCTCATCCCGACCAGCCAGCACGAGCGCAACCTCGCTGCTGCGCGTCTGGCGGCCGATGTGATGGGCGTCTCGACGATCACCGTGGCCCGGACCGACGCCGAATCCGCGACGCTGATCAATTCCGACATCGACGAGCGCGACCATGAGTTCATCGATTTCGACGCTGGCCGCACGCCGGAAGGCTTCTTCCGTCTGAAGAAGGGCCTCGGCGTCGAGCATTGCATCAAGCGCGGCCTGGCCTATGCGAAGGTTGCCGACCTGCTCTGGTGGGAGACCTCCAAGCCTAACCTGGATGAGGCCAAGCGCTTTGCCGAGGCGATCCAGAAAGAATACCCGGGCAAGATGATGGCCTATAACTGCTCGCCCTCCTTCAACTGGGAAGCCAATCTCGACAAGGACACGATCGAGACCTACCAGCAGGAACTCGGCAAGATGGGCTACAAGTTCCAGTTCGTGACCCTGGCCGGCTTCCACAGCCTGAACCACGGCATGTTCGAACTCGCCCGCGGCTACAAGGATCGCGGCATGGGTGCCTATTCCGAGTTGCAGCAGGCCGAGTTTGCTTCCGAGGAAGACGGCTACACCGCGACCCGCCACCAGCGCGAAGTCGGTACGGGTTATTTCGACAAGGTCTCCCTGGCGATCTCCGGTGGCCAGTCCTCCACGACCGCCATGGGTGAGTCGACGGAAACCTCCCAGTTCGCGGCCGAATAATCCGGAGTTTCGCCAGTCAGGGCCCCAAGTGCCCGGCCGGGGGAGTACGCCCTCCAAACCTGCTCCCCCGGCTTCCTTTGTTTCAGGAGATGCCAGCATGACCCATATTTCCCCGAGCGGAGTCGAAATTCTCGGCCATCTCGAGCCGGGCTACCGCGATATCCTGAGCCATGACGCGCTGAGCTTCCTGGCCGATCTGCATCGCCGTTTCGGCAAGCGCCGTCAGTCCCTTCTGCGCTACCGCAAGGAGCGCCAGGCCGAGCTTGACGCGGGTGCGGACCTGCTCTTCCCGCACGAAACCGCCGACATTCGCGCCGGCGACTGGAAAGTCCGCCCGGCACCGGCCGACCTGCAGGACCGCCGCGTCGAGATCACGGGGCCGGTGGACCGCAAAATGGTCATCAACGCGCTCAATTCCGGCGCCAAATGCTTCATGGCGGACTTCGAGGATGCCTCGTCCCCGCACTGGAAGAACATGGTCGAGGGCCAGATCAATCTGCGCGATGCGAACAAGCGCGAGATCGACTTCACCGACGAGACAACGGGCAAGCACTACGCCCTGGGCGACGCTCTCGCGACGCTGATCATCCGTCCGCGCGGCCTGCATCTCGAGGAGCGTCACGTCCTGGTCAATGGTCAGGCGATTTCCGGTTCACTCTTCGATTTCGGTCTCTACCTCTTCCATAACCACGAAGCCCTCAAGGCGCGCAAATCCGGGCCGTATTTCTACCTGCCCAAGATGGAGAGCCGGTTCGAGGCGCGCTGGTGGAATGTTGTCATCCAGCATGCCGAGGACGAGCTGGGCCTCGAACGGGGCACCGTCCGCGCCACGGTGCTGATCGAAACCATTCCGGCGACCTTCGAGCTCGACGAGATCCTCTATGAACTCAAGGAGCACATTGTCGGTCTCAATTGCGGTCGCTGGGACTATATCTTCTCCTACATCAAGCGCCTGCGCTCGCGTCCCGAATGCGTGCTGCCGGACCGCGGGGCGGTTTCCATGACCGTGCCTTTCATGCGGGCCTATTCCCGGCGTGTGATCTCCGTCTGCCATCGTCGCGGCGCCCACGCCATGGGCGGCATGTCCGCCTTCATCCCGGTCAAGAATGACCAGGAAGCCAATCGCGCCGCGCAGGAAAAAGTCCGTGAGGACAAGTATCGCGAGGTCACCGACGGCCATGACGGGAGCTGGGTCGCACACCCGGCCCTGGTGCCGATCGCCAAGGCCGTGTTCGACGAACACATGCCGGGCGCCAATCAGCTCGACCGTGAGGAAGACAATCCGCTTCCCGTCACCAGCGCATCCCTGCTCGAAGCACCGGAGGGCGATATTACCGACGCCGGTGTGGAGGAGAATATCGATGTCGCGATCCGCTATATCGCCGCCTGGCTGGGCGGTCGCGGGGCGGTGCCGATCCGCAATCTGATGGAAGACGCGGCGACGGCCGAAATTGCCCGGGCCCAGCTCTGGCAGTGGCGGACCTTTGAAAAGCGTACCGTCGAAGGGACGCAGATCACCGCCGAGGGCCTCAAGACCCAGATCGAAACGCTTCGCGACAGCATCGCGGCCGAGACCGGTCCCGATGCGGAGAAACAGCGTCTGGTCCAGCAGGCGTCCGATCTTCTGGAGCAGCTGGTCCTGTCTGACAGCTTCGCCGAATTCCTGACGCTTCCGGCCTATGACCTGATCACCGCCGACCTCAAGAAGCCGATGGCTCTGGCCGAGTTCGACGACTGATCGACGGCTTGTGAACGGGCGGTGGCTAGTCCGCCGCCCGTTTCCACCCTTTCAGCCAGCCCATCGCACTGTCGCGGATGGTGAAGGCCTTGTGCCGTCCGCCGAGCAGGAAGCTCTTGGTTTCAAACAGCATCGCCTGATCCTTGTGGCGGTCGCCGTCGAACACGATGGCGGCCATTTCCAGCTCGCCAAGATGCTCGAACCAGTGGTCCACCGCCCCCATGAATTCCGACGCCGTCATCGCCAGATCGGCCTCGCTGAAATCCACCAGATAGACGGCCCCATCGTCCATCGGGTTGGCGTTCATCTGGCTGGCCAGCGTCTGAACCTGGGTGTCCAGTTGCGACCGTGTGAACTCGCCCCGCAGCCCCACCGAGACGATACCGTCAGCCGGATTCGGCTGTACGACCAAAGACATGACACGAAACTCCGAATGCCCAATGGATCGTCCCTAGCAGGGACGCGGACGATTCGACGTTACGAGTGCAGCTGTGCGTGGCCTGTTATGCAGTTGCTTCGGGTCAAGCCGAAACGTGCTGACTGTATCAGCCCGTGACCGTGGGGGCGTAGGCGCGGTACCCACAGGCATCGGCAAGGCGGTATCCGTCCTCGGTGAGGGTGAAGCTGCAGGTCAGATAATCGCGGCGCAGGCTGCCATAGGGCAGGGGCGTGGCCGGATCGGCCGGACGCACCGCATCATAGCGGCTCTGCGGATAGACCAGGATTTCGCGCATATTGGCGACGGTGGCCGGGCTCGGAGAGGGCAGGATGCAGAGCGGCGGCGGGCTCAGCAGTTCGACCACGGATCCGCGCAGATTGCCCTGGGAGCCCCAGAGGTGCGAGCTGATGCGGCCATCGCCGCTTTCCAGCGCCGTGCGGGCCGGTCCCGGTGCCATGGACTGGGCCAGGGCGGCCGGGTTGTGGCTGATAATGGCGCGGAACGCGGCCATTTCCTCGGGCAGGGGCGCCCGGCAGGTCGGTGTCGTCGTGGCGCAGGCGGAAACGAGGCTGGCGGTCAGTACGGCGGCAAGCAGGCGAATACGCACGAGGACAACTCCTGAAGAAACGAACCGTCGACAGCTATAGCGGCTTCTCGCCATCACGGCGAGGGGGCCGGAGCGAGAAAGTCTGCCGATCTCCGGCTTTACGGGGACAAGCGCCGCCCGCCCGCCTGCATGCGCTGCCGGGACCCGGCAGAAAAAGGGGGACAGGCATGTTTGAAAATCGTCTCCTACGACTCCTACCATACGCGCCCCAATCCCGACCGCGCGGGACGGGGATCGCCTGTCCGCACAGGACTTCCGGGCCCGCAGCCATCGCCGCAGTCCCTGCCAAACGCCTCTCACATCGCCTCTCATGACTATCACACCCTCTCACATCCCACCGCCGTCGCAGCGGCACGGGAGGGAGAGTCTAGTTGCAGCTCGGGGTGCGGGGAGTTGGAGGTGTTTTTCTTCCCCATCGGGGGAAGTGGGCTCTGCGAAGCAGAGGTCGAAGGGGGCGAGCGCAGCGACCAGACCACCTCCGGGCTTCGCCCTCCGGCCCCTCCGTCGGCTGCGCCGACACCTCCCCCGAGGGGAGGATTGAACGCCGCGCCCTTTCTCCCGGAGGAGCGCAGCGAATTCCGGGACCTACCGGTCAGAGGCAGGCTTGCAGCAATCTGTAGGCCCCGGAATAAATCCGGGGGAAAGTGTTGATGTAGCCTGTCATCCCGGCCGGATGCCCCGCGCAGGCGGGGCGCAGAGCCGGGACCCAGAGACACCATCGTGGGCCCGGTTTGCGCGACAGCTTCAGCCGTCAGCGCGTCTGGATCCCGGACTTCCGCCCTGCTTTTGCAGGGCATGCATCCGGGATGACAATGAAGTTTCTTTCCTCCGATGGGGTAACGCCCCCCGCGCCAAGCCGTCGCACTCCCGCGCGCCGACCAACCCGCCTAGGGTAAGGCATGGCTGTTCTTTATGATCGGATTGGCGTGAATTACGCGGACCTGCGTCGGCCCGATCCGCGGATCGCGGCGGCGATTGCGCGGGCGCTGGGTCCGGCGCGGACGGTGCTGAATGTTGGCGCCGGGGCGGGCTCCTATGAGCCGGACGACCGTGAGGTCACGGCGGTGGAGCCCTCTATCGAGATGATCCGCAAGCGTGCGCCGGAAGCCGGGCGGGCGGTGCAGGCCTTTGCGGAGGATCTGCCCTTTGATGACGGGCAGTTCGATGCGGCGATGGCGGTGCTGACCGTGCATCACTGGCAGGACAGGGCGGCCGGACTGGCGGAAATGCGTCGCGTCACGCGCGGGCCGATTGTCATCCTGACCTATGACGCCTCGTTCCGGCCCTGGCTGACGGACTACCTGCCTGACCTCGCGACACTGGATGAGGCGATCATGCCCGACCTGACCGAGTTCGAGCGCTGGCTCGGCCCCGTGCATATCGAGCCGCTGCCCATCCCCCATGATTGCACGGACGGGTTCCTCTACGCCTATTGGCGACGCCCGGAGGCCTATCTCGACCCGAAAATCCGCTCGGGCATCTCGTCTTTCTGGGCGCTAGACGGGCTGGAGGCCGGCCTGGAAAAGCTTGCGGCCGACCTCAACTCCGGTGCCTGGGACGCGGCCTATGGAGCGCTGCGCAATGAGCCGAGCTATGATGCCGGTTATCGGCTCGTCGTGGCGCCGTAATCCCCGCTACCGGTTCTTCCGCCCCGCAATCAGATCATCGACCACACCCGGATCGGCGAGGGTGGAGGTATCGCCCAGATTGGAGAATTCGTTCTCGGCGATCTTGCGCAGGATGCGGCGCATGATCTTGCCGGAGCGGGTTTTCGGCAGGGAGGGGGCGAACTGGATCAGGTCCGGCGTCGCGACGGGCCCGATCTCCTGACGCACCCACTTTTTCAGGAGGGCGACGTCGTCTTCTGACGGATCCCGCCCCTGGTTCAGCGTGACATAGCAGTAAATGCCCTGACCCTTGATGTCGTGCGGATAGCCCACGACAGCGGCTTCGGCGACATCTTCGTGGGCGACCAGCGCGCTCTCGATTTCGGCGGTGCCGAGACGGTGACCGGAGACGTTGAGCACGTCATCGACCCGGCCGGTGATCCACCAATAGTCATCGGCATCGCGGCGCGCGCCATCGCCGGTGAAATAATAGCCCGGATAGGCCGAGAAATACGTCTCCACGAAACGGTCGTGATCGCCGTAGACCGTGCGCATCTGGCCCGGCCAGGACCCGGTGATGACGAGATTGCCTTCCGCTGCGCCTGCGTCGGAGAGGCGATTGCCCTCTGCGTCCATCAGGGCCGGTTCAATGCCGAACATCGGCTTGGTGGCGGAGCCCGGCTTGAGGTCGAAGGCACCGGGCAGGGGCGAGATCATGATCCCGCCCGTCTCGGTCTGCCACCAGGTGTCGACAATGGGGCAGCGGCCATCGCCGACGACGCTGTGATACCAGGTCCAGGCCTCCGGATTGATCGGCTCGCCGACACTGCCCAGCAGCCTCAGCGAGGCGCGCGAGTGCTTCTTCACCGGCGCATCGCCTTCGCGCATCAGGGCGCGGATCGCGGTCGGGGCGGTGTAGAAAATGTTGACCTGGTGCTTGTCGACGACCTGCCAGCAGCGGTCCGGCCCCGGATAGTTCGGCACGCCTTCGAACATCAGCGTGATGGCGCCGTTCGCGAGCGGCCCGTAGACGATGTAGGAATGCCCGGTCACCCAGCCGACATCGGCGGTGCACCAGTAGATCTCGCCCGGCTTGTAGTCGAAGACGTATTCATGGGTCATCGAGGCCCAGACCATGTAGCCGCCCGTCGTGTGCAGCACGCCCTTGGGCTTTCCGGTCGAGCCGGAGGTGTAGAGGATGAAGAGCGGGTCCTCGGCGGACATGGGTTCCGGCGGGCAATCGGGCGATTGCTGCGGTACGATCTCCTCATACCAGACATCGCGGCCCTCGACCCAGCCGACATCGCCGCCCGTGCGTTTGACCACCAGCACTTTGTCGACATTCCCCGCGATCTCGATGGCCTTGTCGACATTGGCCTTGAGCGGGATGGGCTTGCCACCGCGCAGGCCTTCATCCGCCGTGATGATGAAGCGGCTTTCGCAATCGGTCAGTCGACCGGCGAGGGCGTCCGGAGAAAAGCCACCAAAGACCACTGAGTGGACCGCGCCGATGCGAGCGCAGGCGAGCATGGCGTAGGCCGCTTCCGGAACCATGGGCATGTAGAGCGTGACCCGGTCGCCTTTCTTCACGCCGAGGGATTTCATCGCATTGGCGAGGCGGCTGACATGGGTGTGTAGTTCGCCATAGGTGATGGTCGCGTCGACCGCGGGGTCATCGCCCTCCCAGATGATGGCCGTGTCGTTGGCCTTTTCCGGCAGATGGCGGTCGATGCAGTTGGCACAGGCGTTGAGCGTGCCGTCGGCATACCAGCGCACATGCAGGTCGGCCTTGTCCCAGGAGACGTCGCGGACCTCTGTGAAGGGCGTCATCCAGTCGATGCGCTCCGCCTGGTCGCGCCAGAACCCGTCCGGGTCCTCGATCGAGCGCTTGTACATCGCGTCATAGCGGTCTGCGTCGATCAGGGCGGTCTCGGCAAAGCCGGACGGCACCGGGAAGATTTCGTTCGGGTCGTGATGAGTCATGTGCGCCTCGCGGGAGTTCTCAGCCGGACGGGAGAGTGTTCGGCGACGATAAGCAAGCCCGACGGGTGCTTACAAGGCCTCATTCCCCGGCGGGCTGTATCCCCTCGGTGCGCAGCGTCGTGCCGGGGTCCAGCGTGCGCATGGCGGCGTATTGGGAGAGGAAGACATTGCCGGTGAGTTCGTCGAGAAAGCCGGAAGAGGCCAGAAGGTCGCTGACCGGTCCTTTCACCTCCGACAGATGGAGTTTCACGCCGGCATCATTCAGGCGCTGGTTGATCGTCCGCAGGCTGGCCAGCGCGCTGGCATCAATGAAGTTCACCGCCGGGCACATGAGCACGACGTCCCGCATCTCCTCATGGTCCGCCACGGCGTGCGAGATGACTTCCTCCAGGAAGCGGGCATTGGCGAAGTAGAGCGCGCTGTCGACGCGGATGGCGTAGACGTGCGGGGAGAGGATGACCTCGTGCCGGTTGGGATTGCGGAAGTGGTGCGTGCCCGGGACCTGGCCGACGCGGGTCCAGTGCGGGTGCATGGTGCGCTGGAGGATTGAGCCGACCGAGACCGCGACACCCAGCGTAAGACCAATCTCGACGCCCAGAAACAGCACACCGAAGAGGGTGAGGAAGGCGGCGGCGCCATCGGCCCTGGAATAGCGCCAGGCATCCCAGGGGCCCTTGTAGTCGGCGAGTTTCCAGATCGCGACCAGAATGGTCGCTGCCAGTGTGGCCTTGGGCAGAGAGTAGAAAAGCGGCGTCAGGAATGCTGCGACGACGAGGATGACGAGGGCGGTCATGACGCCGGCAATCGGCGTTTGCGCGCCGGCCTGGTCATTGACGACCGAGCGGGAGAACCCGCCCGTCACCGGATAGCCGCCCGTGAAACCGGCCGCGAGATTGGCGGCCCCGAGACCTGCGAGTTCGCGGTCAGGCTTGACGCTTTCGCGCCGCTTGGCGGCCAGGGACTGACCGACCGAAACGCTCTCGACAAATCCGATCAGGCCGATCAGTGCCGCCGGGCCCACGAGTTCGCGCCAGATCTCCAGCGAGACAAGCGGTGGCTGGAAAGGCGGCAGGCCGGAGGGCAGGGTTCCGACAATCGACACCCCGGCGTCCTCGGCAAGATGAAGCTGCGCCACTGTGAGCGTCGCGATCACCACCAGCACGGCCGGTGCGGCCCGGGCGATGCCGTCGACCAGGCCCTCCGCCAGTCCGACCCATTTCAGGCCCGGTTTCAGCAGGGTCTTCGTCGCGATCAGAAACGCCAGACTGCCCACGCCGATGATCACGGTTGTCACGTTGAGGGCTTCAAGGGACTGGCTCATCGAATAGACCAGTTCCGGCAGGGTCGCCCCGTGCGCGCTGATGCCGAAAACATGGCGCAGCTGGCTGGCGATGATCAGTAGCGTCGAGGCGGTGATGAAGGCGTCGATCACCGGGCGGCTGAGGAAGTTCGCGACGCTGCCGAGACGCAGGAGGGCGAACAGCGCCAGGAACACGCCGGTCAGCACCGCCAGGGCTCCCGCCGCCGCCATTTTCTGTACCGGGTCTGCCAGTCCGAGATTGCCGATCGCGGCGGCCGTCATCAGCGAGACAACCGCCACCGGTCCCACCGCCAGCACCCGGCTCGAGCCGAACAGGGCGTAGGCGAAGAGGGGCGTCGTCGAGGCATAGAGCCCGGCCTGGGGCGGCAATCCGGCGAGCAGGGCATAGGCGAGGCTTTGCGGGATCAGCAGGATCGCCGTGATCACACTCGCCAGGGCATCGTCGGCAAAGGTCTGACGCGTATAGGTCTTCAGCCATTCCAGCCCGGGGAAGAGGCGCGTCAGACGGTCGAGCATCTCAGACCGCGTTCAACGGGATTTTGAGATAGCGCACGCCATTGTCTTCCGCCTCCGGCAGATCGCCCGCCTGCATGTTCACCTGCACGGAGGGCAGGATCAGGGTCGGCATGGACAGTTTGGCGTCGCGCTCGGTCCGCATTTTCACGAAGGCCGCTTCGTCGGTCTGCGTGTTGACATGGACATTGCGCGCCTTCTCATCGCCGACCGTGGTTTCCCAGGCGTAATGGTCGCGTCCGGGTGCCTTGTAGTCGTGACACATGAAGAGCCGCGTCTCGTCCGGCAGGGCATAGATTTTCTGGATCGACTGGTAGAGCGTGTGCGCATCACCGCCGGGGAAGTCGCAGCGCGCCGTCCCGAAGTCGGGCATGAAGAGCGTATCGCCAACGAAGGCGGCATCGCCGATATGGTAGACCATGCACGCGGGGGTGTGGCCCGGTGTCCAGATTGCCTCGGCCTGCAGCTCACCGATCCGGAAAGTCTCGCCATCGGTGAAGAGGTGGTCGAACTGCGACCCGTCGCGGCAGAAATTGTCCGGCTCGTTGAACAGGTCGCCGAAGACATGCTGCACCTTTTTGACGTTTTCGCCGATCGCGATCTTGCCGCCGAGTTTCTCGCGCAGATAGGGCGCGGCGGACAGATGGTCCGCGTGAACATGCGTCTCCAGGATCCAGGCCACCGTCAGCCCCTTCGCCTTGACGGCCTC
>Ga0070726_10000460_pt1 | contig 51108 bp, 34 predicted proteins | sample tdAd471_FD_67275 | JGI IMG/M metagenome (GOLD analysis project Ga0070726, IMG submission 67275) | Marine sediment microbial communities from the Atlantic coast under amendment with organic carbon and nitrate - tdAd47.1 | ecosystem: Environmental > Aquatic > Marine > Coastal > Sediment | place...
CCAGGCCGAAAACATCCGTCCGAAACAACGTCGGACAGGTCAGCAGCGGAAATCCTGGATTCGCGCGCACGTCCAGATTCAGCCCGGCCTGCGCCACGCCGTCGTCCACCGCCTGGACTACAAACTGAAAGCTCCTGTGCTGCGGAGTCGGAATGACGGAACCCGACAAACTACGCAGTCCCTCTTCCACCAAAGCCGGCTCGATCCGCACTCGAAACGGACTCGCCGCGCGCCCCAGCGCATCTCCGACCGTGATCTCCACATCCACCGGCTCGCCCACGCCCGACGCCGAGCACAGCAGCGACACCTGCCCCCCGGTACTCGTCACCCCCGGCAGGCAGAAAACCAAATTCCCCGCCGGCTCCACTCGAGTCACCGCCACATTCAACCCGGCCGTCGGGGCCCCTGCCTGATTCCGAGCCCGCACGGAAATCTCAAACCGCGAACCCGAAACCACCACCTGGTTATCGCCTGAGACCTGCGTCAAGCTCCCGCCGGCCGATTGCTCCGGCCCGGCAACCGCGACATCGCCGGCAACCAGTTCGGCTTCGTCGAGCCAATAGAAAGCGTCCCCAGCCTCCACCAGCACCCGCCCCGACTCTTGCGGATGAAACGCCGTCGGCTCTACCGGCAAACGCCGCCGCTCCCCCTCAAAAACAAAAACCGAGTCCGCCAAAGCGCCCCCGGCGAACAAGAATGCCGCAACGATTCCAGCCAAAAACCTCATAGGGGAGATTGTACGCCCGCTTCCCCAATAGCGCCTCCGAATTCGCCAACACAACTGGTCCAGTTCGCGTAGTATTCCTAGGAGACAAACCTCCTGGATGGCCAGAGCCGGACCAACAAACGAACGCATCTACCCAGTCTCTAGAGGATGGTTCGGCATCCTGTCCCTCGGCGGTGTCCTCATGCTGGCGGTTGGACTGGGGCTTGGCGCACTCTGCTGGCGGCCGAGCGGCGAGGCCGAAGACTCTATCGCCGTACGTCTCTTCTTCTGCGCGATCGGCGTCCTAATGGCGGCAGCCGGGTCAGCCTCCATTCTCTCGGCGTTTCGCTTCCGCGTAGTCCTTTCCGAAGATCGGCTGCGGGTAAGGCAAGTCCTGGGCTACCGCGAGGTCAAAAGGAAACAGATCCTCGGCGTGAGAGGCGCTTCGGGAGCCCTCTTCTTGGTGCCCCAGGATAAGCAAGATCGGCCGCTCCAGGTCCCCTTGCAATTCAAGCACGACGAAGAATTCTGGACTTGGCTCGACGGGCTAGAGGATTTGGACCTCAGCGATCAGCTAAACGCGGAAAAAGAAATCTTGTCAAACGACGCTTTCGGCGCAACAGACGAGAGGCGCGCTCTGCAATTGGAGAAGGCCGCACAAGCGGTGAAGCGCCTCGACCGTTTCGTCCTGGCCCTATTCGCCTGGTCGCTCATCTATCCGCGTCCATACCTGCTCGTCGCCATTCTCCTCTTGCTCACTCCGTGGGCCGCCGTCGAGATGGTTCGTCGCTTTCGGGGCCTTATCCGGTTCGACGGAAAACCTGGCGACATCTATCCAAACGTCGGAGCCGCCCTGATACTCCCGGGAGCCGCGCTCTTTGTGCGAGCAATCCTAGACTGGCAAATACTCGGCTGGCCCAAGGCCCTGGCATATGGGCTCCTCGTGGCAGCCGGGCTTCTCTGGCTGTTTCTGAAGTTCTCCACCGGAGAACTAGGAGGCAAACTAGCAACTTCGATTGCCTCCGTTGTTTTCGTCGCATACGGATACGGCACAGTCATCACGGTCAACTGCCTCTGGCAGCCACAAGCAGTCGAAATCTTTGAAACACGGATACTCGCCAAGCGAATCTCACCAGGTTCGCGCAGCCCCACCTCATACGTGCTCGAATTGGAAGCCTGGGGGCCCTACGACGAGCCGACTGAGGCCGATGTCTTACCAGCGCTCTACCACCGCACCCGGGAAGGCGACGCCGTCTGTCCTGCGCTTCGCCACGGCGGACTTGGAGTTCCTTGGTTCACCGTCCGAAGCTGCCAGGGTCAGTGAGTCTCTCACCGATAGCCCCAAGACGAACCCTGGCAGCGCACTCGCTTCCGCGAGAGACGCGATGAACAACCTGTTCAACGACCTCCCTTCCACCTTCGCGCGGACTCCACGGAGAGGCTGGCGGTCTCAGGTGGAGCGGAACGATGCTGTTGGCCGAAAACCACCGAGCCATCAACCCGGAACTCGCCATCCGCATCTTCATGTCAACCAAACATGGCTCCATCCATCTGCTCCGGCGTCAATACGTCTATCGGCCTGCCATCCGGACTGCCGAAAGCAGGCGCCGCCCGGCGAACAGAAGGCTTGCGCGGCAAGAGCTTCTCCTCAAGCGCCAGAGTGAACAACTGGTTCAAAGAAGTCCCTTCCGCCTTCGCCCTCGCTCTAGCTCGTTCAAGAAGCTCGCCGGGCAATTCGACCTCAATCCTCATAGGTCACATTCTGCCGTATCCACGTCTCCCACACCCCCAGTAGTTTCACCAGGACCGCCGCACGAACAAGCCGACTAGGCTAGGATTAAGGCCCCCAACGGAGGCAAACCATGGCCCGATTCTTTCTACGACTAGGCGGAGCACTCGCACTCCTCCCCTACGTCTACGAGGACGTCGAGCAAGACGAATCCTCCCTCCCGCAGGCCTTCGCCGTCGTCACCCTAGCCAGCCTAGCCACCGGCGCAGCCTACTTCCCTCAGTTCGGTTGGGCCGGACTCCTAGCCGGAACTGTTGCCGCCGTCCTAGCCTGGCTCGGCTGGAGTTGGCTCGCCTTCCACATCGGCGTCCGCTACCTCCCCGAACCCAACACCGAGGCCGACTGGGGTCAACTCCTGCGCACCACCGGCTTCGCCACCGCCCCCGGAATCCTCCGCCTCATCGCGATCATCCCGGAAGCCCACAGCCCCGTCTTCATCCTCACCTGGCTCTGGATGCTCGTCGCCTTCGTCCTAGCCGTCCGCCAAGCCCTCGACTATCAGTCCACCGCCCGCGCCGTCGCCGTCTGCCTAGCCGGCGCGGTCATCTACCTAGCAACACTCTTCCTCCTGCCTGCCGCTTGCCCCCTCCAGGCTTAGCTCAGACCGTGCGCGCCGTTCTCATTGCCGTCTGCTTGCTCGCGGCGTGTACGCCCAGCCCCGAACCTGAAAACACTCTCTGGGCCTGGGAGCGGCCGGAAGACCTACGTTTCCTCAAGCCCGGCGAGGCCCGCGTCGCCGTCCTCGTCAACCGCATCGTCCTGAGCGAGTACCTAACCGAGGCCAATCCCCGCCTCGTACCCCTGCAAGTTAATCCGGGCGTCGAGGTCACGCCAGTCATTCGCATTGAGGCGCACGCCCCGTCCCTCGACGAGCAACAACTGGAATCCATCCTCAGCGCCATATCCTGGACCGCCCGCGACAGCCGCTTCCAAGGCCTACAAATCGACTTCGACGCCAAGCAGTCCGAACGCCCTTTCTACCGGGACCTACTCTCCCGCCTCGCGGAGGACTACCACCCGCTCTCCATCACCGCCCTCGTCTCCTGGTGCGACGACCCGGCATGGCTCGATTCCCTGCCCGCGGACGAAGTGGTCCCCATGCTCTTCCGCATGGGCCCGGACGCCGCCAAGTACACCCAGCGCCTCCGTCGCAACGGTCGCTTCCCCGCGCAACGCTGCAACTCCGCTCTCGGCCGATCCACCGACGAGCCCTATCCCTGGGCCCCGCAACCCGACCGCCTCTACTGGTTCAATCCCGTCCCCTGGACGAAGAATTCTTACGAAAATCTCCCCGTCGCACAATAAGCACTCCCAACGCGACGTTAGACTGTTCACGTGATATTGGTCCGAATATTTCTGATCGCTCTCTTCCTATCACTAGCATTGCCCGCGGGCAACCGATTCACGCTCCCTTACGGCGTCTTCAGCTACGACAGCCACCCCGACCGCTCCCTGGAAGACTACGCCGCCGGCGACCTCGGAATCGTCCTCCCTACCTACGCCCGCTCCTACCTCTACGTCGCCTACCGCTACCTCGAAGGAACCCCATTCACCTCGGAGGAACAAGCGGCCCTTGTCGACACCTGGAAGGTCCGCCTCGGCCAGCTACGCCGTGCCGCCCCCAACTCCCACGCCGCCTGGTCGGATCTGCGTTTCTCGCTGGACATCCCCTACCCGGAGCCCTCCGACTACGCTGCGGCCCGCCCGCCTCACCGCGACACCCGCGACTTCATCCAGTGGTTTCCCTGTACCCCCGACTCTTCCGGCCGCGCCGTCAACCGACTCTTGCAACTCCGCGAACGCTTCGGGGACGAGAGCGAAGCGTTCCACAGTTGGGTGCGAGCCCAGGATCTCGTTTACGAGAACTGCGGAGCCCCTGCCCAGGCCTACCTACCGCCGCCGGCCGCACTCTCTTTGCCTCTCCCCATCCGGCTAGACCGCCAGTATCAGATCGCCGCCGCCCACTTCTACGCGGAATCGTTTGAGGCCGCCGAAGCCGCCTTTCGCAAAATCAAGCCCCATCCCGAGTCGCCCTACTCCTCATGGGCGCCGTTCATGGTCGGGCGCACCCTCCTCTGGCGTGCCCGCACGGAGACCAAGAGCGACCACGAGCACCAGCGGCTCCTACACGCGGCACAACGTCAGTTCGAAGCCGTATTGCAAGACGACGACCTGGCCGTCAGCCACCCGGCCGCCCGCCATCTCCTGATCCGGATTCTCACCGTCACCGACAAGGAGGCCGCCGCCCGCCTTCTAGGAATTCGCCTCATGTCGGAACTGCGCGGCAATACCCGTTCGGCCGACCTAGAGCACTACCTGACGCTGCTGGACAATGTCCGAGGGGAACCGAGCTGGCGCCTGAAGACCAAGCTGACGTTTACCCAGGCCGTCGCCCTCGGCAAACGCGACCGCCTCACCGCCTGGATACTAGCCTTCCAGTCCGCGGCTCCCGAGTCCTTCCGATACGTCATCGACCAGTGGCGCAAGACGCGCTCCAAGGCCTGGCTCCTTGCCGCCCTCGCCAAGGTGGACCCGACTGATTCCACAGTCTCCGAACTTCTCGCCGCGGCATCGGAAGCGAATGCGGGCCCGGGCCAGCCAACCCTCGACTACTATCGCGCCCGCCTACTGGCAGCCGTCAGCCGACGCGAAGAAGCGCGCAACGTTCTGGACCGACTCCTGCCCGACGTCTCGAACCTTCCCTCTACTCACAACCGCGCGCTGGCACTTCGCTCTCAGCTCTCCCGCAATTACAACGAACTGATGCACTATGGCGAGCGCCCCCTCGCAAGCTTCGGTCGCCACGATAGCTGGGGGGTCCATAAGAACCCCTGGCGCTCCTGGAGCCAAGAGGACGTCAGCCACCCAAGAGTCCGCGGCGGTCATCGCCTCATGCCGACAACCGCCGATATCCTGAACTCCTCTCTTCCGCTAGAGCGCTTCGCCCCGTTTGCGCAAACCGAGGACTTCGCGTCGCCCAGCATCCAACGGGACCTTGCCGTCGCCGCCTGGGTGCGTGCCGTCCTGCTCAAGCGATGGAGCATCGCAACATCCCTCGCGCCCCGAGTCGCCCAAGTCGCACCGGTCACCGCAAAGTCGATGAGAGACTTCCAAGCGGCAGCAGCCGATCAGCGCGGTTTTCTCTCCAAGCTCATCCTGCTGCGGTTTCCTGGATTCAGCCCGCTCGTCCGCCCCGGACTTGGCCGAGTCGCCGCGCCCGAGGAGATCCACTTGAACGGCGACAACTGGTGGTGGGTGGGCGAGCGCCTGGGGGGCCGCCCTCCGGGCCTCGACGGCGGAACCGTCGACTGGATCGAGCCCAGCGGGCGCAGACAAGCAAACGAGGAGTGGGATCGCATCGAGGCCCTAGGAAATAGCGGAGCTGGATGGCTCTTCGGCGCCGTTCGAGATGCATGCGACCAAGCCGGTGCGTCGTCGGACTGCGCCGAAGCGCTCTACCGAGCCGAGTACAACCGCCGAGCTTCCGACTACCGGCGCGGGCTTCAATACTCCGGCGGGGACTGGGATCACTTCAGCGCGCAACACCATCTTGAGATCCTGCAGCGGGACTACCCACAGTCGCGCTGGGCCCGACTCATCGGGAGCGACTTAAGAGATGCGTCCGCACTCTGGCGAGACTCGTTCGGCCAACGACGTTTCGCTGTCCCCTACCCCAGGTGATTTCTGTGATCCCATTGCGAATCTCACTGATCCTCCTATTCCTTCCGCTGGCCGCACCCTCCGGACTCCGGGTCTTCCTGCCCGTCTCTGTCTTCAGCTACGACAAGAATCCAGACATCCCCCTCTCCGAATACGCCGCCGGAAATCTCGGCATCATCCTTCCCGGCTACGCCCGCTCCTACCTCTACGTCGCCTACCGCTACCTGGAAGGAACGCCCTTTACCGCGGAAGAGCAGACCAAGATGAACGAAGTCTGGGAGTTCCGCATTCACGGCAAACGCGAGGGGCCGCGACGCGCCCGCGAAGCCTGGCAGGACCTTCGCCGCTCCCTACCCGTCCCGCCCCCGCTCTCCATAGACAAACGAATTTGGAACCTGCGCGCCACCCGCACCCGCGGCTACGCCTTCCGGACCACATGCACCTCCGATTCGTTTCTACGTGCATCGGAACGTCTCATCCAACTGCGCGACCAATTCGGCGCGGCGAGCGCAGCATTCAAGAGCTGGGTCCTCGCGCAGGACCTCGTCTTCGACCAATGCACGGATCAAATGCCGCTTCCGCCGCTTGAAGATGGTCTCCCCACCGCCATCCGCATCGACCGCCAATACCAACGCGCCGCATCGCTGTTCCACGGCATTAACTTCGAGGCCGCCGAATCCGCCTTCCGAGGAATCGCCCTTCACCCGGAATCCCCATGGACTACCTGGGCGCCTTACATGGTGGGTCGCTGCATCCTTTGGCAAGCTCGCGTATTGGAACAAGAGGACCCCGAATACCGCCCCCTTCTGATCCGTGCACAACGCCAGTTTGAAGCCGTTCTGCTCGATGATGCGCTCGCCGTCAGCCATAACGCCGCCCGCCATCTGCTGTTTCGCGTCCTGACAATCACCGACCCCGAGGCCGCCGCCCGCATGCTCGGCCTGCGCCTCATGTCCGAACTCCGGGCCGAGACTCGCTTCCGCGACGTCGACCGATACCTCACCGTGCTCGACAACGCCAATCCGCCTCGCATCTGGGACAACGTCATCCCGCCGTTCAAACAGCGCATCGCGCTCGGCCGCCGCGATCGACTCACCGAGTGGATCACCGCATTCCAGGCCACCGAACCAGAGGCGTTCGACTACACCCTCGCCCGCTGGCGCGAAACCCGCTCCACCGCCTGGCTCATCGCCGCCCTCAGCAAGATCGACGCCGACCACCCCGCCACAACTGAACTCGTCCAGGCCGCCCAGGAACCCGTCTCGCCGCCCGCTCGCGCATCACTCGGCTATTACCGCGCCCGCGTGCTCTCGCAAACCGAGTCACGCAGCGAAGCCCGGCAGGTCCTCGACTCCCTGCTCCCCTCACTCGCCGATCTGCCCTCCAGCCGCAACCGAGCGCTCGCCCTCCGCGCCCAACTCAGCCGCAGCTATAACCAACTCCTCCACTACGGCGTCCGCATGCCGGCCTCCATCGGCCTTCGCCACACCGCCGAACCCGCCCGGCACGCCTGGAGAGTCTGGAACGAGAACACCCCCGGTCGCACTGTCTATCCCACGCAGGGGCTCATGCCTGAGGCGGCGGCCGCCCTCAACTCATCCGTCCCGCTCGACAAGCTAGTCCAGCTCGCGCGCGCAAACCAAACAGCGCCGGAAACCGTCCGCCGCAACATCGCTGTCGCCGCCTGGGTCCGCGCCGTCCTCCTCAAGCGCTGGAAATTGGCTCGCGACATGACCAAGGACGTCGCGCTCCTAGCCCCCCAAACTCAATCATCCATGGAGGAGTTCCAATCCGTCTCCGACTCCGACGCGCCCTTCCTCGCTCAATTGATCCTCCTTCGTTTCCCCGGAATGAGCCCCAAAGTAGATGCGGGCATCGGCCGCTTCATCCCGCTTGAGGAGAACCACTTTGACGGCTACAACTGGTGGTGGTGGCACAGCCACGGCAACGACGATGTCGTGCGCCCACATCCCGTCGACCTGGACTGGGTCAGCCCCGCCGAACGCAAGCAGGCGATCACTGAATGGGACGAAATCATCGCGGTGGCCAAGAGCGGCGCAGGCTGGCTCTTCGCCTCCGTTCAGCAGGAATGCGATCGCCCCCAGGCGCCCTCTGCTTGCCCGGAAGCTCTCTATCGAGCAGCCGCAAACAACGCCGTAACCCGCTCGTACCACCACGCCATGCAATATCCAGGCTGGGACTGGAACCGATACACGGGCCACCGTCCCAGCTTCGTCTTGAACCGCCGCTTCCCCAACTCGAAATGGAACTCTCAGCTTGAGGTCGACGAGCTAGAGAGCAGCTCCTATGACCCGGAAAGGGGCTTCGGCAAACGCTATTCGTCCGACCCAGCCCCGCCACGATTCCGCGCCTACTAACGGAGCAAGGCCCCCAAACGACGCCGAACTACCTCACCAAGTCCGCTGCTTCAGAATCTCCTGAATCTGCGCCTTAGGCACCGGCAGAGCATCGATGTGCTCCTCCAGCCACCCGGAAAAATCCTTCTCAATCTCGTCGCTCCAGCGCGTATCAATCTGGCCCGACGTGTAGACGCCCGTCCGCAGCCTCTCGTGCCCGAACATGTCGCGCAATCGAACCAGCTCCGATGTCGTGACCACCTTCTCCGCCAAATGCGCCGGGATAAATACCACGCCGCCGTCGCGCCCCAACACCACGTCGCCCGGCATCACCAACGTCCGCCCCATGCGAATCGGAGAATTGATCCCCATCATCGTCGAGTTCAGCGCAGGCCCCAGGCGCGAGGTGTGATGCGACGGATGATAGTCGCGCACAAACGACGTGAAGTTCTCTAACTCCTCCAACCCGTTGATGTCCCGGATCACCCCGTCGTACACAATCCCGTTGCCGCTCTTCGCATAGATCGAGTTCGCTACGTTGTCGCCGATCGAGGCGCCGTTGTTCTTCAGCCCAAAGTGATCGCAGACATAAACGTCCCCGGGTTGCAGCATGTCTACCGGCCAAGCGTTCTGCCCGCCGATCCGGCCGTCCTTCTTTCCGACTTCCGCAATCACCTTGTGCACGTCCGGCCGCCCCGGCATCCACACGGCAGTCAATGCGCGCCCCACAAGCACCTTCTCCGGATGGATCGACATCCAGCCGTCCTCGTACTGGTAGTTGAACCCCTGATTACGCAGCACCGCCCAAGCCTCTTCCAGCGTGACCTCCTTCATGCGCTCAAGAATGTCGTCGCCCACCTTCGGCCGGCCGTCCTCGAAGCGAGGACCGTCCCACTCAGCCGTGTACTGGATCAAATGCTCCTTCGTAAAAATCCCCGGCTGCGCAAACGCCTGCATAGCCGCCAAGAACAAACACGCCAACTTGATCACTCGCATCCTGCCACTCCCTGGACGACACCACGCCGCCGTAATCGATAATCGATATCTTACCGCCAATCGCCGGGTCCACGCCGCGTCCCTGCCGCGGGGCCTCAGCGAGGCAAAGCGTAGACGGCCTTCTCATATTCGCCGAGCAACTCCAGGACGGTCGCATCGCCAAAAGGCAGCGTCTGGGTCAGCAGCACCCCGCCCACATCCTGCTCACGGTCAATCCAGAAGTACGTATTCATCAGGCCCGCCCACATCATGGTTCCCTCGGCCCTCCCATCCACTACCGATTCGGCGTTCAAGAGGAACCCGAGGCCGAACCTGTCTTCAACTCCGGGATAGAGATTCACGTCATTGGATAGCCCCGGCTGCACCGTGACCATATTCCCCGCAGCCTCAAACTCACCAATCTGATTGGCGCCCATTTGGTCGACCGATTCCGTCTTGAGAATGCGAGCGCCGTCCAGTTCGCCGCCGTTGAGCAAAGCACGCACAAACCGGAGATAGTCCGGCGCCGTCGACGACAACCCGCCGTCCCCGGCGAAATAGGTGACCTGCGGCGGAGTCGCGGGCGGAGCCCCTCCGAGGACTTCGATCGACCCGTCCCTGAGCCGCTTGTGTCTCCGCACAGCACGCCCCCACTTGTCGGCGGGAATCTGGAAGAAAGAGTCGCTCATCCCGAGGGGCTGGAAGATGTTTCGCTTGAAATACTCCTCCAGAGTCAGCCCTGAGACAGTCTCGACCAAGACGCCCAAGATGGCCGTGCTCGGACTGTATTCCCAGCGCGTCCCTGGATCACTGGCAAGCGGAAGCAGCGGGAACCGATCACGTCCGTCGGGAAGCCCGGTCTCAACTTCGTACCGCCGAATGTCGGCGTTCCAGATGCCGTAGGCGTAGCCGGAAGTATTCGAAAGCAACTCGCGAATCGTCGGTGGGCGAGAGGCGTCGCGCAGCTGCGGCGTCCCATCCTCACCGAAGCCCTCCAACACTCTTGGCCGCGCAAGCTCGGGCAAATACTCCCCGACGCTCGCGTCCAGTTCCACCGTTCCTTGCTCGACGAGTTGCATTACGGCGACGGAGGTCACCGGCTTCGTCATCGAGTAGATCCTGAAGATCGCATCGAGCGCCATCGCCTCCTCGGCGTCCGCGCTCTTCTTGCCGAACGATCCCCGATGGAGGACTTCTCCGCTGCTGGCCGCGATCGCGACGACCCCGGGTATGCGGCCCGATTCGACATAGGATCGCAACACGTCGTCAGGCATGCGATCTCTCGAAACCTCAACCACGCCGTCTCCGGACGGGCCACAGCCAACGGCCAACAACGCGCTGAGCAAGAGTAAACGGCGCAGACAACGAGGCGTAGAACACGGCCCCGCTCCCGCAACGGTCTCGCGTCGCCGTCGGCCCAACGAGAGCACCGGTCGGTCGATCGTGGATGTTCTCATCGGGCTTCACCTCGGTCAGCATGCCTGCGCCAGTCTACCGCCAAGATCGGCCCGCCCTCAGCGGTACTCGGCGTAGATCGCCTGCTCGTACTCACTCACCATCTCCGCGAACGTTGTGTCGCCAAAGGGCTGGATAGATGTGAGCAGCACGCCGCCCAGATTCTGCTCGCGGTCAATCCAAAAGTAGGTGTTCGTCAGACTCGTCCACAGCATGGCTCCCTTCGAGCGGCCCTCGGGAATCGACTCGCCGGTGACGAAGAATCCGAGGCCAAACTTGTCTTCGGCTCCCAAGGAGAGTTCCACATCGCTTGAGCTCCCCCGCGGATCAGAGATCACGTGCCCCTCCACGTCGAGCTTCCCAATCTGGTTCACGCCCATTTGCTCGACCGTCTCAGCTGCCAGAATGCGAGCGCCGTCTAATTCACCGCCGTTGAGCAAGGCCCGGACGAATCGGATGTAATCGGGCGCCGTAGATCGAAGTCCGCCGTCGCCCGTGGAAGAAGTCGAATGAGCCGGCAGGCCGAACGATCGCGATCGTTCCCGGACATCCGCGCCCCCGTCCACGCCTCGCAGCCGCGATCCTCCAAACACCCGAAACCCGCCGTCATCCTGACGAAAGTGGCTCTGGGCGAGCCGATCAAGGTCGTGTTCCGAATACTGGAAGAACGAGTCATTCATACCTAGCGGTTCGAATATGTGTCGATAGAAATACTCGTCTAGGCTCTGGCCGGAAACGACTTCGATGAGAATCGCCAAGATTCCCGCATTGGGGCCGTACTCCCAGCGCTCTCCCGGCTCATGGACCAGCGGGAGGAATCGAAATACAAACCGCCCCGCGGGGAATCCGACGTCAAGAGGATACTGCCGGAGCTTCGGGTTCCAGATGCTGTAGGCGTAGCCGGAGGTGTTGGTGAGGAGCTCGCGAATCGTCGGTGAGCGAGAGGCTTTGCGAAGCAGTGGAGCGCCTTCTTCATCGAACCCCTCCAGAACTTCCGGCTGCGAGTACTCGATCAAGTAGTCCCCCATGCTTGCGTCGAGTTCAACCTTTCCCTCCTCCACGAGCTGCATCACCGCGACAGCGGTCACCGGCGCCGTCATCGAAGAAGTGAGAAAGATGGTGTCGAGCGCCATCGCCTCTTCCGGCTCCGTGCTCTCGTTGCCGAACGCCGCTTGATGGAGAATCTGATCGCCCGAAGCCGTAATCGCAACGACTCCTGGAATACGCCCGGAATCGACATACGATCCCAGCACTTCATCCGCACGGGAGCCCGCAAAGTCGCAGCCAGCAGCCGTCAGAACGGCAAGCATCACAACGAACCGCAAAATCAGGGGATCGCCTGACCCGTTCGCCGACCGAGCATTTCCATCTCGTCCCTGCCCTGTCCAAAGCACTCCGCCAATACCATCGCAGCTCCCCATCTAAAATACCTCCAGTCGCGCCTTCTCCTTACAGCACGCCTGCGCCAGTCTACCGCCAACCGATTCCCGTTGCCTAAGCTAAGCTTTCCCTCATGCGACCAGCAGCCCTCGCGCTAGCGCTATCATGCCTCGCCGGCTGCGGCTCCCCGCCGCCCGAGCCACCCGTCCGCCCCAACATTCTGTTCATCTCCGTCGACGATCTCAACGACTGGATCGAGCCCCTAGGCGGCCACCCGCAAGCCCGAACGCCCCACCTCAATCGCTTCGCCAAAACCGCCGTCAACTTCACCCGCAACTACTCCGCCTCCCCCGGCTGCAATCCGTCCCGAACCGCCCTGCTCACCGGCCTCCACACCTACAGCACCGGCATGTATTCCAACTACCAGTACTGGCGCGAAGTCCTGCCGGACGCCGAAACGCTGCCCAAGTACTTCTCGCGCCACGGCTATTGGTCCGCCGGCGCAGGCAAGATCTTCCACAACGATCAACCCGACCCGGCCTCCTGGGACGACTACTTTCCTTCCAAGGAAAAGCACATGCCCGATCACCGGCAGCCGCCCGGCGTCGCTGCCGGCGAAACGGCAGCCATGCCCAAGTTCCCTGACATGTACGGGGCCTTCGACTGGGCGCCGCTCGACGTCCCTGTCGAGGAGACCGGCGACTACCAGTCCGTCTCCTGGGTCATCGATCAGCTCAACCGCGAGCACGAGAAGCCCTTCTTCCTCGCCGCCGGCATCTATCGTCCGCACCTGCCGTGGTACGTCCCTCAGGAATACTTCGACCTGTTTCCCGTTGACGAGGTCCAACTCCCTGAAGTCCTCGAGGGCGATCTAGACGACCTATCCGACCGCGCCCGCGCCATCGCATCCCGCGGCGGCGACTACCACTCGCACGTCGTCCAAGCCGGACAATGGCAAGCCGCGGTGCAAGGCTACCTCGCCTCCATCGCCTATGCCGACGCTCTGGTCGGCCGCCTGCTCGACGCACTCGACTCCAGCCCGCACGCAGCCGATACCATCGTCGTCCTCTGGTCGGACCACGGCTGGCAACTCGGCGAGAAACAGCACTGGCGCAAGTTCGCTTTGTGGGACAACGTCGCCCGCACCGTCTTGATGATCCGTACCCCGGAAGCGGCTGCGGGCAAGGCGACCCAGCGCGTCACCTCCCTGGTCGATCTCTTCCCCACCCTCGTGGAACTAGCCGGCCTGCCGACCAAGCCTGGCCTCGACGGCCGCAGCCTCGTTCCCCTCCTGCGCAACCCCGACCAAGATTGGCCCCACGCCGCCGTCACCACCTACGATGTCGAGGAGTTCTCCGTCCGGACCGAAGACTGGCGCTACATCCGCTACATCGACGGCAGCGAAGAACTCTACGACCACCGCATCGATCCCAACGAGTGGAACAACTTGGCGTCCGACCCAAACTTCGATTCCGTCAAAGCCCGAATGGCCGAACAGATCCCGCCGGCTCCGGCCCCCTTCGCCGAGACGACCTACGAGACCGAGCCCCACCACGTCGTCCCCTATCGCAGCCGCGAAGACTACCGAAGCCGCATCAGCAGCCGATAGGGGTGGACGCCAATCCGTTGCGAAGCTAGGTCGTCAGGTACTCGCCCGTCCGCAGCCAGTGCGCACACTCCGGTCCGAGTTCTTCCAAGGCCCGTGCTTCATAGGCCTCGTTGTCTTCCTGGGTCAACGTGTCGGACCAGCGTCCGTTGACGCCTTTGTTGATAAAGACCTCGGCTCCGCCGTCAAAGATCGCACCGCCGAGCGGCGTACTCAAAGGAGCATTGTGCTTCATGTAGTCGAAGCTACAGTGCTTGACCATCAACTCCCACTTGCTCTCGTCGATCTCATAGTCCAAGAAAGCCGCCATCTTCCGCATCTGGCCTTCCATGTCGTCCTTGAGGTTCTGATAGTGGACGAAATAGACGTTCGGCAGTTCCCGGATATCCCACCAGGTCCGAATGTTCTCCCAGAACGGCCACCAGGGTCCCTTCCCGTTGAACCAGTCGAGATAGTATTCCCGGACATCGTTCGTGCGCGGCCGCTCCCAATGCGGCCCCAGGTACGGAAGGCTCTTCAGTCCGTCGTACAGAATATCGTTCAGGTGGTAGTGATGGTTGTAGCAACTCCAAGCAACGTCGCGCCCGTCGCGGGCGATGTAGACATATTTCGCTTTGGGTGAGAAGACGAGCGCGTCCACCGGCAAATGCGTTTTCAGGAATCGCCGGTGCTTCTGCGCCTCAATCTCCGGCATCTTGACTTCCAGCGGAGGCAAGCGCAGGTCGAGCCAGTGAGAGATCTCCCCCACCGCCACGTCGTCCGTTTCACCATCAAAAACGAACTGCGCAATGATCTGCTGAACCCAGGTCGTACCTGACTTGGCGTAGGTCGAAACGATAATGTCGTCGTCGCGGAACTCGAAGTCGTTCCAATAGGTGGAATCAAAGGCGCAGCATCGGAACTCGCGGGTCTTCTGCGGCCACTGAACTGCTTGGCTCATCTACATCTCCCCGTCGCGAGCAGCACCCATGCTCCGCCCAAGAGAGGATCAGACCAGACGAGGCAAGCACTACTTTCGTCAATCACTTCAACGATCGCCCGACGGCTCGGAAATGGTACCACCAGGCGCCGCCGAATCGCCTCGCAAGGCCGAAGCTGTCTTCGCTCGCCACCTCATCTCACCCCCCGTCGGCATCGAGTCCGGCCTTGCGTAACCCCTCCAGGCGATGCTCGATGAACTCCTCCGACGGCCACCACCACTTCGATATCTCCGCCCGGAGGTTGCGCGCAACGTCAGGAGCAAGCTCAAGGACGAGTTTCAGTTGCTTACGGGCTTCCTCGATCCGCCCGAGCTGCGCATTGGCCATCATCAGTTCGAGGCTCACGAAATAATAGCCGGGCATGTTGATCTTCTCGGCCGCCGCGAGGGCTTGCTCGTACTCGCACTCGTGATAGTGGAAACAGGAATAGAACATGTAGAACCAACTCGGATGGTGCGGATTCAACTGTTGAACCTTCTTCGCGATCGAGTGCCCGGTAGTCCAATCACCCGCGTATGCGAGCAACATGCCCATCCAGTGGACGTTGGCCGTATCTCGGGAGTTGAGTGCCAACGCTCGACCCGCAGCCGCGCGGAAGGCGCTCAGTTCGCGTCGGTAATAGTGCGCTTCGGCGAGCGACCGGTGGGCAAGTTGGCTCGTTGCGTCCAACTCGACGGCTCGCTGCGCGGCACGCAGGGCTCGGTCAAGCGCACCGGGTGGCGGATCGAAACGAAACCGGTACTCGTCGACATGCAGTCTGGCCAGACACGCCAGCGCTTCCGCGTTGTCCGGTTCCTTCTCGAGAGCCAGTTCGAGCGCCCTGACTACTTCATCCTGTTCTTCAGGCCGCACGTGCTGCCAGTAGCCGTAAGTCCGCAATACGGCGTCGTGTGCCGTAACCGAGTTGATCGGCTTAGCCTTAGCCTGGGCGGCAAGCGATCGGGTAAGAACGCCGTAGGGGTCCGCAACAGTGGCGACAATTCGGTCCGTCAATTCGTCCTGCAACTCAAAGACGTCTCCAGCCGAGAGATCGCGGTCGAAGCGGTCAGCCCACAAGTGCGCTCGAGTTTCGGCATCAAGCAACTTCACGCTGACCCGTACGCTATCTCCCGCCTTGCGGATGCTCCCTTCGAGCAGGAATCGCGCACCGAGTTCCCTACTCGCCTCCCATGCGTCAGACTTGTTTTCCATTCCAGCCGCTGCCGCAGCCGACACCACAACCAGATGCCGAAACTGCGCCAGGCCAGATGTAATCTCCTCTGTTAGTCCCTCTGCGAACGATTCCATGTCCGCATCTCCTCTTCGCGTCTTGAGGGGCAGAACCGCTATTCGAGGGATCTCGGGGACCGCCGCGGATGCTCCGGCAGTTGACGGTTGCGAGGACGGCGATCGACTCTCAATTGCTCGTAGCAACGCCGAACCATCCTCGTATCGATCCTCCGGCCTCTTCGACAAACACTGCCGAAGGATCGTTTGGGTTCCAGAGGAAACATGCCCGAGCGGCTCGGGCTCCTCATTGAGAATCGAATAGACGATCGCCTGCTCGTAGTGTCCCTGGAACGGCTGGGCGCCCGCCAACATCTCGTAGAGCACGCAGCCGAGCGACCAGACGTCGCTCCGCACATCGACGTCCGCTCCAGTACTCTGCTCAGGCGACATGTAGGCGCACGTGCCCAACGGCGTCCCTTCTCGCGTGAGCCTCGAATCGGCCGCCAGTCGCGCCAAGCCGAAATCCAGAATCACCCCCCGGGCGTCTGAAGTGACGAACAAGTTCGCCGGTTTGACGTCGCGGTGAACGATCCCTTTGGCGTGCGCCGCTGCGAGTCCCCGCGCGAACTGCTCCGCCAGGAGCAGCGCTCGGCCCTCTTCGATCGGCCCCTCCCCAATCACGTCCGCCAATTCCCGGCCCTCCAGATACGCCATGGAGATAAACGTTCGACCGTCCGATTCGTCAATCTCGTGCACCGTACAGATATTCGGATGACTCAACGCCGCCGCCGTTCGGGCCTCTCTTAGGAAGCGTTTCCGAACTTCGGCGTTGGAGACCAGATGAGGGGCGAGGAATTTGAGTGCGACAAGGCGACCGAGGCTCGTGTCTTCAGCCTTGTAGACCACGCCCATGCCGCCCTCGCCCAGCTTGTCGAGGACCTTGTAGCGGCTGATGGTTCGGCCAGTCACGAATGGTCAATTCTACCCCCTCGGCGATTCCAGTTGAGGCCGATGCGGTGTTAACTCGTGTGCCGTTCCAATCCCGTCCGGCGCCCATAATCAGCAGCGAATCGAAATCACCAGGCCATCGTCGAGTAGAGACCAATATCAACCAGCGGCCGACGCTACTGCCGGTCGGGGCCCTGGCCAGTATCGGACTGGGCTCGCGGAATATCCTTCACTGGAACATCCAGCGTCCCATGACGCCCAGTCAGCCGGTCGAGCACCATCAAGCGCACCACCGTCGCGTCGGCCGTCAATTCCCAGCTATGGCGTACCGGCACCAGGCCAAGCTCTCCCCGCTCTTGTTTTGGGAACGGAATCTCCACCCGGTTACGTTGAATTTCATACTGTCCGTTCGGCAGCCTATCCACGATGGCCACCTCAACAGCTGCAGCGGATTGTCCGTCGACCTCGCGAAAATGTAGATCCTCGGCCTCGATCAACATCACCATGCTAATCGACCTGCCCTCGGCGCCGCCGCTGAATTGTAGTCGAGCATCAAGCCGGACCGCTGTGGACCCCACAGGATTGAAGACCGCCGTGCTCCACCGTTCCTCCGTCCAATCGATCGGCGTTTCCGGCGCCGCCGCCGACAAGTAGCCGTCCCGGTACATAAGGCGTACGCCCTTTCGCTTCACACGCACATCCAGGTTGTGCCACCTGTCATCAGGGTCGCCGTCCGCGTAGAAACCGAGCGAGTACGTGCCTTCCGAATCCGACGTGATCTGATTGACCGCCCTACCCATATTGTTCGTGTTCCAGTAGAACCGGCCACCGGTGATGTCGGCGAACTTGGCCATGGTCGGCGTCGGATCCGCGCTAATCCTCGCATTCTCTTTCAAGCGCTCATAGGGTGACCTTCTGCCCAAGCTGCTCGGGTCCGCTCTGCGTCTCTCCATCGACAGGTCAGCCTGCGTCTGCATTCCGCGCGCGTCGAACATGTACATCGTGATTCCCTGCTGCGCCAGCCGCCGCGCAGCGTTGCGCACTAGGTCCTCGCGGGACCGCTGCCCCATCGCCGTGTCGCGCTCCAGAGCTCCCGTAACCGACAGCATTGGGAAGCCGCTCCCAATCCACAGAATGCTCTTGCGGCCTGGTATACCCGCCAGGTGATCGCCGAGCGCTTCGAGCGAAGCCAGCGTCTTTTGCGCTCGCTGCTCGTCCGCCAACTCGTGCGCGGTTCTTTCGGCCTGCAAGAATCGGACGATCATATCCTGCCGCATGCCGGCGTCCTGCAACCTCTGAATGAGAGTCTCCATCTCGCGGGCCATGTCGTCGATTTGCCCCAGTGAGGGCGCTGGGAGCTGGAGCTTTGTCTCGCCGATCAGGTCGCGCAGGGACTTGGCGTCGTCGGTGAAATCGTGTAGCACCGTCAACTCGCGACCCAACAGATAGACGGCGACCCTCGTATCGGGAAGCAACGCGGACAAATGTCGCATCGCCTGCGCCTTGACCCAGATCTGCTCCCGCATTTGCGTGTTGAGCGTGTCCAGCACCACCGCCGTGATATTGCGCGGCGGCCCAGGCGTCAGGTCGGGCGTATTGGTAAAGATTCCAGGCTGCGTCTGAGGCACAGTACGAGGTTGTTCGCCGCCCTCAAACCGGAATAGCGCCAAGTCTCGCCGCCGCCCCTTGTCCCTAACGACGAAGTCCTTCTTCTCAAGATCCGTGGCTGGATCCCCATTCTTATCCAACGCGATCACGGTGAACTCGACCAGCGTCGTCTCGGATCGAAAGATCGGCGTCTCATCCTGGGCGCCAGCCGGGAAAACGTACAAACAGACGGCAGCCGCGAGGGCTACGAACCTCCAAACCCCGCAAGCCGCTGTATTCGATGTAAGGGTCAAGCCAATACCCGCCCAACGATTGTCCCACCCATCCGCACACTCGCCGACCGCCCGTTCCGACGCGACGCACGGGTACGACGTTTCCACTCATTCTGCGCTTCTCCTCAACGAGCAAAGAAGAGATGGTCCCCATGGACCTGTCGCTCAACCAGGCGTGGGCATCATCAGCCAACTCGTCTCTCCAGTTCCTTGCGAATCTTGAGTTCTTCCTCCCGGGTGAACTTCAGCCGGCCTCGCTCCATGTTGGTCAGCACCCTTTTATCCCAAGGAAAATCCATGACTCCACTGGCCGCGTGACTGTTCGGCCCTAGCAGTGAGTGGCCAATCTCGTGGACGATCATGTGGCCCAGGATGATCGCCTGAGCATCGCGAAAATCCGCTCCGACGTTGCCGTAGTACGCCAAATCGAGAACACGGGCGAAGAACAGATTGATGGTGTGCCCCGGGACCAGGGCGAAGCCGAAGATCCCTGTCTTGAATCCGTACTTCTTGCTCATCGATTTGGGTAGCAACTTGAGTATCAGGTCCTCGGGTCCGGGCCTGGCCGAGCAGGATCGATTCAAAGGAATCAGTTCCGGCGAAATAGGACAGTCGAGCCAGCTGGTCTCGATTCCGACCCCAGAGAAGATACGGTCGGATTGGCGCTTGGCCTTGCGAAGTACGCCGTCGGAGATCTTGGCGTAGTTATATACCCTGACGGTCATCCGCAAGGTGTTGGCGGTTGATTCGGGCGGTGCGTCTGCGGAGGCGGCTGCCAGAAGCGAGGACGCCAAGAAGGTGCTCAAAATGAGGGATTTCATCGGACTCTCCGGTGCGCTGGTTGCGCTGGGAGTCCGAGATTCCGCCAGGTAAGCCGATACCTCTAGGCGCCTGATCCTTAAGTAGTTGTTACGTCATAGAATGTTGATTTCAGGACGGTTATGTGCGATGTTACTTGGGCGAGGCATGCCGAACGATGCAGCAAGGAGGATTCGATTTGGAGATTTCGAAGCCGATCTATCGACCGGCGAATTGCGCAAGGCTGGCCGGCTCGTTCGCCTCCAGGACCAGCCCTTTCGGGTCCTAAAGCGCCTGCTCGAAAGTCCCGGCGAGATCGTCACCCGCGACGAACTTCGGCAAGAGATTTGGGGCGAGGACGTCTACGTCGATTTCGAGCGCAGCTTAAACACCTCGGTCGCCCGATTGAGAGAGGCTCTGGGGGATTCGCCCACACGCCCCACCTACATCGAGACGGCGCCGCGTAAGGGGTACCGGTTCATCGGGCCCCTATCGGGTGAACCAGGCCTCCCCGCAACTGAGTCGGAAGAGTCGGCCGTAGGACCGGTTCCGGTTCTCTCACGGACCTGGCTCCGCATCAGCGTTGTGGCCGTCGGCCTCGGGCTGGTAGGCATCGCCGCCTGGCGACTTACATCACGAATTCCGCCCGCAGAGCCACCCGAGTTGCGGGCGGAACCTCTCACTTACTACGAGGGATTCGAGAGCGAACCGACTTTTTCTCCCGACGGCAACCAGGTGGCGTTTACTTGGAACGGCGCCAAGCAAGACAACTTCGACGTCTACGTGAAGACGGTGGATGGAACACAACCCCTTCGGCTCACCAGTGCGCCCGAGCGGGAATTCAGTCCGGCCTGGTCGCCGGACGGTCAATGGATCGCATTCATGCGCGAACTGCCAGGCTTCCGAGCGGAGGTCGTTCGACTAGCGGCTGTAGGCGGAAGAGAGTACAAACTCGCAGAAGTTCAACTCAATGAGAGGCGCTACGCACCCTCCTCCGGCGTGTTCGACCGGTACCTGTGTTGGACGGCGGATTCGCGGTCGCTGATACTCATGCACCGCGGGTCGGATGCTGATCCGCTGTCCCTATTTCGATTCGATATTCAGAGTGGCTCATTGAGTCGACTGACCACTGCTCCCGCAGGGAGTGTTGGGGATCGAAATCCGGCCGTTTCACACGACGGGCGCAGTCTCGCGTTCAGCGGTTCCCGTGGAAAACGGAGCGGCCTGATCATCTTGCCGCTGGACGACAGTTCCTCACCGGCCGGAGAGGCGTTACTCGTACCGGTCCTGGAGGGTCCGTTGTGGAATCTCACGTGGACCGCCGGCAACGATTTAGTGGTTTCTAAGGCCACCGAGCTGTGGAGGATTGACCCGCGTTCGCAGGAGATGACCCGGCTCGCCCATATCTCAGGTCGGAGCTTCTTACCGGAGATTCCTCGCTCGACGGATCGGCTGGTCTATGCGCAGCAAGTCTTGCAATCCAATATCTACCGCCTTGACCTCACTACCGGGGCAGTCGTGAAGTTAATCGCTTCGACCGGCGCAGACGGAAATCACCAATACTCTCCGGACGGTCGCGGTATCGTTTTCCAATCCAGCCGATCCAGCCAACACCGCATCTGGATCAGCAAGGAGGACGGGACTTCCCCTGCCCCGATCGCCACGCTCGGCGGCTCACCGCGCTGGGCTCCCGATGGATCTGCGGTCGCATTCGATGGACCTACCGAACCAGACAACCGGGCGGTTAGTGACATCTGGACGGTCTCGCCGGCCGGCGGTGCGCCCCGCCGGTTGACGGATCCATCAACCGACGACCGCGTCCCGAATTGGTCGCGAGACGGCCAGTGGGTCTACTTCGCTTCGCTAGGGCACAGAGAGGATTACGGACCCGCCAGTCAGCTATGGAAGATTCACGTGGAAAGCGGCCAAAGAGTACAAGTCACTCGCAACGGTGGCTTCTACGCAAGCGAATCAGTGGATCGAAAGTTTGTCTATTTCACGAAGGGCATGCGGGACCGGACGCTTTGGCGTGTCCCGATCAACGGCGGAGCGGAGGTGCAGGTCCTAGAACGACTGACGACATGGCCCAATTTTGAGCTCGCCGAAGACGGCATCTACTACACGCCAAGACTCGCCCCAGGTGAGACGCCCGTCATCATGTTCTACAACTTCTCCGACGAATCGAAGGTAGAAGTACTCGCCGCCAACAGGCCTTTTTTGAGCGGTCTATCGCTGTCCCCGGACCGGCGCTATCTCTTGTTTGATCAGATCGACCATGAAGGCAGCAATCTCATGCTCGTCGAAGGCTTTCGTTAAGTCTCGACCACCGAGATCCGTGCCGGTGCTCGAGACATGTTCCCCCGCATGTCGTGTCTCCCCTCGTTTCTGCGCTTCTTCTAAACAGGAGCCTTGAACCATGACCACCGCAACCGCCGCAGCCCTCGATTGGAAGCAGTCCCTCGCCGATCTCGGACCGGCACTCACCGAGCGCGCCGGCGTCTATGACGCCTCCGACACGTTCGTCGACGAGAACTACGCCGAGATGCGCAGCGCCGGTCTCTTCTCGGCCCTCGTCCCCGTCGAACTTGGCGGCGGCGGACTCTCCTACAGCGAAACCTGCACGCTCGTCCGCGAAATGGGTCGCCGTTGCGGCGCCACCGCCCTCACCTTCTCGATGCACCAACACGTCGTCGCCGCCTCGCTCTGGAACTACCGCCACGGCAAGCCCGGCGAGAAGCTGCTGAGGGCCGTCGCCGACCAGAAAGTTCTAGCCACCTCCGGCGGTACCGACTGGCTCAGCTCCAACGGAACCCTCGAGCCCTGCGAAGGCGGCTATCGCTTCAACGCCAAAAAGTTCAACGTCAGCGGCAGCATCGCCGCTGACATGCTGGTCACCAGCGGCCAATACATCGACCCCGTTCGCGGACCACAAGTCTTTCACTTCCCGGTCTCCATGTCCGCCGAAGGCGTCCGCATCGAGCGCGTCTGGGAAACCATGGGGATGCGCGGCACCGGGTCGCACGCCGTCGTCTTGGAGGACGTCTTCGTCCCCGAGGAAGCGATCGCCTTGCGACGCCCTCGCGGCGACTACCATCCGGTCTGGAACGTGATCCTCACGGTCGCCCTACCGCTGATCTGTTCGGCCTATATGGGCGTCGCGGACGCGGCCGCGGACAACGCTCACAAGGGCGCCGCGCGCAAGGGCGACGACGGATTCACTCCGCTCCTACTCGGCGAGTTGGAGAACGAGCGCGCGACGGCCCAAGTCGCCCTCGAAAGCATGATCGCCAACGTCAACGATCTGGACGTCGAGCCCAATCTAGAACACGCGAACGCCGCCCTCATCCGCAAGACCATCGTCATGCAAGCCGTCCAGCGCACCGTCGACAAAGCTCTGGAGGCGAGCGGAGGCCGCGGCTACATGCGTTCGTCAGGCCTCGAGCGCATCTTTCGAGACGCCTACGCCGGCCAGTTCCACCCCATGCAGCCCAAAAAGCAGCACCGCTTTACCGGCCGGCTTGCCATGGGCCTCGACCCCGTCGGCGCCTAACCGTTCCCGCTCGAAGGCTAAGCCAGAGCTTCCCTGCAGTACGCCACGCACTTCTTCACTTCCGCCACTGCGTCGGAGTCTTCAGGAATCCTATACTCCAACTCCACCGTCGCGGGCATCTTCCAGCCGTGCTTCTTCACCGTCTGCAAGATCTCTTTGATCGGCGTATCGCCCGAGCCCCAAGGCAAGTTTCCCGCCCCGTTTTCGGGCGTCTGCCGATCCTTCAAGTGGAAACTCGAGATCCGGGCGTGATGCTTCTTCAAGAACTCGATCGTGCTCCCGCCCACATTGCCGCCGGCCACGTAGTGCCCCAGGTCGACATTTGCCATGTTCCCCGGCGACAACTCAAACGCGCGGTTAAAGGCATCCATGGTCCCCTGCGCATGCGTGTGGTACGCAACATAGATCTTCTTTCGCTCGGCGAACTCGCCTAGCCGCTTGAGCTGCGCCTCATCGGTCGGCAGTTCCAGCGTCGTATGCGTGCACCCCAGCGCCTCGGCCACGTTGAATACGTACTCGCACTCCTCGTCCGACATGTCCGTGCGCAACAATTTGAACGCGTAGATGCTGACGCCCGCGTCGTTGTACATCTTGCGCAGCGCCTTGTACTGGTCCATCGAAACCGACAGCCGCCACGCCTTCAACGCCTTCTCGGCAGCCTCTTGCTCCGGCGTCGGCGGCTCTCCCCGACGTCGACGCGGCCCCAGCGGCGGCCTGCCCGCATAGGCCTCGGCAGGCGACCCCATCAATTCGATCGCGCTCAGCCCGGAATCCACTACGTACTTCAGCGTCGCCTGCGCACTCTGGTCAGGCAAACTGCGGAAGCTATAGGTAATCGCGCCGACCTGCACGCCGTGGATCAGCGAATTGGGCTTGTGGTGAGCCGCCCTACCCGTCTTCACCAGCGCAGCGCCCGCCAACGCCGCGGCGCCAAACTCCCGTCGCGAGTAGTCGATCATCCCGCCATTTTACCGCCCAACGGATACACCTTCCATCCACCGCCCTCGAAGCATCTTCAACCAGGAGTACGACACAGGTGTTAAGAACGACGACGATCCCAACTAGGCGTTCTACCGGAGCGCGAACCGGCAAGTGGAGTTCCTACCTTGGTGGGCATACCTGTCATCTCCTCCGTTTCGACGGAGCCCTAACTACTCATGAAATCTCTCAATAAAGCCTTCCTCGTCGCGCTCATCGCGGCGCTTCCCATCGTCGCCGCACCCATCCGAGTCGACTTCACCGCCCAGATCACCACGGTAGCGGGTAACTTCTACGGCGTCACGTCCACCGACAACGGCACCATCGTCAGCGGCTTCTTCCAGTACGACACTGCGGTCCTTGACAGCAACGGAAACGTCCAGCGCGGCGACTATCTGCACGCCGGACTCAGCGATTTCCAAGTCAACCTGCCCGGAGCCGTCGTGGCCAGCGGCGACGGCTCGGCCTTTGTTGAAGTGGAAGACTTCGGAGGAGCCGACACCTTCCGATTCCGAGAAGGAAACTGCGGAAGCTGCGGCGGCGCCATCACCGTCAACGGCTTCAGCGACCCCAACGCACTGCTTCTATTCGCGTTCTCCGGTTCGTTCTTTTCCAACGATGCGCTGCCCGTGCCCTTCCCGTTCACCGGAGCGACGCCGCACACCATGTCGATCGCTGACGGCAACTCGACCGTCCTGTTGCAGTACCAGACACTGACGCCCGCGGAAGTCCCCGAACCCGCCACGATCCTGCTGACCGGCGTCGCTCTCCTAGGCCTGGCCTGGCGACGACGCCAATCGTAGGCAACCCGGCGACGAAGGGTTGGAATCGCCTACGCAGGCTAGAGCACATATGGTTTGCGGTACTCGCGCGTCAGGAGTTCACTCGCCTCCGCATCGTTGACGAACTTCGGTCCGCCGTCCAGTACCAGCGATCGTCCCGTTCGATAGCTGATGTTGGCCAAATGGCACATTCCGGCGCTCAGGTGAGCGATCTCGATCTCGTCGTTCAGGCTCTTGTAGTTCCTCGTTCGGCAGGCGTCTAGGAAGTTCTTCATGTGCAGCGTAATGGGATCATTCTCGCTGCCCCGAGGGGTTCGCTCGCCCGCCTCTTCCATCACCAGCTCATTGCTGTCGCCCTTGAAGGCCTGGAACCCTCGATCGGTCATCGCGGCCCACCCCTCGGAGCCGTAGAACAAGTTGCCCACCGTGACGTTGAGCGGAGCGGCGGTTTTCGGAGCCGTCGCCTGCGGTGATGGAGCGTTGCTCGTGGGCCCGCGACCGCCAGGTCCGCCGCCCCCCGGTCGACGCCGTCGTCTCGGCGGCTGTACGGATCCTTCCGTGCCCGTCAGCAATCCCCGAACCTCGAATACGAGCTCTTGATCATCGAATAGATAGCTCGCCGTCAACGTGTTCGGCGTCTCTTGGTCGTCGTCATAGGCAAACTTGCCGCCGTGAGCGAAGGCCGTTTTGGGCCATCCGGGTTCCGACATGCCCCATCTCGCAACTCCCATTTGATGCACGCCTTGGTTGCCGATATCGCCGTTGCCCGTGTCCCAGAACCAGTGCCAGTTGTAGGCGAATCGCAATTCGTTGAACGGACGCATCGGAGCCGGTCCTAGGAACATGTCCCAGTTCAGCCCCGCCGGCGTCGGCATATCGGGCTTCTTGCCGATTGACCGGCGCCGCTTGTAGCAAAGCCCGCGGGACTGGTGGATCTTGCCGATCAATCCGCTCTGGAGCGCCTCGATGGACCTCATCTTAAACGGGGTGCTGCGATGCTGAGAGCCTACTTGCAGCATGCGGCCCGTTTTGCGCGCCACGTCGATCATCATCTGGCCTTCCGCGATGTTGTGGGCCGCCGGCTTCTCGCCGTAGACGTCCTTGCCCTCTTTCATCGCCCAAACCGCCGCCAAGGCATGCCAGTGATTCGGCGTGGCAATGGAGACTGCATCGACATCGGAATCGGCGAACACGTCCCGCATGTCCTCGAACTCTTTCGACTTCCCGCCGTTCAGCTTCAACAAGGCCGCCTGGGAGCGCTCCCGGGCCGCCTGGTTCACGTCGCACAGACCGGCGACGCGCGCCCCGGGCAACTGCGCCAAAGTCAGCAGATGGTCGGCTCCGCGCCCGCCGAGTCCCACGATCGCGACGTTGACGCGGTCATTTGCGCCCCAAACCTGCATTGCTGAAGCAGCCGTCGCCGCCCCCATAAAAATCCGTCGAGTGGTGGTCGCCATGTCGTCGCTCCTCTAAGCACTGGCGCAAGGACAAGCCTTCGGCGCCCAATCGTTCTCGCGAAGTAGGCGAGGAGCGCCGCTCAGAGGTTACGGCGGATGTGCTGCTTGAACCGGGCAGTCCCCAGTAACCATATGCCTGTCGCCTCCGCCTGGGCTAACGTATCGACGCGAGTGCAATCTCGCCGTGAGGACTTCCTATGGATCTGACGAGAAGAGATTTGGGCGCGCTTTCCCTAGGGGCTCTAACCGCCGGAACGTTGCGCGCCGGTCCGGACTCTGCCTTCGGCGGCGTCCACGTCGGAATCAACGCGCCCTACAGTTTCCATGGGGTCGCCGACAGCGCCGACGAAGTGCTCGCCGCCCTGCTCAAGCTCGGTCTAAGCACCGTCGAGTTGCGCTCCCAACCCGTGGAACGATCTCTCGGCGCGCCGGAGAACCCGCGTACTTTGCGGCAACGCCTGAGGGCCGAAGCCAGGGCTCGATCCGCCGGCCGGCCTGCCCCCTCAAGCGGGGCCGAAGAGCGCCCGCGCCGCCGGCGCAGGCCGTCGCCCGAGCAGCAGGCGGCACTCGAAGCGGCAGCTCTCGATTTGCGCGGATGGCGCACTTCCACGTCCATGGACGGCTTCAAGTCCTTCCGCCAGAAGTACGCCGACGCGGGGGTAAAGATCGACGTCGTGAAGTTCGACTCCGTCGACGGGATGGTCGACGACGAGCTGGACTACATGTTCCAAGCGGCAAAGGCTCTCGGAGCCCGATTCGTCAGCTGTGAGCCGCCTCTGAGCACCACCAAGCGCATCGGACAGTTCGCAGAGAAACACAAAGTCATGGTCGGCTACCACGGTCACGCCGCCGTGGACAGACCCGAGGCTTTCGCCACGCCCGAGAGCTTCGAGGAAGCGACGAGCCACACGCCCTACAACGGCGCCAACGTAGACATCGGCCACTGGATCGCGGGCAACGGCTACTCCCCCGCCGAGTTCATCAAGAAGCACCACAAGCGCATCACCAACCTGCACATTAAGGATCGAAAGAAGAATCAAGGCGAGGATACGCCGTGGGGCGAGGCCGACACGCCCATCATCGAGATCCTCCAATTGATGAAGAGGGAAAAGTACGACTTCATGGCCACCATTGAGATGGAGCATCGTATCCCCGAAGGCTCCGACGTCATGACCGAAATCGCGAAATGCGTCCAGTACTGCCGCGACGCGCTAGCCTAAAACCGCGCCTGGCCGGCCGTCGCCCCGTCCACGCAACAACTCCAGAGGACCACTATGAAGCAATCGATGACACGCCGCCGACTATTGAGCGGAGCCGCCGTCGCCGCGCTCGCCCGCCCCGCCGCCCCAGCGGCTGAGAGCACGTCGAAGCTGCCGATCTGTGCGTTTTCGAAACACTTCCAGTGGACCGACCGCAGGGAGGCGATCGACTCCATCGCGGCGCTCGGCTTTGACGGAGTCGACCTCACCGTCCGGCGTCGCGGCCACGTCCTTCCGGAACACGTCGAGGACGAACTGCCGTCCTTTGTAGAGGCGATACGCGCCGCCGGGCTCGCTATTCCCATGATCACCAGCGGAATCCGCGACATGGAGTCGCCGCACGCCGAATCCGTGATCAAGACCATCGCATCCTTGGGTATCCGGAACTACCGCTGGGGAGGCTTCCGCTACAACGCCGAACAGAGCCTCCCGGACCAGCTGGCCGCCATCAAACCGCGCATCCAAGAACTGGCCGCCGTCAACAAGCAGTACGGCGTTTGCGCCATGTACCACACGCATTCCGGCGCGAACCAAGTCGGCGCCTCGTTTTGGGATCTCTATCACCTGTTGAAAGACTTCGACACCGACTCGGTTTCCGTCAACTTCGACGTAGGGCACGCCACCATCGAAGGCGGTCGGGGCGATTGGATCCACAGCACCAGGCTGCTTCTGCCCTACTCTCGGGGCATCGCCGTCAAAGACTTCTTCTGGGATCGCAGCCCCGAGAACCGATGGGAACTCCGTTGGTGCCCGCTCGGCGACGGCATGGTCGACTTCAAGCAATACTTCGGCATGTTGAAGAAGTCAGGTTTTTCCGGCCCCCTTCAGTTGCACACCGAGTATCACGAACTCGGCGGAGCCGACAAGGGCAGAAGCGCACTGACCGTCCCCAAAGCCGAGGTTCTCAAGCTCATGCGACGGGACATCGACACGCTCAAGCGCATGCTGCGCGACGCCGACCTCGCCTAGCCCTCACCATTCACTCCGTCGGGACGCGACGAAGGCCTGGGCGCGCCGCCTCTCGCTGCTACTCCGCCGCAAAGGACACTTCAATCAACTGGTCGCCCACCAGCAGAAACAGCTTCGATCCAGGCCCGCCCAGCAGCACGTCGGGCATCAGCAGGTTGAACTGGACCAATCCCGCGAAGCCCGGCGTCAGCCCGCAGAACAGCACCCGGATCTCCTGCTCGCCGCCGCCCTGCGCCGTAACCAGCGCCTCTGGGTAGTTCATGCACTCCGCCAACGGACTCGCCGCGGCCGCTTCACCAGTAGCGGGCGGGTTGGTCAATTGGCCGATCCCCGTCCCGAACAGAGTGACCGCTTCCTTCGCCTTGGCCGGGTTGTCCGGCGTCACCAGACTCCCGTCTTGATGGATGATGATCGGGTCCCGAGCCTCGGCGGTACGCGCATATTGGAAGACGCCGAATGCGTCCGGCGCGACCGTCATCCCCGCCGTCGGACCCGCCACACCGTCGCGCACCACCTGAACCGGCGCTTCACCTGGACCCACCTCGTACGGATTCTGGAAGTTGATCTGATTCTTCGACGCAAACAGCACAGGCGCGTCGTATCCGCCGATCAGCAGACTCACGCCGGCCAACTCCTTCGTGATCGGAAACGCATCCGCCTCCGCCGTCTCTTCCGTGAAGTTCGTTCCAAAGATCGACCCAATCGCGCCGGGAGCCAACGTGCGCTCAAAGCTCGCCGCGTTCACCGCCGCCTGCGCAATCGCAACCTGCCCCGGGGCCTCGCCCGTGACCTTGAAGCTCACCGGATCCGTCTCTTCATCCCCGCGGACGACCGTCAAGGTGTGCGTCGCGGCCACCTGCATCTCCTGCGCCGGGAAGACCACGCTCAGCGTGTTCCGGTTCGCAACCGTCGCCGTCAGATAGAACTCCGCCCCGTGCGGCCCGGTCCACATCACGCGCGAATCCTCGGTGAAGCCGTCGCCCGTCAAGGTCAGCGTCGTGTCCGGCGATCCCGCGGGTGCGGACTTCGGCGTCACCGACGTCAAGCCCAACTCCGGAATCCCAATCAGCAGATCCAGTGCGTTGGATGTCCGGGCCTCTACCGGATCATCCGTCTCTACCGTGATCGAAACCGTGCCCTCTTCGGTCAGATTCGCGTCGGGAACCATCGCGAGCAGGACGGTGTTGGAGACAAAGGTCGTCATCAACGGCTGCCCGTCCCACTGGACTACTGAGGCGTCCTCGATGAATCCCGTGCCTAGTACTTCGAGTTCCGCATCGTGCGTGAACGCCGGAATGAAGTCGGGGTTCAACGCGCTCAACTGCGGCTGTGGATTACGCACAATAAACGCCGAGGTCGCAATCTCCGTCGTCGTGTCGCCGCGTTTGTCGACGATATTCAGACGGTACTCGTCAGCGGGCAGCGGCCCGATCTTGAAGTCGAGTTGATAGGGCGCGAACTCGAAGGTGCAGATGCCGGGGTCGCCGGTCGTCGTCACGTCCACCTGATTGCCGTTGACCTCAACCTTGGGCATTTCGGGGACGCAGCCGGTCGTCCAATCGCCCGAGTACAGGACCCTGATTTCGTCCAGTGCCGTCGGCTGGGCGGGTGTGAATTCCGGGACGGCGACTTCCTTGATATCGAAACTCATCGACTGCACGCAGCGGCTCGCCGTCGGCACACGCCGCGCCGGGACCGCCGGCTCCGTCGTTTCCGGCGTACTCACGCGAATCTCCAGCAGTTCGTGCAGGCCAGGGGCCCGCGGATTCCCACAGAACTGACCCTCCAAGCAGGGCGTCAATTCGCTGATCAACAGCGCCGGTACTTCCGCTTCCAGCCGGTTCCGGCTGACGAACTTCGTCTCCAGAACCCTCCGTCCCATCGGGGTAGCCGAGTCGTTGTCCCAAACGATTGCAGAGCTCTCGTTGAAGTTGGCGCCGTCTACGGTCAGCGTGAACTTCGCTCCCTGCACCGGCCGGATCCGCGGCGAGATATTGGTGATGTACGGCTCCCCGAGCAGATCCTTCGTTTCCATGCACAGCCAGCCGCGCGCCTGGGGCGTTGATTCCGCATGGTCGGTGTCCACGGTGTGGAAGTAGACCTGGTCAAACGGCGACTCGCGGATCTCATCCTCTTCGATCGGTCTTACCGGATCGCCCGTCAAACCAAGAGCGCTGGTGGTCGAAATGAAGACGTCCGGCCCTTCTCCTCCGCGGAACGTGCCTCCCAGCTTCACGGGGCCCACTCCCCCCTTGAAAGCCTTCGCGAAGTCCATCTGCTTGTAGCCCAGGCCCCCGCCGCCCACGGCGTAGGCGTACTCGGAGTCGGAACGGACGCGAATACCGCTCTCCCGCAAATCCTCAAGCGCCGAGTCGACAAAGACCTCCAGGGCGTCCAGCACGTCCTCCAATACGTCGTCCACGAGGTCGCCGGCCCTCTCGGCGACTCGGCCCTCTAGGCCCAGTTCCTCAGCCAAGGCGCTAGCGCTCGGGAGTTTCGCATCGGCTAACCGCAGACCGTTCACCCTTAGCTCGGGCCGGGAATCCAAAAGGAACGAAAACACCTCCTGATTCGAATCGCCCTCAATCAGCGGCCGGATGCGGATCTTGAGAAAGAACTTCAGCTTGGTCTTGACCGTCGTGCTCCAAATCACCTCGCCCAGCACTTTGATCTCCAGCGGAAGCTCGGGCCCCTTCACTGTCAGTGTCTTGGACTCCCAGTCAAACGTTCCCGGTCTCCGGATCTCCGGCGAACCCTTGCATGGGGGATCCTCGTCCTCTTCACACTCCCTGTCTGGGCGATAGAGCGGAGGCGTCCGGCCGGTTCCGTTGGCGATCGCCACGTTCCGAATGCCGTCCTCGGCGGGGTATCCCAAGTCGTCCAACTCGCCGGCGAAGATCCGTCGTGCGAGCGCCGGTCTGCCGTTGTTGAGCGTCGAGTGGTGGATCGACAGCATCTGCCGCGCCGCCTGCGTGTTCATCCCCGTCAGCATCAGGACCGTCTCGTTGTCCGTCACCTTCTCCGCGGCCTCAATGTTGGCCAAGTCTCCGATCGCCAGTGCCGCCAACGCAGTCAAGCCGGCGGCGGGAGCCGCCACCGCGACCGTGCCCGCCGCAACGTTGACAATGAACTGATTCGCTGCCTGGATGCCGATTGGAAGGTAGGCGCCCTCTTGCGGCGAATCAAACGACACGAACAGATCCACGTCGTGGTCCGCTCCTTCGCTCTCCATCCGAGCCAGCGCATGCCGAGAGACTAGGCCGCCCATACTGACGCCGACGACAATCAGCTTCTGGTCAGGCTGTAGACCGGCGTCGTCCCCCTTGACGATCGCGCCCGACCGGACCATCTCCAGCGCCTTCTCAAACACCAAAGAGTTGCGCCGCAAATCGTCCGACTTTCGGCACCAGTCCAGCCGATAGATATGGAAGCCGTCGTTCCACCGTGCGCGATATCGCTGGAGTGTTGTCGCGATGTCTCCGTTGATGCGGTTGACGTCCCCGTCTTCTTCGTCGGGATCCTGGATACCGCCGTCGCACAGCGGATTCTCGCCGGTGGAGAACCCGGCTACATGCACGATGATGCCCCGCACTTCCTCGTCGGCCGGCGCTCGCCGAAACAGCAGATGGCCCCGACCGCGAATCAACAGAAACGGGTCATCCGCCTCGAAGACCTCCGCCCGAGCGACCTCGAAACTACAGGGATTCTGGAGGTCCGAATCCTTACAGTCCTCCGGTTCAGCCGCCCGCATCTCCGGCGGAAGGACCCCCGCAAAAAGCAGCAGAGCTGCAACAAACATCACGCGCATAAGCGGCCAAGACTATCACAGTCGGGACTACGCTTCGCCGCTTTGTGCCGTCGCGGCGAGAGGCGCGACGACTAAGAGCCCCAAGCCCAAGAATCGGTGCACGGGATTGGCTGCTCGATCCTCCCTAGAAGATCCCGGCTAGCCCCACCACGGTTCGTCCGCAGGCTTCTGACGCCTCAAAAAGTCCTCATCCATGTCGAGCCCCAATCCCGGCGCGTCCGGAACGCGTAGGAGTCCGTCGCGGACGGCCGGGGGATCGCCTTGCGTCATCTGTTCCCGCAGTCTGCCCGGCCGTCCCAGCCAGCTCTCAGAGCGATAAAAGTTCTGGATAGCCATCGACAAGTGGGCCGAAGCGTACGTTCGCACCAGGGTGCCCACGTTGTGCAGTGCGACAGGGGTGCGCGTCACCGCTGCGTAGTCCGCAATCTTGCGACAGCCGGTGATCCCTCCCGCAAACGAGATGTCCGGGTGGACGACGTCGACCGCCTGGGCGTCCAGGAACGGCTTAAACTCTCCAAGCAACTCCAGCTTTTCGCCCGTCAGAATCGGCACGCGAGATGAACGCTTCAATTCCCTCCATCCTTCTGAGTAAGGCGTATTCAGAGCGTCCTCAACAAACATCACGCCGAGGTCCTCAACCGCACGGCAAATCGCGATGCTGCTTGTCGTGTCGAACTCCCCGTGGCAAGCCACTGCGATGTCGAAGCCGTCCCCGGCCGCTTCACGGACGTTCGCGTACCCTTGCCGGGTCTTTCGCAGCTCTTCGGATCGAAGGGTCGGATGGTACGGGCGCGCAATTGGGAACGCTTGGTCGAGATTGAACTTGAAGAAGTCGAACCCCTCGGGCTGCTCCTTCATCTCGGCGACCCACTCGCGGCAAGCCGACTCATCGTGCATGTCGGTCAATGCGTCGCCGTGCGAATACATCGGGCAACCGTCGCGGAACGGGCCGCCCAGGAGCTTGTAGACCGGCTGCCCCGTGATCTTGCCCGCCAGGTCCCACAGGGCAATGTCGATGCCGCTGACCGTGCCGGTCAGCGACGTGTACGGGTGCTGTACCGCGGTCATCCGATAGAAGTGCTTCTCGATCGAGAGCGGGTCGGCGCCGATCAGCTGGGCCGGTCCGTTTTCATGCCGCGCTCCACCAAAGGCGGCGGGGAGCGTCATGTGGTCGATGTGAGCGCGGGCCATAGCCGAGTTCGTCCCGGTCTCCCCGTACCCGACCAAACCGGCGTCGGTTTCGATCTTGATCAGGCAGCCGTCGAACTGAAAATCAAGCTGCATCGCCTTAATGGCGGTAATCTTCACTTGCCCCTCCAACGGGGCTGCGATGGCTCGATAGGCCGCCGCCCACCCGGCCGCCGGCGCGGCCAGCGCAGCGCGGAGAAATCCTCGCCGGGTGATCGATCTTTTTCCTGTGCGCGCAGCGGAGGCAGCCATGGCGCTCGATTGTATCTGACCTTTGCGACAATGCCCACCACCAGCATGCGCCCCCACAGACTCAGCATCCACGTCTTCTTCCTGCTGACGTTTCTCAGCTCCGCCGCCGTCGGCCAACAACTCCCCGTCATCGCCGCCAACGACAACCGAACCCCTGCGGGCGAAATCCGGGACGGTGTCCTCCACCTCCAGCTCGAACTCCGCAAAGGCATTTGGTATCCCGAATCCGAACAAGGCGAAGCCATTCCCTCTTACGCCTTCGCAGAGGTCGGCAGGCCGCTCCAGGTCCCCGGCCCCACCATCCGCGTACCCAAGGGAACCGCCATCGACCTCTCGCTCTTGAATCCTCTTCAAGTCCCGGTGACGCTCCACGGCTTCTACGAGCGTCCCGGCAAGGATGCCGACGGCGTCGTGACCATCCAACCCGGCCAGACGCGCCGGCTCCAGTTCGACCCCGGAGCCCCGGGCGTCTATCTCTACTGGGGGCGAACCCCAGACGGCAAGAGCGACCGCGGCCGCGTACTCGACGCGCTCCTCGGCGGAGCCCTCGTCGTCGACCGTCCAGGCGAAGATCCCACGGCAGACCGCATCTTCGTCTTCGAGCGTTGGAACGGCCCCATGCGCACCGCCATCAACGGCAAGTCCTGGCCGTTCACTGAGAGGCTCGACGCCGAGGTCGGCAAACCCGTCCGTTGGAAGATGGTTAACGCCTCTGATCTCAGCCATCCCATGCACCTGCACGGCTTCCACTACCGGCTCGACGGCATCGGCGACGGCGAGAGCTTTAAGACCTTCGACAACGAGATGCGCACCGAGGAGTTCACCCACTCGGTCGACGTCATGGAGACGTTCGAAATCACCTGGGTCCCCAAAGAACCCGGACGCTGGCTCTACCACTGCCACCGCATGCCCCATATGCGGCTACCGGTGCCCATCGACGCCCGCTACGCCAAGATCCCCGATCACAACCCCGATCACCGGGACATGCACCAGTGGGACTCCGGCTTCGCCGGCATGGGCGGCATGATCCTCGGCATCACAGTCACCGGTCCCGCGCATTTCGACACCGCCAATGGTTGGAAGCCCGGAAAGCGTCTCCGGTTGGACCTCGCCAATCCCGACGGAAACGAGCGGCTCTATGAGATCGCAATCAAAGATCTCGACTCGCAGGACGCGGGGGCCCGCAGCACTGGCCTGACCGGCCCCCTGCTGCTCGTCCGCCAAGGCCAGCCCACGGAGATCACCCTCAGGAACAACGCAGCAAAACCCACCACCATCCACTGGCACGGTCAGGAGATCGAGAGCTACTACGACGGCGTCCCCTGGTGGAGCGGCATCGGTGAGAAACGCGCACCCGAGGTTGAACCCGGCCATGAGTTTGAAGTGCGGCTGATTCCGCAGCGCGCCGGGTCCTTCATCTATCACACCCACTGGCACGACGCAGACCAACTCACCGGCGGCGTGCACGGGCCGATGATCGTCCTCGGACCGGACGAACAGTACAAACCCGACACCGACAAGAGTTTCCTCATGAGCCTTTCGCCGTCCGAGCCCTTCGGCGGATCGGTGCTGCTGGTCAACGGAACTCCACAACCCCCGGTTCAGCGTCTCAAAGCCGGGGTGACCTACCGCTTCCGTTTCATGAACATCACCCCCATGCTGGATCAACTCCACGTCGCCCTCCGCGGCGCGACCGACCCCGTCCAGTGGCGCCCCCTGGCAAAGGACGCCGTCGAGGTGAAGGACGCCGGCCTCCAGAAAGCGACCCAACAAGTCGCCGTCGGCGAGACTTACGACTTCGAGTTCCGCTCGCCGGTCGCGCAGGTTCTGCGTCTCGAAGCATGGATGCCCGGCAACAATCGACACGTCGTCCAAAGCCTCGTCTTCGCCGAGTAGACGCCGCCAATCCCCAGTTCCCACTTCACCTCTTCCACGCCGACCGACATCCACCACCCAACCGACCCGATGTACTCTGAGACGTGCGCGAGAACTCCGCCGGCAACTCCACGGAATCCTCCATCCGACAGTTCCTCCAAGCCTTTCCCGCCTACGCCGACACCGCCTCCCTCGACGACTTGCGGGCCTCGGAATACGCTCGCCTAGACGACCAAGACCACGTCTACCTCGACTACACCGGCGGCGGCCTCTACTCCACCGCCCAACTGGAAAAACACCGCCGTCTCCTCGAAACCCACGTCTTCGGCAACCCGCACTCCCACAACCCCACCTCCTCGGCGATGACCGACGTCGTCGAGACCGCCCGCGCCAAGGTCCTCGACTACTTCAACGCCCCGCCGGACGAGTACGCGGCCATCTTTACCGCCAACGCCTCCCACGCCCTCAAGCTGGTCGGCGAATCCTACCCCTTCGGCCCCGGCGAACGCTACCTGCTGGCCTTCGACAATCACAACTCCGTCAACGGCATCCGCGAATTCGCCCGCTCCAAGCAGGCGGCCATCGCCTACGTGCCGCTCTCCCTCCCGGAGATGCGTATCGACGACGCCGTCCTCGACGAATCTCTCGAGACCGCCGAACCCGGCCGGCACAACCTCTTCGCCTTCCCCGCCCAATCCAACTTCTCGGGCGTCCAACATCCCCTTGAATGGATCGAGCGCGCCCACGCCAAGGGATGGGATGTCCTGCTCGACGCCGCCGCCTTCGTGCCCACCAACCGCCTCGATATCGGCCGCTGGAAACCGGACTTCGTCCCGGTCTCCTTCTACAAGATGTTCGGCTACCCCACCGGCGTCGGCTGCCTCATCGCCCGCCGCGACGCCCTCGCCAAGCTGCACCGCCCTTGGTTCTCCGGCGGAACCATCACCGTCGCCTCCGTCCAGGGCGACAAGCACTACTTCGCCGAAGGAGCGACGGCGTTTGAAGACGGCACGCTCGACTACCTCAACATCCCCGCCGTCCAAATCGGACTCGAACATCTGGAATCCGTCGGCCGCGACAAAGTCCACGAACGCTGCCGCATGCTCACCGCCTGGCTCCTCGATCAGGTGACCAACCTGCGCCACGCCAACGGCCGCCCCCTCGTCCGCGTCTACGGCCCGGCGACCGCGGAACACCGCGGCGGCGCCGTCACCATGAACTTCTACGACGCCCAGGACCAGATCATCGACCACCTAGAGATCGAACAAGCCGCCGCCAAACAGAACATCTCACTCCGCACCGGCTGCTTCTGCAACCCCGGCGGCGGCGAGGTCGCCCTCCAACTCTCCAAGACCGAACTCATCGGCTGCTTCCGCGACTCCGACCGCGCCGGCAAATCCGCCTTCACCCCCGAAGACTTTCGCCTCTGCGTCGACGGCAAGAGCACCGGCGCCGTCCGCATCTCCGTCGGCCTAGTCAGCAACTTCCGCGACATCGACCGGTTTCTCAACTTCGCCCGTGGGTTCCTCGCCTAAGCCTCCGTCGCTCCGGCCCGCCGTCCGGCACGACCAGGGCAGGCAACGAGGTGCTTCGGGTCTCCTAGTCTCGCCGGGATTCTCGGAACTCTTCGTACCAATTCAAGACAACGTGAATCGTCGGCTCCGGCGCGGCTTCCACTAACTCGGCCACCACAAAGCGCTGGCCGTCGGCAGCAACGTCATACCGCTGGCCTCGCCCGCGGAAAGCACCGCCACCGTCAAAGAGTCTCTCTGGCTTACCGGCTGAAAACGAAGAACCGCTGTTTACGGCGACGGCCATCATCGTGTCGCCTTCGACGTAGAAGATTTCCTTACCGTCGCCGCTCCAGCGAGGCTGACCGCCTCCATTGGTCGAGATCTGAATAATTCCGCCCCCCTCAGGGAAGGGCTGGACGCGCACCTCATAGCGGCCCGATTCGTTCGACTCATAGGCCAGGAATCGAGCATCGGGGGAGAGGTCAGGCGACGTTGCATCGAATTCGTTCGCGATGAAGAAGGACTTTTCGTATTCGTTGCCGGCTTCATTCGCCCGTAAGTACCAAATTTGGTTTCCGCTGGTTCCCACCGCATACTTGCCATCGCTGCTCCACCCGTATAGATACTCGTTTTCTGGTTTCGCAAGCAGCGCAGTAACCTTCCCGCGTCCGTCCGCGGACCGCGTGAAAACGTCTATACTCCCCTCGAAAGTGGACGAGTAGGTAACTCGCTCCCCGTCGTGCGTCCAGCCCGGTCGGTCGTCTTCCACCGAGTCAAAAGTAATCCGGCGCTTCAGGCCACCAGCGACCTCGTGAACAAAAATATCAAAATTGTCGTTTTCATAGGCTCGGACGGCTACCTGTCCATCGTCCGGAGACAGAACCGGCATTACCGCGCCCGCCTGGGGCAGACCGATCACCCCAAGCTTTCCCCCATCCCGCCCTCGCCAAGTCAGTTGCCTCCGATTTGTTGAGGCGCCTCTTGTGTAAACCAGGGTGCCGTCGCGCGCAACACTGGGGATGGCGGCGGCGTGTTTGTCGATCGGGAAGGGCTCTCCAGTCGTCGTCAATCTCTCGACGGAGAACGGCACGGCCCAAAGCCTAGGCCGCCTCTCGAACACAATGTGGCCCGTTGGAGAATAGAAAGGCCGGGTTCCGGCGACGAGTACATCTCGGCGACCAGTTTCCAGGTCCAGCAACTCGATCTGGGCTTCATCCGGATTCGTCCCCTTGGCGAAGATCAGGCCGCGCCTGCCGCCTTCTAGGGGCAAGAATTGCGGGAACATGAACATCTTGTCTTGCTCGAGCCCCTCCGGCTCGAACAAGAGCTTAGGAGCACCCCCTTGAGCAGGCACCTCATAGAGTCGAACCACGCCCTGTGAGGCGCGCAAGGCAAAAACAATCGTCTTCCCATCCGGACTCCAGGTGCCGTGGAGAACAACGCCTGCAATCGTGCAAAGGGTCGTCGCCGGCCCACCATCGACCGCCACCACTTTCATCTCGCTCGACTGGCCGAACGCCAAGAAATCACTGCCGGACGACCAGGATGGACTATGAGCCCCGATGGCCGTCTCGATTCGGCGAGGTTCCTCGCGGTCTAAGTCCCATATCCATAGTTGTTCCGCACCACTGGGACGGGTCACGTAGGCGATGTGACGACCATCTGGAGAGATCCTTATGTTAGAGGCTGGGTCCTCTCCCACTTTCAGCGCAAACCGGCGTAAGGGACCGGGCTCGGGTGGCGCAGCCTCGGGCGCCCCCTGGAGAACGAGCAAGACAACGGCCAGTGCAAGTACTGCCGACAGCACCATGGGCCAGGTACGTTGCAGGGAGCCGTGCACGGCCCGAGGCGGCCCGACGGTCGCGTTGGGGGCCGTCCCCCGTGACTGAGTCTGGGGAATCGCCGGTGGCGCCGCTGCTTGCTTCTTGTTCAGGCTGTTGAGGTCGACGATCATATCGTCCGCATGCTGGTAGCGCTCGGCCGCGTCCTTTGATAGGGCCTTGGCGATTAAGCGGTCGATCTCCGTCGGCAATCCGCTCCGCAACGCCGTAACCGGCTCCGGCTGCTCATTGAGAATCCCGTAGGCAATTGCTTGCTCATACTCCGCCTCGAAAGGCGTCCGCTGAGTGAGCATCTCGTAGAGCACGCACCCCAACGCCCAAATGTCCGCCCGGCGATCAACTTCTCCAGCTTCGAGCTGTTCCGGGGCCATGTAGGCCGGCGTCCCGAGCGTCGTGCCGCTCTTGGTGAGCTTGGAGCGCCCCGCCAGCGACGCCAGCCCGAAGTCCATGACTTTGACCTGGCCCTTGGCGGTCAGCATCACGTTCTGCGGTTTGACGTCGCGATGGACGATCCCTTTCTCGTGGGCCTCCTGCAAGCCCTCCGCAATCTGCACAGCGAAGCCAAGGGCTTCGCCAAGCGGGAGCGGTCTTTCCTTGATCTTGTCCGCCAGCGCCGGGCCGTCGATGTAGGCCATCACGATGAACGTCTTGCCGTCCTCTTCGTGGATACCGTGAACGGCGCAGATGTTGGGATGATCGAGAGACGCGGCTGCCTGAGCCTCGCGGATAAGGCGCGCTGGGATCTCCGCGTCGCCTAGGGTTTCCTGTGCGAGAAACTTCAGCGCGACCGTCCGGCGCAGTTGCTCGTCCTCAGCCTTCCAGACTTCACCCATTCCCCCGGAGCCGAGCTTCTCCAGAATCGTGTAGTGGCTGATGGTCTGCCCAATCAAGACGTATCGATTCTAGCGATTACGGCCGGGTTCCGCCTGGCCGAGGGACCCTTTTGTTGCAGGTGACCGCCTTGAACACGCTCAACTGGGAGCAAGGGGACGGGACGAGCAAGGGGACGGAGCCGTTTACGTTTCCTCTACATCTTGCCTCTACCCGGTCACACCTACCCAACCTCCACGATTTGAGCCACATCGACCCGCTACACCTCGTTTCCACTTGCCCCGCCCCCCTACCCTGTAATCAAGTCCCGACGGCCGAATGGAGACGTGAGCCCCGGGGCGTTCTCGAGAATCAGAATCGACTCCCAATGGGTTCGGCTTGGACCTGGCGAAAGACATTCATGTCCTTCGATAACCAAGCCGCGCGCAAATGAAGCATGTCCGGCCCAGCCCGTCGATCCTCTTGCTGGGGATCGCGGAGCCCGGCCAGGACAACGCAGACCGGTCCGAGTGTTTCACCGTTCCCCTGGCGCGATCACCTTCGGGGGGACACCCCGCCAGGGAGGCCGCCGACGAATATCGTCGGCCTTCCTGGCGCACCTGACACCTCATCTACCGACTAGGAGGCTCGTAGCAGACAGTAAATCAATAACTTAGGCCAATTCAATCCTCGCACTGAGGAAAACCGATCGGCCTGACAATCTGAAACACATTGAAAACAAAATGCTTACAGTCAGAACCCGTGCCAATGCATGACGCAGCCCAAATCGACATTCAATAGAATCAATCACTTGCGAGAACGGTACCGTCAGTACTATGACAGCCGACTTGACAACAAATGGACGCTGGCAGCCCCCACTTCACGTCCGCCCCGATCGACGAAGAATCGTGTTGCCCGACGGCTCCTCACGCGCACTCCAGCCAGGCGGCTCATAGAGAGTGGAATAGCTCTTCGCGTCCGCGGGCGCGTCGAGACGAACCACGTCGTCCGCATCGTTCCTGGCGACGGCTTGGACTCGGACCGCCACGGTTTCAATAGGCGAGTCGTCGCGCCGGTATCCGTAGAGTTGCTCGTGCTTCGCGCCGAAAGATTCACGAGCATTCCAAGGCAAGGTGATCTCGAACGATTGGCCCCGGTAGCGAAGATCCACCGAGCGGTGCAGCGCGATGTCGGTGAAGCCGTCTTCGGTAAGCTCCCGCCGGGCGCGCGATTCCAGTTGCTCGAAGACCGGCCCAGGGTCCGACTCCAACACCGACTGAGAAAAATCGCGAACAACGTCGGCCGTCAACATTCCAAGGGCCGACAAGACGCCGGCGTCCCGCGGGGCCAGAACAGTGGGAATCTCCAAACGATCCGCCAACTCGCAGGCGTGCATCGGTCCCGCGCCGCCGAATGCTACGAGCGTGAACTCGCGCGGGTCGAGTCCACGATCCACGGTGATGCGCCGCAGGGCTCGCTCCATGTTGGAATTGGCGACGGTGATAATTCCTTCGGCCGCGCGCTCCACGGGAACGCCGCCCTTCGCCGCGAAAGCGCTCAGCACCGATCGCGCGCGATCGGAGTCCAATTCCATGGCGCCGTCGAGAAATTTTCCGGGATCAATACGCCCGAGGATGAGGTTGGCGTCGGTAACGGTCGGCCGGTCTCCTCGGCCGTAGCAAGCCGGGCCCGGATCGGCCCCGGCGCTCTCGGGGCCCACACGGAGCGCACCGCCGGCGTCCCAATAGGCGATCGACCCGCCGCCGGCGCCGACGGTGTGGATGTCGAGCATCGGCACGCGGATCGGAAGACCTCCGACCCGCGATTCCTGCGTCAATCCGAGGCCTCCGTCGCAGAGGGCCACGTCGGTCGATGTGCCGCCCATATCGAAAGTCAGGATGCGATCGAAACCGGCGGCCGCAGCCACCGCAGCCGCGCCGCGCACGCCGCCCGCGGGTCCGGATAGAACGGTGTGGACGGCCTCGCGTCCCGCTGTTTCAGCGGACATGGAGCCGCCGTTGGACTGGAACACCCGCAACCGAGTCGTGGCGCCCAAGTTCGACGCGAGGCGCTGCAGGTAGCCCCTCATGAGCGGAGAGACGTAGGCGTTGACGGCAGTAGTGGAAGCGCGCTCGTACTCACGGTACTCGGGCAGCACCTCGTGCGACAACGAGACGTGCAATCCGGCCGCTCGAAGGGCGTCGCCCAATCGCTTTTCGTGAGCCGGCGCAGCGTACGCATGGAGCAAGCACACCGCGACGGAAGCGGCGCCCGACGCCTTGACGTCGGAGACGATGCGCTCGACCTCATCGGACTCCAAGGGCAGTACAATCTCGCCCTCGAACGTGGTTCGCTCTCGAGCGCCGAATCTCCGGTTGCGCGGAATCAGCTCTTCCCTTCCCCGACCGGACCAGTCGTAGAGGCGAGGCCGGTTCTGGCGACCAATCTCCAGCATGTCCTCAAACCCGGCGGTGGAAACGAACGCGGTTTCCACTCCGCGTCGCTCCAGCAGCGCGTTGGTCGCCACGGTGGAACCGTGCACAAGATGGCGAAGAACTCGCGTCTCGGCTACTCCGGAGAGGATGGCCTGGGAGGGATCATCGGGAGTGGAGGGCCGTTTGGCGCTGCGCAGTTGATCGCCGTCCCAAAAGACGAAGTCGGTGAAGGTACCTCCGGTATCTACGCCTGCCCGCACTTGTCGGATTGTAGATCAATCGTTCGGCTGGACAGCGCCGGAGGCCGCGTGGTACAACACTTGATTAACGTGATGCGCGAGGTCTACGTCAGCTTTTGGCAATTCCGATTTACGGGCCGGTAGGCACGTAGGCGGGGCATCGGTTTAAACGCATCTTTCAATCAACCGATAGGGAACCCGCCCGCCACTCAGAGCGGGCTTTCGTCTTTCTTGGGGCAAGGTAAATGATCGTATCAATGAAGCTGGGCGCGACCAAAGAACAGGTCGACCACATCCGGAGCCGGATCGAGACTTTTGGCTATAAAGTTCACTCGATTGAAGGGGACGAACGTGTGGTCATCGCGGCCGTCGGCGTGGGCGACATTACCCATGCATTGGATTCGTTGAATTCGTCGGAGTCTGTGGAGAGCGCCGTGCCAATTTCAGCGCCTTACAAAATGGTTAGCCGCCAGGTGAAAGACGAGCGGACACGCGTGGACGTGGGTTCGATCGGGAGCTTCGGCGGCAACGAGTTCGGCGTCATCGCCGGGCCCTGCTCGGTTGAGACCGAGGAGCAGATCATGTCGACGGCCGAATGCGTCGCGGCGGCGGGAGCTAAGTTCCTGCGCGGCGGAGCGTACAAGCCTCGTTCATCCCCCTACAGCTTCCAGGGCCTGGAAGAAGAGGGATTGAAGCTTCTGCGCAAAGCCGCCGACGCCACGAAGACGGCGGTGGTGACCGAGATCATGACGGTCACCAACGTCGATCTGGTGGCCGAGTACAGCGACGTGCTCCAGATTGGCGCCCGCAACGTGCAAAACTTTCCGCTGCTCAAGGCGGTCGGGCGCATCCAGCGCCCGGTGCTGCTGAAGCGCGGTCTGTCGACAACCGTGAAGGAGCTACTGCTCTCCGCCGAGTACATCGTCGCGCACGGCAACCCGAACGTCGTCCTCTGCGAGCGCGGCATCCGTACCTTCGAGACGTCGACGCGCAACACGCTGGACATCCAAGCGGTTCCGGTGCTCAACCAGCTGACGCACTTGCCGATCATCTTGGATCCCGCTCACGCCTCCGGCAAACGCTCTTTGATTCCGCCGTTGACGCGGGCCGCGGTAGCCGTGGGCGCAGACGGAATGATGGTGGAAGTCCACCCCGACCCCGAATGCGCATGGTCTGACGGAGCGCAGTCGTTGACATTCGCCGAGTTCGAAAAGATGATGGCCGAATTGCAGCCGTACCTGGGTCTTTGGAAGACGCAGCGCGAAGGCGAAATGTCCGCGGCGGCCTAGTCGCCCCGTCTCACGGCGAGAATCAAGAAAGTGGAGGGCTTAAGGCTCTCCGCTTTTTTCTTGTCGTGCTGCAACCCTTAGATGTCGAACGTCAATTGGTTCGCACGCACCCGGTCCTCAGGAACCGAAACGCCAAGGCCAGGACCGTCGGGCACAGTGACGGTCACGCCGTCCATCTCCATGCCGTCGACCATCAGGTCGGCCAGGAACTGCGGTCCGTTGAGTTCCGGAGGCAGGAGCAGGTCGAGGGTCGAGTAGAGATGGATGGCGGCGATGAGGCTCACGCCCGCGTCGGTCAGACCGCTGCCGAGCAACCCTAGTCCATGCGCCTCGGAGACGACGGCGCTCTTGTAGCAGTTCGTGACGCCGCCGCTCTTGGGGACCTTCAGCACGACCAGGTCGGCGGCGTCGAGCACGGCCGCGCGCGCGACGTCGAAGGAGGAGAACGAGCCTTCGTCGATCGCAACGGGATAGGGGCTCTTCTCGCGCATCCGGCGAAGTCCAAGCCAGTCCTCGCTGCGAACCGGCTGCTCGAAGCAGCGAATCTGCTTGAAGTCGGTGATCGCGACCAGGAAACGCTCAAGAGCAATTGGCTGGTAGGACTGGTTGGCGTCGAGCCAGATTTCAATGTCGGGACGGGCGGCGGAGATCGCCTCCAAACGCTTCACGTCCATGGGAGCGTCGCCTGAGACCTTGACCTTGAAGCAGTTGCATCGAGGCCACTTACTGACTTCCGCCGCCATCCTCTCCGGCGTATCGATCGAGACGGCGTAGCAGAGGTCGATCTTGTCGCGCATCTTCCCGCCGAGCAGCGCGTGGAGCGGCTGACCGGCGACCTTGCCGGCGAGATCGAGCATGGCGATCTCAAGGGCGCTCTTCGCAAAAGGCGCGCCGTTGGAGACGGCGGGCCGGATGGTCTGGTCCATCTCTTTCTTGAGTTGGTTGAGCTGGAAGGGAGTCTTACCGAGGGCAAGCGGCGCGAGGTAATTCTTGGCCGTCCCGGTGACGGCCTCGGCGGTTTCATAGGCCCAGTTGGGAACGGTGTTCGTCATCCCCCAACCCACGTGCCCGTCTTCGGTTTCCATGCGGACGAAGACGTACTTGCCGGGCTTTCCTTTTCCGCCGACGCTGCCGACGCCGATCTTGAACTCCGAGGCGAAGGGAATCCCCGTAGGCAGAACCTCCACCTTGCGAATTTTGAGCCCCTTGGCGTCGGTCTCATGGTGAGCCGCCGGGGCGGCTGCGGCAAGGGCGGCGCCGCCGAGCAAGGATTGCGCAAACACACGTCGATCGGTCGTCATTTGACCGACGAGTTTAGCAGGACGGGGAGCGCCGCTACTGCGATGCGGGGGTGGTGTAGGCCAATTCGGCCCAGCGAAGGGAGGCGGTGGTGGTCGGAATTCGCGGAGCGGGGCGTACCGGCTTGAGCGGAGGAGTGCCTCCGGTAATCTCGACACCCTCGGTCGTGACCCGCAAGGTGCGGACGTGGCCGCGCGGACCGAGCGGCGGCACTTGCTCGCCGTTGAGTTCCAACTTGACGCCTCCGGCGTTGCCGAGCTTCATCGTGACGGCTTCGGTGGCGAGGATAGGATCGAGTTCACCAGCGAAGTAGGTGCCTTCCAGAACTTTTTTGCCGTCAGCGAGGACGCGAATCCAGACGGTCTCGACCACCTCAAGATGAAGATCGATCGGCGCCGCCGGGGGCTGCGGGGTCTGTTCCAGCTTGGCTTGAATAATCGGCTCCCGGGAGTCGGTCTCAGCTACGACTTCCGCTAGGCGCTGCTCTTCGGCCAAGGCTGCAGCTCTCTGCTGGACCCAAGCCTCATAGGAGTAGCCGCCGCCGACGATCAGCAACACGGCGACGCCGATCGTGGTCAGCGTGCTGCCGTTGTCCCGCAGGAAAGAAGTGGTGAGGGTCAGGAGCTTGTTCGCAGGGCCGTCCGGCAGGTAGGGATCTCGGTTTTCCTCTAGAGAATCGGCGAAAGGGAGGTCAGGAGAGGTCTGGTGGACGGCCTTCAGCAGGTTCGCCGCTTCATCCTCATCCGCGCCCACCGTTCGAGCGAACTGCCGGGCAAAGCTGATGTTGAACACACCGCCGGGAAGCAGTTCAAACTGCTCAACTTCCAGCGCATGGAGCTGGCCCGTGCTGATACGCGTCACGGCCGCGATTTCGTCGAGCGTCAACCCGGACTGCTCGCGGTGCGAGCGTAGATATTCTCCCAAACCTGGCATACAAGACCTACCGCGGGCGCGAAAGGATATACTGAAACCCCCTTAGGATACAACGTCCGTCAAGGTTTTGTTTTCGGGCGGTCTTTTTGCCCGAAGAGCCGGCCGAATGCCCTCCCCGCCTCGCGTCACCGTCGTCGTCGTGAACTGGAACCGAAGCGAGCTGCTGGCGGCCTGTTTGGCCTCCCTGAAGGAGCAGGAATTCGCAGATTTTGAGGTTGTCTTGGTGGACAACGGCTCCTCCGACGACTCCCTCGAGACAGCCCGGAATGCCGGGATTCCGTCGCTCAAGATCATCTCGAACGACGAGAATCGCGGTTTCTGCGAGGCCAACAATCAAGGCATAGCCGCCTCTGACGCCGAATTCGTCGTGTTGCTGAATAATGACGCGGAAGCCGATCCCAGTTGGCTGCAAGAGCTGGTGGGAGCGGCGGAACGACCGTCGGTGGGCATGGTCGCTTCAAAGATTCTGGTTTGGGAGACGCCTGAGACCATCGACAAAGTCGGGCATTTGATCTACCCGGACGGACAGAACCGGGGGAGGGGCCACGGCGAGACGGACAAAGGCCAGTACGACGACTCAGAGGACACTCTGTGGCCCGACGGGTGTGCAGCGCTCTATCGGCGCTCGATGCTGGAGGAGATCGGAGGCTTCGACGACGACTTTTTCGCCTACGCCGACGACGCGGAGCTGGGGCTTCGCGGCAGGGCGGCGGGGTGGGAGGCCGTTTACGCTCCAGGCGCTGTGGTTCGTCATCATCGCGGGGCGACGTTGGGCCGCTATTCAACGGACCGGCTGTTCCTTATCGAGCGAAACCGGCTATGGCTGGTGTTCAAGCATTTCCCATGGCGCATGTGGCCCGGCGTCCCGTTTTTCTATCTGAGAAGACTTCTTGCGAGTGCACGCGCGGCCGGTCAGGGCGTAGGCGACGCCGCTCTGGCGAAGGCCGAATTATCCACCCCACGACTGATACAATGCTTGATTCGCGCGCACGTTGCGGCCCTGATGGGTTTACCGAAAATGCTCGCGAAGCGTCGCCGTCTCCGACGGTCAAGACGTTTGTCCGCAAGCGAAATCGCCGCACTGCTCAAGCGACACCGCATCTCGCTTGAGGAGCTCGTAACGCGTTCGGGATAGTCCGTGATCGACGCCGCCCAAACCCTAGCCCCGCCACCGGCTGAGATTCACGAAGGCGGCTGTCCGCGCTGCCGGCACGAAGAGGCGACGACGCTGTTCCGGGGCACGGACCGGCTGTACGCGACGACCCAGCGGAGCTTCAGCGTCGTCGAGTGCGTGCGCTGCGGCATGATGCGGCTCGATCCGCCTCCGCACCCCGACGAGCTCGCCGGATTCTATCCGCAGACGTACTGGTGGCAAGCGGACGAGTCTGCGGCGGGACGCCTGGCTGAACTGTATCGGCAGTTGGTCCTGGCCGATCACGTACGTTTTGCGATGGGCGCGGTCGACGGCGCGGGACCGGTGCTGGACATCGGGTGCGGCGGCGGATCGTTCCTGAACGCGCTGGGTAAGCGCGGGGTCGGCGGCGCCGGGGCCGACACATCCGCGAAGGCGGCGGAGGTTTGCTGGTCGCAATACGGGATTCCGGCAGTCAACGCCTCCCTGCCCTACCTGCCGTTTACTCACGGGGCCTTCCAAACGGTGACGATGTTCCACGTCTTGGAACACCTGCCGGACCCGATGATGACGCTGGAAGCCATTTGGGACCTTCTGCCTCCGGGCGGGCGCCTGGTGTTGCAGGTTCCTAACGCGGCCTGCTGGCAGGTCTTGCTGCTGGGCGAGCGCTGGAGCGGATTCGACGTGCCCCGTCACCTGATCAACTTTCGAGAAGAAGACTTGGTGGATCTCCTATCGGCCTGCGGTTTCGAGGTAGAGCGAACGAAGCACTTTTCACTGCGAGACAATCCCGCCGGATTGGCGACGAGCTTGTGCCCTCAACTGGAGCCTGTGTCGCGCAAAGTACGGCAGGTTCCTGAATCGCGACTCAGCGAACTGGGCAAGAACTTGCTCTATCTCGGACTCGTAGCGGCATCCACGCCGTTCGCACTGCTGGAGGCGGCGGGTTGTGCGGGATCAACGATTATGGTCGACGCGGCCCGTCGGGCGGACGGTTGAGTACGCTGGCACAACGTTTCGGAAAATGGGTCCCGGGCTTCGTACTGCGGAGACTGATGACCGTGGAGACGGCGATTGAAGAAGCCGTCGCGGAGTTGTCTCGATCGACGCCGGACGGCTCTCGAGTCTTGGACGCGGGATCGGGCGAAGGCCGCCACCGCGAGGCCTTTGCGGGGCGCCGATACGTCGGCGTCGATTTGGCGGTGGGCGACGCGGACTGGGACTACTCGGGGCTGGACGTGACCGGAGACCTGTCGCGATTGCCGTTCCGCGACGGGTCCTTTGACGCGGCGCTGAACGTCGTCGTCTTGGAACACACGCGCGACCCGCAGGCGGTGATCAACGAGATCGCACGCGTCCTGCGCCCCGGCGGACGCTTGCTGCTTGTTGCGCCGCAGCAGTGGGAAGTCCATCAGCAGCCGAACGACTTTTTCCGATTCACGCGCTACGGAGTTGAGCTGCTGTTGGAGAGAGCGGGACTGCAAGTCGAGACGCTGGAGCCGACCGGCGGGCACTTCACGCTGTTGGCGCGAAGGCTCGTGGGATCGCTCAACTTTTTCCAGGGCGGAGCGCGCTGGCTCCTGTTTCCGTTCGTCGCTGCTCTGGCGGCGGCGCCCGCGCTGATCCTACCTTCGCTCGATTCTCTAGACTCGGAGAAGGACACGACTCTGGCCTACCGATGCTTCGCGCGCAAATCCTAATTCTCTTGTCGGCCTCGCTTGCCGGAGCGCAGTCGGTACCGGAGCACGTCCTTGAGTGGGGCGAGCAATCGATGGAAACGGCTCGCAGGTTGGTGGATTTCGGTCCCCGTCCGGCGGGCTCGGAGGCTAACGCCAAGCAGCAGCGCTATATCATCGAGCGCCTTCGTCGAGCCGGCTGCGACATCCAGCAGGTGGGCTTCAACGCGGAGACTCCGCTGGGGCGAAAGGCCATGCGGAACATCATCGCCAAGTTCCCAGGGAAGTCCCGGCGCATCGTGGTGATCTCCGGGCACTACGACACCTACGACAGGCCAGGGCTGAACTTTGTGGGCGCCAACGACGGAGGCTCTTCGACGGCGCTACTGCTGACGTTGGCCGACATCCTAGGCAAGCGCCCCGAGTTGGCCGACCCGGTGTGGCTCGTCTTCTTCGACGGCGAAGAGTCGACCGTCGAGTGGAAGGACGAGGACCACACCTACGGGAGCCGCAAGCTGGCTGAGCTGTGGGCCGCCAACGGGCGTAAGGACTACATCAAGGCACTGATCAATGTCGACATGATCGGTGATTCAGACCTACAGATCCTTTTTGAAGGACAGTCGACGCCCTGGCTGCGAGAGTTGGTGTTCGCGAAAGCGTCGGAGCTGGGCTACGAGAAGAACTTCCCCGCGGGGGCTCCGTCCTTCGTGGAAGACGACCACGTGGAGTTCGTGCGGCGAGGCTTCTCGGCTCTGAACTTGATCGACTTCAACTACGGCTTCTTCAATCGGCTGTGGCACAGCGAGGGCGATACGGTCGAGAGACTGAGCGCTCGGAGCTTTGGAGTGATGACTCACGTATTGCTGGAATCGCTTGAGGAACTGGAGAAACATCCATGAAGACATGCTTGTTGGCTTTCCTGCTCGCCGCCACGGCCGCCGCACAATTGAAAACGGAGAACGTGGTACTGGTGACGCTCGACGGCGTGCGCTGGCAAGACGTGTTCCGCGGTATGGACCGGACCCTAGAGAGACGTAAGGACGCCGGGATGGAAGGAGCGGACGGCTTGCGAGCCCGGTTCGGCGGCAAGAACAGCGGAGAGCGACGGGCCAAGTTGACGCCGTTCCTGTGGGGCACAGTCGCCGAGGAGGGACTATTGCTCGGCAATCGTGACGCCGGCAGCGAGGTCACGACGCGGAATCGGATGTTGTTTTCCTATCCCGGCTATGCCGAATTGCTGACCGGACGACCGCACGACAGCGTGATCACTAGCAACGATCTGCGCCCGAGCCCGGCCCCCACCATCCTGGAGATCGCCCGAGACGAACTCGACCTGGACCGCACCGAAGCGGCGCTGTTCGGGTCCTGGCATGTATTCCGCGGGATCGGCGCCAGCCGGTCGGGGCGAGTGCTAATCAACGCGGGACGGCAGGCTCTTGATTTTCCTGGGGCGAGTCCGCGCCTGGAAGAGCTGAACCGCGCGCAGTTTGAGGCGCTACCGGCATGGGGCGAGGTGCGCCACGACTTCTTCACCTTCGAGATGGCGCTCGAGTACATGCGGCAGGCACGGCCCAGGCTGCTCTATATCGCTCTGGACGAGACGGATGACTGGGCCCACGGGAAACGCTACGACCGAACACTGGAGATGATCCACGCGGCCGACGCCTTTCTAGATCGCCTTTGGTCCGCCATTGAATCCAGCCCGAACTATCAAGGGAAGACGACGCTGATCGTAGCTGTTGACCACGGCCGCGGATCGACGCCGGAGACGTGGACCGGGCACGGGAAAAAGATCCCCGAATCGGAAGGCACTTGGATCGCCGCCATCGGTCCGGACACGAAGGCCCACGGCGCACTACGCGGCGTGACGGGCGTAACCCAGAGCGACGTAGCGCCGACGATTCTAACGCTGATGGGCGTGGACCCGGCAAAGCTGGGGCCGGATGCGGGCACGCCGATCCGACTGATTCTGGGGCAATGAGCACGCACTACCTCGCCTTCGAGACCGGCGGAAGCAAACTCGTCGCCGCAGTAGCAGGCGAGGATCAGCGGCTGCTGGAGACGCGGGTGATCGCGCGG
>Ga0070726_10000461_pt1 | contig 51101 bp, 49 predicted proteins | sample tdAd471_FD_67275 | JGI IMG/M metagenome (GOLD analysis project Ga0070726, IMG submission 67275) | Marine sediment microbial communities from the Atlantic coast under amendment with organic carbon and nitrate - tdAd47.1 | ecosystem: Environmental > Aquatic > Marine > Coastal > Sediment | place...
GCTCAAGACTCGAGCGATGTCTTCAATTGCATTGTCATCCACCTGCGACCGAGCTGGCAGGGAATTTGGCTGCACCGGGCCTCGAGATTCTCCCCAGGCTGCATCAGCACCCATGATCAGCGTGGCGATTTGACCTGCTGAGTCAGGCGTCTGGCGCAAGGTGGCCGTGAATGCGTCGGCGCCGTCCTGTGCCAATGTATCAGCGGTGCTGCAGGATTTAATCCAGCAGGAATAATTGCGGGCCAGGGTGTCGATATCGGAAGTCAGCGGTGCGTCGTATCCCACGTGGTAATTCGGGTGATTGCCCACGATGTTGATCATCGGTGTCCTTGCCTTGCGCGCATTGTGCAGGTTGGCGATGCCGTTTGCCAAACCTGGGCCAAGGTGCAAGAGAGTGGCGGCCGGTTTGCCGGTCATGCGGCCGTATCCGTCTGCGGCACCGGTGCACACACCCTCGAAGAGCGCCAGCACTGACTGTATTCTTGGCACTGCATCGAGCCCCTGGACCAGGTGCATTTCCGATGTGCCCGGGTTGGCAATACAGAGTTCGACGCCGCAATTGGCAAGGGTTTCAATCAGCGCTTGGGCACCATTCATGTTAATTATTCCTGTTAAAATGAAGCGCAGTTTATCATGAATTTACGGCAGGCTGATTCCCGGGGCCTCGTTCATTTTCCATTCAGGCTGAATTCGATAAAGTGATTGTCATGACGGGAGCTTCATGCCACCTGATGAACTTTCAGACTGCCGTTTGCATTTCCTGCTAGTCAGGCAGTCTCCCCACGGGCATGAGCGGGCTTGCCGTAAATCCTCGTCTGACTATGGCGGATAGTCGGCGAGGATTTTTTTATCGTTATCTGATTAATCATCTTACGCAGAATGGTCGGCCTGCTTGCTCGGCCCGGATTCTCTGTTACCATAGCGGCGAAACCAGTGCACTGCGACTGTCTGTGCTCGCTGGTTGAAAGATTTCAGTCTATGGCTCTCCAGGTGAAAAAGGAAAACAGCTGGCAGATTATGCGCCTTCGTTTGAACAATCCCGAAAAACTTCCAGAATCCAGTCGCGAATCGCAGCTTAGCCAAAGTCCTTCTCGATCGTCTCCCGGCTCGGCACGTATTCTGCTCATTGTCCTCAGTCTGTGGATCTGCCTGTTCGGCTTCAATCGCAGTGTTGCACTGGAGGCTGTCGAAGGCATAGATGATTCCCTGTTACCCGAAGATTTCAGCCAGGTGCATTTTTATCTCATCACTGTCGATGTGGGTAACATGCTTTGGGATAATTTTGGCCATACTGCACTACGCGTAGTAGATGAAACCAACGGTAGTGACACGGTATTCAACTGGGGCCTGTTCGACACCAGCGGCGGACTGGCAAGCTTTTCCTTTAACTTTTTTAAGGGGATCATGAATTATCAGTTGGGCACCAATACTCCTGCTGCAGAATTCTCGATGTACCGCCAGCAACAGCGTACGGTTTGGCAGGAAAAAATCCATTTAAACAATCGTCAGAAGGAGATTCTTTTTAAGCGGCTGCTGTGGAACGGCCGGCCGGAAAACATCGTCTATCCCTATCATTACTTCGACGACAATTGCACAACCCGGGTTCGTGATTACCTTGATGAAGCATTGTCCGGAAAAATCTTTGCTGCTGCCAATGTACCTACTGGCAACACCTATCGGGACCTGGTCAAGTACCACTACCGGTCTATCCCGTTGATTGAATTGTCACTCGATCTGCTCATGAATTCGAATATTGATCGAACTGTCAGTCAATGGGAAGAAATGTTCTTGCCGCTTAGCCTGCGAGCTCACCTGCTGGCTCTGTCCTCGGATGTGGCAATAGGGGGGCAGCAGCAACCATTGTTATCGGAATCCTCGGTAATCATGGAGTTTCCCACTCCTCAGGCGCAGGCTAATCCCTATTATTTTGCCGGCACTGTGCTGCTGGCACCAACGTTGCTGATGTTATTGCTACTGCAAAAAGTATCCATGTCCTATTTCGCCACGCATTCCCGTATTACCCTGAAAGTGCCAGGATTGAGCTTCCGCCTGCTCGGATTGGTGGGTCTGCTGGTGGCTCTAGTGAGCGGTATCTATGGTTGTCTGATGCTGGGGGGATGGTTTTTCTCTGGTCATGAAGATCTGTACAGCAATGTTAATCTGTTGTTGTTCTGGCCCACAGACCTGTTGGGCGTGGTTGTTGCGTGCCGCTGGCTGGTGCTTGCCAAGCCGTGGCCACTGACGCACAACAGCTCACCTTTTGTTAACTACTATATGCTGGCCCGGATACTATCGATTTTGGTGTACGCGGTTTTAGCCGGCTTTCAATTGACTGCGCAAGAACTGCAGACCTTGCTGATTACTTTGGTGCCAGGAACGTTGCTATTTCTGGTGCTGGTCTGGATTGTTGGTTTCGAGCCTGCCAGGTCAAAAAACCTGCTGTTGTGATTACCTGCAGTATTCAGGATCGCGTATTCAGAACAGGTGCGTAGACTAAAAAAAGCCCCGAACTCCAGGGAGTCGGGGCTTTTTCATAAGTCTTGCTGAGCGCGATTATCGGGAGACTATTTCAACCCTTCGGTTTCGCTGGTAGGCTGCATCGCTGCTGCCGGAATCTGCCGGTCGCTCTTCCCCATAGCTCACCACCTCGATCTGTGATCGCGAGGCGCCATTGACGATCAGGAAGTTCATGATGCTTTGTGCTCGTCGCTCGCCAAGTGCCAGGTTGTACTCGCGAGTGCCTCGCTCGTCTGCGTGCCCTTCCAATCGAATGCTTTTGCGTGGATTGGCGCCCAGATCCTGGCCGTGGAAGGTTAGAACGTCACGGTCGGCAGGACGAAACTCCGCAATGTCAAAGTCGAAGTAGAACACGGAAGTCTGCAGTGCGGCTCGCTGAATACGCTCTTGAGCCTCGGCGGCCCGTCGCTCTGCTTCACTCTGTAACTGCTGAGCTCTTTGTGTCGTCGCATCGATACCGGACAGGCCGGAATCACTTTCCTGGGCAGCGTCTTCTACATCACCACTGGAGCTGCAGGCGACTACGCCAGACAGGGCAAACAGAATTAACAGGCTGCGGGCAGATTTAGATAGTTTCATTTTCTCTCCTAAGATTGGATGTTCCCAGTTTTTAGGTCTTCACCTGTTTCGGCCAGGTCATCGGATGCGCGAAACATACAGCAAATAACAACTCAGTTCTATTGATCGGCTTATAAATCATTTTTTTGACACTTTTACACCGGGAAAGTGATTTTCCAGACGGATTAGTATGGCCGCATCAAGGCTGTATCAAAGGTCTGCGGCTCAGTTCTCCAGAACCGTTCGGTGAAAAACCATGCCGCCGATCATGGCCAGGACAAACAGCCACACTGAGCCATTCAAGGTGACAAGGGAGGTCAATGCGGGGCCTGGACACAGGCCGGCCAATCCCCAGCCAGTACCGAACAGCACGGCACCGCCTATCAGTCTGCGGTCGATGTCATTGCTGGTTGGCAGGAAAAAGCGCGATTCCAGCAATGGTTTGTCACGTTTGAGGATCAGTTGAAAGGCAGGAATCGTTACCGCAAGTCCACCTGCCATAACCAGTGCAAGGCTGGGATCCCAGTTGCCGAACAGATCAAGGAAGCCAACCACTTTCGCAGGATTGACCATTGCGGATACAGTCAAACCCAAGCCGAATAGCAGGCCGGCGAGAAATACCGAAGCAAGAGCCAGGGGCTGATTGGGTCGAATATCCATTATGAGTCCCCCAGAGCATGTCGGACCAGAAAGACGGTGATTATTGCCGTCGTCATGAATACAGCAGTGGCGGCAAAGGAACGTTTCGACACGCGGGCGATACCACAGATGCCATGTCCGCTGGTACAACCGCTGCCCAGTCGGGTACCGAAACCCACCAGAAATCCAGCAACAATAGTCAGCAATGGTGTCGCCTGAATCTGCAATTCGATTGGTGAGCCGTTAATGAGGGTATAGACAATGGCACCGCTTAACAGTCCGGCAATGAACAGTATGCGCCACAATGTATCGGTTTGTGCTGGAAACAGAACACCGCCGAGAATGCCACTGATGCCGGTGATCCGACCATTAACCCATAGCATAAGTGTCGCGGCGGCGCCGATCAGCGCGCCTCCCAGAAGAGCGCTATAAGGAGTAAAATTTTCCATGGTTTGCTGTTACCTTTAGATACGGAACCTCTGATTAATTATGGAGATGCCCTGCGGGGTCTCCACAATTAATCAGAGCTTCCCTTGGCCGGCCCTGATCAGGATCAGATACACCAGACCGGTTTAAAACGATAATAAACAATGATAGTGAGCTTCTCTTTATTTCATTAGATGCTCTCAATGTAATTCTACGCTTTTAACAGGATTAACTCTTGTCTCCGATCAATTTTATTTTTGGCCTGGGGCTGTTTCTGTTCGGCATGTCCCAGCTGGAGTACGGCATTCGCAAACTCAGCGATGTCCGGTTGCGTGGCTGGCTGCGGGCCAGTACCGGTACCAGTGTTGGGAGTGTGGGTACTGGTGTGGTAGCCACTGCCCTGTTGCAGAGCAGTTCCATGGTCAGCCTGCTGGTGCTGGCATTTGCCAGCGCCGGATTGCTGCCTTTTTTGAATGCCGTTGGAATTATCCTCGGGGCTAATCTGGGAACTACATTAACCGGCTGGATCGTCGCTATTTTTGGTTTCAAACTGGACCTCGAATCCCTGGCGCTGCCGCTTCTCGGTGTGTCAGCTTTTGCCATTGCCTTTACCAAACGTGAAACACGACCGAACTACAGTGCCATGGTTGGCCTGGGTATCGGGTTGCTGCTGTTCGGCTTGGGGATAATGAAAACCAGTATGGAAACTATTCCCGAGCAATGGGATGTGACCTTGCTGCAGGGTCATAGTCCGCTGCTTTATCTGCTGTTTGGAGTGCTGATTACTGTTGCTGTGCAGTCCAGCTCCGCAGTAATGATGATGGCCCTGGCTGCTATAAACGCAAACTTCATTGCTCTGCCTGAGGCAGTTGCATTGATCATCGGGGCCGATCTGGGAACCACGAGCACCACGGTGCTGGGCAGTCTTGGTGGCAGCGCTATAAAGAGACAACTGGCGCTGGCCCATTGTGTTTTTAACCTTATTGTCGATATCGCAGCCTTTTTGTTGTTACTGCCGCTATTGCCCCTGTTGCTGTCGTCGCTGCGAATCAATGATCCGCTGATTGGCCTGGTTGCGTTCCACAGCACCATGAATCTGTTGGGTCTAATGGCCTTCATTCCGTTTCTGGGCCATTTTTCGGGCTGGATCGAGAAGCTGTTTGCGCGTCATGTGAATCAGCGCAAGTCACTATTGGAGCGCGTACCTACAGACATAGTCGATGCGGCACTGGTGGCATTGGAAAATGCCTCCCGGTCAGTGGTGCTGCAGGCTGCCTGTAATGCCATGGGGTTGTTTAACATGTCGCCGGAGCGACTGGAAGCGATCAAAGAAGCTGTTCACCAAACCGATGCCACCGTGGAGGGGTTGAATTTTGAAAAAGGGTACGAAAACTTGAAGCGGCAGGAAGGCGAGATATTGAGGTTCGCGGCGCAGATTCAACTGCAGCCCCTTGATGAGCAGGAAGTGATAGAGCTGGAACGCCTGTTGCGCATTACCCGTCGCGTAATTTACTGTAACAAGACACTCAAGGATATCCGACACGACTTGAGGGAGCTGCGCCTCAACCCGGTGCCGGTGATGAACGAACTTTACGAGCTGCATCGTAGTTATCATAAATCCGTTTATCAGAAATTGTTGGACCTGTTGTTGAATGAGCACCCGAAGGAGTATTTGCTGGAGGAATTTGAGCAACTGGAAGTAGAGAACGATCAGCACTACGACAACGCAAATCAGATGGTGCAGTCCAGAACGGCACTGGCTTCTTCCGACACTACCTTGATCTCGTTGCAGCTGAATGTAAACCGGGAAATCAGACTGGCCTGTCAGCAAATACTCAGAGCGGTCCGTTCGCTAAATATAGATCAAACTATTCCCGGTAACATCTCGTTACAATCCAACGTGCCGGTTAACAACTGAATTTGTGGTATAAGGCGTCTACAAAATCGAACCCCTCGAATATCGAAGCTGGAGGAAGAGTTAAAATGAGGAATCTGAAACGGATGAAAGCAGCACTTTTAGTGGGAGTGCTGGTGTTCACTGGGTGTGCCCAGTCCGGTTTGCGCATCGGTAATACGGTGACGCTTTGCTGCCCGGGTAACTATGCAGATTACGAGGCGTACCGATTACAGACAGAGAATATGCCGCTGTTCCTCAGTGACTGGGCAGTAGAAATGTTTGACTCTGCCTTCCAGGAAAGAGGACTGGAGCGCAATGATCAGATCAATGATCTGATCGTCACTATGTCCTACCGTCACGTAAATCTCGATCCGGAGACTGAAGACGTTAATCCTTTCATTCGTCAGGAGACTATAGACGTAGAATTACGCTACATCGCTGTGATCAATATCTCCATGCGCGAGACTCGCAGCGGCGAGGAAGTCTGGGCCGGCGAAGTGAGCAGGATTCACACCGTCTCACCCGGTGAGTTCATGCATGAAGGACCTGCCCGAATTGCCTTTCAGGAAACCTTCAGGGACCTGCTAATCGGCTATCCAGGTCGAGATTGAGCCCGGTCAATTCCGTATAGAGCAAATGCTCGATATTTGTTTATTTGCTCTCCCCAAAAATGTTAAAGTTCATCCTCTTCGAAACCAGGTGACCTCCGTTCACCTGGTTTCAGTATCAAAAACCGGCAGGTAAAATAGAACAGGAGTTCTTGCCTGAGCGCATTCAAATGTGCTTTCTAACCGGTAACTACTTGAATTAATTAAAGAAGGAGTTTGTGGTGAACGCAGATTTCACAGCGGAAGAGCTTTCCTTTCAGCAACAGGTGAGGGATTTTCTGGAAAACGAATTCCCAGCTGATATTCGGGAGAAGGTAGACAACAACATTACTCTAAGCAAAGACGATATTGTCCGCTGGCAGAAGATTCTTAACTCCCAAGGCTGGATGGCCCCCAACTGGCCGGACGAGTACGGCGGCACCGGCTGGACACCCACACAGAAATATATTTTCAACCAGGAAATGGGCCGCATTGGCGCACCGGAGCCAGTGGCATTCGGTGTCAAGATGGTGGCGCCGGTCATCCTTGCTTACGGGAGTGAGGAACAGAAGCAGCGATTCCTGCCGGATATCCTGGAAAGCAATGTCTGGTGGTGCCAGGGATATTCCGAACCCAATTCCGGATCCGACCTGGCGTCACTAAAAACTACCGCAGTCCGTGACGGCGACCACTACATCGTCAACGGCACCAAGACCTGGAACACCCTGGGACAGTATGCCGACTGGATTTTCTGCCTGGTGCGTACTGACAACACGGCTAAGAAGCAGGAGGGTATCAGTTTTCTGCTGATCGATATGAAATCACCGGGCATTTCCGTTAATCCCATTTATTTGATGGACGGCAGTCCGGAAGTGAATGAGGTCGTCTTTGAAGATGTCAAAGTACCGGTTGAAAACCTCATCGGTGAAGAAAACAAGGGCTGGACCTATGCCAAGGTACTGTTGACTCATGAGCGTACCAATATCGCCAGGGTTCCTTACACCAAACGTCGAATTGATGAACTTAAGGTCGCTGCAGCAGAGCGCGATGACGGGCAGGGTGGCAAGCTGGCGGATGATCCTTTGTTTGCCCAGAAAGTTGCCGAGCTCGAGATTGATCTGCAGGCTTTGGAATACGCAGAACTTCGCACCCTGGCAGCAGTTTCTGTGGGTAAGGCACCTGGGCCGGAATCGTCGATTCTGAAAATTGTAGGAACAGAGATCGCCCAACGGGCGGACGAGCTGTATCTTGAAGTTGCGGATTACGACGCTTTACCGTTCGTTCCAGAGCAGTTTGAAGCGGGTTTCGATGGCGAGCCTGTAGGTGAAGGATTTCTAGCATCTACCGCTCTGGATTATATGAACCACCGAAAAGTATCGATTTATGGTGGTTCCAACGAAATTCAGAAAAACATTATCTGTAAGGCGGTGTTGGGTCTGTAACTGACGGACTGCACGCCAGGCCTGCCAAAAGCAAAGCAGGAAGAATTCGAGGGAAAGAAAGTGGATTTTTCATTTACTGACGAACAGCAGATGCTGCAGGACAGCGTACGGAAATTTGTGCGTGAGAACTACGATTTTGATACCCGTAAAAACATACTGGCCAGTGAAAAAGGCTACAGTGAAGACTACTGGAATCTGTTTGCTGAACTGGGGTGGCTGACTGTGCCATTCAGCGAAGAAGATGGCGGGTTCGGAGCATCAGCTGTAGATCTGATGGTCATGATGGAAGAGTTGGGCAAGGGCATGGTAGTTGAGCCTTTCGTCGCTACCGCTGTCATGGCTGGCAGCTTGATCAGTGCTCTGGGCTCTGATCAACAGAAAGCTGAACTGATTCCAAAAATCATGGCCGGTGAATTGCAATTGGCTTGCGCTATCAGTGAGCCCGGCAGTCGCTACAATCTTGCCAGCGTGGCGACTTCTGCCACCGAAACGGATGGTAAAACCGTTCTCAATGGCAGCAAAGTGGCCGTGCTGAATGGTGCCAATGCCGATAAGTTGCTGGTGGTCGCTCGTACAGCAGGCGCACAGCTGGATCGGGAGGGTATTTCGATTTATCTGATCGATACCAATGCGCCGGGAGTAAACCGTAACGTGTATCGCAATATCGACGGCCATTCGGCTGCAAACATTCGCTTGGAAAACGTCGAGGCTGACAGTGCTCAAAGACTGGGTGAAGCGGGCCAGGCCCTGACTGCGTTAGAGCAGGTCGTGGATGTGGCGACGGTTGCGATTGCCGCGGAAGCAGTCGGCGCCTTGGACTCACTGCTGCAGAAGACCGTGGAATACAGCAAAACCCGCAAGCAATTCGGCGTGCCTATTGGCACCTTCCAGGCCCTGCAGCACCGTATGGCTGATATGTTTGTCGAGTGCCAACTGGCCCGTTCCATAGTGATGATGGCAGCTATGAAACTGGACAGCAGCGCTGGTGACAGTGACAAAGCCAAAGCCGTCGCAGCAGCGAAGAGCCGGCTTGGCAAGGCAATATTAAAGGTCAGCCAGGAGGCTGTACAATTACATGGTGGTATCGGTATTACCGACGAACTGGATGTCGCCCATTTCTTCAAACGGGTAACAGCCATTGAAACGATGTTCGGTAATTCTGATTTTCACACCCGACGGTTTGCCGCTCTTTAAGCAGTCTGCGACTGATGAGTGAGCTGGTATTTGTACGACACGGGCAGGCATCGTTCGGTGCGGATTCCTATGACAAGCTCAGCGAGGCAGGGTTTGAGCAGGTAAAGCTGCTGTCCCGGCACTGGCATGAGCTGGGTGAAACTTTCCACCATCTTTATGCAGGTGATCTCAGGCGCCAGCAGGAAACCGCCGGTGAGCTGATACATCATGTGGAAGAATCCCAGCGCGAGATCAAGGTTAATCCGGCCTTCAATGAGTACGATGGTGAGCCGTTGATTGCCATCTACCTGCGCGACCATGCCGAAGCGGGCGGTTTCCACCCTGAGTTACGTCTGCCTATCCCCGAAGAGCGGCTATATCAGAAAGTTTTTGAGGCAGCGACTGCCAAATGGATTAGTGATGAGCTGGAGCCCGCCGATGTGGATCAGGGGTTTGAGCCTTACCGAACATTCCAGGCGCGGGTACACGGTGCCATGGATGAGCTGATGGCCAGTCATCAGCAGGGCAGCAAGGTGCTCATCTCTACGTCAGGTGGAGTTATTGCCATGGCCCTGCAGCGCGTATTGGGATTTCCCGATGAGCAGGTCATTGCCACCAACTGGATGATTCATAACAGTTCGGTTACCCGGGTTCGTTATGGCAACGGCAAGATATCGCTAACCCTGTTCAACAACCTGGCTCACCTGGAGAAACCTGACCTGCGCCACATGGTCACCTTTAGATAATCTGGAGCGCTTTCCTGCGCTCTTGCCCCATGCCCTGTTCGAAGGTTTCAAAAAGCTGTAAATGAAGTGAAAGAAAGGCGAACGGCAGTTTCAGGCTGCCGATCTGGCAATTTCTTCTTGTAAATGAGAATGGTTATCATTTATATTACTATTCCAGAAATAGCCTGCTTTCTCAGGCAGCTCTGACAATTTGAAACATCGAAGTAATGGAGTATTCGACCCATGTCCAGAATCCGTAAGGCACCATTAGCCAAAGGTGTTAGTTTCGCTTTACTGACGATAGCCGCCAGTTCAGCTTTTGCCCAGCAACCTGCTCTGGAAGAGTTTGTCATCATCGGCAGCAGGGACGATGCCCGTCAGCTGGCGGGATCTGGCGTGGTAGTTACGGCCGAACAGATCAGCAACGAAGTGGCAACCGATATCAACCAGTTACTAAAGACTGTACCCGGGATTTATATCCGCGAGGAAGACGGGCTGGGACTGAGACCCAATATCGGGATTCGTGGTGCGACCTCTGAACGAAGCAGCAAGATTACGTTATTGGAAGATGGCGTGATGGTGGCTCCTGCACCCTACTCAGCGCCGGAGGCCTACTACTTCCCAACCATGCAGCGCCAGGCAACGGTAGAAGTGTTGAAAGGAGCTCCGCTGCTCAGGTATGGACCGCAAACGACTGGCGGCGTGGTAAATCTTGTATCCAGCCCATTGGCAAGGTCCAACGGTGCGAGATTGCGGGTAATGAGTGATGAGCGTGGCCTTACCGATGTGTACGGCAGGGTTGGCGGCACCCTGGACCAGTTCAGTTTCCTGGCGGAGTCAGTGCAGCGGCATGGGCCTGGATTCAAAGACATTGATCGTTCTGGCGGCGAGGGGGATATTGCTATCGAAGACTACCTGGTCAAGCTGGGCTGGCAGTCGGGTTCGTCTCAACGACCCCAGCAATTGCAGCTGAAGCTGCAGTACTCCGAAGAAAATTCGGAGGAGACCTACCTGGGTCTCAGCGATCAGGATTTCCGTGCCGATGCAAATCGCCGCTATGGACTGTCAGAACCAGATGAGATGACCAACAGACACTCTACAGTACAGCTCTCGTATCGGATTGAGTTAACCGACAACCTCTCAGCAAGTGCCATTGCCTATGACAACAAATTCAAACGCGACTGGTTCAAGCTGTCCGGTGGCAGTAGCTTCATTAATGCTGCCAATGCCGGGGATGCTCTGGCACAGGCAATTCTTAATGGCGATCAGGATGTCTTAGGTCTCAGCTACAAACACAATAATCGCAGCTATTTCTCTCGCGGTCTGGAACTTGGCCTGGCTTATGCCCTGGGGAATCATGACATCGATTTCGGTATCAGGATTCACGAAGACGAAGTGGACCGGTTCCAGCCGCTAGAGAAGTTTGATCAGCTGGATGGACGACTGGTGTTTAATCAGCTGGTACTCCCCGGATCAAGTGATAACCGTATTGGAAATTCCGACGCAACCAGTCTTTGGCTGGTAGACAGTTGGCAGGCCAGCGATGACTTACTGGTTACTGCTGCGCTGCGCTACGAAGACGTGGACAGTCGAGAGGTACGCTATAGCGATCTGCAGCGGACCTCTATCAGTCGATCAATCCCAAGCGATGCGCAGGAATGGCAGCCTGGGCTTTCCTTTACCTATGACCTGGATGATACCTGGCAGTTGCTGGGTGGTGTTCACCGTGGGTTCTCTCCCCTGGGTGCGGGTGCCGCGGATCGGGAGGAGCCCGAAACCAGTACCAATTATGAGGCCGGTGTGCGTTATCGGGGCTCGACCTGGTATCTGGAAACGATTGGATTCTATAGTGACTTTTCCGACAAGATTGAAAACTGTTCGGTTGCCAGTCCCTGCAGTAATGGCGCGGATCTTGGTACCTACAAGACCGGTGAAGCAATCATCGCGGGTCTGGAATGGCAGGCCAGTGCTCTGTTCCGTTGGGGTAACGCCATGCTGCCGTTAGATTTTACCTATACCTGGACCGATGCAGAAATCAACAGCGATAATCCGGTGACGGGGGTGCAGGAAGGCGATCTGCTGAAAGACGTACCGGAGCATATTGTCAGCCTGCGGGCCGGCCTGGAGTTGAGCAGCGGGTTTAATAACTACCTGGTGGTCAAGTATCTTGATGAGCAGTGTGCCCGGGTTGCCTGCAATCGCAGTGACGGTGAGTTGCAGGTTACCGATGACCTGCTGGTGGTGGACTGGATCAGTCGTTATGCATTCAACGACAATATGGAATTGTTCCTGAAACTGGAAAATCTGTTTGACGAACAGGAAATCATATCGCGCAATCCTGATGGGGCGCGGCCCAATAAGCCTCGTACTGCCATTGTGGGAGTGGAAGTCAGGTTTTAGCCTGATAGATCAAAAAAGCCCCGATCATCGATCGGGGCTTTTTTATGCGTGGATTTATTGGTAATCCCTTGAGACTGGCAGTTCAATTGCTGCCACACGGCACTTTTATTCCAGGCCGAATTCCTCTCCTACTTCCTGGCGACGGGCACCGGCCAGAATGCCTGGCAGTGCATAATTGCCTTCGTGGCAGGCATACTCGTAGATTCGGCCGTCCATCGCGTGGTAGCTCATCTCAGCGGTCCACGGCTGTCGGTAGATGTTGTCATCTTCGACCGTGAATTGGTACACGATTTCGGTATCCGAGTAGGGTGTGAAGCTCTCGATAATCCTGCCTTGCTTGGTAATAGGTATGGAACTTTCGCTCAATTGCAGTGGATTGATGTTGGTCGTTTCTACGATTAGGGAGCCGTCTTCATACCAGCCGACAGAGTCACCGAACCAGGGTTCGTGTACCGTCGGGCGACGGTTGGCGCGCGCTTCAGCAGCATTGTCGAAGATTGGAATGACCCGCGCCTCATGAACCATTTCCACATGGATAACCACGTAGTCGTCGGTTTGTACGAACTGGTAGGAACTATTGTACAGCGTTCCCATCATGCCAGGTCCTGCAGTGTTGCCGAAACCAATCAGGCAGCGCTCCGCCAGAGGGATTGCTTCTGGTCCACGGGTGTCGCCCACTCCAGTCAGGTAACGGGCGCCATAATTGGCTCGTTCGAAATCAAGCTGTGGGTCTTCCCTTCGAGGAATCTGACCGTTGGGTGGATCTACAACCAGCGAGGTACGGAATTCGCCTTTTACATAGGCGAGCGTCGAGCCGGGATCAGTCCAGAACAGGTTGTAGCCCCGTAAACCGAAATCCTGGGCGCCAGCTGGTGGTGCTCCGGTGGATTCGTCAATCGCAGGTCCGGACTCCACGTTCTCAGCAGAAATGCCGGCGATGGACATTCTTGCCACGATCTGTTCTGCCTCTTCAGCTGAAACCACCAGCTGTTCTATGCCGCGTGGTCGGGTCATAGGAGTTCGGGATGCGTTAGTCCAGGTTCCCTCGAGGTCAGGAATGTCGCTGTTCTGAGCCAGGGTTGAGGTAGCCGTCAGGGATACGGCTAAACCAAGGGCAGCCGCAGTGATTCCTGAGCTAATGCCTGCAGTGAAAGAAAGCTTCTGTGCTTTTAACATGTTGATTCTCCCGGAAAAGGTTCTTCCTCATATTCTAGCGTGCTGTCTGTCGAAATAATAGAAAACTTTCGTCGTCGGCCGAAAAGTAAACATACAGGATTACTACAGCGCTGCTTGCCCATGAAAATAGCTTTGCTTTCAACTTTCGGTCCCGAAGTGCGGGGCATCAGTTACTACAGCGACTGTCTGCTGGAGGCATTGCGTTCGCTGGACTGCGCGGAAGTCATCGCCGTGGACTATGACAAGGTGTATCCGGACTGGTTGCATCCAGCTGGAAAGGCTGCGATGGAGAAAACAGAGAACCGCACGGTACATTACGCAAAGCCTTGGACCTGGCGTCTGGATCAGCAGCAACCAGATCTGATTCATCTGCAGGTCTGGACAACGATCACCTCTCTGATTCATCTGCGGCTCCTGACTAAAGCTCGACGTAACGGTGTTCCTGCTGTCGTGACCTTGCACAATCCAGCGTCGCATGAGAAACAGGGGCTGTTTGGCCGGCTCGAACAGCGCTGTCTGCGGCTGGCTGATCGCATCGTCCTGCACGACGAGTGTGGTTTGCAATCGATTCCCGATTGCTGTCGGCACAAGGTGAGGATCATTCCCCACGGAACCGAGGTTCTGGACCTGAACGAGGAAGGGTTGCAACAGGTCGACCAACAGGCGCCGTACCTGCTTTATTTTGGCAATATCAGGCCCTACAAAGGTGTAGAGCTATTACTGTCCGCCTGGAAGGAATGTGCGGATCAGTTTCCCAATGTCCGGTTGCTGGTAGCAGGGCAGCTTTGGCAAGGGAAAAACGCCCTGTCCCGGCTCGCAGCGCGATTTCTCGGTACTGCAAAACATGCCAGGCAGATTCTGCAACTTGCAAATGATCCTCAGTTGGAGCGAGTAGAGTTTCGCCTCGAGTTTATCAACGATCAGACACTCGATAAGCTTATTCGCGGTGCCCGCTATACGATTTTTCCTTATCTGAAATTTTCCGGTCATTCCGGTGCCGTGGCGCGATCCGCTGCCAACGGTACGCCGGTCCTGGTCAGTGATGTTGGCGGCTTGCGCGCCCTGGCATTAGGTCCGGAAAATATTTTTCCCGCAGGAGACCAGCAAGGCCTGTCGGAATTGCTGATGAGGAAGCTTCAGCCAATGGATGTCGATTTCAAGGAGCGAGCCAGACAATTGAGCAAAGCCCGAAGTCTCAGTTGGAATCATGCAGCAGAATTGCATGAAAAGCTGTACCGGGAACTCTGTTCTCAACGTCACGGTGACAATTGAGTCCATCTTTTCAAATTTAATCTGTGAATCTTGGCTACTTCCCAGGCGCCGCGTTTTTCAGTTCTACAATCGCACCAAACAGGCCGATGGAGGTCTGTAGAATGAACGACAAGAGGCCATAGGCGACGGCCAGCTCGAAGTCGACGCCAAAATCGGCCAGCAGGTAAGCCAGCCCCGCTTCTCTTACACCGAGGCCGCCAATGGAAATCGGTAGTGCAGCCAGCAGCCAGACGGCAGATCTTGCCCAGGCAATTTCCGCAAACGCCAGGTTCTCTCCCATCGCCAGAAAAAGAATATAGCCGCTCAATATAAAGCCAAGGTAAAACACCAGGGCAAAGCCGAGTGTGGTAAACAGCGTGGAATAGTTGCGGGCTATATTCTGTCCTACCCACGTTCGCCACTGAACAAGGCGAGAGTTCAACTTTTCCCTGGTTGCAGCTCCGAATATCGGGAGTGTCATTGTCCATCTAAGGATGAAGTCCATTTGGCGCGTAAACAGTAACAAAAAAAGCGTGATCAAAACGGCTGCGGCCAGGAAGACATAGACTCCGGCAGGTGTGCGGGTGATTGATTCGGCCTGCAGCAAATAGAATGCGGTTGCTCCCAAAGACATAATCAGTGCACCGGTCAGTGCCTCATAGGACATAAGCCCGATTGCGAACGTCAGGTTCTTGCCGAACAGTTCATTGAGCCGCTTGATACGCAGGCCCACAACAATCGCCCTGGGTAAAACGGTAGAAAAGAAACGTAAGCTGAGAAATACACTGACCACCTGAGGGATGGTCGGGCGAGAGGATTTTTCTACCAGTGACCACACCAGCAGTGCTCTTGCGAATACGGTGGCCAGGGCATTTATCAGCAGGGCCAGCAGGAATAGTCCCATAGAGACCTTGCCCAGCTGGCTGAACATATCCTCCCAATCAAGGTAATAGACCAGCCAGGCGAGGAGGGTGGCGGTGAGCGCCAGTCGAAACCAGTCAGTTCTCCTCATGAGCGGTACAGGAAAGCTCCCAGATTACCAGATTAAGTTCGCTCCATCGAAGCAGGACAAGTTTCATGGTGCTGACAATAGAAACTCACTAAATGCCTCGATACGGTCGACGTTGATAAGATCGATGTCAGATTCATAGAGAACTTCCCAGACCGGCGGTATATCGGGCGTGTTCCAAAACCGTAGCTTGACGCCGTTTTCCCGTGCCAGTTCAACAAGTGCAGTTAGTTGTTCGCGTTCGTCTTCCGGCATGGGGCCGGAGCCTCGCCAGGAGAATACGTCATCCCAGTCATTGCTGACCAACGGCATAAAGTTTCGGTCGACACTGCCGGCTGTCAGGTCCGCCAGGCGACCGTCAAAGCCTATGAATCTTTCGGTCTGGCTAGCCATTATTTCGCGAGGCCGGTTACCTGTGACGACGACGGTGACTGCGCCAAGTTCAGTTTCGTTCGCTGTGAAGCGGGTCAGAAAACGCTCATAAGGAGCCAGTGCCCGTTCCAGAGCCTGATAAGTGGCTTCCGCTTCCGACTTGATATCCACCAGTAAAATCAGTGGCGTGGTGGTTTCCGGGTAGACCTGTCCTATCCCGCGCATGACAATCAAGCGCAATGGCTCCAGGTATAGATTGCCCAGGGTTCTACCTGGCATCAGATCTCCCGGGTCATGACCTACGCGCAGTTCATCATCGACCAGGTAGATGTCGGCTTCGACACTGGCGAAACGTAATTGCAGTGCACTGAACAGCGGTCGCGTGCGGTCATAGTCGTTATGGGAGTGGGCGGGCCTGGGAATACTTGGCTGGGCAATTGCCAGCGTTGCTGTCAAGCACAGTATCAGGCAAAGACAGCTGGAAATAATTCGGGCCGGACGGTCAGGCATTGCTTGTTACCTCGGTTTTGGTAATTGCGATTCGCTGGAATTCACGGCTCATCATGTAAGCACTCAAAGTGGAAATCACGGCAAAGCCGGCCATGACCATAAAGACCTGAGACCAGCCGATGGAGTCCGACATATAGCCGGTGGCAAAGGCAGCGATGGCGCCACCGATATATCCAAGGCCATCAATTATCCCGGTGCAGGAACCTGCGCCCTTGGGGCCGGCGATATCCAGGGTGAGGCAGCCACTGCTCATGGAATAAGGCCCGAGCAGGAAAAAGCCGCTTGATCCAAGGAAAAACAGTATCAGGTTGAAATTGGGAGTGTCGGACCCGCTTAGCAAGGAAATGCAGACCAGACTGCCCACCAGGCAAACCAGCATGACCCACATAGTGCGAGCACGGTCTCCGTTCTGCGCATAATGGTCGGTATACCAGCCGATAAATACCGTGCCGATTACACCCAAAAAGGGAAATATTGCTGATTGCAAAATAGCGGTACTGGCACCAAGCCCGATATCAAACAGAAATTTTGGTGTCCAGGTGAGGAATACCGAGCGCAGCATCGTGGTCAGAAAGCTGAACAGCAGCAGCTGCCGATAAATAGGTAAACCCAAAAGTGTTTTTAAAATAACCCGGACGCTAAGGTTTGACTCGTCACCGTAGTCCGCAAGCTGTTTCTTTCCAGTCTCGCTTCTTCCAAATGTGACACCTGGCACTACATCATTTGGGTCGCTGCGGGATGACATGGCTGCCCAGAGTAGAATGCCGCTCAGCACCAGGGCCGGGTAAACGAAAAGGCCTTGCCAGGCGACGCCAAGTGCAACCAGCATTCCAGCAAACAAGGTGGCGGCCACACCACCGAACTGGAAATTCACGCTAATCAGGCCCATTACCGTGCCGTTGCGTTCGGGTGGGTACCAGTTGCCAATGGTCTTGGTTAAGCCGCCCCAGCCCATGGACAGGAAATATCGACACATGCACCAGACGATAATAAAGGCGGTCAGGCTGGAGGACAGCGAAAAGACCAGATTCCAGAAAATTGCGCCAGCCATGCCAGCCAGAAAGATCCGCCGACCCCCTGTTTTATCCGCCAGTGGACCGTTGATGAATTTTCCGGTTGCATAGGCGATTTCCGAAAGGGAGGCGATCAGGCCAAGCTGGGCATTTGAGTAACCGAATTCCTGTTCCAGTAACGGAAATGCTGCCGACAGATTGCCGCGGCACAGGTAATAGCCTACGTAGCCGATCAAGCAGACCCAGAATGTGGAGATACGCCAGCGGATCAGGCGATTCTGCTGGTCCTGGCTGACCGGAGTATGCACTCCGTTTTCAATGGTATAGAAATTCAAGGTGGTAAGGGGCCCGGTAAACGCCAGTTGGCGGTAGCAGTGATCCAGTTTTCGTTCGGTTCGGAGACGATGCTTCTTGCTGCTACCGAATGCAGGGCAAGCATAAAAGCGGCCAGTCTAAAAGTCCACCTTGTCTTTTGGAGTCCCCTGGTTGGAGTTGGACGTGTTCTACTCAACAGGCTTGCCCGTTCTGGCGTTTTGCGCAACTGGACAGTTGGACCACTTGCCGTTACCTTGTAAGCGGCAGGTAAGTTCCGATTGACTTCTTGGTTTTCAAGTTTTTTGAGTGACTACTAAATAATGAAGTTTTACCTACGACTGCTTCTAATTACAGTTGCAAATTTGTTTATAACAGCGGCCTGCGCCCAAAATGTAAACGAAACTCAGACGGCCGAATCGGTTGCTCATACCAATGCAGCCGCAGCGGGCCAGATTCGTAACGATATCGAGTTTGTGGAAATCAACACACCAGGTCTCGATGGTCGACCGAAACAACTCCTGTTGTTCGTGCATGGAACGCCGGGCTCTCTTTCAGCGTTCCGTACCTATCTGGATGATCCGGTGCTGCAGGACCGCTACCACATGATTGCGATAACCCGTCCGGGATGGGTAAGCAGCAATGATGATAAGGTGCCTTCCCTTGAGGACCAGGCCAGAGCACTTGAGCCATTGCTGAGGCGTGACCAGACCGGGCAGGGGGCAATTCTGATGGGGCATTCCTACGGTGGCCCGGTGATTGCCAAAGCCGCCATGCAATACCCCAGTCTGGTAGCAGGCCTGGCGTTTATCGCTTCTACCGGTGATCCTGAGCTCAGCGGTCCGCGATGGTACAACCGTTTTGCATCAATTCTGCCCAGGTTCTTATTGGGAGCCAGTCTGAAAGGAGCGAACGCAGAGATCATGCCGCTGGTACCCCAACTTGAGTCGATGCAGCCTGGCTGGGAGTCGCTGGATATACCGGTCCTGGTGGTACAGGGTGATCGGGACCGCCTGGTCCATCCGCAGAATGCCGATTTCCTGGTCGATGCCTTGGTTAATGCGGATGTCACCTACCTGCCAATGCCTGGCAAAGGACATTTCATACTGTGGGAAGACAATGAGCTGATAAGAGATACGCTGCTGGATGTATTCGAGGCATCGCCCATGCTTGCCTGTGAGCCGGGGTCCTCGTCGCCTTTGCCCTCGCTCTTGCCAGACCAGCAGAACCCTCCAGTCGAGCTGGCAACAGTTTGCTGACCCCGCTCAGGGAATCCTCGGTAGGCCACCCTGGACCAACAGAGTTTGTCGTGGACGGTGCCTGCCTTTCTTGACCGCCTGGCTTCGATCACGTATTTTCGGCCTCTTTTCTTTGACTGGACTAAGTCAGGCTTAAGTCAGGTTGAAGTCTGGACTAAGCCTGAGCTGAACCTGAACGAAGCCTGGAGCAGGCTTCGTGATAGCCCGGACCAGGCGTGGCATTGATCGCAACAGGAGCCGAACAGCGCATGACCCTCAAAATAAGTGAACTCTTTTCAGTAGCCGGTAAAGTTGCCATTGTTACCGGAGGCTCCCGTGGGATAGGTAAGATGATCGCCCAGGGATTCGTGGAAAACGGTGTTCGCACGTATATCACTGCAAGAAAGGCTGAGGCCTGTCAGGAAACTGCTGCCGAGCTTGCCGGGCTCGGTGAGTGCATTGCTTTGCCGGTGGATCTTTCGACCACAGAAGGCCGGGAAAAATTCGTTGCCGAAATAAAGGAACGGGAATCGAATCTGGACATACTGGTAAATAATGCCGGGGCGGCCTGGGGTGCGCCATTTGAAGAGTACCCTGAATCCGGCTACGACAAGGTCATGGATATCAACGTCAAGGCGGTATTTATGCTGACCCGGGATTTAATGCCACTGTTGCAGCAGGGTGCCAGTCCGGAAGATCCCAGCAGGGTTATCAACATAGGATCCATTGATGGCTTGCGTGTTTCCAGTACAGATAATTTTGCCTATGGTGCCAGCAAGGCTGCGGTGCACTTTCTCACCAAGAACCTGGCAGTACGACTTGCCCCCAAGGGAGTCACAGTGAATGCGATTGCTCCCGGTCCGTTTGAAAGCCAGATGATGGCTTATATGCTGGAAAATTTCCGCGACAAGATCGAAAGCGAAAACCCGTTGGGCCGGATCGGTCGGCCGGCAGATATGGCAGGGCTGGCGCTGTATCTGGCATCTGATGCCGCAAAATACATGACCGGACAGGTGATTGCGCTGGATGGTGGTCGCTACCTGGGCAGTCGTCCGTAGTTGCGGTGTAGTCCAGTTGCGGTGAAGTCCGGGCTACCGACGCCAAACGGTTATCCGGGCAGGAATGCTGTTGATACACTGACGGCCCGCGCAGCACTTTAGTTCACGGCAATCAGATGCTACTTTAATGGATAGCGATACCAGCAATACCCGATAACAACAATTAGAATGGACTTATTAAGAGCTTGTTGCCAATGACTCATTTTCACCAGACTATCCTGCGCCTGACTGTCCTGTGCGTCGCCTTTATCAGCGGTTTCTGCATCATGACTATCGAGTTGCTGGGAGGCAGGATTCTCTCTCCGTATTTCGGCAGTAGTGTTTACGTCTGGGGTAGTATTATCACGGTTTTCATGTTGTCGCTGTCGTTCGGCTACCTGGGTGGTGGCAGAATGTCCATGCGTAGTCCGAATCCGGTGACCTATGCGCTGTTTTTCGTTACTGCGGCAGTATTGGTGTTGCCCATAATCCTGTTTGCGGATCAGATAATGGAACAGGTGTTCCTGGTCATCGAAGATCCCAGGTATGGTTCCCTGGTTGCTTCGATGTTCCTGTTCTTTGTGCCTACCGTAGTCCTGGGTATGATTTCACCCTATTCGATCAGGCTGCTGGTTCGCAACGAGGAGCATAGCGGGCACATCGCAGGACAACTCTATTTTGTTTCGACCATCGGTAGTGCGCTGGGCACCCTGGGTACTTCGTTTTATTTTGTCCTCTGGTTTGAGGTCAATTCGATCCTGTGGGGCGTCGTATTAACACTTATAGCTGCCGGCGCAACGGTGCTGGGCGTTTATTACCTTCCGCAGAGGACAACAGCAGGAGTTGAGCAGTATGAAAGCTAGAGAGGATTACGACCGGGCGCTGCGGCGCGCCATCATCATACTGGCGGCCCTTGCGGCAGTCCTGATTATTCCGCTACTGTTTTCAGTGTCGGTGAATGCCGAGGTGATTCACGAAGAGCGTTCTCTTTACCGGGATATCACTGTAGTACAAAACGGTCCGCGACGTTGCCTGATTTTCAATATTCACATTGGAGATCGGAATCAAACCTGTGTGGATGTCAACGAGCCTGAAAAACTGGTATTTTCCTATACGCGCATGAGTTTTGCTGGTCTGCTGGTAAATCCAGAACCCGAACGAATTCTGGTGGCAGGCCTGGGTGGTGGCAGCATTCCTTTGACGCTTACAGATCTTTTTCCTGAAGCACAAATTGATGTTGTTGAAATTGACCAGGCGGTCTTTAACGTAGCCAAGGAATACTTCTTCTTTGCAGAAAGCGACAGGATGAAGGTAACCGTTTCCGATGCCAGGGTCTTCGTCAAGCGGGCGGGGATACAAGGCAAACAATACGATTACATCGTGCTGGATGCATTTACCGGGGATTACATACCGGAACATTTGCTGACTCGAGAGTTTCTGCAGGAGGTGCAGGAAATCCTTGCTCCTGATGGTGTGCTGGTCGCCAATACATTTTCGACCAGCCGGTTCTACGACCACGAATCAGTCACTTACCAGAACGTTTTTGGTGAGCTTTTTAACTTCAAGCTGCCTTATTCTGGTAACCGGATTATCATTACCAGCCAGCAGTCACTACCTGAACGAGGCGAGCTGATTACCCGGGCGCAGCGATTTTCTGAGCGATTGAGAAAATACGATATTCCTATCCTCGAATACCCTGCACGTATGTCGACTGTTGTCGACTGGGATATGAGCCGGCGTGTATTGACTGATCAGTTTTCGCCAGCAAATCTGCTGCGGGACAATTAAGCATCGTAATTAGCCGTTCAGTTAATTACTGAGCATCCATAGATAATTCCCAGAGTGAGGAGCAGGTCATGAACCGGATACTGAAACTTCCGCTAGTTGTTGTATTGCTTTCATGGGCCGGGCTGGCCAGTGCTGAGGTGGAGATCAGTGCGGATGTAGTCTATGGTCACAAGGATGGCATGGCGCTGGTTTACGATGTGCTGCGACCGGACAATGCCAACGGTGCAGCAGTCGTTTATATGGTGAGCGGTGGCTGGTTCTCCCGCTGGGCGCCACCCGAACAGCGGGCACGGCAGTTTGCGGACCTGCTGGAAGCCGGTTTTACGGTGATTCCGGTTCATCATGGAAGTTCACCACGGTATCACGTACCAGATGCCTACGCGGATGTGAGCAGGGCGATTCGTCATATTCGCCTGCATGCAGAAGAGCATGGTATCGATGCTGATCGCATTGGGGTGACCGGGGGCAGCGCTGGAGGGCATTTGTCATTGATGCTGGGGCTGGATTCGGATCCAGGTAAGGCCGATGCCGAGGATGCGGTGATGCGAAGCGGCAATACGGTAGCCGCGGTGGTAGCCTATTATCCGCCCGTGGACCTTCGTCGTATGGCCGGTCCCAGCGATCGGTTCCCGGCGCTCGATTTTCCCACCGAAAAGGCAGCTGCCATTTCTCCGATTCTCCACGTGGACCCACAGGATCCACCCACGTTACTGATACACGGCGATGCCGATGATCTGGTTAATATCAGTAATTCGGAGATCATTTACACCGAGTTTCAAAAACACAATGTAACAGCGGAATTCATCACTATTCCGGGCGCAGGACACGGTTTCCGTGGAGACGATGCCCGTGCCGCCGCGAATGCCCGCCTGGAATGGTTCAGCAGGCACCTGTTGAAAACAACCGCGAACGCGGATTAGAAGCGAATTCGCCGACCTCCGGACGCGCTGCCGGATTGACGACAGCGCTGGGGATATAAGCTGGCCAGGTAACCTGGCCAAAGGTTCGGGCAAAATTATCGGGCAAAGTAACCTGTGAAAAAAGCTCTGTTGATCCGTTACTTTCTGGTGTAACGAGCCAATAGACTTGAAGTGTCCCAGCGACCACCGCCCATGTTTTGAACTTCTTCATAGAAGCTGTCGACCAGCCGGGCCACTGGCAGGTCGACACTATTTTTCTCGGCTTCCGCAAAGGCAATGCCCAGGTCCTTCCGCATCCAGTCGACGGCGAAACCAAAGTCGTAGGTATCACTCAGCATGGTTTTATAGCGGTTGTCCATTTGCCAGGATCCAGCCGCACCCTTGGAGATGGTTTCAACCACTGCTTCAACGTCCAGGCCTGCACTTTTCGCGAAATTGAGCCCCTCTGCCAGCCCCTCAACCACGCCGGCTATACAGATCTGATTAACCATCTTGGCAAGTTGGCCACTGCCTGCCGGGCCCAGGAGCTTGCTGAACCGGGCGTAATGATTCAGAACCGGGCTGGCTCGCTCGTAATCACTTTGTTCGCCACCGATCATGATGGTCAGCACACCGTTTTCGGCACCCGCTTGACCACCAGATACCGGAGCATCCAGGAATCGCTTGGCCTGTACGTTTGCGGCTTCGTTAAGCTCTCGCGCCACGGTTGCGGAAGCAGTGGTATGGTCAATCAGTAGTCCGCCAGCCGGCAGGCCCGCTAACGCGCCGTTTTCTCCAAGCACTACCGAGCGCACGTCATCGTCATTACCGACACACACCATTGCGATTTCACAATCAGCGGCCGCCTCGGCGGGAGTGTCAGCTGTGCGTCCGCCAAATTCCTCGCTCCACTGTCTGGCTTTGCTGCTTGTGCGATTAAATACGCAGACATCAAGTCCTGCTTTTTGTAAATGGCCGGCCATGGGATAACCCATGACGCCCAATCCGATAAATGCGACTTTCATTGGTATGCCTCGACTAACGATTGGATTTTGAAAATTTCAAGGAACATTACAATTTGGAATGCTACAAGGTGGCTGCCAGGCGAGTCCCCTGCTCGATAGCACGCTTGGCATCCAGTTCTACCGCCTCGTCTGCTCCACCAATCAGGCGGTAGGGCAGCTCGAGGGCCTCACACAATTCGCGCTGGGAGTCCTGCCCGGCGCAAATGACCACGGAATCTACTGTCAATAGCTCAGGTTCTCCGTTAACCAGAAGATGTAGTCCTTGATCATCGATTTTCTGGTAGTCGCAGCCAGGAATCATCCTGACGCCGCGGTGCATTAGTTCAGAGCGATGTATCCAACCGGTGGTTTTGCCGAGTCCGGCTCCAACTTTGGATTGTTTTCTCTGCAACAGGAAGATTTCACGAGTTGATGGTTGATGGGTCTGGCTAATCCCTTCAATGCCGCCCCGTGCCTTCAGTTCCTGATCAATACCCCATTGACGCAGGAATGCCTGTACGTTCTGACTGCTACTTTGCCCGTCACTGGATAGCAGTTCCGCAACATCGAACCCGATTCCACCGGCGCCGATAATCGCGACCGAATTTCCCACTTTATCGGGATCACGAATCACATCGATGTAGTTGCAGACTTTCGGGTGATCGATTCCTTCAATATGAGGGGTACGTGGCACTATGCCGGTGGCAAGGATCACCTGGTCGTAGCCACCGCTGTTCAACTGTTCCGCGCTGACCCGGCTTCCCAGATGTACATGAATTCCAAGCAGTTCCAGTTGTCTGGCAAAGTACCTGATGGTCTCCTGAAATTCTTCTTTGCCAGGAATTCTTTTCGCCAGATTGAATTGACCGCCAATTTCGCTTTCCGCATCAAACAGGGTGACATCATGGCCCCGCTGGGCGGCTGTTACTGCGGCGGCAAGGCCGGCCGGTCCGGCACCAACCACCGCCAGTTTCCTGGCAACGTGGGCGGGATTGATTTCAAGTTCTGTTTCGTGGCAGGCCCGCGGATTCACCAGACAGCTGGTCAATTGGCCGTTGAAGATATGGTCGAGGCAAGCCTGGTTACAGGCGATACAGGTATTGATTTCGTCACTGCGGCCGGTTTCGGCTTTGTGGATAAACTCGGCATCGGCCAGAAACGGTCTGGCCATCGAAACCATGTCCGCATCACCACGCGCCAGAACGGCTTCGGCAATTTCCGGAGTGTTGATGCGATTCGATGTAATTACCGGCGCATCTATTTCGGCACGAAATCGGGATGTTACCCAGGTGAAGGCCGCACGCGGTACCTTGGTTGCAATGGTGGGAATTTGGGCCTCATGCCAACCAATGCCGGTATTGATCAGTGTAACGCCAACTTTAATCAGTTCCTTGCCAAGCAATAGAATTTCGTCAAAAGTGCTGCCGCCTTCCACCAGGTCGAGCATGGACAAACGAAAAATGATAATAAAATGCTCTCCGACCCGTTCACGCACCCGGTGGACTATTTCAAGAGGCAGGCGGATCCGGTTTTCGTAAGTTCCACCCCAGCGGTCATCACGCTTATTTGTGCGCTGAGCTATGAACTCATTGAGGAAATAACCCTCGGAACCCATGATCTCTACGCCATCGTAACCAGCCTGCTGGCAGAAACTGGAGAATTCTACAAAGTCGTCAATCTGTTGCTGGATCTGCGCTTCGCTGGCTGCTTCTGGCACCGTGCGGTTGATTGGCGCCTGAATTGCAGAAGGTGCCAGTGCCTTGCCCACTTTGGAATAACGACCCGTATGCAGTATCTGCAGGCAGATCTTGCTATCCCATCGGTGTACGGCATCGGTAATCAGTCTATGTCTGGCCACCTGTTCTGGATCCCGGAACAGGGGCGTTGCGCCCGCTGGAAGGCAGAACTCGTTAGGCATGAATCCACCTGTGACTATGACTCCTGCTCCGCCCTGAGCGCGTTCTTCATAGAACGCTGCCATGCGTTCGTGACTGTCTGGAATATCCTCCAGTCCGGTGTGCATGGAGCCCATCAGCACACGATTCTTCAGGCGGGTGAAGCCCAAATCCAGGGGTTGCAGAAGATGCGGGTAGTGGGGATTTGGCTGTGGTTCGTTCATTTTTTACAGTTGCTGTATCGCGGAGTACAGCCATACCGCAGGGATTTGATATAAGGGGCAGTTGTTAGTTAGAAATGATTCCGCGGAGCTTGTCGAAATCCACTATCTCGATTTCCTTGTTCTTGACGGAAATTACGCCTTTCTTTTGCAAGCCGGTGAAGATGCGGCTGACAGTTTCCAGGGTAAGACCCAGGTACTCACCGATATCGCCACGGGTCATATGCAGAAGGAATTTATCTGGCGCCAGTGCTACTCGCGAATAACGGGCCGACAGGCTGAGCAGAAATGAGGCAATGCGTTCCTCGGCGGTATAACTGCTCAGTAAAGTGTGGATCTGCTGGTCTTTGGCAATTTCATTGCCCATGATGGCGAAAAAGTGGTGTTGCAAGTTAGGTAACTGATGGCTCAATTTTTCCAGCTGTGCAAACGGAATTTCACAGACTGAGGCATGTTCCAGTGCCACTGTGGAGTTTGCGTAGGATTTACTGGCTATGCCATCCATGCCAATGATTTCGCCTGGCATGTAAAAACCGGTGACCCGACCCTGTCCATCCGCGCCCAGCACATAGGATTTAAAGCTGCCGGAACGCACGGCGTAAACGGATTTGAAAGGATCGTTCTGCCGATACAGGTGATCGCCTTTCTTGAGTGGCCGATTTCGCTGAACGATCTCGTCCAATTGATGGACTTCGGACTTGTTCAGGGCAATCGGCAGGCACAGCTCGCTCAGGCGGCAGCTTGCACAGGAAATCAGTGGGTTGTGCGGACAGGGCTTGGTGGTCCCTGAGCTGCCAATCCTGTTGCTTTCTTGTTTCGATACGCCGACTGCGGCGTTTTCGCTCGCCGTTGACATGAACATTCCCCGATAAGTTGCAGGCGACACATATTGCCATCAAAATAGCAATTTAACAACGAATTTGAAGAGTTTGACCTAAGTGAGAATCGTTTACTTTTAGACCGGAATCGATGAGTTTGTTGTCTTTCCAAAAGACCGTGATTTGATCTTGTTGGAATCGGGATAAGATTCTACTTGCAGTGCAGCATAGCAGGCGGCATATTGGCCGGGTTCGGGCCAGAAGGTCGCTTGTGACATTTGGCAGATTGAAAGAAGAATAACCAGGGAGTCCTCCATGTTTGAACTGAATCAGATTCTGGTCGTGATTGAAGCAGGAGCCGAAAAACAACCGGCTCTGGAGCGTGCCAGGCAATTGGCAAAATACGCTGATGCAGAGCTGGAGCTGTTTATCGCCGATTACAGCACCTACCTGGAAGATGGTTACTATTTCGACCCTGTGAGAGCGCGAGAGTTGCGCCGTGAACATGGAGAAAAGAACCTGGCGGCCCTTGAAGAGCTGGCAGCACCTTTGCGAGAAAACGGCCTTGAAGTATCCTGCGCCACTGCCTGGGGCAATCCTCCCTACGAAGAGGTGATTCGCCGGGTTGAAGAGCTCAAGCCAGACCTGGTTATTAAAAGTACCCGGCATCATGAGCGCCTCGCCAGACTGATGCTGGCGAATGAAGACTGGGAATTGATTCGCTACTGCCCGGCACCGCTATTGCTGGCTAAAGATCAGGATTGGAACTTACAGCCCAAGTTTGTCGCTGCAGTGGATCCGGAGCACTCCCACGACAAACCGGCATCACTTGATCACAAGTTGATCCGGGTTGCCGGCGCTCTGGCGGGCGTATCTGATGGCTCGGTCCATCTCTATCATTCGACCCACCTTCCACCGCTGTCGGGAATGTATCCCATTGAAAGCGACTACCGCGTGGACAGCGATAAGATCAAGGATCTGGGCGCCCAGCACAATGTGTCGGGGGATCATTGTTATGTCAGCGATGCCGACATCGTACATTCGTTGCCTGAGCTGACCACCTTATTGCAGGCAAGCGCCGTAGTCATGGGTGCAGTTTCACGATCCAGACTCGACCGCATGCTGATCGGGAACACTGCAGAGAAGGTTCTCGACAAACTGGAATGCGATGTCCTGGTGGTCAAACCAGACCAACAAAAACCCCACGAAAAAGTGCTGCTTTAGCATTCTCAGGGTCAATTACCGTGCCCTGGGTACCGGTGAAATAAAAGCAGATGGTTTTCGGTTAGTCTTTGCCGACGAGAACGGTTAACACATCGCAGCAGGCGCCATGTAGCACTTTGTTGGCAGTCGAACCCAGCAATATCTTCCAGCCGGAATGGCCGTGACTGCCAATAACGATGGCATCGGATTCCAGCTCCGAGGCCAGGTTTCTGACTTCAATAGCGGGTGAGCCGAGCAGGGTATGCTGATTTTCCTTGCTTATACTACTCTTGTCCGCAATTTCCGATAGATTGTTGGCCGCCAGTGACAAAGCCTCCTGTTGCAGTTCGTTGATATTGATTGCGTATGCATCCATGCTGTAAGCGGCAGCAATTGGTTCCACCACGTGAACCAGGTGGATCTTGTTGGCATCGCCACCTGCTACCTTGAGCGCAGTGTCTATAACTTTCTGCGAGTCACTGGATAAATCAATGGCAACCACAATCTTGTTGTATACACTCATAGTGTTTCCTTTTTTTAATTGGGCCTGTAATTGGGCTTGTAATTGGGGGAACTTTTCTTATCTGTGATGAATCGGCCCTGGGACCATTGAAGAGCATATGTTCAATTATTGGATTGACTTATGTCAAGCGCTAAGCCAAATATGTCGCTGGCTGCCTATTCTACAGGTAAGGGGAGAACAACCAGGCGATGGCGTTTCTCACCCGGGCAGGTAGTGAAATGGTTTTTAGTTGAGATTCGGTCAGCCGGGTAGCTTTTTCCACTTTGTCTTCGATATAGGCAGCCAGCTGTTGATTGAGCTCCTGGTCAAAGATTTCTACCCCTAGCTCAAAATTCAGGCGCAGACTGCGAGCATCCAGGTTTGCGGAGCCGACCAGGGAGTAGTGGTCGTCTATGATGAGTGCTTTGGTGTGAGCGAACGGCGGTGGTTGGAAATAGATCTCAATTCCTTTCTCGAGGTAATAGGGCAGTATGTTCAGGTTGGCCCAGTGAACCAGGAAGATATTGTTTTTCGACGGCAGGACTATTCTAACGTCGACGCCACGCAGTCTGGCTCCGACCAGGGCTGCGACGATGTCCGGTCCAGGAAGAAAGTAGGGCGTCATTACCCATACCCGTTGCTTGGCGGTAGAAATAATACCTACCAGCAGGTCATTCAACCGATCAAGGTGTTCGTTAGGCCCGTCAAGCACCAGGCGGGTCCAGATTTCAGATTGGGTGGGATTGGCGTTGACCGGATGGAACGGTTGAGGATACTTTTTGCCGTGAGCGTAATACCAGTCTCGCAGAAACGCTCGTTCCAATTCATCGACAATCTTGCCGGTAAACTTGAAGTGCAGGTCCGTTGCCTGACTGTGGTTGTCCTGCAGCTGCACCAGCTGCCGATTGCCAATGTTCTGGCCACCTGTAAAAGCGAGCTTGCCATCCACCACCAGAATCTTTCTATGGTTGCGCATATTTATATGAATGGCAGGGGGAAAGAGCGTGATAGGATTGAAGCGTGCAAAGATAAGGCCGCAGCGAGTTAGCTTGCGGCCAATTCGAGGTCGTGGCAGGCACATGAATTCGCCAAGCCCGTCAATAATTATCCGCACACTGACCCCTCTATCCCGGGCGGCACACAGAGCTTCAACAAACTGGTCACCCGTCTGGTCATTGTCAAAGATGTAGCTGGATAAGTGAATTTTGTCTTTTGCACGCGCAATCGCGTCCAGCATTTCCGGGAACAACTGCTCACCATTTTCCAGCATGGTCACAGAGCTCGCTGCGCGCAGTCCCTTGCCGGTAACCCTCTCCCCGACTGTAGACATGGGCCGCAGATTTAAACCATCCGGGTCTGGAATGCTGGGAGATTCGTCAACCTCAAGCTGAGCAAAGAAGGAACGGTGGGCGCGCTGATGAATACGATTGATGCCAAAGATCAGGTAGATGAGTGGACCTGCGACCGGCAATATCAGGCAGAATCCTATCCAGCCGAAGGCAGATTTTGAATCTCGCTTGGTCAACAGCGCATGGAGTGCTGCGGATAGCCCGCAAACAACAATCAAGGCTGACAGGAGAATTGCGTTATTCAAGGCTTCCTCTCGGGAGCTGCTGACTGATTAAGGTTTTACAGGTGCAGGCTCAGCTTTGCACTGATAGCGCAATGGTCTGAAATCCTGCGCCATTCCTGAGTGTTCATGATAGAACAGGAGCGTACCCGAAAACCACGCAGATATATTCGGTCCATTGGTAGCATGGGCCTAAAAGAGGGGAAAGTGTTCGCTACTTTTTTATTCAGCTTCTGGTAGGCGTCCTGTAGATGCAGCTCGCGAACCAATCGAGTATGCAGGGTCTTTCGCCAATCGTTAAAGTCACCTGCCAGGATTAGTGGTGCATCATTCGGGATGTTCCTGTGGACATAGTCCACCAGCTTGTTGGCCTGCAGGCGCCTCTCATTTTCAAATAGACCGAAATGTACGCAAAGCAGGTGCAGGTCGTTTGCCGTAACGCCATGCAGAATGCCGCGTTGTGAAAAGTTCATCATCGATACATCGAGATTGTGCCAGGACTTGAAAGGGACTTCCGACAGAATAGCGTTGCCATGATGGCCATGTTGGTAGATGGCATTCTTGCCGTAGGCATGATGTGTCCACACAGAGTCTGCCAGGAACTCCAGTTGATTGCCCTGGGGCCAGCCAGGGATCTTGCGGGCAAGGTGCTGGTGCTCACCGACCACTTCCTGGAGAAAAACCACGCTCGCCTTGCTGTCTCGCAGACAATTGCGTATGTTCTCCAGAGTAAAACGCCGCTGGCCGGTAGAAAATCCTTTGTGGATGTTAAGAGTAAGTACGCTAAAATCAGTAGGGGTCATGTTGCCAACGTAACAAAAAGGCAAGTATCAGGGTTGAGCTGGGTCAACTCTTATAATAGGGGTTTGAATTAGATTAGCAATGCACGGGAACGAAAGATTCCCAGATGACCGCTAGCTGGAGAAAAACTGATGAATCTTGAAGAAATTAAAGCAAATCTGTTGGTCACTAAGGCCGAGCTTGAAGCTCGGGTTGAACGTACTCATAAGCACACTTTTAAAAAGGAAGAGCCGGTCAGCGCGAACTTCAACGAGCAAATCAAGCAAACCGAGAACGATGAGCTGGTTAGAGCCTTGGAGCAGGAAGGCCTTGATGAACTGCGGCAGATCAATAACGCTTTGAAAAGGCTGGACCAAGGCGAATATATGTCATGTTCCAGCTGTGGAGAAAATATCGGCGAACAGCGCCTGGTGGCAATTCCCTACACTGACTTGTGCATTGATTGTGCAAGTACAGTTGACTGAACACCTGTTCCCGAGTCCAGGGAGCAAAAGGGTTAAATCAGGCAGATAGCGTCAGGTAGACTAAAATTCACGTCAGGTAGGCCAAAAAAAGGTGCATCAAAAGCTGAGAGTCGAGAGATTATTTTGGGGGTAACAAGCATGCAGTCTTATAACAAAATCCTGGTGGTCCTCGACAGTTACGAGGAGCAGAATGAAGATGCGCTTCCAGTCGAAGTTAGCAAAGCCCTGCAGTTCATTGGCGACAAACAGGAGTCAGAAATATTTCTGCTGACCTGTGGCTATGAAAAATTTCTCCATGATAGCTACTACAGCTTCGGTGACGAACTTAAAGTGCTCCGCGAAGAACACTGTAAACGGCTGGAAGAGAAACTGTCTCTGGTGGCAGGGCGGTTACAGGACCAGGGCTTTCAGGTTCATAGTGAGCTGGTCTGGGCTTACCCTCGTTATGAACAGATCGTCAAGAAGTCCATTGATTACTCGGTGGACCTGGTAATTCAACATACCCGCTCCTATTCCAAGCTGGCAAGAACTTTCCTGTCCAATGACAGTTGGCAACTGGTACGCTTTTGTCCGAAGCCTCTATTGCTTGTTAAAGATCGAAGCTGGAAGTCAGAGCCCGTTGTGCTGGCAGGAGTTGACCCGGTGCACAGTCATCACAAGCCGCTCAAGCTGGATTTCAAGATCGTCAATACTGCAATGAGTGTCGCATCCCAGTTGGGCGGCAATGTTCATATACTGCATGCCTATGCAGAAGTGGGGCGTCCTTTTGCCCTGCCTGATAAGGTGCTGCAGGCTCACAGTCAGGCTTTCGAAGAATTGCTGGCTGATTTCGAGTTATCTGCGGACAATTGCCACCTGGTCGATGAATCGCCCGTATTTGCTCTACAACGCTATGAAGGTACGTTGCATAGCGACATCATTGTTATGGGAGCGCTGTCACGTTCACGCCTGGCGGACGCGCTGATCGGTAATACTGCCGAGAAGGTTCTGGACTACCTGGAATCCGACGTCCTGATCGTCAAGCCCCAATCTATTTCCTGAGTACTCTCAGCCAGCCTGACAAGCTCTTTGGTAAACTGGCATCGTACCGGGTCGCCCAAAACTTAAACTAAAACGGTGATGCCATGAATCCCAGAATCAAAGAGTTACTGGAAAAGCTCGAAAAACTCGAGGACGAGTTGCGGGAAGAGTTGCGTCAACAGAGTGAGCAGTTCCAATATCAACTGGAAGGTACCAGAGTCAGATTCGACAGGGCTGTCACCGATACTCACCTGAAGCTAAAGACCGGCTTGCTCTCCTGGTTTCAGGCTGCATCCTGGCGCAATATACTATCGACTCCTTTTATCTACTCGGTGTTAGTGCCGCTGGCATTTCTTGATCTGGCGGTTACTCTCTTTCAAGTGGTGTGCTTTCGACTCTACCAGATTCCAAAGGTCAGAAGGTCAAAATACATCGTGCTTGATCGTCAATACCTGTCCTATTTGAACGGTATCGAAAAGTTCAATTGTGTTTACTGTGGCTATGCCAACGGGGTGATTTCCTATGCCAGGGAAGTGACCTCAAGAACAGAACAGTATTGGTGTCCGATCAAGCACGCCAGAGCAATCCCTGGAGCACACAGACGTTATAACCAGTTTCTCGAATACGGTGACGGCGAAGACCTGGAAACACGTTTGGATCGTTATCGGGAAGAGCTCAGAAGGGAAGAAGGTTCTCGTTGAGAGCTCAGGCAGGTCTGTCTGGTTAAAAAATCTACAGTTCGGTGCCGCAGCGCTTGCAGAATTTCGCGTCGCTGTCATGCGTGGTCAAATTGCAGTTGTTGCACACCGTCGGGGCAGGATTGCCGCCGCTTCCCTGCCGTTGAAACTCGTTCATGATCTCGACGCCCACGATGCCAGTTGGGACTGCAATAATTGCGTAGCCACAGATCATGGTCATTGCTGCAACCAGCTGGCCGAGGGCGGTATTGGGTGAAATGTCGCCGTACCCTACTGTCGTGACCGTTACGATAGCCCAGTACATACTTCTTGGTATGCTGGTAAAGCCGTTCTCGGGACCTTCAATCATAAACATCAGGGTGCCGAATACCACAATCAACGTGAGCACGCTAAACAGAAAGACAAAAATCTTTCTTCTTGCCGTCACGAGTGCCCTGAACAGGATATTGGCCTCCCCGATATAACGAAACAGCTTGAGTATTCGAAATATGCGCAGGACCCGCAGGATTCTCACCACAGTCAGGTAGACGGATTGTGGGAACAAGAAAGCGATATAGGTCGGAAGAATGGAAAGCAGGTCAATCAGTCCGTAAAAACTGAAGATATAGCCCCGCGGGTGAGGGGAGGAATAGATTCGCAGCGCGTACTCGATGGTGAAAGCAACGGTGAAAAACCATTCAAGCGAATAAAGCAGATCTCCGTATTGCACATGGTAGTCGCTTACGGAATCGATCATTACCGCCAGGACGCTAATCATGATCATGCAGATAAGCGCCAGGTCAAACAGCTTTCCGGCTCTGGATTCGTAACCGAAAATTACGTCGTAGATAACGCTTTTCAGCTTGCCGTTCGGCGAGTCGTCAACACTCATGAGATCCAGTTTTTCATTTTACGGCCTCATCTTCTGCATGGCTTTGTACTACTGCGAGGTTCCTGTCCAGTCGATGCATAACCTTTTCAGCGGTATGCCCGATCAACAGGTTACCAAGGCCATGGCGAGCTGTGTAGCCCATCACCACCAGGTCGGCATCCAGTTCTTCTGCCAGTCTTCGCAGTACGACATCCGGTGAGCCGGCGCTAATCAGAATGCCTTTGCTGGATAAATTGAGTTCATTCAACAGGTCCCGAACTACCGGTTCGATCCTTGGTCGCATCTTGGATTCAAGGTCCACAAGTAGTTCGAAATCGGTGCTGGTCAACGGATCTGGTGCCTCGATACAACTGGCGACGTAAAGCGAAAAGTCATTGGAACTGGCCCACTGCCCAGCCCAGGACAATACTTTCTTATCCAGCTCCCGCTGTGCCGGATTGTTGCTGTGCACATCGAGGGCAACCAGAAGTTTTCGATCCTGGGATAGATCGTGATCGACAGCCACGATTATCGGGCAAGGCAGTTGTCTGATCAGCTGCCAGTCAAGTGGAGTGTAAACCAGCGATTCAGATCGATGGCCGGTTTTGACGACCAGATCGACGTCATGATTCTGGCAAAAACTGGCACAGTAGGCGGCAATATCCGGAGTGGAAACAATATCGATTGCGGTTTCAACCCGTCCACCCAGAACTTCCTCGGCAGCTTTAGCAAGCGCGGAAAGTCGTTCGTTGTGACTGATATCAATTTCACTGACCCCGCTGGTATCAATAAAAGCCAGCACAGTAACCTGTAACCCTGAGTCACTGATGAATTCACTGGCTTTGCGGAGCGCAATGCTGTTGTCGGTTTCTTGGTCGGCGATGACCAGGACGTGGCTTTTCATCGGGCTTACCGATTACTCATGGTTAACTGGGCTTGATTACGAGAACGTCACAGGGGCAATCATCCAGAATCTTCTCAGCGGTATTGCCAACAATGGCCCGCTCAAGAATATTACGCGACAGGGCGCCGATGACGAGAATATTTGCGTCGCTCTTTTCCAGGAAATTGATTAGCGATGGAACCAGGTCGCCTCGGGCAAGCTCCACGTTTTCCGGCGCAATACTGTGATTGGCAAGTAGCTGATTGAGCTTGGTTTCGTGTCTTTCTTTCAAATCCTGCATTTGATCAGACGTTTCCGACGCCGTAGGGAACATGGTGCCGACAAACGGGAAGTAGCAGTGGAATACACGTGGCGTCTGGTTGAATGCCTGGGCAACGCTCTGGGCTGTTTCAATCAGCTGATGATCAAGTTTGGTTTGCGCCGCCTTGGCGTGCAACGGATCCACCGAAGCCACAACGCTGCCATCTTCGAACCAGCTGCGTGGCTTGACCAGCAGCAAGGGCTTGGGACATTTACGAATCAGTCGCCAGTCAGTGTTGGTGATCAGTGACTTTCTAAGCACACTGTGATGATGCGTGCTCTTGAGAATCAGATCCGGATCGAATTCCCTAATTTCTGCCAGTATGGCTTCGGCCAGGTTATGTTCTTCGGTAAAAGCTGAAGTAGCACTGATACCCATCGCGGTAAATTCTTCCACCAGGTCGTGGAGAATTTTCCTGTAGTGCTCGACAAATAGCTGCCTCTGCTTTTCCAGGAAATGTCCATCCATACCCTCATAGGCATAAGAGTGCTGAGTCAGGGTATTGGAGGTGTTGATAAAAAATCTGACCGAAGCCTTGTTATGTGCCAGGATTCCTTTGGCGCGATCGATAACAAAGTCATACTCAACAGTTGGGTCGACTACTACGAGGATGCTGTCAATGGTCGCCATGAGGATTCCTTCTAGTTTTTATACACCTTATCCGGCTAATGATACCAGCCTGGGGCGTCAGGTGTATATTTGTCAGCCGATGTCGATTTTGTGAACATCGGGCTCGGCTTCAACCTGTCCCCGCTTGGGAATGCTCAAGGTCAGCACACCGTCGTTAAAGTTGGCTTCAATGTCTTCCTGCCTGACTCCGTCGTCGACAGTGAAGCTTCGGGTAAACGTTCCGCTGCTGCGTTCGCGGCGAATCACCTTGCCTTTTTTCTTTTTCTCGTTTTCGGTTTCCTTGCTGGCCGTTATAGTCAGGATATCGTTTCTTAGAGTTACCGAAATGTCCTCTTTTTTGACGCCCGGTAATTCGGCAGTTATTTCGTAGCCGCCTTCATCTTCGTGGATATCAACCCGCATTGCAGCAAGGCTCCTGGCGATGTCAGATTTACCCATAAAAACCGGAAAACCGGTAAAGAAATCGTCAAACAGGGAATCGAAATCATTGATCTGGTTACGTGGGATTAGGTTCATATCGCATGCCTCCAATTGACACAGTTTTCCAACTAACGATCAGGCCCGATTGCGATTCGCAGTTTTTCAGCTGGCCTGTTGGTAATTAACTGAGGGCTGAAACATTGCAAATCAAGACCCAAAATTCAATTTTGTCCAAGCCATGTTACTGCTGGTTGATCTATGTCAAGCACGTAGTTATCTATAGTCCGCAGGAAAGCGGGAAAGATTGCGCTCCAATCAAAAAGCAGAATGCCCGACAGGGCTTGCAGTGGCGCGGAAAAACTGATGACATGTCTCAGCGCCAGCAAAGGAGCAGATACGGGTGATTGCTAACAACGACTATTCAATAATAAATATCTGGACGATTGCAGCTGCAGTTCTGCTGTTATTATTGGGCTCCTGTTCTCCGCCAGCAGAATCGCCGGGCCAGGAGCCTGGTGTCAATGTTCCGTTTGTGCCGGAAATCAGTATCAACGAAATCATGGTTGGCCAGGTCGACCACGCCGCCCATGAGGTATTGAGCCTTTCTCTCACCGACAATCAACGGCTGACCATTGGTGCCTGGCAGGAGCTGGAACACCATGCTATTCAGCTGATATCCAGCACCTCTGCCATTACCATGGGAGGCTCTGGAGTGAATGATGCCATGTGGGTTGCGCAGCCTGGCTGGCGGCAGTTCACCGGACAGATGAACGGCGCGGCGAGCAATGCACTGCAAGCCGCGAGGACTCAGGACCTTCCTGCATTGATGGATGCTGCCGACGATCTAAGGGAAAGCTGTGATGGTTGCCATCGGCAGTACAAGCCAGAGATTCCTACCGAAGGTTTTTACCGCCTTCACTAAAAAGCTACTACCCTGTCAGTATTGAGCGATGGCTTATAAACTGGTTGACGGTACAGCAGCCAGGCCTTGGCTAGATAGAGATTATAGAATCCCCGTATTTCCGACAGGTAGCCTTGCTTGTTGATTGTGTTGCTGATCAATTTGCCAATGGAGTAGTCGGCGGGATTGGAAAACACCAGTGCGGCGCGTAGCCCTGGGTCGGCGAAACTTTCAAAGTCCGCGATCGATGCCTTGATGCGTTTCCTCGAAAGCGACGAGAGATTGGCTGATCGCAGGTCGAAAACAGCCTTGGAGGACGGATCTCCCACATCCCTGCTGGATTCTAGGAACCTGACAAACTCACCGTGGGTCAGTTCACCGTGAACTTCGATGATGGTCAGGTCGGAGCGTAATTCTTTCAGTCTTCTAAATTGGGCCATGGCAGAGTGGGTGATCGGATCAATGCGAATTGTTGAGTGAGTAATTCCCTTTGATCAGCGTATTGTCCAAAATATTCCTGCAATCCAAGGACGATTCTAAAGAAATAGGCTGATGATAACCACTGTTTTTTTGCTAAGAATCTGTTCGCAGATTGTGGTGCCTCAATCCACAGCTTACCCACAAATTGTCCACTAATTCGAAAGATAGGGATCTGGAAAGATCGGCCTGGTTGCCCTGAGTAACCTGACAACTAACCAGCAACAGGCAACTGCAACCGGGAGGGAACTGTAGAGGCCAGGGAAATAGGTGCCGGCAGTCAGCGCCAGGACTGGGTGAGCTATGCCATTCAGAATGCCGGCAAGCGCCAGAAACCAGGCAGCGCCAAATGCATGCTTTCGCGCTTTTTTGATCCCGAAGATGGCATAGATCCATAGCATCAGGCAGCCCAGGTTGAAGATGACAAAAAGCGAGAAGGGGACTGGTGCCAGCCCGAATATTTCTGGAAAGCTGATGCGAAAGCCCTGTATCAGCTCTTCCGTAAAATGCACGGCCTGCAGCACGGTGGCGACAGCTAGAACCACAGAAGCCGAGTATCGTTCCCGGCTTCGTTCGGGAGCGGACGGTCTGGTTCTTGCCAGCAATACTGAAACAAGCGCCAGTGTCCCCAGGATCAATAAGCTGGGCAATGCACCCATGGTGGTCTCGAGTTGATTAAAATTCTTCGAAGGCTACTTCCATGCTGCCTGGTTCGCCAACCTCTTCGGCCCGGATCTGCAGGTAGGCCTCGCGAACAAACAGGTACTCATCACCCATGACCATGTTGTCGAAGAACAGCAGCTGCGAACGGGTATCGACTGCCCGGCCAGTTTGCAGGATCATGGAGGTGGGCGTGTGGGCAACATTGGCAACTGGCTTGAACAGTATGGTATCGACGACATCATTGAATTTCATGGTCACCCGGTTCACCAGCTCAAGAGGATCGTTGGATTCGTAGCCATAGCTGGCCGGGGTCCAGAACAGCATGGTACAGAACAGGGCGGCCAGAAGGATGATGGAAAAGGAAAAGTCTTTTTTGACGTTGTTCTCAGTCTGGTCGCGGAATTCAATGGTTAACATGTTCATGATTGCCCTGTTCTCTTTCTATTTATGCAGCTGTAAGCCTGTAAGTACTGCCTGGTTGTTATTGGAATGGGGAAATACTAGCGACAGCTAGGGTGACTGAATATGGTTCACGTGAACCATGTACATTTATACAGCGGTATGTGGGCGGGGCATGCCGCACGGTGAGCTGCCGGATGGCACTCGGTCGTATGGGGTAGGTGCAAGCCCCAGGGCAGAAAATCCGGCCGGTAGCGCGACCCTCAGGTCGCGTCCCGGATCATATTTCTGGCAATAATTAGCTGTTGGATCTGGCTGGTGCCTTCATACAGGCGAAACAGGCGGACATCCCGGTAGAAGCGTTCCACCGCGTAGTCGCTGATGTAGCCAGCACCGCCATGAATCTGCACGGCCCGATCCGCGACTCGTCCCACCATCTCGGTGGCAAACAGCTTGCACGCCGACGATTCGGTGCTTATGTTGTCTCCGCGATCTCGCGCCCGGGCTGTTTCCAGCACCATGCAGCGAGCTGCGTAGGCTTCGGTCCTGGAGTCCGCCAGCATGGCTTGAATCAGCTGGTGCTCGGCAATTGGTTTGCCAAACTGTTTCCGGTTCACGGCGTATTCCACGGCATCGTTAATCAGTCGCTCGGCGACCCCGACGGAGACGCCGGAAATGTGTAGCCGGCCCCGATCCAGTACTTTCATGGCGGTGATGAAGCCATTACCTTCTTCACCGATCAGGTTTTCCGCGGGAACCGTGCAGTCTTCAAAAATCACGTCGCAGGTTAAGGAGCCCGCCTGGCCCATTTTCTTGTCTACAGCACCCAGTGTGATACCAGGGGTTCCTTTTTCCACGATAAAGGAAGAGATTCCCCTGGCGCCCTTAACGTCCGGGTTGGTTCTCGCCATGACGTTAAAGGTGTCGGCCACGGGACCGTTGGTGATGTAGCGCTTGGTTCCATTGATAACGTAGTGGTCGCCTTCTCGGCGTGCCGTAGTCTTCAGCGAGCCGGCATCGGAACCCACGTCAGGCTCAGTCAGGCAGAAGCAACCGATCCATTCACCACTGGCGTAGCGGGGCAGGAATTTTTGTTTCTGTTCCTCGGAGCCATCAAATACCACTGCGGCCGAACCGATTCCATTGTTGGTGCCGAGGATTGATCGGAACGCCGGAGAAGTATGGCCCAGAGCCATGGAAACATAGATTTCTTCTTCCATGGTCAATCCCAGGCCCCCGAACTCCTCAGGAATTGTCATACCGAACAGTCCCAGTTCCTTCATTTCGGTGATGATCTGGTCGGGCACCTTGTTGGTATTGGCAACTTCCTCTTCAACCGGAATGAGTCGGTCGCGAACAAACCGCTCGACGATGTCAACGAGCTGGTCAAGTGTTTCCTGGTCTCTAATCATTGTCGTTGTCTCCTGCCGGGAGCGCGTAAGCTAGCATACTGATAGTTATGACGCGACATGCACAATACGCACAGAATATTGCGTTCGATCACCCAGGCCTGTTGAATTCCACCGTCAGATGCCCTGTGCTAGAATGTGCGGCCCTGAAAATGACTGGGCTGGCTGAAGGGGGAGCAGTCTGGTTGGCGCCCTGGATGTCAGGTCCTGGTGTGTCATCCCTGTATCTTGATCCCTGCTTCACACGGAAGTCCCGACATCTGGACCCATTGTAAGAGAGAGATCAATGTCCACAAGTACACTCAAGGAAGCCTTCATATACGACGGCGGACGCACCGCCTTTGGTCGCCATGGTGGAGCGCTGTCTCCAATCAGACCGGACGACCTGTTGGCCCATACCATAAAGACTGTAGTAGGCCGCAATCAATTCTCGCCGGAAGATATTGAGGATGTGATTGCTGGCAACACTAATCAGGCTGGTGAAGATTGCCGCAATGTGGCGCGTTTTGCTGCGTTACTGGCCGGACTGCCAACCTCGGTCGCAGGCCTTACGGTCAATCGTTTGTGCGCCTCGGGCCTCGCTGCCGTGCTTGACGTCAGTCGCGCCATCAGGTGCGGAGAGGGTGGTCTGTTCATTGCGAGTGGCGTAGAATCCATGAGCCGTGCGCCGCTGATTTTATCCAAGGCCCATTCTGCCTATGACCGGGGTCAGCAGATTGCCGACAGCACACTTGGCTCCAGATTTCCTAATCCCGCCTTTGTTTCCGCCTATGGTAACGACAGCATGCCGGAGACGGCAGACAATATTGCCAGTGACCTGGATATTTCCCGCGAGGATAGTGACAGATTTGCGGCTGCCTCACAGGCCAAATATGAAGCAGCCCGCGCCGACGGTTTCTTCCAGGATGAAATAATTCCTATCGACGTACCACAGGGTCGCAAGAAGCCACCGGTAACTGTCGATGCCGATGAGCACCCGCGCCCCGGAAGCGACCTTGAAACCTTGTCGGGTCTTCGCCCACTGTTCGAGGGCGGTGTGGTAACCGCTGGAAACGCATCGGGTATCAATGATGGCGCTGCAGCCTTGATTATCGGTAATCGAGAAATCGGTGAGAAGTACGGTGTCAAACCAAGGGCCCGAATCATCAGTGGTGGCGTAGCAGGTGTAGAGCCCCGGGTAATGGGTCTGGGTCCGGTCTATGCGGCCCGCAAGGCGCTGGATAGAGCAGGAATCAGCTTGACCGATCTGGATGTGATTGAGATTAATGAAGCATTTGCCAGTCAGGTGTTGGGTTGTCTCAAGCTGCTCGAAGTCAGTTTTGACGATTCCCGCGTGAATCCTAACGGTGGTGCTATCGCAATAGGACATCCACTGGGCGCTTCAGGTGCGCGAATTGCCCTCACAACCCTGCGCCAGCTTGAACGCAGCGGTGGCCGCTACGGCCTGGCAAGTCTCTGTATTGGTATTGGGCAGGGTGCTGCTGCAATTATTGAACGACTGGATTAATGCTGCCGGCAATGTTGCCAGCTACCAAAAACGAATTTGCATGACTAAAAGGAAGCTCTAATGTCAAATGTAGTCAGTTATGAAGTGATTGATAACATCGGTGTCATAACGGTTAACAGCCCGCCGGTTAATGCGTTATCTCATGCGGTCAGAGAGGGTATACAGAATGCTCTTTTGCGGTCCCAGGACGACGGCAGTGATGCTGTATTGCTGATCTGTGAAGGCCGGACTTTTATTGCTGGCGCCGACATTACCGAATTTGGCAAACCACCGAAGTCGCCCTGGCTGCCGGAAGTGCTTTCCAATATTGAGAACTCCAAGAAACTGGTAGTTGCCGCAATTCATGGGACCGCGTTGGGAGGTGGTTTCGAAACATCACTGGCCTGTCACTATCGTTGTGCCCTGCCTTCGGCCAAGGTAGGTTTGCCGGAAGTAAAGCTTGGTTTGCTTCCTGGTGCCGGCGGTACACAAAGGGTTCCACGTATTGCGGGTGTCAAAGCTGCGCTGGATATGATGACCAGTGGCAATCCTGTACCTGCACCTGTTGCCAGTGACATGGGCCTGGTTGACGAAATCATCGAGGGTGGCGACCTGAAGGCTGGCGCGTTGGCCTATATCAAGGACCTGATTGATTCCGGAGCGCCGTTGAAACGAATCAGGGATATCAATATCGATCCGTCTTCCATTGAGCCGGGGTTCTTCGAAAACTACCGCAAACAGCTGGCTCGCAAGGCTCGAGGCCAGATTGCACCGGACCGTATCGTCTCCTGTGTGGAAGCAGCGGTTACCATGCCAATGGACAAGGGGTTGGAGCGCGAACGCGAGTTGTTCAGTGAGCTAGTGCAATCGTCTGAATCCGCAGCCATGCGGCATATCTTTTTTGCCGAGCGCGAAGCTGCCAAGATCATAGATGTCCCCAAAGACACACCGGTTCGAGATATCGGGAAAGTGGCGATTATCGGTGGCGGCACCATGGGTGGCGGCATCGCCATGTGTTTCGCCAATGCAGGCATCCCCGTTACGCTGTTGGAGATTAATGACGAGGCGCTGCAGCGTGGCATGGGAATCATCAAGAAGAATTACAGCATCACGGTCAAGAAGGGCAAGATGACCGAAGCCCAGGTTGAGGACCGTCTCAGCCTGATCAGCGGTACCATGGAGTATGCGGACCTGGGCGACGTGGACCTGGTTATCGAGGCTGTATTCGAAAGCCCGGACATCAAGAAGGAAGTGTTCGCCAAGCTGGATGCTGTGTGCAAACCCGGCTGCATTCTCGCCTCAAACACTTCTTACCAGGATGTTGACGATATCGCCACTGCCACTCAGCGGCCCGAAGATGTGTGCGGTATGCACTTCTTCAGCCCTGCCAACGTGATGAAGCTGCTGGAAGTCGTGCGCGGAGAAAAGACCTCCAAAGATGTGCTGGCAACGGTCATGAAGCTAGGCAAGAAGATCGGCAAGGTCTGCGTACTGTCCAAGGTCTGCTATGGGTTTATCGGTAACCGAATGCTGTCAGGTTACGGCCGCGAAGCTCAAATGTTGCTGATGGATGGCTGTACACCAGCTCAGGTCGACAGTGCTCTGGAAAATTTCGGTATGGCCATGGGTGTAATTGCCATGAGCGATCTGGCAGGTCTGGATGTGGGCTACAAGGCAAGAAAAGCCCGTAACGATTTACCATCGGATCCCAAGGGTTACATTGTTGCGGATACACTGGTGGAAATGGGAAGGCTCGGTCAAAAATCCGGAGCAGGTTTCTACAAGTATGATCCGGAAACCCGGGCTCGCACCTCGGACCCAGAGGTGGAAGCATTGATTCGCGATAAAGCACAAGAGCTCGGTATCGAACAGCAGGAATTCAGCGATGAAGAAATCCTGCAGCGGTGTTTTTATCCACTGATCAACGAAGGTGCTCTGATCCTGGAAGAAGGCATTGCCCAACGGCCCAGCGATATCGATGTTGTGTATGCATTTGGCTATGCCTTTCCGGTCGCCAAGGGTGGCCCGATGTTTTGGGCTGACCAGGTCGGTTTGAAGAGCATCTACGACAAGATTTGCGAGTTCCGCGACAAGTATGGCGAACAGTACTGGAAGCCGGCACCGTTACTGGAAAAATTGGCCAATGAAGGTAAGACCTTCGCTGAATGGTCACGGGAAAACGGTTAACAGTCTGGAGAGACGCTTATGATTGCCTACGAAACCACGGAACCAGGTGCACCACTGGCAAAAGTTGAAAAAGAAACACCGGAGCCGACAGGCACACAGGTGCTTTTGAAAACTGTGGCCTGTGGAGTCTGCCATTCGGATATTCATCTCCATGACGGTGCTTTTGAACTGGGAAACGGCAAAAAGCTGGACGTAGCCCAGTCTGGTCAGACTCTGGGTCACGAAATATTTGGTGAAGTGGTGGCAATCGGACCTGATGCACAAGGCATTGCCGTGGGTGATCGTCGGGTTGTCTACCCCTGGATTGGTTGTGGAGAGTGTGCCGCCTGTCAGCGCGGAGACGAACACCTCTGTACACCCGGACGGGCACTGGGAATTGTCAGGCCGGGTGGTTTTGCCGATCACGTGCTGGTGCCTCACAGCCGCTACCTGTTCGACAAGGGCTCGGTACCTGACTCCCTGGCGGCTACCTATGCCTGCAGCGGTCTCACTGCTTATGGAGCGCTCAATAAAGTGGGCGACCTGGGGTCTCTCGACAAAGTGGTCATTATCGGTGCCGGCGGTGTTGGCATGATGGCAATCCAGATTGCAATTTCCGTGTTTGGAATTAATCCCATCGTGGTGGATATCGATGAAGGCAAGCTGGAAGCGGCCCGGCAGCTTGGCGTGGAGGCTGTCTACAACTCGTCAGATCCCCAGACTGCCAAGGAAATCCGTAAGACTACCGGTGGCGCCTTTGCAGTAATCGATTTCGTCGGCGCCGAAGCCAGTGTCAACTATGGGCTGAGTTGCCTGCGCAAAGGTGGCAAGCTGATAATCGTGGGCCTGTATGGTGGTTCGCTGACCATGCCAATTCCATTCGTTCCCATGAACGCACGTATTATCCATGGTAGCTATGTGGGCACCCTGCAAGAGATGGGTGAGTTAATGGCACTGGTTCGGGAAGGGAAAATTGCCCCGATTGAGATCCACGAGCGTCCGTTGACAGAAGTCACTGAAGCGCTGGCCGATCTCAAGGCTGGAAAAGTCAGGGGTCGACAGGTGCTGACAAATTCCTGACCGGCCAACATGCCAAAAAGCCAACAAGCAAATACGCATTTAGAAAATGAGGAATCCAATTGTGAGTAACCTGGAAGCATTCAGGACCAGTACCCGTGCCTGGCTGGAACAGAACTGTCCACCTTCCATGCGTACCCCAATGGTCACCGACGAAATCGTCTGGGGCGGTCGCGATGCCACGTTTACTAATCCTGAAAGCAAGCTGTGGTTGCAACGCATGGGTGAGAAAGGATGGACCTGTCCCACCTGGCCCGCTGAATACGGTGGTGGTGGACTCAGCAAAGAAGAAAGCCTGATTCTTGCCGACGAACTTAAGCGAATTAAAGCCCGGCCGGCGCTGAGCAGTTTCGGAATCAGCATGCTGGGACCGGTATTGCTGGAATACGGTACTCATGAACAGAAAATGGAACACATTCCGAAAATCGTGCGTGGTGAGATTCGCTGGTGCCAGGGTTATTCCGAGCCCGGCGCAGGATCTGATCTGGCCAGCCTGCAGACCAAGGCAGTACTTGATGGTGATTACTACATCATTAATGGGTCCAAGGTATGGACCAGCTATGCCAACCAGTCCGACTGGATTTTCTGCCTGGTGAGAACCGACAGCGAAGTACCCAAACACTCCGGCATCAGCTTTATTTTGTTCGACATGGCCAGCGACGGAGTCAGTACCAAGCCAATACAACTGATATCGGGCTCCTCGCCATTCTGCGAAACTTTCTTCGACGATGTCAGGGTGCCGGCGGGCAACCTGGTCGGTCGCCTCAACGACGGCTGGACCATCGCCAAGCGTCTCTTGCAGCACGAACGCACGATGATCTCCAGTTTCGGTCTGGCTGGTGGCAATATCGATCGCGGTGCCAACACCATGACCCTGGAGCAGGCGGCGAAACACTACCGGGGTGATACAAAGCAGATTTCTGATCCGGTATTACGGGATCAGATTGCACAGTTCATGATTGACTCCGATGCCTTCGCGCTCACGTCCCGGCGCTCACTGGAAGAGTCCAAGCAGAGCGATGGACCCAATGCCACTTCGTCTATGCTCAAGTACTACGGCTGCGAGCTCAACAAGCGGCGCTATGAGTTGACGCTGTCCGCCATGGGTAACCGTGCCCTTGGTTGGGAAGGTGATGAGTTTGATGAAGGGGAACTGGCGATTACCCGGGAATGGCTGCGATCCAAGGCCAACTCTATCGAGGGTGGGACCGCGGAGGTGCAGTTAAACGTTATTGCTAAACGCGTACTGGGCTTGCCTGATCTGTTAAGCCTGACCCGCAAACAGGAGCGCTGATATGTCATTGGTACTTAATGAAGACCAACGCATGCTGAAAGAAGCTGCGCTCGGATTTTGCAGGGAAAACGTACCCCTGAGCGTGCTCAGGGATTTGCGGGACAGTAATGATCCACTTGGCTACGACCAGGAAATCTGGCGCCAGATTGTCGAGCTGGGATGGGCTGGAATGACCATACCCGAAGCCTACGGTGGGTTCGAATTCGGCTATAGCGGGTTGGGAATTGTGCTGGAATCCAGCGGCCGCAGCTTGCTGAATTCACCATTGATTTCTACGGTGCTGCTGTCTGCCACAGCGATCAATCTTGGCGGTAGTGAACAGCAAAAGCAGGCGTACCTGCCTGGCGTAGTCAGTGGTGAAAAAGTCCTGGCCCTGGCGATTGACGAAAAACCACACCACAACCCGCTTGATGTAGAGACTTCGGCGATCCTAGAAGGTGGCGATTTTGTGCTGAACGGCAGGAAGGTTATGGTACTGGACGGGCACATTGCTGACTGCCTGGTGATAAGTGCGCGCACTTCGGGCTTCACCATCGATGAAAATGGTATCAGTCTCTTTCTGGTCGATGCCGCTGCCGACGGGATCACAGTCGAGCGTAATCACATGGTGGATGGGCGCAATGCTGCAACTGTTACGCTAAGCAATGTCCGTATTGGTGCTGGCAGCCTGCTGGGTAACCTCGATCGGGGTTTTCAGCTCCTGGAACGGGTGCTGGATGTGGGTCGAATTGGTCTGGCTGCAGAAATGTTGGGTGGCATGCAGGAAATATTTGAACGAATAATTGAATATTTCAAGCAAAGGGAACAGTTTGGGGTGCCGATAGGTGCGTTCCAGGCGCTGCAGCATCGAACAGCTGACATGTATTGTGAGATCGAATTGTGTAAATCGACAGTACGAGCAGGGCTGGATGCGCTGGACAATGAGTCCGATCAGGTACCATTGCTGGCTAGTCTCGCGAAAGCAAAGTGCTCGGAAGTGTTTTTTAAGGTCAGTAACGAAGGTGTGCAGATGCATGGGGGTATTGGCATGACCGACGAGTTCGATATCGGCTTCTTTCTAAAACGGGCGCGGGTAGCACAGCAGTTACTGGGTGACCAGGTCTTTCATCGTAGTCGCTACGCTTCGTTGAAAGGTTTCTAGCAGGACAGTTGCCTGATGCCGCTACTGATCCTGGGAGCACTGCTAGCTGTTCTGGTCTACGTGCCGTCAGTCTGGGTCAGGCATGTTATGTCCCGTTATGGCAGGGAGATCCCCGACCTTGCTGGAACAGGGGGTGAGCTGGCGAAACATCTGATCGATCGCTTTCAGCTGCATGGCGTTGGTGTCGAGGAGACTGGTCCACTGCGCGATCATTTCGACCCCGAAGCCAGAATGGTGCGCCTCAGCCCGGAAAACTTTCACGGCAAATCCCTCACTGCAGTGGCTGTGGCGGCTCACGAGGTGGGTCATGCCATCCAGTTTCACCGTCAGGAAAAAATCTTCGAATTGCGCAAGCGCTATATTCCCCAGGCTGCAGCACTGAACCGGGCCGGTATTGCTATCATGTGGTGCCTGCCCGTTGTGGGTTTAGTGTTGCGTTCACCCTTCGCGATTGGTGCAATCTTAGTACTGAGCCTGGTTTTGCAACTGGCAGGCGCACTGACCTACCTGATAGTGTTGCCTGAAGAATGGGATGCCAGTTTTAACAAAGCACTGCCGATACTCAGGCAGGGAGAGTATGTAAAGCAGCAGGATATGCCAAAGGTTAAAAGGGTTCTGCGGGCGGCAGCGCTGACCTATTTTGCGGGCGCGCTGGCTAACGTACTGAATATTGCCCGCTGGTTGTTGGTCCTGAGGCGTTGACCAGCACGATGACGAGAACAAAAATAACAGAAACAAGAAGAACAGAAACAAGAATTACAGAAACAAGAAGAACAGGAACGAGAAGAAAAGGAACAAGCATGGCTGAGCTGGAATTCGAGACCGTCATGGCAGATTACATGGCAGATCGAGTCAGTACTGATCCGGCCCATGACATTCTGCATGTGCGTCGTGTAGTCAATCTTTCCAAGGCTCTGGCAGAAAGTGAAGGAGCAGACCTGCAGATAGTGCTGCCTGCAGCGTGGTTACATGATTGTGTCACGCTACCGAAAGACTCCGTAGACAAACACACTGCCTCAACACAGGCTGCGGAGGAAGCCATCAGGTTTCTGAAGAGTATCGAGTACCCAGCTCACACTCTGGACGCCATTTATCATGCTATCCGGGCCCACAGCTACAGTGCAGATATCAAACCGGAATCATTGGAAGCCTGTGTGGTGCAGGATGCCGATCGACTGGATGCCCTCGGCGCTATCGGAGTCGCTCGCTGCATGCTGGTGGGTGGTGCCCTGCACACGCCACTCTATAATCCGGAAGATGCCTTTTGCGAGCATCGCTTGCCCGCCGACCGCGAGTTTGTGCTTGATCATTTTTATCAAAAGCTGTTGCACCTTGCTGACCGGTTACATACATCGAGCGCACGTCTTGAAGCACAGCGGCGTCGACAAGCCCTGCTTTTTTTTCTGGACGAATTACGACGTGAATTGGCAGTCAGCCGCATCCGAAACGAGCAGTTTCAGCTCCTTTAACATTACCTGCCACCTCGCAGCCGCATTCCAGCCTGCCAGCTATTTATCATCGGTCTCAACTAGTGTACAAAGGGTTCCATGGAAATGGATGAATCACTGAATGTTTATGACGAGCCACTGGAGCCATGTGGCACCGATCCGGTGACCGGGTATTTTCGAGATGGATGTTGTAATACCAACGATGATGACGTCGGTTCTCATACGGTATGTGTGGAGGTTACCCAGGAATTTCTCGAATTTTCCAGGTTTCGCGGCAACGATCTGTCCACGCCTGCACCGCAGTTTGGTTTTCCCGGCTTGCAACCGGGCGACACATGGTGCCTTTGCGCGTCACGCTGGTTGGAAGCCTACGATTACAAGATGGCTCCCAAGGTTTATATGATGCGCACCCATAAGAAAGCACTGGAAATCGTCCCGCTGGAAAAGCTCAAGGAGTTTGCAGCGGACCTGAATTGAGCACTGATTTACGGGAGAAAAAATCATGACAACAACTACCCGGCCAGAACAAATCCATAATTATCAAAGTGCCCTTTTTAACTCAGCCCGCTGGGATAATTTTCAGCCCCGCGACGACGATATCATTATCACTACCTCTTACAAGGCTGGCACGACCTGGATGCAGGGTATCTGTGCGGCGTTGGTTTTTCAGCAACCTGAACCGCCGGTTCCGCAGGATGCCCTGACGCCCTGGCTGGATGCCAATTTCGCCCCGGTAGAAGTTATACTGGAGATGCTCGAAGGTCTGGAAAATCGTCGCTATATCAAAACCCACCTGCCGTTGGATGGAATTCGTTTCCTTGATCAGGCCAAGTACATATTCGTGGGTCGCGACGGACGGGATGTATTCATGTCCATGTGGAATCACTGGCATAATATGGTGCCGGAACGGATCGACGAATTGAACAATGCGCCGGATCGCGAGGGCCCGGAATTACCACAGGCACCGGACGACATCGTGACCGCGTTTGATGAATGGTTAACCAAGGGAAGTTTCCAGTGGGAAAACAACGGTTACCCGTTCTGGTCACATTTGCACCACGCCAAAACCTGGCTTGATTATCGCCACCTGCCCAATATTCTTTGCGTCCATTTCGAAGACCTGCTTAAAGATCTGGATGGTGAAATGCGGCGAATTTCTGCCTTTCTGGATATACCAGTTAACGAAAACGTGTGGCCTTCGCTGGTGGAGGGCGTTACATTTGATTCCATGAAAGCCAATGCCAGCAAGATGGCGCCTGGTGCCACTCAGGATTCCTGGAAAGACAACAGTAACTTTTTCCACAAGGGCACCAACAAGCGTTGGCAGGGCATATTGACTGAAGAACAGGCCGCGAAGTATGAGGATCTTGCAAAGCGGGAACTAGGCGACGAATTGGCGCATTGGCTCGAGTTCGGCGGTCACATAAACTGATTGCGTGCTGAAGTATCTGATATCTTGTGCTATGGAATAGGAAAAACCTACAGATTGAAAAAACAATAGAGAAAAGTGAGTAAACCAATGAAAAAGTTCACAATGAAAGTTCTGCAGTTCATCCCATTACTATTGCTGCTAACTGCTGGCCAGCTGGTTGCCCAGGAATATCCTGACCCGACCCGGTTCGAAGACACTATCAAGCGCTTTGAAGAGCACGATCGTATGCATGCACCCCCGGAAGGAGCAATTGTATTAACCGGAAGTTCCAGTATTGCCCGCTGGAATAATCAGGCAGCGGAAGCGTTGGCACCGTTGACTGTTATCCCCAGAGGCTTCGGTGGTTCCATCATGCATGACGTAGTGCACTACCTGGATCGGGTTGCCCTCGAATACAAACCACGTGCGATCCTTATCTACGAGGGAGACAATGACACCGGTGTCGCCAGCTATGGGCTAACTCCCGATCATATTCTGGGCAATCTTAAGACCATAATCGGGCGAATCCATGACGAGTTGCCGGAAACTCGTGTTTATGTTCTGTCGGTCAAGCCGAGCATTCTGCGAGAAGGAGTCTGGTCCACTGCTCAACAGGTAAATGCCGGCTACGAGGCGATTGCCGAAAGTGATCCTTTGGTGTTCTATGTGGATGTGGCGAACCCATTCCTCGACGTCGATGGCAAGGTTATGACAGATATTTTTGTCGAAGATGGTCTACACCTGAATGATCTTGGCAATTCCATCTGGGGGGCAGCCATCAAAGCTGCGTTAATGCCAATGGAAGCTCGTCACGAAGCCAAGTACAAGTAGGTGCCTTTAATAGCCGGCCAGGGAGTTAACTAATTCTTCTGGCCGGCTAAACTGCTTACCTGATCCCACCGAGGCAATCATCGTGGTAGCGACCAAAGGACCTACTCCGCGGAGCTGCTGTAGTCGCT
>Ga0070726_10000464_pt1 | contig 50861 bp, 42 predicted proteins | sample tdAd471_FD_67275 | JGI IMG/M metagenome (GOLD analysis project Ga0070726, IMG submission 67275) | Marine sediment microbial communities from the Atlantic coast under amendment with organic carbon and nitrate - tdAd47.1 | ecosystem: Environmental > Aquatic > Marine > Coastal > Sediment | place...
CAGGTCCGGTGACGAACATATAAGAGGTGTCTTTCACCATGAAAATAAAGTCGGTCATGGCCGGGGAGTAGACGGCACCGCCTGCGCAGGGACCCATGATGACCGAGATCTGCGGGACGACGCCGGAGGCCAGCACGTTCCGCTGGAAAACCTCGGCATACCCCCCGAGCGATGCTACGCCTTCCTGGATTCTGGCACCGCCGGAGTCGTTCAGGCCGATGACGGGTGCGCCGACTTTCATGGCCTGATCCATAAGCTTGCAGATCTTTTCGGCGTGCGCCTCGGACAGCGAGCCGCCGAAAACAGTGAAATCCTGGCTGAACACAAATACGAGCCGGCCATTGATCGCGCCGGTTCCGGTTACCACGCCGTCACCGGTGACCTTATTGTCCGCCATGCCGAAATCGACACAGCGGTGCTCCACGAAGGTGTCCCATTCTTCGAAGCTGCCCTCGTCGAGCAGCAGGTCAATGCGTTCGCGTGCGGTAAGCTTGCCGCGACTGTGCTGGACGTCTATCCGGCGCTGGCCGCCTCCGAGTGCGGCCGCCTTACGTTTTTCTTCGAGTTCTTCGATTATTTCCTGCATCTTCCATCCTTACACTTTGCGCCTTACGGCTTGTGCCGGTGTTCCTGCACAATGCCGAGTACTTCATCGGCGGCTTCCAGGATATTGGTTCCCGGCCCGAATATGGCCGACACACCGCAGGCGAGCATCTCATCGTAATCCTGCGGTGGAATGACACCGCCACAGATGACAATTATGTCGTCCGCGCCCTCCTGTTTCAGGCTCTCGATAACCTGCGGAACCAGCGTCTTGTGTCCCGCGGCCTGCGAAGAGATACCAATCACGTGAACATCGTTCTCGATAGCTTCGCGAACCGCTTCGTCGGGGGTTTGAAAAAGCGGTCCGATATCGACGTCGAAACCGATATCGGCAAACGCTGTGGCGATCACCTTGAAACCGCGATCGTGTCCGTCCTGCCCGAGCTTGCACACCAGCATGCGCGGCCGGCGCCCCTCAGTCTCGGCAAACCTGGCAACCTCCTGGCGAATCGACGCAAACTGGTCATCGCTCTCATAGGCTGCCCCGTACACCCCGGCAATGGATTGAGTCACGGCGCGGTGGCGGGTGTAGACCTTCTCCAGCGCATCGGAAATCTCGCCGACCGTGGCGCGCGCTCGCGCAGCGTCGACGGCGAGTGCCAGCAGATTGCCGGTTTCTTTTTCCGCCGCCTGCGTTAACGCGTCGAGGGCCCGGCTGCAATCTGCCTCGTTTCTGCTGTCACGTACTTCCTTGATACGTCGAATCTGGGCCTCGCGCACGGCCGCATTGTCGATGTTCAGTATGTCGACCGATGGTTCTTCCGCCAGCTGATATTTGTTAACGCCAACGATCGTTTCTTCACCGCGGTCGATTCGTGCCTGACGTTGCACCGAAGCCTCTTCGATACGCATCTTGGGCATGCCAGTTTCCACGGCCCTCGTCATTCCGCCCATCTCCTCGACTTCGTCGATGAGCTTGCGCGCCTCCTTCGCCAGTTCATCAGTCAGACTTTCCACGTAGTAGGAACCGGCCAACGGATCCACAACCCTGGTGATGCCGGTTTCCTCCTGCAGCACCAGTTGAGTATTGCGGGCAATACGTGCCGAAAACTCCGTCGGCAGCGCAAGCGCCTCATCGAAGGAATTGGTGTGTAATGATTGCGTGCCGCCGAAGGCGGCTGCCATGGCCTCGATCGTGGTGCGCATGATGTTCGTGTACGGGCTTTTGGCGGTGAGACTGACACCAGAGGTTTGACAGTGCGTGCGGAGCATCAGTGACCTGGGGTCTTGCGGCGAAAACTTCTCGGCCATGAGTGTCGACCAGAGCAGGCGCGCGGCCCGCAGCTTGGCCACTTCCATAAAGAAGTTCATGCCGATGGCAAAAAAGAACGACAGGCGCGGAGCAAAGGCATCGACGTCGAGGCCACTGTCGATCGCTGCGCGTACGTACTCGATGCCGTCGGCAATCGTATACGCCAGTTCCTGGGCACAAGTCGCACCGGCTTCCTGCATGTGGTAGCCGGATATGGAAATGGGATTGAAGCGGGGCATGTTGGTGGAGGTGTAAGCAATAATATCGGACACGATCCGCATGGACGGGGCGGGCGGATATATATAGGTATTGCGAACCATGAACTCCTTAAGAATGTCGTTTTGTAGCGTTCCGGCCAGTTTGTCCGCCGCCACACCCTGTTCTTCGGCGGCAGTGATAAACATCGCCATGATTGGTAATGCTGCGCCGTTCATGGTCATCGAGACTGAAATTTCGTCGAGCGGGATACCGTCGAACAAAATCTTCATGTCGGCGATGCTGTCGATGGCCACGCCGGCCTTGCCCACATCACCGACAACACGCGGGTGGTCCGAGTCGTAGCCGCGATGAGTGGCGAGATCGAAGGCCACCGAAAGACCCGTCTGCCCCGCATCCAGGTTCTTGCGGTAGAAGGCGTTAGATTCTTCTGCGGTTGAGAAACCCGCGTACTGGCGTACGGTCCATGGGCGGCCCGCGTACATGGTCGCCCTGGGCCCACGAACAAAGGGCGCCAGGCCGGGCAGCGAATCGAGGTGCTGGAGTCCTTCGAGATCCTCGGCCGTATACAGCGGCTTGACCGCGATACCCTCGGGCGTATTCCAGGCCAGGTCTTCGGGCGACTGGCCCTTGCACTCTTTGCTGGCGAGGGATCGCCAATCGTCACGTGATTTTTTTGGCAACTTCTTCATTCCCATTCGTGCTCTTCATCAGCGATGTGCAAGCCTGAAAACCTCTCATATTCAGGCGGATGCAGAGGATAGGGCGGACCAGCGGCCTATTATCCGGAATACCTTGTCCAGCTTCCATTAAATATGAATTGACAGTACGCTGCATTCCGACATTGGTAGCAGGACTGGCATCGAATTCAATGATTATCAGGATTGTCAGAATGCATTTCAGGCCGGGAGAGCGCGACGCTTTCCTGGACATATTTAATGCATCCAAACACCTGATTCGGCAGTTCGAAGGATGTCAGCACCTGACCCTGTACACCGAGGTTGGTCTCCCTGACGTTTTCTTCACGTACAGCATCTGGGCATCGGAAGCGAACCTCGATGCCTACAGGAATTCGGAGTTGTTTCGAGCAACGTGGACGAAGACAAAGGCCTTATTCGCTGACAAAGCACAAGCCTGGTCCGTAAGAGAGGTGGAAACAGTGGGCGTCGATGGCTCGTGATACCAGGAAACGGATCCTCGTCGCCAGTCTCCTGTTGTTCAACGAGCATGGTGTGCCGAGAACAACGATCAATGAAATTGCTGATGAGATCGATATCAGCCCGGGCAACCTGCACTACCACTTTCGCAGGAAGGCAGACATTGTCGATGGGCTGACGGCTGAATTTCAGGCGGATGCAAGGACGGTTCTGGAACCGCCGCAATCCGATCGCCTGACGCTCGACGATTTCTGGTTATTCCTGCATCTCTTGCTCGAGTTCACGGCTGCTTACCGGTTCATGTTCACCGACACGGATGTGCTGGCCGCCGACTACCCGAAAGTGGGCAGGGCGCTGAGGCATTTCGCCAGGGGACTGAGCGCGACGTTCGAGCTCTACTTGCTCGGTCTGAGCAGCAATCGCTTGCTCAACGTGGACGCGCAAGGTGTTGGAAGCGTCGGTAGAAATCTTGCCGTTATCGCGTTGATGTCCGAACGGTTCGATGAATTGACCGGTTCGACGCAGGGTGCCGATGACGCGGCGATGAACGTAGCGCGCTCGATTCTCGATCTGCTGAAGCCATTGGCCACCGCCGAGGCGGCGAAGCAGCTCGAGGAACTGGCCACTCACTACGGTGAGTGAGTGGCCATAGGATTTTTGTCATGCGGCCTTTGATTCAGATTTTTCGGCCGGGCTCACGGCTGGTGTTTTTTTTACTGAGGTTTTTTTCCTGGCAGCCGGTGTGCGTTTTGTCGCCGCAGGTTTCTTTTTGGGCGCTTTCTCGTCCTTCGACTCGATTGCTCTCAATATTTTGTTGAGCTTCTTGTTGATCTTGTCGATGTCGTTCTTGCTCGGGACATTAAGTCGGTCCATCGCGTCGGCTACGCGCTTGTCAAACACACTTTGTAGCTTGACGAGCTTCGAGCGATCGCGAACCCGGTCGAGCAGGCCCTCAGCTTTCTCCTGGGCATCGTCGCTCATCTCGCGAATCGCTCCCTGAACCTCGTCGATAAGGCTCTCCGTCTTCTTGGAGGTCTCCTTGCGGAATTTCTCGCCATCCTTGACGAGAACGTCAAAAGTCTCGGTGCCCATTTTCTGAGCATTGGACAACGCGCCCAGTCCAGCCAGGAAGACATGGTCCAGCTGTTCAGCAATCTCGCTAACTCGTTGTTTAGACTTACTTTTCTTCTGTGCCATGGTTTTCTCCTCGAAATACTTGTTTGTCAATAATGCGAACTGTAGCTCGCAAAATTAGGGCCTTCATACTAAATTGGGCAGATGATTCTCTCTGCGACAAGGCGTCTGCAAGCGGCCATGAGTGCCGCCGAGAGCTACGACGAGTGGCGGGAGGCGGCAGCGGCGCACGACAAGGCTTCAGGCGTCGACAAGTGGGTCGAATCGGATGAGTCAAAGCACTTCGATTACGCGTCGATACGACGCCGTCTCGAGAAGCTGCGCCAGAGTCGTCAGTCCGGGGACCATGTGCGCCTGCTGTACGCATTGAACGAGGGAATTCACGGCAACATCGATGGCATGGGTCGCCGTGCGCTGTACGGCAAAGCCCTGTTTGGCACCAAGCAGCTGATCATGGAGTACGTCGATGAAGTCGTTCATGCGCTCGAACTTCTTGCCAGCGACGACGCCGACGACATTCCATTCGATGAGCGGCTGCATTTCTTCCGCCGCGCGCAGCATTGCTATGGTTGTTCGGCATTCGTAATGAGCGGCGCCGGCTCCCTGCTGTTCTTCCATATCGGCGCTGTAAAAGCCATGTGGCTCGAAGGTATATTGCCCGACATTCTATCCGGCAGCAGCGGCGGGGCGATCGTCGGTAGCCTGGTCGGCACACGTATTAATGAGGACCTGGAGAGAATATTCGAGCCGGAAAATCTCGTGCATGAAATCGAGCGCGACGAGGGGCTGTTGAGATATTTCGAAATGTTCCGGCCCGAGGTCGCGTCTGTCGACGAGATCCATGAGGCACTTGAGCGATTGCTGCCCGACCTGACATTTCAGGAGGCGTTCGAACTCACCGGGCGGCATCTCAATGTGTCCATTGCTGCTGCGGAAAAGCACCAGACGTCACGTCTGTTGAACGCAATTACAACGCCGAATGTCTATGTCCGCGAGGCGGTTATGGCATCGGCCGCGGTCCCCGGTTTCTATCCGTCGGTCGGGCTCGCGGCCAAGAACGACGAGGGCGAGAAGCAGCCGTACCTGAAGTCGCGGCGGTGGGTCGATGGCTCAATTAGTGACGATATGCCCGCCAAACGCCTGACGCGAATCTATGGTGTCAATCACTTCATCGTCAGCCAGGTCAATCCGCACGTGTTTCCTTTTGTCACCGATACGCGGCGAGGCACGGGGCCGCTCTCGACATTGAGAACGGCCGGCAGCCGGACAGCGCGAGAATGGCTCAATGCCGGTGCTACATTGCTGGAGAAACCTCTGTCTTGGAATCCGACGATTAACCGCTTGACCAACGTCGGCTTGAGCATTATCAATCAGGACTATATTGGCGACGTAAATATCTTGCCTGATAAACGCCTCTTCAATCCGCTAAAGCTGCTCGCGCACCGCTCCGTCGAGGAAGTCATCGAACTCATCGCTATGGGAGAGCGGGCAACCTGGCCGAAGATCGAGATGATCCGGGTTCAGACGAAGATTGGTCGCGCGCTCGACAGTATAGTCAGACGCTTTGAACGGTGTCTGCCGAAATCGACCGTGCGGCGCGCTGGCTGACCGCAGCCGGACTCAAATGGCCGGAGTCACGCGGCAGGCGACTCCTTTTTTACCGCACTCTTCTTGCGAGCGGACTTCTTGCTGCTGGCTTTCTTCCTGGCGGGCTTATTTTTCGGCATTACAGAGGACTTCAGTTCCTCGACCGCGGCCACGATACAGTCGACGAAGAAATCCATATCCGGCAGGATTTCGCGCGTTGATGTCACGTTAAATGTGATTTCGCCGTTGTAGCTCGGCGTTGCGATGAACAATCCCATGCCGTTCGCGAGTGGCGCCATCCCGTACGCGCCAACCTGCAGCGCACCGTTCATGTACAACGGCAGCTGCGGTCCCGGTATGTTCGAGATGAAGAGATTGCACGCACGCGATGCCATACCGGCGCTCAACACGAGACGGCCGGCAAGGACCTGGGTCGCGGCAGGAACGTGCTTGCTGAGATCGGTCATCAGCCTGGCTGACACGCCCGCTTTCGCCGCCTTGCTTAGCCGGGTTGCCTCGTGGACGCAGCCCAGGCGATCGATGGCGTCTTCGACGTCGGTAAATATCGGTGCCGTCATGGATGTCACATTGTTTCCCGGTGAATCGGGATCCGCCGTGTTAGCCTGGCGAGCGTTTATCGGTACCCACGCGATCAGGGAGTCGTCCGGTAATTCTGCGTGATGTTGCAGGTAGCGTCGTAATGCCCCACCGCATACGGCAAGTACCACGTCATTGATCGTGCTTCCCGGCACGGCCGCTTTCACGGCCTTGAAATCGTCCAACCTGAAGGCCGTGGCGCCGAACATCTTGCGTGGAGACACATCAATGTTGAAACGCGTATCCGGCACGGCATGCCGGTCCTTATTCTTAGAGCTGAGGGCTTTCTGTGCGGCGTGATACACGCTCGGGACTGAGCGCATTATCGCGTCGGTCAAGCCGATCGGCGAGCGAACGGTATGCCACGTTGCGCGAACGGCCATATCCAGAAGGCTGGGTTCCGGGCTGCGCCTGAGTTTAGCCATGTTCAATGGCGTTGCCGGATTACCCAGGTTGTCAATATCGGCCAGTGCGCCAAAGAAATCCATGATCGCATTGCCATCGACGGCCGCATGGTGAATCTTGGTGGCAAGTGCGTAACTCCCCTTGGGCAGCCAGTCGACGTTGTCGAGTCCTTCAACGACGTACATCTCCCAAAGTGGCCGGTTCATGTCGAGTGGTCGCGAATGGTAGCGTGCAAGGTGTATGCAGAACTGGCGCCAGTCACCCGGTTCGGGCAGCCGCCCATGGCGCACGTGATATTCGAGATCGAAATGCTCGTCGTCGACCCAGTACGGAAAGTCGAGTTCCAATGGCACGCGCACGAGCCGCCGCTTGAACAGGGGACTCATGTGCAATCGACCTTCTACGTGGGCAAGGATGTCTTTGAACCGCACCACCTCACCGCCCGGTACGGTCGACTGATCAAATATTCCAATTGACGTGAGATGCGTCAGGTTGTCCGGCGACTCCATGTACAGGAACTGGGCGTCCTGCGGGCTCAGCTGGTCCATAAAAGAGACTCCCTATCGGCCCTGTGAGGCGCCGCTGCTCACTAATTGCGGCGTCTGACCCAGCGCTTTCAGATACATTGCGCGAACCTCGCTGACGTGGCTGTCGAGCGATTCCACCGACCAGCCGCTGGTATCGACCGGCGGCAGCACTTCGACCTGCACTGTGCCCGGGTGATAAAGCATGTCGCCTTTCGGCTGGACGTCATTCGAATTGTGAATGACGATCGGTACGATCGGCACGTTCGCCTGCATTGCGAGATGAAATGCGCCTTTTTTGAAAGTCGCAAGTTTCGGCGTTGCCGCACGCGTGCCCTCAGGAGACAGACACACTGACTTCCCTTCGACCCGCATGGCGTCGACAAGCGGTGTCATCGCTTCGATGGCCTTGGCCGTATCCTTGCGGTCGATGAGAACGACGCCGGCTGCTTCCATAACCCTGCCGACTATTGGCAGATCGCGAATCTCGCGTTTGCCGACGCCCGTGATGTCGCGTCGCAACAAGCGTGCGACGATAACAAGATCGACATTACTCTGGTGGTTAAAAATGAACACCGCGGGACGATGTGACCAGAGATGTTGCTCGCCATCGATCTGCAGATTGAGTCCGATCAGAGCACTTGCGGTATCGGCGAATACCGAGACAGAGAAATTCAGCGCGTCGCGTTTTGAACCGGTTAGCGCCCAGATCGGCAATCCTGCCACAAAGGATCCAACCAGGCTCGCGGGCATGAAAAGCGACCGCACCCAGTCGGACACTCGAGTGCTGCCACGACTGCCAAAACGCCGCACGGGCCAACCTCGTCGCTCGGCGATGGACATGAGTTTCGTATTGGGGTTCAGCGGGCGCGGTTTGCCGACGCGTTGCAGCAGTTCGATATCATCGTCACTGTCGGAATAGAAGTAGGACCGATCCAGGTCGACGCCAAACTGCTCTGCGAGTGACTCCGCAGCCGCAACTTTGCCCCGGCCGAAACACGTCGGTTGGACGACTGCTCCCGTAAAGTAGCCTTTTTCTACCTCGAGCTCCGTACACAACACATTTTCTATACCGAGGTCACGCGCGGCCGGTTCGACCTGGTAGCGTGTTGCCGACGTAACAATCGCAACAGTATGTCCCCTCTTCAGGTGTGCCTGGACAAGAGCGCGCGATTCCGGATATATCAGGCGCGCAATATGTGACTCGAACAGTTCCCGCCCGAAATTCGCATAGCTGTCCTCGCGAATGCCGCGCAAAAACTGTGAGGCGGCGACCATCATCGCCGAGAAACCCATTCCGCCGATGCCGAAGCTCACCATCGCGCTGACGAGTTCCATGAGCTCGCGGGGCGAGAGATTGCCACGCTTGACCTGCTCCTGGATAAAGGCCACGGCCGAATAGCCGGATATCAGGGTCCCGTCGAAATCGAATATTGCGCCGGTCTCCGGGCCTTCTGGCGACTTGGATACTTCGGCGATGACGTCATGGTGGGGCAGCAACGGAATTCTCCGGGGGTGGCCGACAATTATAGCGAAGCGGGCCGGTCGTGGTTCCTCTGCGTGATCCTGGTTTTGTTGCCATATGTGACCCTTGTCGCAGATTCACCGATTGCGCGCGACCAATAATGATAGCTGGATACGGCTGGATTACGGATACTTTTGAGGCTGTATTGCCCTGAAAAGACATGATCCCTATTTCTTCCTATAGACTTGCCCATATATAGGAATCGGGAGCAACAGGTGATCGAAGAGGTAGGTTAATTGGCCGAAGATTCCCCGAACACCTCGATCGAGGCGCGGACAGACAGGGAGCTGTTCAAGGCAACCGTTCCGTTCGCCGCCGAATCCGCAAAGACGAGTTGGTGGCTTGTCGCCTCGACTTTCGCAATGCTGATCGTGTTGCTGGTCAGTGCGGCCCTGGCACCCATGTGGCCACTGCGGTTGTTGTTTTCCGTCCTGACGGCGCTATTGATGGTTCGCGCTTTCATCACGTACCACGACTATATGCACAATGCGATTCTGCCGCATTCGCGACTCGCATGGTTGTTGTTTCGCGTTTACGCCGCGGTTTCCCTCACGCCGCCGAGATCATGGAAAGCGACCCATAATTATCACCACGGTCATGTCGGTAAGATCGCCCCCGCCGGCATTGGTGCATTCCCGATCATGACCACTGACATGTGGCGCGACGCGTCGCGGTCGACACGCGCAGGCTACCGGGTCGAGCGGCATCCGCTGACCGTGCTGACCGGGTATCTCACGATTTTCTTCTTCAGCCTTACTTTGCTGCCACTTCTGAGAAACCCGGCTCGGCACTGGGACTCATTGCTTGTACTGCTCGGCCACGGCACCCTGATTGCCGTCGTGTGGATCCTTGGCGGTTTTGATGCCGCGTTCTTTGCCGTCTTCTTACCGATGACGATCGCCTCGATTGTCGGCAGTTATTTGTTCTTCGCCCAACACAGCTATGAAGGCATGCACATCCTGCCGGAGGAGACCTGGACGTATCACCGGGCAGCGATGGAGTCTTCCAGTTATCTGAAGCTCAACAAGCTCATGAGCTGGTTCACCGGGAACATCGGCTATCACCATGTCCATCACCTTAACGTGCGCATCCCGTTCTACAGGCTTCCCGAGGCGATGGGCGCCATTCCCGAGCTTCAGTCGCCCGCGACCATAACGCTCTCGCCACACGATATCGTTGCGTGCTTCCGGTGTTGTCTGTGGGACGAAGGCCTGCAACGAATGGTCTCGTATCGCGAGGCCGCCAGAACAGCGTCGGCGGCCTGATCAGGAGACTCTCGGTTAGTGCGTTGGATGTTGCCGAGCAAACCACTTTCTGCGTAAATTGCCGCCATCTCAGTATTGCGGCCTGCTTCGAGCAGCCGGGAAAACCATGCCAACATTCATAGACCCCCTGAAGCGCGCTTTGCAGATAGGCGCCGACCGCACAGCAGTGCTATACGAAGGCAACAAGACCAGCTATCGGGAGTTGTGGACACGCTGTCGCAAGCTCGCCGGGATGGTCGCCACCAAAGGTGCCGAGCCAGGCGACCGGATAGCAATCCTCGCCGCAAATTCACCGCAATACCTCGAAATGTACGTTGGCCTGCCGGCCGCCGGGTTCGTGATCGTGCCGCTCAATACTCGCCACGCCGAGCCGGAGCTGCACTACGCACTCGAAGACGCCAGCGCGAAGTTCCTGATCACCGATCGCGACCCGGGCGCGCTGGGTGATCTTGTCGATGATGTCATCAGTTTGCCGGACGAATACGAGGCGCTGCTCGACGAGGCCGACGAAATGGAACTCGGCGTCGGCGTGACAGAGGACACGCTAGCCGGCCTGTTCTACACGGGCGGTACGACGGGTGCCTCGAAGGGCGTCATGCTGTCGCACCGCAACCTGATCTCCAACACGCTTCACAATATGACCATTTCGCAGCCGACCCAGGGCGATGTCTGGTTGATCATGGCGCCGATGTTCCATGCCGCCGGAACAAATGGGGTACTTACCGGAATCTGGTCTGCGAATTGCCAGATTCCACTACGAGAATTCGACCCGGCGACTGCTCTCGACCTGATCGAGCGTCATGGCGTGACGCATACGCTCGGCGTACCCGCGATGATCGCAGCAACCACCGAATTACAGCTCCGTGAGCCGCGAGACACCGCTACGCTACAGCTCGTATTGCATGGCGGCTCGCCTATCGCGACAGAGGTTGTACGCCGCGCCCACAAGGCATTTCCGAGCGCGGAATTCGCGCATGTCTACGGTGCGACAGAGACGTCACCGCTCGTAACCGGAATACGCAACGAGCAGCTATGCCTCGACGAGCCGCGCGGCCGCTCCTGCGGCCAGGCATTGATCGGCGCGCAGATCAAGATCGTCGATGCGAAACGTAACGAAGTGCCAACTGGCGAGGTTGGTGAGGTCGCAACCAGCGGTCCGAACGTCATGCAGGGGTACTGGCGCAAACCCGAGCAGACGGCAGAAGTACTGCGGGATGGCTGGTACTACACCGGTGATCTCGGCCGGCTCGATGCCGATGGCTACCTGTACCTCGTCGACCGGGCCAAGGATATGATTGTGACGGGCGGTGAGAACGTCTACTGCAGCGAGGTAGAAGAGGCGCTGTACAAGCATCCGGCAGTGCTGGAAGCAGCCGTGATTGGCGTTCCCGACGGCAAGTGGGGCGAAGCCGTGCACGCCGTCGTCGTCCCACGCGAATCGATTAGTGCCGAAGAGCTGATCGAGTTCTGTCGCGAACACATTGCTGGCTACAAGCTGCCGAAAGCGATCACGTTTTCAGAGACTGAACTGCCAAAGTCCGGGCCTGGCAAGGTTCTGAAACGAGAGTTGCGCAAGCCCTTCTGGGAAGGTAAGCAAACCGGTATTAACTGAACGCTCGGCTCGGGTGGATTTTGATTGACCTGCCGATTGAAAGGTGCATTGTCGGGCTCAAAAGCCCAATTCTTGTAATAGACTGGCTTCACTGGAATCGGAGGTAATGTGAAAATGTCCTCAAAGCTTCAAAATGCCGCGCTGGTAATCGCTCTTTCTGCCACGTTAAGCGCTTGCCCTGGCACAGGGACTAATCCGACCGGCAGTGCTCCGCCATCTGCGGCATCACCAACCATTCCGCTGGAAGTGGAAGTCAGGGCAGCACCGGGTGCGTCTGACGACTACGGCATGGTTCCGGGAGGCGCTATCGCTGGCGCAAGAGTAGAAGTCGACCTTACGACCTCCTCTGACGACACTTCTCATATCGGTATGACGGATGAGTCCGGTCGTGTTGTTGTGATGGTCCAAAGCGGTTCGTACCGGATTATCGCGACGAAGGATACACACGATCCCAAATGCAGGTGGCACGGTATTACCGAAATCGAGGTACCTGGCGGGCCTGTAACAGTCGAGCTGTTCGATCTCTGGGTTCAATGTGAATAACTAAAAAGGCATCGAGATAACAGTGCGAATCGCTGTCCCGCTATAACTGTCAAGCTCGTCAAAAACCCTGTTAACAGCCGTTTCGTCCAACGGTACTGTTTCCGATATTGCGGGCGTGATGTCCAGACGTCCTTGTTGCACCAATGAGAGCAATTCGTCGATCTCCTCGGGAAGGTGATCCGAAACGCCGATGATTTCACGCTCTTTGCCGATCAGGTCCCTGTACGTGTTGACGGGCGTCGGCGAACTCGCCAAACCAACCATCGCAGCCCGTCCCTGAACGCCGAGTGATCTCACAGCCTGTTCCGACGTGATGGGCAGGCCGACGAGTTCGAGCGCGACGTCTACGCCCCGGCCACCTGTAGAGTTCATTACCGCTTCCACCGGGTCGGTGCCGGAAGCATCGATGCCGATCGCCCCCATGGATCGTGCGACCTTCACTTTCGCGCTGTTGTTGTCAATCGCAATGATCCTGGAGGCGCCCAAGGCCGCGGAAAGTCCGATCGCAGCCACGCCCAGGCCCCCTGCACCGAAGATAGCCACGCTCTCACCCTCGGCAAATCGCGCTTTTCGCAAAGCGTGCAATGCCGTGGCAAACGAACACATCATCACCGCGGCATGCGCGAACGGGATCTCATCGGGTAATGCGAATGCGTTCCGTTCCGGTACGCAGATGTACTCTGCATAACCGCCGTCCCGGTCCTTGCCAATCATGGCGACGTCCGGGCAAAACTGCCCGATATTACGGCGACAGTACGTGCACTCTCCACAAGTCACGAGGTAGTGCAGGCAGACTCTTTCACCGATACGTTCTTTGCCGACATCCGGGCCGACGGATTCGATGACGCCGGCAACTTCATGCCCGGGTGTGATTGGCAATTGTGCGAGGGATCCGACTCCCGACCGATAGTGCGCGTCAGAGTGACATATGCCAGCCGCCCTGACGGCGACAAGGACCTCGCCGGCTGACGGTATCGGTACGGCGACATCAGCTTCTGTCAGTTTCTCGCCGATCGCTGCAATTCTTATCGCTCTCATATCGACGCAGTATGGCAAAAAAACCGGCAGTCTCGGGACCTAAAAGTACAGCTCCCGCGTCTTTACCCATGAATGCGCCAACTATCGCGCAAGAAAACCAAGTTAACTGAATGATTCGAGTGGAGGATTTGAAAATGACTGAGAAGAAGAAACTGGTTGTGGTTGTGACGAACGGGTTTCAAGATGAACGCTCATCTGTTGCCTGGAGCGTTGCGAACGGCGCCATTGGCAGCGACATGCAGGTCACGATGTTCCTGGTTAGTTCCGGCGTCGATTGGGTGAGGAAAGGTGGCGCGGATCAGGCGCGCCCGAACCCGCTGGACCCGCCAATCAAGGACATGATTCAGACGGTCATCGACAATGGCGGTAAGATCCTCGTTTGCCCGCCCTGTGCCGGTGTCCGCGGGTACGAGCAGGAAGACCTGATCGATGGTGTGACGCTTGCCGGGTCAGTTGCTATGTTGGATGAAGTCCAACAGGGTGCATCGACGCTTACTTTCTGAGTGCAGCCGGTACGATGGTTCTAATGACGGAGCAGGAAGACACAAAGGCATTCTTCAGCCGTAGCATCGAAGCAAGCATGGATGCGCTGTACGGTACGGCGCTGCGTCTGGCGGGTGCGGGCGCAGACGCCGAAGACCTTGTTGCCGACACAGTTGCCAAAGCCTGGTCCGCAATTGAGACGTTACAGGACAGAAAGAGCTTTCGTCCGTGGATATTCCGGATACTGCATAATTGCGCCGTCAGCAATTACCGCCGCAAATCGGTACGCCCGGTCGAGGCGTCGTACCAGGAAGAAGGCGATGACGGCCTGGCGACGTTGCTGAACGAGCAGCCAGACGAATTCCTGATCTGGTGGGCGAACCCTGAGCGCCAGTTCTTTAACGACGTGCTTGGCGAAGCGATCATCTCGGCAATCGAGGGTATTCCCGAGGTATTTCGCATGACGGTCTTGCTGATCAACGTCGAAGGGCTGACGTATGACGAAGCAGGCGAGGTTCTCGGCGTTCCGCCGGGAACGATTCGCTCCCGGATGAAGCGCGGTCGGACCATGCTACAAAAAGCACTGTGGGAACAGGCACGAGATGCGGGACTGATGAAACAGAATAATCGGGCAGGTTGAGAAGATGAACAGCACCAAAAAAACTGACAAGCACGAAGACATTGGCTGTCTTGCGGCAATTGAAGCGTTCTATGCTTACCTGGATGGCGAACTATCGGATCCGAAGTCAATTACTGATTTCGAAAACCATATGGGTCACTGCCGCAGTTGCTTCTCCAGGGCGGAGGTTGAGAAGTTGCTGACAGACCGCATGCGAGAGTCAGCCAGCAGCCCGGCGCCGGGGAATTTGCGGAACCGCGTACGACATCTCATGGATGAGTTTGATTGAGGATCGCAGTGTTTTCGCGGTCACTAGTCAGGTAATGTTTGAAGTTTGAATGCGAGGCGGTCCATGCGAGGTTTGACAGACAAGAACGTACTCGTGACCGGTGGCGCAAGCGGTATTGGCCAGGCCACTGCAAAGCGCTTCCTGGACGAGGGCTGCGCGGTCTGCGTCCTCGATTGCGATGCAGACGCACGCAAGCGGGTTGCTAACGAGCTGCCCGAGTTGGCCGCAGTGGTCGATGCTGACGTGTCAGACCTGGAGCAGGTACGTGCGGCTTTTGAAGAGGTGATTGACTGTATGGGATCGGTCGACGTGTTAATCAACAACGCCGGAATCAGTATTCGCCACGATTTTCTCGACATCACGCCTGAGAACTGGGCCGCCGTCCTGGGAGTCAACCTCACGGGCGTATTCAACATGGCGCAAACAGCTGCGCGGCATATGATGGACAAGGGCTCAGGCGTAATAATCAACACGGCATCGACGGCGGGGGACAATGGCTATCCGCATTACGCCGATTACAGCGCGAGCAAAGGCGGTGTCATTGCGTTGACCAAGGCCATGGCGCTGGAACTGGCCCCGGTCGTTCGCGTGAACGCAATCTCTCCCGGGTATGTGCTGACTCCAATGCAGCGCGCCGAGTACACGGATGAAATGCTGGACGCGGTAAATCGGAAAATCCCGATGGAGCGACACGCAAAACCCGAAGAAATCGCTGCGCTGTTCGCGTTCCTCGCCTCCGAGGACGCTGCGTTCGCCACCGGCCACGTTTACGTCATGGACGGTGCGGAGACCACCGGCGGTCTGTGTAGCCAGTGGGCTCATGAATAAGCAAATAGCGGAGACTTAGCGAATGAGGCTGGAAGGAAAAGTTGCCCTGATCACCGGCGGTACCTCGGGAATCGGCAGTGCAACCGCAATACGATTCGCAAGCGAGGGTGCGGCGGTCGCGATAACCGGACGGAACTCCGAGCGCGGTGAGCACGTTGTCAATGACATTGTCGCGATTGGCGGTGAGGCATTGTTCATACGTTCGGATGTGCGTCGTGCGGAAGATTGTCGTCATGCCGTTGATGACGTTCTCGAGCGTTTCGGCAAGATCGATGTGCTGTTCAACAATGCCGGTGTATTTCATCCAAAAAGTGTCCCCGACTGCACCGAAGAAGAGTGGGACGAGACCATCGATTCGAGTCTCAAGGGCGCCTTTCTGATGTCGAAGTACGTGTTGCCGTCGATGATCGAGCGCGGCAGCGGCTCGATCATTCATACGAGCTCGGGATGGGGAGTCCTTGGGGGCGATAAAGCAGCGGCGTATTGTGCCGCAAAAGGCGGATTGATCGTCATGGCCAAGGCGATGGCGATCGATCATGGTCCCGATGGCATTCGTGTCAACTGTGTATGCCCTGGTGATGTGCTAACGCCCATGTTGCCCGATGATGCCGCCAAGCGCGGTATGTCGTGGGATGATTATGCCGTCGGCGCTGCGGACCGACCCCTTGGTCGCATTGGTACCGCCGAGGACATCGCCAATGCGGTGCTGTATCTGGCCTCTGACGAATCTTCCTTTGTGACCGGCGAAGCGCTGGTCGTAGACGGTGGTGGCGTCGCCGGCTGAATGGCGTCGAAGCTCCGCTGCAGGCCGTCGAATACCGACCAGGAGGCGGGTGTCCCGTCAATTGCGGTGCCCCCTAAGTGGCCAACCATAGAATCAGACTGATCAGAGTGGTTGCGTATGCAGCGCCGAGGGCGATGACGCCAGGCTCGATTTCCTGGATGCGATTCTCATTTGGCATTTTCTTGCTCCAACAGGTCCTATCCCCAGCCTCTATGCTCTCCTTATACGCATCCGAAGAACTGACGAAACCGTGATCCTGTCAATATGAACACCTGATCAATTCGTGATCTCCTGTTTTGGTGGGCCGTTGATGATGATTTCAGTGCTTGAGTCATTCAGTCGATGAGCCGCGCGCAAATCCATCACCAGTCGACTTGAGCATGCCGACGCCTAAGCCGTTCGCGCGGCCGTCCATACCACTATCAATTAGTGCGGCAAACTCCGGTGTATAGATGATCCTGGTGTTTTCCCAGAACATGCGTCCGTGGCGGTTGGAAAGCCAAATTGTGGCCGACAGGGCATTTGTGACTGAAATGTCTGACGAAAGCCCTCTTGATTCCCCGATCACAAAGTCCGCCTCTGCTCCGTTAAGTAACGCCAAATAGAGGCTCGTCAACTGCAAAGACTCCTCAATGGAAAATTCGGCAGTTTCCTCCATAGCGCGAACCAGGACATCCCGGGCTGACGGATCGTCCAGCCGTGAAAGAAAGTTGGAGTACGCTCCTGACATGGCTGAAATACCTTGCTCCCTCGCAACTTTGCTGTTTTCACGAAGTTCCAGAGCAACAAACATCAGGCCAATCACCACACCGATGGATGCCATTACCTGCAGCCAGTCATTTAACTGTTTCGTTTTCACTTGATGTCCTTCGATTAGGATGCGGAGTAACTCTGCTTTTTCTGTCGGAGGATTGCAAAGACGGTGGACGACCGCTCATGGCTCTTGGCGGCCTCTGCTAAACTGCTGAGCGGTAGCTATGCGCAGTCCGTCTTTGGCTACAAGAATAAGCTTCGATTGATGTTCGCGAAAACAAGGAAAAATAATGCGGTTTAGCCAAAGCCCTGCAATCCCTTTTCTTATTTCCCTGCACCTTGTCATGGGCTGGGCCTCCGTCGCGGCATCTGAAACCACCCGGGCGAGAGACCTTGGCATTCCTTTCGAGGGACAGCCCGGGCCACTGAATGCGATAACGGATGTTGCGGGAGTTGAGGTCGGGCACGTCACCTTGATGGAGGGCGAGGGGCTGCTGGCTGTCGGTTCGGGACCCGTGCGCACGGGCGTTACCGTCGTTCATCCACGCGGCAAAACGTCAACCGAAGCGGTCTTCGCCGGCTGGTTTACGCTTAATGCGTCGGGCGAAATGACCGGGACCACCTGGTTGGAAGAACGGGGATTGGTCGATGGGCCGATTGCCATCACGAACACACACAGTGTGGGCGTCGTGCGCGATGCTGCAGTTGCATGGATGGTAGAGCAGGGATGGACGGCCGATTGGCACGCGCCGGTGGTCGCCGAAACCTATGATGGCGCGTTGAATGACATCAACGGTTTTCACGTGACACGCGAGCACGCGTTGGAAGCAATGCGTGATGCAGCCGCCGGCTCCGTTGCAGAAGGCGCGATCGGCGGTGGCACGGGCATGGTGTGCAACGGCTTTAAGGGCGGCATCGGCACCGCTTCACGCCAAATCGATGTTGCTGGGCAGATCTATACTGTCGGCGTGCTTGTCCAGTGCAATTACAACTGGGATGGCCAGGATCTTCGTCTCGGTGGCAAGCGTGTTGACCAGTTGTTGCCAGTTGGCAAACATTGCTTCACCGATCCTGCGATAGATCGACACATCGAGTGGTACCCGTATTGCGACGACATGCGGGCGAGTTCGGTCACACGTCGTACGCGTGACGGCTCGATAATCGTCATAGTGGCCACCGATGCGCCTTTGCTTCCGCACCAGCTCGGACGCGTCGCCAAGCGACCTTCTTTGGCGCTTGGACGCCTCGGCGCGGTCAGTACGGCCGGCTCCGGAGACATCTTCATGGCATTTTCGACTGCCAATGCTGGCCACATTAACGAGTCCGAATTTGCGGATGTGACGCTCTATCCGAACTACGAGTTGGCGATCGTATTCAGGGCCACCGTGCAGGCCACAGAGGAGGCCATCGTCAACGCGATGGCTGCGGCTGAAACCGTCGTTGGGGCGTCCGGATTTCGAGTATCGGAAATGCCGGAGGAGCAGGTTCGCGCATTATTCAAGCCTGAGTCAGGTGCGACGGACTAACGACTGCAATTATTCTGTGGACTCCGGGAAAGAAAGGCTATTATTCTCTACCTGCAATTGACGCAGTTGGGCGTTCATCAGGTGCAAAAAAACAATAAGACGGCACGGCGTCCAGGCCTGGTCGCACGGCTTTGGCACTCGATTGTCTCCAGTTCACTGTATTCCGAGAGTGGCAACTCGGGCTACAGGGGCGCTGCCAGTACCCTGATTCTGCACGCAAGGCCCGTGAGCGTCCCTTCGAGCGTGTTGAGATACACGCACACGTTCGGCCTGGGTGGCATGGCGCTCGTGCTGATCCTGATGTTGATGGGCACAGGGCTACTCATGATTTTCGTCTATGAGCCATCACCAGAACGTGCCTATCAGTCTGTCCTCTACATGCAGGAGCAAATTCTCTTTGGTCGGCTGATACGAGGCATTCACTACTGGAGTGCAAACCTTCTTATTGCGGTGGCTGTGCTGCACATGTTGCGCGTATTTTTGACCGGCGCGTACCATGCACCCCGGCGGTCCAACTGGCTGATCGGTCTCGGTCTCCTGTTCCTGATCCTGGTTTCCGGATTTACCGGTTACCTGTTGCCGTGGGATCAGCTTTCATACTGGGCAATTACTATCTGCACCGAGATGCTGACCTACGTGCCTGGAGTCGGCGAGACGCTACAACAGGTAATTCTCGGGGGAGAGGTCATCGGTCCTGCAACGGTGATCAACTTTTACGCCACTCACACAACCGTCGTTCCGATGTTGTTGGTCATTCTGATGATCTGGCATTTTTGGAAGATACGAATTGTGGGAGGTGTCGTCATTCCCCGGAATTCAGGAGGCGACCCGGAGACCGAAATGGGCTACGTGCGATTCAAGCCCGACCTCCTGGTCAGGGAAATTGCCGTGGCACTGATCTTGATTGCCTTTGTCCTGGTGGTTGCCATATTTTTCCAGGCGCCATTGGGAGAACCGGCCAATCCCGGGTTGAGCCCGAATCCGGCCAAGGCGCCCTGGTATTTTCTCGGGTTTCAGGAATTGCTGCTGCATTTTCACCCCCTGTTCGCCGTCTTCGTCATTCCCGTGCTGGTCGCAATCGCAATGGTTGGGGTCGCCTATCTGCGCTACGACGCTGATCTGTCGGGCGACTGGTTCCTGTCCGCAAAAGGGCGAAGCATGGCAGCCGTTGCTGCCGCTACTGCAGTGCTGGTTACGCCATTGTGGATTCTCATGGATGAGTTCGTCGTAGGTCCGAGTGGCTGGTTGCCAGGAGCCGAGCCGGTCATCAGCAATGGTCTGCTACCTTTTGCGGTGATGGCGACTGGTGTTGTAGCGTTTTACATCTTGCTAAAGAAGTTCTATTCAGCGTCAAGAAATGAAACCGTGCAGGCGCTGTTCGTGTTGCTGGTCGTCAGTTTCACGATACTTACCGTGACCGGCGTCTGGTTTCGTGGTGCCGGTATGGCATTGGGGTGGCCATGGCAGACATAGACAACTCGCGCCGCAAATTTATGTCCTGGGTGGCAGGACTGCTCGGCACGGTGGCGGTGTTCGAGGCGGGCTGGATCGCGGCGACGTTCCTGGGGTCCCGCCCTCGTCGGGCGTCGCGAGCGGAGGAGCCCGAATTCCAGACTGTGGGTCCTGTGGAGCGGTTCGAACCGGGCAGTGTTACGGCATTTCGTGACGGCCATTTCTACCTGGTCCGCCTGCAGGACGGTGGCTTCCTGGCCTTGCATCGCAAATGCACGCATTTGGGATGCACCGTGCCGTGGATAGCGGACGAGCAAAGATTTGCCTGCCCTTGCCATGCGTCCGCATTCGATATTCGCGGAGAGGTACTCAATGCGCCGGCGCCACGGCCACTCGAACTGTTCCCCATACGTATTGATAACGGCAACGTACTGGTCGACACGACGAATGCAATTCGTCGCGGCGCCTTCGAGCCGAGCCAGGTAACCCGGGTCTGAAGATGCCAGTCCACGAATGCACTAGAGAGGGCGCGGCGTGTCGATAAGGGACGACGGCATGCACCGTTGGAGACTGGCCGGAATCATCGCGTTGATCGTGATCGTCCTCTCCGTGCCGCTGTATGTAATCAGGGAAATGCAGCCCGATGCTGCAGAGATTCCGGATGTCGTTGCGGATTCCGGTTTCGTTGGCCGGGACAAATGCATCGAATGCCACGATGAGGCCTACCAGAACTGGCTGGGTTCGGATCATGACCTGGCCATGGACATCGCCAGCGACGAGACAGTCGTCGGTGACTTCGACGATGCTGAATTCGAACACAACGGGATCACGTCGCGCTTTTACAGGGATGGCGAGCGGTTTCTTGTTCATACGGATGGCTCCGACGGAGAGTTGGCCGAGTTCGAGGTGCGCTACACGTTCGGCGTCGAGCCACTGCAACAATACCTGGTGCCTCTTCCCGGCGGCCGCTTGCAGGCGTTGTCCATCGCGTGGGACGTAGACGAGCAGCGTTGGTTCCATCTTTACCCGGACACCGTTATTGCGCCCGATGACTGGCTGCACTGGACGCGGAACGGCCAGAACTGGAACGGCATGTGCGCCGAATGCCATTCGACGAATCTGCAGAAGCACTACGACGCGGAGAGTAAAACTTTCGATACAACGTGGTCAGAAATCGATGTCAGCTGCGAGGCCTGCCACGGTCCGGGTTCCCGCCACGTGGCCTGGGCCGACATAGACCCCATGGCCCGTCCCGAGGTCGAGGACTACGACCTGCTGGTTCAGACATCCAATCTCGACAACCGTCAGCAAGTGGAGATGTGCGCACCATGCCATTCGCGCCGCAGCGAAGTTGGCGACTATGACCATAGCCAGTCGGATTTCCTGGAAAATCTGCTGCCGTCACTGCTGCGGGAAGGTACCTATCATGTGGACGGCCAGATACTCGAGGAAGACTACGTCTGGGGCTCTTTCGTACAGAGCAAGATGTACCAGAATGGTGTTCTCTGCGGTGATTGTCATGACGTGCACAGCCTGAAGCTGCACAAAGAGGGCAATGAGCTCTGCCTGCAATGCCACCAGGCGGCGACCTACGATGCTTATGAACACCATTTTCATCAGAAGATCGTTGAAGGTCAGCCCAGCGACGGCGCCTTGTGCGTCAAGTGTCACATGCCCGAGCAACCTTTCATGGTGATCGACGAGCGTGCAGATCACAGCCTGCGTGTGCCGCGGCCGGATCTGAGTGTAGAACTGGGTGTGCCGAATTCCTGCAGCCAGAGCGGTTGCCACGATGATCAGACCCTGGAGTGGTCCGTGGACGCGTTCACCAAATGGTACGGAGAAGCGCGTAAGCCCCACTTCGGTACTGTGCTGGCGGCCGCGCGTGCCGGTGAGCCCGGCGCGGAAGAGGGGCTCTATGCATTGGTTGAGAGCACGTTGTACCCGCCGATCGTTCGAGCGACCGCGCTGAGCGCACTTCAGGCTTATCCGGGCGAGCGGACAACGAAGATCATGCGGCGCGCGTTGGCTGATGAAGAGGCACTGCTGCGCCACACAGCGGTCGAGAGTGTTCTCGTTGAAAGTCCGGAGATACTGGTCGAGTTGCTCGCGCCGTTACTTTTCGACCCGGTGCGAGGGGTTCGGATATCGACTGCATCGCGGCTCGCCGGTGTGGGTGGGGAGTACTTCAGAGCCTATCAGCGCGAGGCGCTGCAAATAGAGCTGGCCGAATATGTTGAGGCGATGAGAGCGTCGCTTGACTTTGCTTCTGCCGGCATGAACCTGGGCAATCTGTATGAATCCCAGGGGGATTCACAGACAGCCGAACGCTACTATCGCACGGCCGTCGAAGTTGATGACCTGTTCTTCCCGGCGAAAATGAACCTGGCCATCCTGCTCAGCCGGCAGGAAAGGAATGATGAGGCTGAGCAAATGCTGAGAGAGGTACTGGATGCCTATCCCGATCAGCACGACGCTTCCTACTCTCTTGCGCTGTTGCTGGTCGCTATGAACCGCGGCGAGGAGGCACTGACCTACCTGGGCCGTGCTTCGGATGGAATGCCATATCGCCCAAGGGTGCACTACAACTATGGCTTGCTGCTGGCTCAGATGGGCAGGGATGCGGAGGCTGAGGCAGCCTTGCTGAAAGCGCTATCCGTGGAGCCACAAAGCGTTGATTTCCTGTACGCGCTCATCGACTTCTATTACAGACGAGGCAACACGAAAAAGGCACTGGAGTTTGCCGAGCGCATGATCAGTGCTCACCCGGAGAACCGCATTGGCCACGATCTCAAAGCGGCAATAGAAGCAGGCCTTTAGAGTCGGTGCAGTATCGTCTGCCGTGAACTAAAATTGATCTTCTGGCAGCATCATCGCTGAACTGCTATCCGAAGTGGCAGCTTCGAGGTAACCAGCGGACCGGGGCAAAATTTCTTCGGCATAGAATCGTGCCGTAATGATCTTCGCCTTGAAGAAGTCCGTATTACCTGCATCGTCTGCAAGTTTTCTGTGTGCAATCTCGGCGGCTCGCCCCATTTGCCAGGCGCCGATCACGGTGCCGGCCAGCATCATGTAATCAAAGGCGGCCAGGTAGACAACAGCCGGTTCATCCTGCGCTTTGGCAAGCAGCCAGCTTGTCGCTTCTTCCAGTCGTCGGTGACCCGTTGCCACAGCTTTCCTGATACTTTCAAGGTCAGGGCCACAGCTTGCGAGGCTGGCGTCGAACTCGGCAATTTCCTTGAGCAGGCGCTGCATGCCCAGGCCGCTGTCGGCGAGGACCTTGCGACCGACCAGGTCGTTTGCTTGTATACCGGTAGTACCTTCATATATCGAGAGTATTCTCGCATCACGCAGATATTGCGCGACACCCGTCTCCTCTACGTAGCCATTGCCACCGTGAATTTGGACGCCAATGGATGTCAGCTCCTGGGCTATTTCGGTCATCCAGCCTTTTACGACGGGAGTTAGCAAGGCCGATCGCTCCAGCGAGGCCGTCCGCAAATCCGCGTCTTCGGTGCGATTGGCGAAATCTATGGTCGACGCAGTGACATAGGCAGTCGCCCGCATTGCCTCGATGAGCGATTTCATCGTCATCAGCATACGGCGGACATCAGGATGCTCAATGATGCGAGCGGATTCACGTTTGCCTGGCACCTGGCCCTGGACTCTCTCTTTCGCGTAGTCCCGGGCAGCCTGATAGGAGCGCTCGCTCACCGCGATGCCCTGAACGCCTACCTGCAGGCGAGCCAGGTTCATCATCGTAAACATGCACGCAAGGCCGCGGTTTTCCTGTCCGACCAGGTAACCGACAGCCCCGCCACTGTCGCCGAAATTCAACACGCAGGTCGGGCTCGCGTGAATACCGAGTTTGTGTTCGACCGACGTAGCGTATACATCGTTGCGGTCGCCAGGGCTGCCGTCGTCATTGACAAGAAACTTCGGCACGAGGAACAGGGAAATTCCCCGGACACCTTCAGGAGCATCCGGTAAGCGGGCAAGAACCAGGTGAATGACATTCTCGGCCATCTCGTGATCGCCCCAAGTGATGAAGATCTTGGTGCCGCTGACCTTGTAGTGGTCGCCGTCGGCTACGGCCTGTGCCCTTACTTTTGCAAGGTCAGAACCTGCCTGAGGCTCTGTCAGGTCCATCGTGGCGCTCCATTCACCGCTAACCATCTTGGGTAGAAAGCGTTGCTTCAGTTCATCAGTGGCGTGCAGTTCCACGGTATCGATGGCACCGCTGGTCAACATGGGACACAAACTCAGTGCCAGATTTGCCGTCGCCCACATTTCGAACGTCGCGGAGCCGACCAGGGCAGGCAGTCCCATGCCATCGTATTCCTGAGAACCGTCGAGTCCCTGCCAGCCGCTCTCGACGAACAGCTGATAGGCCTCTGAAAACTCGGTTGGGACTTTCACAACGCCGTCTTCGACGCTGCACCCTTGCTGATCACCGATGACGTTCGTGGGGCTTAGAACTTCGCGGGCAAATCGCGACGCCTCTTCCAGGATCGGCTCTAACAGGTCGTCGGTCGCATGCTCGAATCCCGGCAGTTTGCTGATTTCTTCCAGACCGGCAAGCTCGTTAATGACGAAATTCAATTCTCCAATTGGTGCCGTATATTCAGTCATGATCAGATCGCTTCCAGATTGTCGCCCCCACCGCCTTCGTGCGGGCAGAGTAGTTAAGTTGTTCCGGGCCCATTACTGTGCCGCAGTCGAATTTTAGCACCAGCGGGACCGTGCCGAAGATTTCTTCCTGCACGACCGACATGTTGTCGTTGCCGGCGCAATTGAAGTCGTCGAGCCTCTCAAGGGGCGCCCGGAACGATTCCTCATGCGTGGTCTGAGGACCTACACTATTCGCAAAGGTCTCTGTGTATCGTCGCAGCTGCACTTTTGCCGGCGCCCGCGGCGAGAATAACCGTGGCCGCCCCGGTGACGGCGTCGCCGCCCGCGAATACGCGGCGCAGCGAGGTCTGCGCGGTCTCGTCTTCCACGACGAGGCAGCCCCACTTGTTGGCTTCGAGTCCCTTGGTTGTCTGCAGCAGCAGTGGATTCGGCTTGTTCCCGATCGAAAGCACGACGTTGTCGACGGGAAACACGAACTCGGAACCCTCGATCGGCACCGGGCGTGCACGACCAGAATCGTCGGGCTCGCCAAGTTTCATCTTGATGCATTTGAGTCCGGTCACCCAGCCGTCTTCGTTGCCGAGTACCTCGACGGGGTTTGTCAGCCAGTGGAACTCGACACCTTCTTCGATCGCGTGGTGATGCTCCTCGACGCGAGCGGTCATCTCCTGGTCACTGCGCCGGTACACGATCATGCCTTTCTCTGCACCGACGCGTAGTGCCGTGCGTACAGTGTCCATGGCGGTGTTACCCGCGCCGATGACGGCGACGCGCCTGCCAACCATGACCGGCGTGTCCGCGCTCGGGAAATCATTGGCATGCATGAGGTTGACGCGCGTCAGGAATTCATTCGCCGAGTAAACGCCATTCAGGTTCTCGCCCGGTATTCCCATGAACTGTGGCAGGCCTGCGCCGGTGCCCACGAAGACGGCGGCGTAGCCCATCTCATCAAAGAGGTCGTCCAGCGTAATGGTTTTGCCGACGATGATGTTGCATTCGATCGTCACGCCGAGGCGCTTGAGTTGTTCGATTTCCCAGTCGAGTACCTCTTTCGGCAGCCTGAACTCGGGGATGCCGTAGCGCAGCACGCCCCCGGCCGCATGCAGCCCTTCGAATATCGTGACAGGATGTCCGAGGCGTGCGAGTTCGCCGGCGCACACCAGTCCTGCCGGACCGGAGCCGATGATCGCCACTTTCTCGGGACGTGTCGGCTGCTCGGGCTCTTCGCCAGGTTCCTGGTTCATTTCCCAGTCGGCGACGAAGCGTTCCAGGTAGCCGATTGCGACGGGCACGAAGCGGGTGCCGATGTGGCATTGCTCTTCGCATTGCGATTCCTGTGGACAGACGCGCCCGCAAATCGCCGGCAATGGATTAGCTGAGCGCAGGACCTTTGCGGCCCCGGCCATGTCGCCGGCGGCGACGCGGTGGATGAAATCCGGGATAGGAATTTTGACTGGACAGCCATCGATGCAGACCGGGTCCTGGCAACGCAGGCAGCGCTCGGCCTCGAACTGGGCTCGGGCGATGTTGTAGCCCTCGTTCACTTCGAAAAAGTCATGTGACCGCAGCACGGCATCGCGCTCGGGCATCGGAGTTTTGTCAACGCGCTTTAGTGGCATCAGGTTTGCTCAGCTGCAATTGATTGACACGCCGTCCGGTTCTTTGACGCTTGTTCCTGTGCGACATACATCTTGTTGCGTCGCATTGCTTCGTCAAAATCGACCTGGTGAGCGTCGAAGAACGGTCCGTCGACGCAGGCGAATTTAACTTCGTTATTGATCGTGACGCGACAGCCTCCACACATACCGGTGCCGTCGATCATTAGCGGGTCGAGCGAGACCAGGGTTGGTATTCCCGTGTCGCGGGTTGTCTCTGTCACTGCACGCATCATTGGCATTGGGCCGATTGCGACAACGCTGTCCGGGCGTCCGGGCCCCTCGCCGGCGATCAATTGCGCCAGTCGTTCGGTTACGAACCCCTTGAATCCAGTCGAGCCGTCATCAGTGCAGAGTTCGAGGTTGTCACACACCTCGGTCAGTTCGTCGATGAGTATCAATAATTCTTTCTCGCGCGCGCCGATTATGATCGTCGTACGATCGCCACGTGCTGACAATTCACGCATCAGGCATAACAGCGCCGCGGCGCCGAAGCCGCCACCGATGCCGACAACGTGACCTTCGGCTGGAATATCGAGCGCCATACCAAGTGGTCCGACGAGATCGAGAATCTCTTCTCCCACTTCGAGCGCGCCCAGATACTTGGTGGTAGTGCCTACTTCCTGTACGACGATGGTTAATGTCCCGGCATCACGGTCGTAATCGGCAATCGTCAGCGGTATGCGCTCGCCGCCTTCACGGACGCGAACGATGACGAACTGCCCCGGTTCCGCGGCGGACGCGACCAGTGGTGCGTCGACACGGAACAACTTCGTGACAGGGGTGAGCGAACGTTTTTCGAGAATCCTCGCCATGGCGTTACAGTTCCGGGTGCTCGTGCTTGATTTTGAGTCGTTGCCAACGCTTGACGACCTCGGCCTCGGTCGCCTCGAGTTGATCTGCGTGTTCCTTTGCCAGGATGTGCTTCGTCTTGCCCATCATGCCGAGCCAGTCACGGACTTCGCGTCGTCTGCCGATGGCGTCAGGGTCATAGGTAATCGTCGTATGACCATGCTCCACTTCGTAGATCGGGAAGAAGCAGCAATCGACAGCGGCCTGCAGTACTTCCTGCGCGGCGTCATCTTTCGTACGCCAGTTGAGCGGACAGAATGACAGTACCTTGCCGTACACCATGCCTTCACGCTGCGCATACCACTGCGCTTTACTCATCTTGCGCATGAAGTCTTCGGGATAGCCTTCGCTCGCTGTGAATATGTAGGGCAGGTTGCAGGCAGCGAAGATCTGCGGCGTATCCTTGTGATGAAAGCGCTTGCCGGAGAGCGCGCTGCCAACTTCGCTGGTCGATGTACGATGGCCAAACGGTGTCGCATACGACAGCTGCGAGCCGGTATTCATGTAGCCCTGGTTATCGTATTCGAGAATGATCATCTTGTGATTGCGGTGTGCCGTTCCCAACGCGGCACCCATACCGATATCCATGCCGCCGTCACCGGTAACCATGATGAACGTGGTGTCCTCGCCTTCGGGTGCTGCCGGTATTTCACCGCGCCGCACACGCTCGTGATACATCTCGACCAATCCGGACATTGTGGCGGCGCCGTTCTGGAACAGGTTGTGAATGTAGGTGATGCGATGGGCGGTCTTCGGATACCCCGTCGTCGTGACCATCGCGCAGCCGGTCTGGAACAGTACGACGACATTGCCCTCGAGCACGTTGTACGCCTGGCGCAGCATCGGAAAGACGCCGCAGCCCGGGCATGCGCCGTGCCCCGGTGCAACGCGGGATGGGACGGACGTCATTTCCCACAACGGCTTGAGTTCGACCTCGAGGCGATTGGTTTCCGGGTTCTGCATTACCTTGGCCATGCCGCGGGAAACCTCCTCCGACTTGATCGGCGGGAGGCCCGTGAGCGGGCGAGTTGCCGGGTCGCCGGCATAGGCGCCGTGATACTCGAATGGCACGTCCACGCGGCCTTTGTCAGCCGCTGCAATTGCCTCCTGGAAGAAATTTTCGGCGTCTTTGTCGTAGAAGTCCTTGCCACCCAGCCCGTACACACGGCTGAGTATCAGCGTATTGTTCTCGGGGTCCTGTTGCAGGGCAGCGCGGACCTCGAGAGACAGGTTGCCGCCATCGGCCCCGTAGGAGTCGCCGCGGTCACCGACGACTGCGGCACGCACGTTCTTGAGCGCGGCACGAATTTCATCGGTGGGGAACGGACGCAGGACGTTCGGAGAAACGACACCTGCCTTGTGACCCTTTTCTCGCAAACGGTCTGCTACTTCCTTGGCATTCTCTGCCGCGGTGTTCAACAGGACGACGGCAACATCTGCGTCATCCATCCGGTACGTATCGACGGTGGCGTATTCGCGTCCCGAGAATGACTTCAGATCTGCGAATACTTCCGGAATCACACGTCGCGCTGCCTGCATGGCTTCGTGTTGTTGCACCTTGTTATTGATCAAGTCCGGGTCATTCATGTACGGACCGAATGTGACCGGGTGTTCCGGGTCCAGCGCCGTATAGGGGTCATGGCGTTCGCCGAGGAATTCGCGTACAGCGATCGGATCGTCGAAGCGGTCAATGCGGCGTTTCTGGTGGCTGGTCAGGAAACCGTCGTAGGCAACCATGACAGGCAGGCGCACGTCCGGATGTTCGCCGATCCTGACGGCCGCAAAATTCATGTCGTAGGCCGCCTGCGGGTCTCGTGCGAGCAAAATGATCCACCCGGTATTCAGCGCGAAGTAAATATCCGAGTGATCGCAGCGAATGTCGAGCGGTCCCGACACTGTGCGGGTCGAGACGTCCAGCACCATCGGAACACGGGTGCCGGCTTGCACGGGTAACTGTTCGAGCGAGTACAACAGGCCCTGCGATGAAGTTGCGTTCAGTACACGTCCGCCGCCCAGTGCCGCGCCGTAACAGATTCCCGCGGCGCCATGTTCGCCGTCGGCGGGAATCATGACGATGTCGTGTTCGCCGTCCGCCTGCATTTGCGAGAGGTTTTCCGCGACCTCGGTGGATGGCGTAATCGGGAAGTAACCCATGACGTGGAAGCCAATATCACGCGCCGCGAGCGCCGCAGCTTCGTTACCGCTCCTGAAATCGTGCACCTGGCGAACCGGGGCAGTACGAGCGACCGGTACCTTCGTCTTATCCAGCATGTTTGCCTCCGGTAGCGGCGAACAGATCCGGGAATAGCGGGACACGCAGGCGGTCTGCCATGCCCGGAGTTTCTGCTTCGCGTGTCATGGCAAAAGTCGAACAGGTCTCTACGCAACGCATACAGCCTTTGCAATATCGGTAGTCGATTCCGTCCAGTTTGACAATCGGCTGTCCCTGGTCGCCTTCACGCGTTGACCAAACCAGGCACAGGTCCGGGCACACCATGTCGCACATGCCACAGTCAATGCATTTGTCTTCATCCAACACCGGTAGCCAGCCGGCACGTGATGCGTGCAGGTCGTTGTGAACCGTGTTGCCGGGCATCGGTAGCACGCCGCCAAGCGGTGCGGTCTGATAGCCCCAGAGCGGGTTCGATGAGAGGACGGGAAGGTCGCCTTCGATGCGACCTAGTTTTCCTATTAATTCGGTTTCCTTGGCGCCGCGGTTAAACGCACGCCTGTTAGAGGCAACTGCCTCTGGATGGCGCCCCGCGAATGTCGCTGCGAGCGTGTCGAGCATGGCTTTCCGGTCAAGGAAGGGCAACGCGGCCGTCAATGTTCCGATCAACACCGCATTCGGCCGCGATCCTTCTTCCGTCGCGATAGCCTGGGCATCGACCCGGATGATTTTCGTTGTTGCGGGCAAGCGGGAGAGGCCCCGGGGTTTCTCGCCCTTGGTGCCTGCGTATATCAAGGTACCGGCGGCGCGTATTCCTGCGATGGTCGCCGGGTGTGCGAGTAATCCACTGTGGAATACGACGACGACATCAGGCGATTCAATCGGCGCGCTGGTACGAATTTCTCGGTCGGCCGCAGCGAGGCGAACAAAGGAACGCACGACCGAGCCCTTTTTCTCTGAACCGTAAGACGAAAAGTGGGCCCCATTCAGGCCCATGCGCAATACGGCAGCACTCGCGACGATTTGACCGGCTGCATGAGCGCCCAAACCGCCAATGGACTCGAATCGAATTTCAAAGAATCGCCTGCGGCCAGGCAAGGCTACGCTCGAAGCCATGACACGATCACCACTTTACCGGGGTTTCCCCCCTATTAATGTGAGCTTACGCGGGCATTAGGAGCAGTGAATACGCAACTTCCGAATAAAACTGCAGGGAACCCGAGTAGTCATGCCGGAGAAGATGCTGCGGGATGTGCGTATGGCTCCATGCTTGGCTTGAGTGTTCAATGAAATCAAGTATTTGGAGACGGGCGAGTATGTCTGAGTTGTTCCAACCGATAAGTGCTGATCAGCTGTTTTCGTGGGTATTTTCTGAGCTGGATACCCGCGATTCCGTCTTCGGTATTCCTCGTCAGTATTTCTTCGTGCCACCCGGTGATGCAGCGTACGAGACGAACGCTTTTGGGCATCGACTCGAGACGCCGTTCGGACCCGCGGCAGGACCGCACACGCAGATGGCACAAAATATTGTCGCGGCATGGTTGTGTGGCGCGCGATACATCGAACTCAAAACCGTGCAGACACTCGACGAACTCGATGTCGCCAAACCGTGCATCGATATGGAGGACGAAGGTTATAACGTCGAATGGTCACAGGAACTCAAAGTGCACGAGTCCGTCGAGGAATATGTGCGCGCCTGGGTTCTGATTCACGCTTTGCACCACAAGTTTGGTTTTCCCGGAAATACACCCGGCGTCGTATTCAACCTGAGCGTCGGCTACGACCTCGCCGGAATTCAGCAGCCGAACATGCAGTGGTTCCTGGACCAGATGCAGGATGCCGGTGACCACAAGCGCAAACTCATCGATCGGTTGGCCCGCTACTATCCCACGGCTTCAGACCTCGTTGTTCCAGATCGAATCTCCGATAACGTTACGCTATCGACGATGCACGGTTGCCCACCCGGTGAGATTGAAAGCATTTCGACCTACCTGATGAAAGAACGCGGTTTGCACACGTTGGTCAAGTGCAATCCAACATTGCTCGGGTCCGGGCGTGTCCGCACGATTCTCAATGATGAACTGCAGTACCGCGACGTCGTCGTACCCGATGAAGCATTCGCGCATGACCTGAAGTACGACGAAGCGGTGCCGATGCTGCGGAATCTGCGCGGCGTTGCCGACGAGTGCGGCCTCGAATTCGGTGTCAAACTCTCGAACACGCTTGAAGTGGAGAACGCAAGGACGGTCTTCGACGCGAATGAAAAGACGATGTACCTGTCAGGACGTCCGCTGCATGCAATCACGGTTAACCTGGCCGGCGTGCTCGCAGATGAGTTCGACGGTGATCTGCTCATGTCATTTTCCGCCGGGGCGAACTGTTTCAACGCTGCCGATCTGTTGGCGGCTGGCATGCAGACAGTCACCACATGTTCCGACTTGCTGAAGACCGGTGGTTACCTGCGACTATTGCAGTACATGGAAAACCTGGACGAGGCAATGGCGCGGGCAAGGGTACGCAATCTCGATGATTTCAGGGCTGCCGGATGCCTGGACCTTCGCGACTACGCGAAACGTACGGTCAGCGACCCACAGTACAGAAAGGACGCTTTCGATACCGCGCACACAAAGACATCTCGTGAATTGAGATATTTCGACTGCATAGAAGCGCCTTGTATCGATGAGTGTCCGCTAAGTCAGAAGGTGCCGCTGTACATGAGGGCAGTGCATGACTACGACGACGCCGAAGCACTTCGTATCGTGCAGGCAGACAACCCGTTGCCGTGCGTGCTGGGTCGCGCCTGTGATCATTTGTGCGAACAGGTGTGCGTTCGCAATCACCTCGACTCGCCCGTAGCGATTCGCGACATCAAGCGCTTCATTTCCGACTTCGAAGAATCTTCTGTCGCTGATCGAGCAGTGGAGTCTTTGCACAGCAGGGTCGCCATCATCGGCGGTGGACCCGGGGGCATGGCGGCCGCGAAGGCGCTCGCTTCTGCAGGCTGCGAAGTCGAGGTATTTGAACAGCACGATTACGCAGGAGGCATGGTCGGCGGCGCCGTCCCGGAGTATCGTTTGCCGTACGACGTTTTCGAAAGGGACCTCAAGCCGATCGAAGAACTCGGCGTGATCTTTCATTACGGAAAGAAAGCAGGCCGGGACTTCAGCCTGGCGCGGCTTCGACGCAATGGATTCGACAACATCGTCATCATGGTGGGTGCGCAGCTCAGCAAAGGTCTGGGCCTCGAAAACGAAGATTGCGATAGCGTTATCGATGCGCTGAAATTTCTGCGGCAAGCTCGCGAAGAAGTTCCGGTCGATCTCGGGAAACGCGTCGGTGTCATAGGTGCTGGTGACACCGCGGTAGACTGTGCTCGCGTTGCCAGGAGACTGTCCGACGGCGAAGTCTCTTTGGTCTACCGTCGCACGATTGACCAGATGCCCGCCGATCGCGAGGAGATCACTCATCTTATGGAGGAGGGCGTCGACGTCGCCGAAATGTGCAAACCGCATCGCCTGGTCGTCGTGGACGGCAAGCTTCGGGGACTTGTCTGTCGTCGCATGGAATACAGGGGCGATCGGGACGCGTCGGGACGCAAGGTACCGCACGAGGATCCAGACACCGAATTCGAAATGCGATTCGATACATTGATAATGGCGGTCAGCCAGAACGCCATTCTCGATTTTCTCGATGGTGAGGCGATCGAACTCAACGAAAACGGTTATATAAAGGCCGATCCCACGACATTCGAGACCTCGCTCGCCGGTGTCTATGCCGGTGGTGATGTCGTCAACGCGGGACCGGCATCGATTGTCAAAGCCGCGGCGGCCGGCAAATCTATCGCGAGGGCAATTCTGAACGGCACCGAAAATGCGACCTTGCCAATCGACTCCGATGTCGATACGGCGCGACTGATGCGCCGCAAGAGTCGCAGGTCCTGGCGTGTTCCCGCGCCGCAACTTCCGCTCGATGACCGACAGGGTTTTGACGAAGTCGTGCTCACTTACGATGAAAGCCAGGCGCGTGATGAAGCATCTCGTTGCCTTGACTGCGACACTTACTGCAGCTTGTGCGTCGGCGTTTGCCCGAATCTCGCATTGCAGACCTACGAAGCCGATCGCTCGGATTTAGCCGTACAGCAGCGTCACCAGGTCGCCGTGCTTACTGATCTTTGCAACGAGTGTGGCAACTGCACGACTTTTTGCCCGACGTCAGGCAGGCCATACCGGGACAAGCCGCGGCTGTATCTCGATCGGAAAGAGTTCGAGGCAGAGGACGACAACGCTTTCATGATTTTCAGGAACGAAGGCGCCTGGTCGATGGATGCGAAGTACGGAGGCGAGACTCACCACCTTGATCTCAATGAAGAACGGGGTGACGTCGAGCCATTCGTCGCAATGAGGGTGTTGTTGAGTGGTATTGCTGATTCGATGCCACAGCTGCCAACGGCGGGTAACGAGAGTCGGGAATCATGAGTTCGTTGCTGATTACCAATGCCCGGGTTGTCACGCTCGATGACGAGAATCGAATTTTCGAAAACGGCAGCGTCTACATCGAAGACACGAAGATCGTGGACGTCGGCAATTTCGATACTGAATCGTATACGCCCGATCGCACTATCGACGCCGGTGGCAAGCTCGTGATGCCAGGATTGATCATCGCGCATCACCATCTCTATTCCACGTTCGCACGCGGATTCACGCCGCCCGGTCCACAAGCAAGAAACTTTGACGAGAACCTCAGGTTTCTGTGGTGGAAGCTCGACTCCGTTCTGGATACCGACGATGTTTATTACTCAGCGCTGCTCGCCCTGATGGACGCTGCATTAAGCGGTTGCACCACGGTTATCGATCATCATGCGTCGCCGGCTTGCTGTGACGGCAGCCTCGACTGGGTGGAACGGGCATTTACGGATCTCGGGTTGAGCGGCTGCCTTTGCTACGAAGTGTCAGACCGGAACAGGAGAGGGGAGGGCATCGAAGAAAACGAACGTTATATTCGCAAGCTCCAGGAATTCGGTGACGGGCAAATGGCTGCGTTGTTCGGCATGCATGCTTCGATGACGCTCAGTGACGAGACCTTGCAACGTTGTGCTGCGATTGGCAATGACCTCGGCACCGGCTTCCACGTACATGCGGCCGAAGACAAGGTTGATGTCGAGAGGACAAAGGACCAGTACGGAAAACGGGTTCTCGACCGCTTCCACGACGCTGGAATCACCGGCGAGAAGACGATTTTCGTGCATGGCACACATCTCGAGCCGAGCGAAATGGAACTGCTGCACGACACCGGATCGATGCTTGTCAGCAACCCCGAATCCAACATGAACAACGGGCTGCCGGTCTCGCCGGTACTCGATATGCTGGGCCACGGCGTACTTGTCGGTGTTGGTACGGACGGCATGTCGTCTCACGTCATTTCGCAAGCACGTGCGATGTACATGCATCAACGCACACTGCACCGGGACCCGACACTGGCGTTCGTGGAGGCCTGCGAAATTCTGCTGCGAAACAACCCTCGCATTTGTAACCGGCTGTTTGCCGAGCCGCGTGGTGCATTGGCGGCAGGTCAACTCGCTGATGTTGTGATTTACAACTATGTGCCGTTTACGCCGCTGAATACAGACACGTTCTACGGTCACCTGTTGTTCGGCCTCGGCTTCAGCCGCGCGCACACGACGATCGCGCGGGGCAACCTGATCGTCGATAACGGAGATATTCCGCACCTGGATGAGAACAGCGTGCGTGCATTTTGCACCGAGCGCGCGTCCGCCATCTGGTCGAGGATCCAGTAGCCGCATGACCACCGCATCGATAAATCGCTGGGAGCATTACTACACGCCCGCCACGGTAGCCGAAGCGCTGGAGATCCTGCGCCGCTACAATGGCCGGGCGCGCATTGTCGGCGGCGGTACGGACCTGCTGGTAGAAACGCGCCGCGGTCTGCACCGGCCGATCGAGGCCATGGTGGATGTCACCCACATTGAGGGCCTCGACACAATCGCGTTCGACGAAGACGACATAGTCATCGGCTGTGGCGTAACGCACAGCCAGATAGTCAGGGACCCGCGCATCGTTGAACATGGCACCTGCCTGTCCGAGAGCTGTGGCGTCATCGGTGGGCCGCAGGTCAGAAATGTCGGCACGCTTGCAGGAAATGTTGCGCATGCACTGCCGGCCGGTGACGGTACGATCGGTTTGCTCGCACTCGGCGGCGAAATCGAGGTTGCCGGCGACGACGGTAGCCATTGGATGCCACTGCAGGACTCTTTCAAGGGTCCCGGTAAGAGTTTCATTGATCGCTACCGGCAAATCCTGACGCGCATGCGATTTCGACCGACGTCTGCCGGCGAGGGATCCGCGCATCATCGCGTGATGCGACCACAGGGTTTGTGTTTGCCGATTATCTCCATGGGCGTGCGCCTGAAGATTGACGCAACAAACACGATTGACGAGGCACGCATCAGCATGGGGCCGGTTGGACCCGTCCCTTACCTCGCTGAACCTGCTATGGAGGTACTCGCCGGTGGTCCGGCGACGAGCGAGCAGTTCGTGCGAGCCGCCGAGGTTGCACTCGAGAATGTCGAGCTTCGCACGAGCAAGTACCGCGCCAGTCGCGAGTACCGCGAGCAGATGGTTCGAACCTGGCTGCCAGTCATCCTGAGCCGCGCCACCGAACGCGCAAAGGGTGTTGCGTCATGAGCAAGCTGCAGATGACTCTCAATGGCAGGCCGGTTGATGTCGACGTGCCGGAGTCACGCTATCTCTCCGAAGTGCTGCGCAATGACCTGGGGCTGACAGGCACGAAAGTCGGCTGTAACGAAGCCGAGTGCGGTATATGCACGGTACTTGTCGACGGTACGCCGGTTTCGAGTTGCGTTTATCCGGCGTTCAAGGCGCAGGGCGCGAACGTCGAGACGATCGAGAGCCTGTCGAGCAGTGGTTCACTGGATCCATTGCAACAAGCCTTCCTGGATCATGGCGCCGTGCAGTGCGGCATCTGCACTTCAGGGATGATCATGACGGCGAAAGCGCTCATTGATGACAAAGGCGCGACGCTTACCGAAGACGACATTTCTGCCGCACTGAAAGATACCTATTGCCGATGTACGGGTTACCACAGCGTCGTGCGCGCCATCATGCAGGCGGCAGGCCATGACATCGCTTCGTCACTGCCGCCAACGCAGCCGGCAAGCGCGGCAATCGGGCAGGCGCGACCGAACCCGAATGCGCGTGCAAAAATTGAAGGTACTGCGCGCTTTACCGATGACTACGATTTCCCGGGAATGTTGTACGCGCGCACGAAACGCGCAGGCGTGCCGCACGCCCGCATTCGTTCCATCGATACGTCTGCTGCGAGCAAGTTGCCGGGCGTTCACGCAGTGTTGACTCACGCAGATGTTCCGGGTCACAAGCGACACGGCCTGGTCATCGACGATTGGCCCGTGCTTTGTGGCGACAAGGTTCGTTACGCGGGCGACGCCGTTGCGATCGTTGCGGCGGATTCCGAGGACATCGCCGCGGCCGCGGTGGACCTCATTGACGTTGTTATTGACGAGTTAGCTGTCGTTGGTGATGCGATTCAGGCGGCTGAGGCCGGTGCGCCGCTGGTGCACGACGGGCGCGATGACGGCAACCTGCTGAAACACATCAAGATCGACAAAGGAGACACAGAGTCCGGGTTTGCGGAGGCGGATGTCATTGTCGAGCAAACCTATCGGACCCAGGCTACCGAGCACCTCTTCCTCGAGCCCGAATGCTCAATCGGTGTACCGGCGGGCTACGACCCGAGTGGTTTCGGTGGCGTACTGGATGCATCCGCGGTACGCGGCGAATCGGCGCGACATGACAAGACTACGGTTTACGTCGGCAGCCAGATTCCTTACCAGGATCGCAGCCAGACTGCAGCAGCTCTCGGCGTCGAGCCGGACAACGTACGTATCGTCGCAACGCTGATGGGCGGGGGCTTTGGTGGCAAGGAGGACATCACGGGCCAGATTCATGCGGCGTTACTCGCAGAGCGGACCGGACGCCCGGTAAAGATGTTGTATTCACGACAGGAAAGTCTGCTGGTTCACCCGAAACGACACGCTACGGTTATCCGCATGCGGACCGGCGCGAAGAAAGACGGCCGGCTTACAGCAGTACAGGCGACCCTGTATGGCGATGCAGGCGCTTATGCGAGTCTCAGCGAAAAAGTGCTGGGGCGCGCCACGACGCATGCCGCCGGTCCTTACGACGTGCCAAACGTCAAAGTCGATTGCTTTGCGATGTACACGAACAATGCACCCGGCGGCGCGCTCCGTGGTTTCGGAGTGACGCAAAGTTGCTTCGCCGTCGAGAGCAACATGGATACGCTCGCCGAAAAGCTGGGCCTGGAGGCCGTCGAGATACGACGCATCAACGCGCTCGACGTCGGTAGAACGACTTCGACTGGTCAGGTCCTGCGTGAAAGCGTCGGCTTGAACGAATGCATCGACAAGGTCGCGACTGACGTTTTCGGCAAAGACTTTCGCTGGACCTGGGAAGAGGGCAACAGTCGCTTCGCATGGGGCCTGGCAGTCGCCTACAAGAACACCGGGCTCGGTGGCGGTGCGCCCGACAAGGCCGGCGCCGAGATCGAAGTATGGTCGGATGATGGGAAGGTGGCGCGTGCTGAAGTGCGCATATCGTCAGCCGAGATGGGTCAGGGTCTGCCCGGCGTGCTCGCTGCATGCGCGGCAGAGGAACTTGGCTTACCGATCGAAAGCGTAAGCGTATTGCTCGGTGACACCGACTATTGTCCCGACGGCGGACCGACAACGGCGAGCCGGCAGACCTTCGTCAGTGGCAATGCCGTACGGCTCGCGGCACGGCAGGCTGCCGCGAAGCTGGCGACCGGCGAAGAGCATGTGTTGCTCCGGTATGACTACGAGGCGCCAGAGACGCAGCCCCTCGGCACCGGCGGTGACATGCACGTCGCGTTCAGTTTTTGTGCGCAGGCCGCTCTCGTGGAAATCGACATGAACACGGGCGAGGTTCATGTTCGCCAGGTCGTCGCTGCACACGACGTCGGGCGGGCAATCAACCCACTGACCTTGCAGGGGCAAATTGAAGGCGGCGTTGTCATGGCCATCGGATTCGCACTGACCGAGCATTACATTCAGGAAGACGGCAAGCCTTGGACTAACGTCATGGCACGCTACAAGATACCTTCCATCACGCACACACCGGCGATTACCTCGCACATCGTCGAGCACGGCACGACAGTGGGACCGTACGGAGCGAAAGGTGTTGGCGAACTGCCGAGTATTCCAACAGCCCCCGCTATTACCAATGCGATTTACCGTGCTACCGGCATTCGCGTACGCAGCTTGCCTGTCGACCAGGATGAGTTGCTGCGTGCGGTACAACAAGGCAGTGACACGATAGAACTGGCATGGGGCGACCTCGATCCCATTCCGGCCGTCGCCCCCGGAGGCAAACGATGAGGCTGGTACCCGACATCAACAGAGACGTTCTCGCACGAACTATTGCACGCGCACGAAAGCGCAATATCGTGTTGCCGACAATCGCGCAGCAAAAGGATCCTGCACTCGTGCCGGGTGCCATTGCCGAGCGGCTCAAGAGCGTCGGTCTTTGGGATATCGATCCTGCAAACCTGTTTCGCATCACGTGGAAGAACGAGCCTGTCGAAAATGGCGGCGGCTTCAACGATGGCAACTGGATCGAGTTTCCCAAAGCGATCACGGGCGTTGACGCCACGATCATCGGCATCGTCGGCAACTGGTTCCCGACCGGCGCGCACAAGGTCGGAGCCGCCTACGGGTGTCTCGTCCCGAAACTGGTCACCGGCAACTTCGATCCCGAGACGCAAAAAGCGGTCTGGCCATCCACGGGCAACTATTGCCGTGGCGGTGCTTACGACTGTGCGCTGCTGGCGTGCCCGGCGGTTGCGATCCTGCCCGAAGGCATGAGTCGCGAGCGCTTCGAGTGGCTGCAGGAAATCGGTACCGACGAAATCATTGCCACGCCCGGTACCGAGTCCAACGTCAAGGAAATCTACGACAAGTGCTGGGAACTGATGGATGAGCGCGGCGACGGCATCGTTATCTTCAACCAGTTCGCAGAATTCGGTAATGCGATCTGGCACTACCACGTAACGGGCTCGATCGTCGAAGAGATATTCCGGAAGCACTATAGCGAAGGCCGGCGCCTTTCCGGATATGTCAGCGCGACTGGCTCAGCAGGGACAATCGCGGCCGGCGATTACCTGCGCACTCAGCATCCGGGTATTCGGGTGGTCGCGACCGAAGCGCTGCAGTGTCCGACATTGCTGCAGTTCGGATTCGGTGAGCACCGGATCGAGGGTATCGGCGACAAGCACATTCCGTGGATTCACAACGTGCGCAACACGAATCTCGTTGCGGCCGTTGACGATGAGCAGACGATGCAGTTGCTGCGCCTGTTCAACGAAGACGCTGGTCGTGACTGCCTGCAGAACGAGGGAGTGGACGAGGCTACGTTGGACTCGCTCCGACTGCTCGGCATCTCGAGCCTGTGCAATCTCGTGGCAGCCATCAAGGCGGCACGCTATTACGACATGGATGGCCGCGACGTGATAGTGACGCCGTTGACGGATGCGATGAGCATGTACTCGTCGCGGTTGCAGGAGATGAACGAGACGCATGGCACGTATGACTCGCAGCTCGCCGACCGCCACTACGCGCGCTATCTGCAGGGCATCACGACAGACCACGTGCGCGAGTTGACCTACGCGGACCGGAAAGCATTGCACAACTTCAAGTATTTCACCTGGGTGGAACAGCAGGGCAAGACGTCGGACGAATTGCGGCAACTCTGGGATGAAGACTTCTGGAAGGAGGTCTTCTCGCGGGATGTCGTGGACGAATGGGACAAATTGATCGAGGCATTTAATGGATAACAGCTACCTTAACGACGCACGCGAACTCGAGGCGGACCTGACGGCGTTCATGCAGGACATCATCCGTATTCCGTCACTGAGTTCTCAGGAAGGCAATGTCATCGAGCGCATCCGGCAGGAGATGGAAAAGCTCGATTTCGATGAGATCACGGTAGACCTGATGGGCAACCTGATCGGCCGTATCGGTTCGGGGCCGCAGGTCGTCGCTCTCGACGGCCACGTCGATACGGTCGATGTCGGGGATCGCTCACTCTGGGATCGCGAACCGTTCTCGGGAGATGTCGAAGACGGCGTCCTTTACGGTCGCGGCACGAGCGACATGAAAGGCGGTGTTGCGTCGAGTGTCTATGCGGGAGGGCTGATCAAGCGACGCGGTATTCCGGACAACGTCACGCTGTACGTCACCGCCACCGTCCAGGAAGAAGACTGCGACGGACTGTGCTGGCAGTACATTGCAAGGGAAGACGGCATTCGGCCCGACCTCGTGGTTATCACCGAGCCCACCAGTCTGCGCGTCTATCGAGGGCATCGCGGGCGCATGGAAATGCAGGTGCATACATCCGGAATTTCCTGCCATGGCTCCGCACCCGAGCGCGGCGTCAATGCCGTGTACAAGATGGCCGACATCATTGCGGACATCGAGTCTCTCAACGAACGACTTGAGCCGCGCGATCCCCTCGGCAAGGGAACTGTGACGATCAGCGAGATTCGCTCGACGTCGCCCAGTCTTTGCGCCGTGGCAGATGGTTGTACGATTCATCTCGACCGGCGCCTGACAATCGGCGAAACGGAGGCAACGGCTGTCGCCGAGATCGAGGCGTTGCCATCGGTACAGGCTGCCGATGCGACCGTCACAGTACTCGAGTACGCGGTGCCGAGTTATACCGGGCTTACATACCCCACGCGCAAGTATTATCCAACATGGGAACTGCCCGAGGACGCGGCCGGCACGCAAGCCGCGCTCGCTGCACACCGGAGTGCCTTCGAGGCAGATGCCGAAGTCGGCTTCTGGGTGTTCAGTACGAATGCTGTGGCAACGGCAGGAATGCTCGGAATCCCGACGATCGGGTTCGGGCCGGGTCACGAAAAATTCGCGCACGCGCCGAACGAGCAGGTCGAAATCGAGCACCTTGTTCGCTGCAGCGCTTTCTATACAGCCCTCGTGGATGAGTTCGCGAAGGGCACGACGATGGAGGCCACCCAGTGAACGCGACAGCGAAATCTGTATCCACGGTCATGAAAGGCCGCGACTGGCTAATGACTCAAGACTGGTCGAACAACGAAATCGAACTCGCGCTGGGCACGGCCAACCAGTTGAAGGCCGAATTCAAGAGTGGTGTGGCGACCTTGCACCTGCCACACAAGTCGGCTTTTCTGATTTTTTTCGACAAGTCCACGCGCACTCGCAATTCATTCGAGGCCGGCATGACGCAGCTTGGCGGGCACGCACACTTCATCGATTCCGAGACCTCGCAAATCGCGCACGGCGAAAGCCCGAAGGACATGGGCACTATCCTGTCCGGGTACGGGCACGGCATCATGATTCGTCACGACCTGGTGCCGGGCGAAGGGCAAAGTTACATGCGCGACGTGGCGCAATGGGCGGACATTCCCGTCATCAACATGCAATGCGACGTCGATCATCCCTGCCAGACGCTTGCGGATCTCATGACGATACGGGAGGAGTTCGGGGCAAATCTCAAGGGCCGGAAGATCGCGGTGTCGTGGGCATACGCGCCAAGCTACGTAAAGCCCATGTCGGTGCCGCAGGGTCTGATTATGCTAATGACGCGCTTCGGCATGAACGTGACGCTGGCACATCCGCCGGAATACACTTTGATGGATGAGCCGATGCGGCTTGCCCGGGATAATGCGGAGCGCTCCGGCGGCACGTTCGAGGTGGTCGACAACATGGAAGAGGCGTTCGCCGATGCCGATATCGTGTATCCGAAGAGCTGGGGCGTGGAATCACTGTTCAGCAAGCCGGAGCAGGCGATGAAGGTCGCCGAACAGTACCGCGGCTGGATCTGTGACGAGGCCATGATGGCCAGAGCGAAGCAAGAAGCGATTTATATGCACTGCCTGCCGGCGGATCGAGGCTGTGAAGTGACCGACGCGGTTATCGATGGCCCACAGTCTCGAGTTTATCCGGAAGCGGAAAACCGGCTGCACACCGCCAAGGCGCTCATGGCGCTGACAATGTAGAGCGATGGCATGACGACGAAATCGGATAACAGCGATAAGCCACTGGTGGTTATCGCCATCGGCGGTAACTCCCTGATAACGGATTCCGGGCATATGTCCGTCGTGGACCAGTACCGCGCGGCCGGCGAAACGGCGGTGAATATCGCGCCGATCGTCAACGACGGTTATCGCGTCGTGGTGACGCATGGCAATGGGCCGCAGGTCGGCTTCATCCTGTTGCGCTCGGAACTGGCCAAAGAGGCATTGCACCAGGTGCCACTTGCAAATTGCGTCGCCGACACGCAAGGCTCCATTGGCATGCAGATCGCACAGTCGCTGCAGAACGCGTTCCGGGACCAGGGCCGTGAGCAACAGGTCGTTGCGATCGTCACGCAGGTGATCGTGGATCCCGAAGACCCGAGTTTCGATAATCCGACCAAGCCCATAGGGCCGTTTATGAGCGAATCCGAGGCGCAACAGCATGCCGAGGATGACGGCTGGGCGATTGCCGAGGATGCGAATCGCGGCTGGCGCCGGGTCGTGCCGTCGCCGACGCCGATCGAGATCATCGAACTACCGGCAATCCGCACGCTGCTGGAAAGCGGGGCGCTCGTCGTTGCGGCGGGCGGTGGCGGGATTCCAGTTATCGTCAAGCCTGATGGATCGCTGCGACCGCGACCCGCCGTCATCGACAAAGATGCGGCATCGTGCCTGCTTGCACAACGCCTGGGTGCGAAGGTGCTCGTTTTCTCGACGGACGTTGACAGGGTTTCGCTGAATTTCGGTACGCGGGATCAAATAGAAATCGACCGTATGAATGCGGCGCAGTGTCGCGAGCATCTGGACGAAGGCCACTTCGCCGCCGGCAGCATGCGCCCCAAGATCGAAGCGGCGCTTGCTTTCATCGAGGCTGGGGGCGAGGAAGTCATCATTACCAGGCCGCCGTGTCTTGCAGAAGCCATGCGTGGCACGCACGGCACGCATATCGTGCCGTAATTGCAGAGAGCACAAAGAGCCATGAGCTGTAACATATGAAAGGGTACTGCTGCATTGCCTGTAACGCGATGCAAAGTGCGGACTACGACGGTTTCGTGTGCCCGTCCTGCGGGGGCAATCTCGACATCAGCTACGACTACGGCGCCATCGACACGGACTTCGGCAATGGCGACGGGATATTTGGTTACGCGCCCCTGTTGCCGGTCCGGAATCCTGGCCAGCCGTTCCCCCTGGTGATTGGTGGCACGCCACTCTACGAGGCACGACGACTGGGCGAATCTATTGGCCTGCGACACCTCTATCTCAAGGACGATACCTGCAATCCGAGTGCGTCGATCAAGGATCGCGCCAGCGCAATCGCGCTGCAAAGGGCTTTGGACGTTGGCGCCAATACAGTTGCAGTTGCGAGTACGGGCAATGCAGGGTCATCGACGGCCTGCCTCGCTGCGGCAATGGGACTACGTGCGATTGTATTCGTCCCCGAGAATGCGCCGGTTCCGAAGCTCACGCAGTCGCTGGCCTATGGTGCGACCGTGCTCGCGGTGCGAGGGAACTACGACGATGCTTATGATCTCTGTCTGCATGCGTCGCAGGAGTTTGGCTGGTACAACCGAAGTACCGGTTTCAATCCGTTTACACGGGAAGGCAAGAAGACCTGTTCGTTCGAGATTTGGGAGCAATTGGAGCGAGTACCCGATCGCGTCGTCGTGCCAACCGGCGACGGCAATATTCTGAGCGGCATTTGGAAGGGATGGCGGGACCTGCATGCACTCGGCCTCATTGATTCGATGCCCAAAATCGACTGCGCGCAATCGGCCGCCAGCGCCGCGATCAGTCTGGCAGTAAAACAGGTTCGGCAGCACGACTCCGAGCCTGACTGGTCGACGCTGACAATCAATAGCGTTGACGCAGGCACCGTTGCTGATTCGATATCGGTCGATCGGCCGCGCGATGGTCTGGCCGCCGTGAAAGCCATTATTGAATCTGGAGGCGAGGCCGTAACGGTCCCGGACGATGACATCCTCACATCCATCCGGGACATTGCCGCTACGTCCGGCATCTTTGCGGAACCCGCAGCGGCTGCACCATGGGCGGCCGTGAAACAAATGCTCCGCGAAGGGACGATTGATAGCGACGAACGCGTCGTCTGTCTCGTGACGGGCAATGGACTCAAAGACGTTGCGAACACCGCATCGATCGCCGGTAAACCACGAACGATTGATCTCACGCTCGACGCCGTGCGTGAGTCACTCGAAAATCGATAACAGGAGGAACGTATGGAGATCCTCAATTTCCTGATTATTGCCGCATTGATCGCGACAATTGTCGTGCTGGCCCTCGGTCTGCGCTCAATGGCTCGAGGCGGAGACTATGACCGGGATCATGCCGAGAAATTCATGTGGGAACGTGTGGCGCTGCAGGCGCTCGTGGTCATCCTGCTGATCGCGGCGGCCTTCGTAGTAAATGTCTGACGGAAACCGATGCGATGCTGGCCTGGTTCTCCCGAAAAATTGATTTGTACGCAGTTCTCGACCGGTGGTGCGAGACGGGCAGCAACTACGAACCCGGAAGGTATGGCGAGAAAGGTTGGTACGTCGATCGCTATGAAGTCGCGTTGGGCACATCGGACGACGACGCATTGTTTGACAAGGCTGTGCGGAGACTCTTTCGGTACGCTTTTTATCCGGAGTCATTTGTCGCCGTTGCGTCGGCCTTCATCCGGGATGAGCGACCACCCGAAGCAGGCGAGCGCATCGTTCAGCGCGTCCGGGTAATCCCCGGCATTCTGGATGCCGTCACGATGAATATTGTTACATCGGTGTGGCAGGAACCTGATAGCAAAGGGTTCATGTTGGTCACGAGCGAGCAACAATACGAGACAGGTGAGTGGTCCGCTTCGATTGCCCGCAATCCTGACGGTGAGGTTTTGCTGCGGGTGGCCGTTGTCTCGAGGCCGTCAAAACGCTTGCTGTTACCTGCTCGCGTCTTTGCACGTGCTCTGCAAAAACATGCGCACAGCCTCGCATTGAGAACGTTTCGCAATGCCGTTCACCAAAGCTGATGCAGCAGCGCAATCGGTTAAAAATCGACCATGTCTGGCGATAGCGCCCGGTGTACTGGAAACCGTTGGCGCGGTACCATGATTGTCGTACGCACGCTAAAAACAAGAGGCTAGGGAAGTGGCCCGACTTGGCAAGAAGTACAGTGATGGGGAAATCATCGTCCGCCAGGGGGAGAAGGGCCATTGCATGTTCGTGATCCAGCAGGGCGAGGTCGACGTGCTGGCAAACACGGACGACGGCGAGCTGCAGTTACGCACGCTCGGCCCTAACGACTTCTTCGGCGAAATGGCGCTGTTTGAAGAAGCAGTCCGCACAGCGACGATACGCGCCAGGGGCGCTGCGCGAATCCTCACGGTCGACAAGAAGAGCTTCCTCGGCGGAATCCATGAGGATCCATCGCTGGCATTCAGAATTGTAAAAACCATGTCACACCGTATCCGTGATCTGACGGAGCGGTTGGCGCGGTATGAGAAACATGAGTAGCAGCATCGTTCTTCACGGGTCGGTTGACGACAATGATTTCGGGAGAAGGTCTCGAGTCACTGGGTAGCATTTCTGCAAACCCTGGTAGTGGCTCACAGAAGACCCTGACAGACGGGTCCAGGGTTGCTGTCGTCGGCTCGGGTCCCGCTGGATCTTTCTTTAGTTATTTCCTGCTGAAGATGGCCCGCACCATGGCGCTGGACCTGACGGTCGATGTCTACGAACCGAGACGGTTCTGCGAACGGGGTCCCGCCGGCTGCAATCACTGCGGCGGTATTGTTTCAGAATCACTGGTACAGCGACTGGCCACCGAAGGCATAGCGCTGCCTGATGATGTGGTGCAACGCGGAATCGAGTCCTATGTCCTGCACATGGATGTCGGTGATGTGGAGATCGCGACGCCCGTAGAGGAGCGACGCATCGCTGCGATATACCGCGGCAATGGTCCCAGGGACTCCGAACCCCTGGACACCCATAGTTTCGATGGCTACCTGCAACAGCTTGCCAGCGAACGTGGTGCAAACCTGATTCGCCGCATGGTCATTGGCGTTGTCGAAGAAGGCGACGGCATGCGCGTGCACTGCGCGGATGGAACCAGCAAGGTCTACGATCTGGTGGCACTGGCCAGCGGCGTCAACAGCCGGCTCGAAGAAGATGTCGAAGAGCACAGCCGCCAGTTCATGAAACCCGTCCGCACCAAAACCTTCATATGCGAGTTCAAGCTCGGCCGGGAAGTCATCCAGGAGACGCTCGGGCCTTCGATGCACGTGTTCCTGCTGGATATTCCGCGCCTGGAATTCGCGGCACTCATTCCCAAGGGCGACTACGCGACATTGTGCCTGCTGGGAGACGACATCGATGAAGATCTCCTGGATCAGTTTTTCGGCTCACCCGAAGTGAAGAACTGTTTCCCGGGTGGCGAGATTCCGATGCACGTGTGTCACTGCAGCCCACGCATCAATTTGGGCAGTGCCAAACCGCCGTATACGGATCGCATGGTGATGATTGGCGACTGCGGCACAACACGCTTGTTTAAAGACGGAATCGGTGCTGCGTACCGCACGGCCAAAGCAGCGGCACGTACGGCGGTATTCCACGGTGTTTCGGCAGAGGACTTCGAAGCTCATTACTGGCCGCTGTGCCGAAAAATGGATACCGACAATCGCATCGGCAAGGTGGTCTTTGCTGTCGGTAGCCTGGTGCAGCGATCTCGGTTTGCACGGCGCGGTGTGCTGCGCATGACATCGCTCGAACAGAATCAGTCCGCAAAGCAAAGACGCATGTCCGAGGTGCTCTGGGACCTCTTTACGGGTAGCGCGCCATACCGCGAGGTATTCCTGCGCACCCTGCACCCGGTCTACATCAAAGATCTCGTGTGGAACCTGATTGCCGGCAATGCGCGCCGGGCCGAAAAGTCAAAGAGCGCGAACGGCCACGACGGGGAGGGGCGCCATGGTCCCCACTGATCCTCCCGGTTGCGGTGGTAATGAGCAGCAGTTCTGGATTCGTGCGCAGCAGTTGGAGAAGCTGCCTCCGTGCCAGGCCGAATGCCCCAACACCGGCAATGTTCGCGGTTGGCTCGGCATCATTGCACAGCGTCAAAAACATGGCTTGAGCCTCGAGCAGGCTTATGACAGGGCGTGGAAAGAACTTGCGCGGCGCAACCCGTTCCCGGCATCGATCGGTCGCATTTGCCCACATCCCTGCGAGACTCGTTGTACCCGTGGCGACAAAGACGGCGCCGTTTCCATTAATGCCATGGAGCGCTTTCTGGGCGACTGGGCCATCGACAGGAATCTGCCGCTGCCTCTTATCGAGGGGCAGAGTCACACGGAGTCGATCGGTGTCGTCGGTTCCGGACCGGCAGGACTGTCTTTCGCCTACCAGATGGCTCGGCGCGGTTACACGGTAACGATTTACGACAGACGGATTCAGCCGGGCGGTATGCTGCGCGACGCCATCCCCGACTATCGCCTGCCACGGCGGCTGCTGGACGCGGAAATCGATCGCTTGTTCGAATTGGACATTGCCGTGATCCGGGGCGTGGAACTGGGCAAGGACTTAACGCTGGAGGAGCTGCGCGAGCGTCACGACATACTGTTCCTCGGGATGGGCGCACAGGGCGGCCGGCGACTGGGAGTTCCAGGCGAGTCCGGACCCGGCGTAATGTCAGGAATCGATTATCTGCGTCGGCGCAAGCTCGGTACGAACGAGAATCTGGGCAACAAGGTTGTGGTTATTGGCGGTGGCAATACAGCCATCGATGCTGCACGCAGCGCAATCCGCGACGGCGCAGCAGTCACGGTGTTGTACCGGCGCACGAAAGAGGAAATGCCTGCAGCCGCCCACGAAGTGGACGACGCGAACATCGAAGGTGTCGAGTTCACTTTTCGCTCCGTTCCCACGGGGGTTCTTCGCGAGGACTCGCTCGTCACCGGCATCGAGTATCAATACAAGCAGCCTGGCAACCCTGACGAGATCAATCAGCTTCCGACGGACACGGTCATTGTCGCGATATCACAGGAGCCGGACTGGCAAGGAATCAATTTATCCGGCGACGGTGACAAGTGGCTGCACACAGAAGAAGACGGCAAACTCGCCGACGACCTCTGGGCCGGAGGGGACGATCGGGGGCCGGGCGTCGCAAGCCGATCTGTTGCCCACGGTCGAATTGCGGCGGAAGCCGCCCACGCGAGGCTGCGCGGCAACCCGCGGCCACAACCTGTGCGACGACAGGTCGGTACCGGGGCGGTGAAAACTGACTATTACGAGAGTCAGGTCCGGAGCGAGCGTCTGCGGCGACCGCAGGATGAATGGCTCGAACATCCGGAAGAAGAGATAGACCTGACCATCAGCAGTGAGGAGGCCTGCCAGGAGGCGGCGCGCTGCATGTCCTGCGGCCTGTGTTTCGATTGCCATCAATGCGTGATGTACTGCAATGCGGGCGGGTATTCCCCGGTCGAGAATGCGGGACCCGGGAGCTATTTTAGCCTCGCACTCGAAATGTGCGAGGGGTGTGGCAAGTGCATCGAGTTGTGTCCCTGTGGTTACCTGGAGGCCAGGGAAGATTCATCGCTCGCAGCGGACTGAGTTATTTTCTCAGGATTGCACGGTAAAACGGGAACAGCTGATCGTCCTGGGCCTGGCGCTCGAACTCCACGTCATCCCGACCAGACGTCGCCTTGAAAGCATTCTCGGTTAACAGGACTTCGTTGGCCCTGGCGATGTCTTCGCCCAGCTTCGAGGCCTGGACCATTTCGGTTCCCTGCGACAAGTTGGGCCCGATTGCGAGCACGTCGCCGTAGCCGATACCGATGCAACACTCCGTTGCGTTATCGCGCGACAGGGGAGAATCGTTGAACAGGCGAATTCTGTGATGAATTTCGAACGATGCATCGAGCGCTGCCGCAGGGTCGTCGAACAGTGCGACGATGTCGTCGGCGAAGCAACGAATGAGTTCGGCGCCAAATTTCTTAAGCGCCGGCACGCAGACTTTCTGCGCGTCGAAAATCCGTAACAGGCTGTCCAGTTCGCCACCGCGCATGGCAGTGGATGTGAAGTCGGTCATATCCAGTGACAGGATGGCCCGTCGCCAACTGTACTTGTCGCGAAATGCGCCTTCGCTCAATTGGCCACGTTGGATGGAGAGGAAATCGCGGTAGACGTCGCGGTCCCACCCGAGGAACCCGGCCAGCTCGTCGACATCCTCCAGAATGTCATGCGGATATTCCTGGATCATTGTTCTGCAAAGCTCCCCGGCACTAAATCAGGACGGCTATCCGCACGAAGTATAGCCACGTGGGGAGCTACAGAGAGTAGGTGGAAGCCGCAAGGTGCAGCTACTTGGCGGGCTTCAGGAGCCTCGAGTCGACCTCAAATTTCGATCCGTCGATGGCGCGCAGATTGACTTCCCAAATTTCCTCGTCAGGGATCTGTGTTCTTTCGCGTCCAGGCAACTCACGCTCATCGTCGACCTGCAGGCCCCAGACGCGGACATTCCGAACACTGACGACCGGAATCCGGGTAGCCTCGAATCGGGCCCGGAGAACGGGGTCGACATCGTCGCTGGCCCAGGTCGCATACCCGCGCTCAACGATCGCAGCGACTTCGTCGGGCATCGATTTCGTGGGCATAGTCGCGTTGCTGTCTCGATCAGTCATAGTCTTCGCACCTCCCGAAACCATGCTAGATACGTTCTGCGCTCGAATGAATCCGTACTTATGCCAATCAGCCGGCCGGCCGCGTGTCGTGATCCGGTATGTGTCGTAGAGCGCAACGTGTACTATGACAGCAACAATATCCATCTGTTGATACGGGATAGTACGAAAACAATGCGCATCGACGCCATCGCCATCGGCGATCATCCACCCGACGACGTCAACGTCATCATCGAAGTGCCGCTTGGAGGTCAGCCCATCAAGTACGAGATGGATAAGGATGCGGGCACCCTGGTAGTAGACCGTTTTCTGCACACGCCAATGTCGTACCCGGGTAATTACGGCTTTGTGCCACATACCCTGTCCGAGGACGGTGACCCGATCGACGTATTGGTCGCCAATTCGCGCGAACTCGTTCCCGGCTGCGTCATCAATGTTCGACCGATCGGAGTGCTGGTCATGGAAGACAACGCAGGGCAGGACGAAAAAGTACTCGCGGTGCCGTCACATGCGCTCACGCAACGTTACGATCACGTTAATGAATTCTCGGACCT
>Ga0070726_10000466_pt1 | contig 50633 bp, 54 predicted proteins | sample tdAd471_FD_67275 | JGI IMG/M metagenome (GOLD analysis project Ga0070726, IMG submission 67275) | Marine sediment microbial communities from the Atlantic coast under amendment with organic carbon and nitrate - tdAd47.1 | ecosystem: Environmental > Aquatic > Marine > Coastal > Sediment | place...
ATGCCGAGGACTATCTCGCCGACGCCTCGCTCGCCTCGGATGCCGCCACCGACATGTGGCGCGGCATGATCGCGGTCGAGCAGGAACGCTGGGAAGATGCCCGTCGTCGCCTCGAGCGCGGTGAGGATGCCGCCTATTTCTACCCGCCGGTCTGGCAGGCCCGCTATGAGGCGGCCCGGGCCCGTGCGGCGCTGGAGGTGGGCGATACCTCGGCGGCCGAGGAGCATCTCTACGCCATCGAGGCCGGGGAGCCGGACGAGCAGACACAACTGGATGCGCGCTACATCAATGCGCGCCTGGCCGAGGCGCGCGGCAATACCGATCTCGCCCTGGAGCAGCTGGCAGAGCTGGAGCGCATCGGGACGCCGCCGATGGAAGCGCGCGCCATTTACGAGCAGATCCGTATCCGTATGGATGCCGGTCTGATCGAACGGGCCGAAGCCATCGACGAACTGGAGAACCTGCGCTTCCGCTGGCGCGGCGACAGCATTGAATCCGACACGATCCGTACGCTGGGGCAGCTTTACGTGGCCTCGGGCGAGTTCGCACTGGGTCTGGAGACCATGCAGCTGGCGCAGTCCCGCTTTGCGGGCAATGAAGCCGAGCGTCGCATTTTCGACGACATGAACTCGATCTTCCGCCGTCTCTTCCTCGATGGTGAGGCTGACCGGATGGACCCGATCGAGGCCGTGGCCCTGTTCTACCAGTATCAGCACCTTGCCCCGATCGGCACGGATGGCGACCGCATGATCCGCCGTCTCGCGGACCGCCTGATCGCCTTTGACCTGCTCGACCCGGCCTCCGAACTCCTGCAGCACCAGGTCGATAACCGCTTGCGTGAGCCGCTGGCGCGGGCACGTGTCGCGACCGATCTCGCCGTGATCTATCTGATGGATCATCGCTATGAGGACGCGCTCAACACGATCCGTCGCACCCGGGTGGCCGGCCTGCCGCAGGATCTGATCGATGAGCGCTATCTGCTGGAGGCGCGGGCCCTGTCCGAGCTGGGCCGCTCCGAAGCGGCGCTGGACCTGATCTCCGACGATCTCTCCGATGCCGCCGCACGCCTGCGCGCCGACGTGGCCTGGGAAGCCCGCGACTGGCCATCCACGGGTCGCCGTCTGGAGCGCATCCTGGCGGACCGCTACCAGGACCCGTCATCGCTCTCACCCTCCGAGCAGAATGACGTGATGCGGGCCGCCATCGCCTATTCCCTGTCGCAGGACATGGTCTCCGCGCGCCGTCTCGGCGACCGCTACAGCGCGCTCATGGCCCAGACCGACCAGTCCGCCGCCTTCGAACTCCTGACTGACGACAACGCCACCCCCGGCAATGTCCGCTTCTCCGACCTCGCCGGTCAGATCGCCGGCATCGACACCCTGCAAGCCTTCATGGAACCCTTCCGCGAACGCTTCACAGGCGGCGGGGCTTAGGGGCTTAACTCAAACATTTCAGTGTCATCCCGGATGCATGCCCTGCGGAAGCAGGGCGGAAGTCCGGGACCCAGACGCGCTGAGGTCTGGACCTGTCGCACGGACCGGGCCCACGATGGTGTCTCTGGGTCCCGGCTCTGCGCCCCGCCTGCGCGGGGCATCCGGCCGGGATGACAGGGTGCATCTCCTTTTCCCCCGGATTTATTCCGGGGTCTAAAGATTGAGCCACACCTGGCACGGGCCGGCAGGTCCCGGAATTCGCTGCGCTCCTCCGGGAGAAAGGGGTGCGCTTAATCCTCCCCCTTGGGGGAGGTGTCGGCGAAGCCCGGAGGCGTTAGCTCGCTGCGCTCGCCCCCTTCGACCTCTGCTTCGCAGAGCCCACTTCCCCCGATGGGGAAGAGAAGCGGCACCCCTTCTCCCCATAGCGCCGCACCATGCCATGCTTCGACCTCGGACAGGTCGCGGGATGAGAGGGGGTGTGAGAGTCGAAATTGCGAGAGTTTACGTCACCAGACTATGCAAAATCAGGGCGTTACGCGGTTTCTGTAATCGTCGTAGTAGGAGCCGAAATTCCGCTAACTTGGCAGAGTCCCGAAGCTCTGGACGAGCGAGCCGGTGACCAGGCGCCAGCCGTCCACAAGCACGAAGAAGATCAGCTTGAAGGGCAGGGAGATCACGATGGGGGGCAGCATCATCATGCCCATCGACATCAGGATGGAGGCGACCACGAGGTCGATGATGAGGAAGGGGATGAAGAGCAGGAAGCCGATTTCGAAGGCGCGGCGGAGCTCGGAGATCATGAAGGCCGGGGCGAGGACGAAGAAGGAGGTCTCCTCGGCGGTCGCGGGCGGCGGTTCGGAGGACATGTCCACGAAGAGCTGGAGGTCGGCCTCGCGCACCTGGGAGAGCATGAAGGTCCGCACCGGGGCGGAGGACTGGTCAAAGGCCTCCTGGAGTTCGATCCGGCCTTCCATCAAGGGCTCGATCCCGTCCGTATAGGCCTGGGAGAAGACCGGCGCCATGATGAAGCCGGTCAGGAAGATGGCGAGGCTGATGAGGACAGCGTTGGGCGGGCTCTGTTGCAGGCCCAGTCCGGTGCGCAGGAGCGACAGGACGACGACGATCCGCACGAAGCTGGTCGTCATGATGACGATGCTCGGGGCGAGGGAGAGGACGGTGAGAAGGGCAATCAGCTGGAGGACGCGCTCGGTCAGCTCGCCTTCCGTTCCGGTGTCGATGGTGACGCTCTGCGCGTCCGCGGCCCCGGTCATCAGGGTGACGACGCCGAGCCCGAACAGGGCGAGGTAGAACCAGAATCCCTTGCGCGTCACTGCATGCCTCCTGCGGCGGGTGTTTCGGCGACCGGGAGGGGCTCGCGGGCCGGGCCGGTCTTCAAGACGGTTTCATCCTGGCTGCCGAGCAGCAGGACCTGTTCTTCATCATCGATCCGGACGATCACCACACGGCGGCGCGGATCAATCACCAGCGTCTCCGTGACGCGCATGCGGCGCTCCGCGGGACGAAGGCCAGTGAGACCGGTCAACTGGTTGAAAAGCCAGCCTCTCTGGACCGCCAGGGCGATGAGGCCGAGGCCGCCCAGGAGGCCGATCAGAACGACCATGGCGAGAAGGTATTGAGTCCAGTTCACGAGTTCCGACATCTCTCTCGCCTGATTCATGGATTATGCGCCTTGTCCGCTGATGCGGTTAAGCCCGCGTTAACCGTGCGGGAGCAGCCTTGGAACTGGTTAACAAGGGGATTCGCAATGCGGCCCGATGACGTGTCCCTGCTGACACTTCTGCGCGAAAATCTACGGTATAATTCGGATCGCCAACGGGTGATCGCGAACAATGTCGCCAATGCGAATACGCCCGGATACACGCCGCAGGATATCCCGCAGAGCGAGTTCGAGCAGGCGCTGGAAGCCCGCATGCAAAGCCGCCGGACGACCGCGGGCGGGCTGAGCATGCGGACCTCTGCTTCGGGCCATATCGCGCCGAGCGGTTCCAGCCTGTCGGCGCGCAGCTGGTCCACCAGCGATGCGCCCGACTCGGAAACGACCGTCAACGGAAACTCCGTGGTGCTCGAAGAGCAGATGGTCCGCGCCCAGGAGACTCGCATGCGCTACGAGAGCGCGCTGAGCCTCTACCAGAAAAGCATCGGCCTGCTCCGCATGGCCGTCCGCCCGCCGGGCATGTAAGCGAATAGGGAGCGCCAGCCATGGCCAATCCGTCCGACACAATGCTGATTTCCGCCTCCGGCATGCGCGCCCAGTCCGCGCGGATGCGGATCATTTCCGAGAATATCGCCAATGCGAACTCGACCGCTCGCGAGGCCGGTGGCGAACCCTATCGTCGCCAGATCCCCGTCTTCGACACCGAGCTCGATCAGGTGACCGGCATGCAGACCATCCGCATGTCCGACGCCATCGGCGACCAGACGCCGTTCACGCTGGAGTATGATCCGGGTCATCCGGCTGCCAATGAGGACGGCTATGTGCAGACCACCAATGTTCAGGTGCTTGTCGAAATGATGGACATGCGCGAGGCCATGCGGTCCTACGAGGCCAATCTGAACATGATCGAAAATCACCGGCGTATGCAGGAACGTACGCTGGACCTTCTGCGCCGCTAAACGCGCGCGCCGTGCTGGAGTAGAAACTCATGGCGACTGATCTTTCCGCCGTCCAGGCTTACCAGGCTGCGATCCGCGCGGCCCAGAATGTTACCCGGTCCGATCCTGTTCAGGATCAGATGTCGGGCGCTGGCAATGTTGATTTCGGCGGGCTGGTAAACCAGGCCCTGGTCAACACCCAGGCCTCATTGCAGAACGCCGAGCAGATGTCCGCCGCCTCCGTTGCGGGCAATGCTGACCTCGTCGATGTGGCGACGGCGGTCTCGGCGGCCGAACTCACCCTGGAAACCGTTGTCGCGGTGCGCGACCAGGTCGTGAAGGCCTATCAGGAAATCCTCCGCATGCCGATCTAGGCTAGATTGATACTTTCCTGGTCAAGGCCGCCTCCGGGCGGCCTTACCTATTTGTAACGACAGGATTTCCTGTCCCGCCCGTTGAAACGTCGAGGGGAATGTTTCGAGCGGGGAAGGGACAGGAGGCGCTCATGTCGCACAACCACACAAACCGGTCGGGAACAGGCCGGACGCTCACACCGATCGCGTTTTTTCTGACGCTGTTTCTCACGGCCTGTGGCGGCGGAGGAGGCGGCTCCACGGATACCGGCGGAGGCGGCGGGGCCGGGCAGGACCCGAATATGGCTCCGCTGGTCAACGCCGCCAATCTCGACCAGGCCGCCCAGGTGGGTGTCGCGTTTACCTACGACGCCAGCCAGAACGGCCTGACGTTCCGCGACCCGGATGGCGACGCCCTGACCTATGGCGTGACCCTGGCACCGCAAAACTCCGGACTCTCCGCAACCGGCGCGGTCATTTCCGGGACGCCGACGAACGCGTTCAATGTCACCGCCACGATTACCGCGACCGACCCCGACGGGGCCCAGGCCAGCGACAGTTTCACCATCTTCATTTCCGACGTTGAGGATGTTGTCGCGCGCTCCGGTCTCGCCGGACTGCGGTTCCGAACCGGGCAGTCCGTCAGTTTTGATCCGGCCGACTGGGCGCGCTTTTTCGAGGATCCCTCGGGTAACGGCCTGACGCTGTCCATCGCTGTTCCCGCGCCCATCCCGGGCCTCGCAATCACCAATGGACGGCTCGAGGGCATCCCGACGGCCGCGGGCATTCACGGGGCGACCATTACCGCCAGCAACGGGTCGGGTGCGGACGCGCAAATGCCGATCACGATCGCCATCGTGCGGTCCACCACCACCGGCGCCCCGGACTTGCCGGCCACGCCCTTCGACTACGTCGCTTACGCCGAGGCAGATACGCCGCTCCATTTCCAGCAGAACGCCATCGCCGCGACGGACAATACGCCGGGCAACAACCCGCTCACCAATGCGGGGGCAACGCTGGGACGGGTTCTGTTCTACGACACGCGTCTGTCGGCCAACAACACTGTCTCCTGCGCCAGCTGCCATGTTCAGGCCTTCGGCTTTGGTGAGCCAAGCCAGTTTGCGCGCGGTTTCCAGGGCGATCTGACGGACCGCAATACGCCCGGTCTCGCGAATGTCCGCTTCTATCGCCGGGGCAATATGTTCTGGGATGAGCGCGCGGACAGTCTGGAGGCGCAGGCGCTCGGGCCGATCCAGTCCCCCATCGAGATGGGCAATACGCTGGAGAATCTCGTCGCGTCCGTGGAGGCCCAGTCCTTCTATCCGCCGCTCTTCACCGCCGCCTTTGGCGATGATGCCGTGACGGCGGAGCGCATCGCCATGGCGCTCTCGCAGTTCCAGCGGGCCATGGTCAGCTATCAGTCGCCTTTTGATGCGGCCGTGATCGGCAACAACCCCAATGCCAACACGCCGGATTTCGCCGGTCGGCTTACCCAGGAGGAACTGCATGGGATGGCCCTGTTCCAACCGGTGGACGCAGATATCCTGGCCTCGGCGGGGCTCGATCCGGTCCAGTCCATGGGCTGCAATCAGTGTCACGAGACCAATGCGCAGATCTACGACCGCCCGCCGCAGAATATTGGCCTTGATCCGTCAGTCACCGGAGAGGGGGCGACAGGCCGGGATGACTTCAAGTCACCCAGTCTCCGAAACATCGCGCACAGCGCGCCCTACATGCACGACGGCCGGTTCGAGACCCTCGAGGCGGTGGTGAATTTCTACGCCCAGGAGGTCAACGACAATGGCGCCACCTCCAACCTGCTGCGCCAGGGCAATAATGCCGGGGCGCGGATCCAGCGCTTCAACCTGGACGATGCGGATGTCTCGGCGTTGGTCGCCTTCCTGCACACGCTGTCGGACGATGAGTTTTGCAGCGAGGCGGCGTTCAGCGACCCGTTTGCCAATTAGGGCCCGGGCCAACAAAAAAGGCCGCCCGGGAGGGCGGCCTTTCTGCTGAAATGGTGGGATCTACTCGGCCGCGAGCGTGCGGTCGATATAGGCCTGGACCTGTTCTTCCAGGATGTTCAGCGGCAGCGCGCTTTCGCGCAGAACGACATCGTGGAACTCACGGATGTCGTAGGCATCGCCCAGCTGTTCCTCTGCCATGCCACGCAGGCGCAGGATTTCGAGCATGCCGATCTTGTAGGCCGTCGCCTGGCCCGGATAGACGATGTAGCGATCAATGGCGTTCTCGACGTCACCGCGCGGGTTCGGCGTGTTTTCGCTGAGATAATCCATCGCTTCTTCGCGGGTCCACTGGTGGTAGTGCAGACCCGTGTCAACGACGAGGCGGCAGGCGCGCCACAGTTCCATGGCGAGGCGACCGAAGTTGGAATACGGGTCGGAGTAGAAGCCGTATTCCAGCGGCAGGTACTCGGTGTAGAGACCCCAGCCCTCGGTATAGGCCGTATAGCCACCGAAGCGACGGAAGGCCGGAACCCCCTCGAGCTCCTGCATGATGGCCAGCTGCATGTGGTGACCCGGAATGCCCTCGTGGTACGCGAGCGCTTCCATCTGGTAGGTCGGCATCTGCGCCATATCCATCAGGTTGGCGTAGTAATAGCCCGGGCGCGATCCGTTCGCCGCAGGACGCTGGTAGAAGGCCTTGCCCGCAGAGGCTTCGCGGAAGGGTTCGACCCGGCGGACTTCCAGCTCGGCTTGCGGGAAGGTGTTGAACATTTGCGGCAGGGTTTCGCGCATCGTGTCAATCAGCGCGGTGGCGTCCGCGAGATAGGCATCACGGCCCTCATCCGTGTTCGGATAGTAGAATTGTTCATCCGTCCGCATGAATTCGAAGAAATCCTGCAAGGAGCCGTCAAATCCGACCTCGGTCATGATTTCGCGCATCTCGCCATGGATGCGTTCGACCTCAGCGACGCCGAGCTGGTGGATTTCTTCGGCGGAGATATCGGTCGTTGTGTAGCCGTTGAGCAGGTAGTTGTAGTATTCGCCGCCATCCGGGTGTTTCCAGATACCGTCATCATTGCTCGCCTGGGCTTCCTGCTCCGCGAACAGCTCGATAATGCGCTGGTAAGCCGGCGCGACGACGCCCGTGAGAGCCGTTTCGGCTTCGCTGATCAGGCGGGCGCTTTCCTCCTCGGAGAGTTCCAGCGCGGCGACCTTGCCGCGGAAGTCTGCCATGATCGGGCTATCTTCGCCGCTGTCGTCAAACGGTGCGCCGGAAATGATGTTCTGCGCCGTCTCGATCATCGGCTGGTAGGTCCAGCGCGGCGTGTAGATGCCCATTTCGAAGGACCGGCGGGCATTGGCGATGTGCTGGTCCAGATAGGCGCCCATATTGTTCAGGCGACCCACATAGGCCTCGGCATCTTCAAGCGTGTCGACCCGGTGATTATTGATCAGGAAGGTCGGCGTGTTCATGTGCGGGCCGGAGCGTGGCGTGAAGGTGTAGCCGTGATCCACCCAGCGGCGCCCCTCGGCGGCGCGCTGTGAATTTCGCTCGAACAGGCGCCAGGAAATCTGCGCGCTTTCGTCAAGCGCGTCGAAATCGAAATTGTCCAGCATGTACTGGTAGTTCGCCTGCCCGATTTCGAAGCTTTCCTGGTCAAACTCCGGGGAGGCGTCGCCCCACTGATCGTAATTGGTTTTCATGCCCAGATAGGTCTGGAACATCGGCGAGCGGGCAATGCCTTCGTCGAAGACCTGCTGGAACCAGGCATTGATGCGGTCCGTTTCGGTTTCGACGGCGTCGGCACTGGCCGTTTCACCGGCTTGCGTGGCTTCCGAGCCTTGCATGTGGGTCGTGGCGTCATCGCCGATCGGCTGGGAGCAGGCGGCCAGCAGCGCGGCGGTTGAAACGCCGATCGCGAGCAGCTTGAGATGGTTCATCGGTTATCCCCTCGAGTTGGTTCGTGGTGCAGACTTTAGGTCCAGAAACGCACAAGGCCAGCCCGCATGCGCAGACTGGCCTTGCATCAAATTATGCCGGTCGGGTTTAGCCGGCCTGCTTTTCAGCAATCCATGCGTCGACCAGTTCCTCGAGCAGGGTCAGCGGCACGGAGCCGTTGGTGAGGACCACGTCGTGGAACTCGCCCCAGTCGAAATCATCCCCAAGCGCAGCCTGCGCGCGCTGGCGAAGGTCGAGAATGGTCAGCATGCCAACCTTGTAGGACACGGCCTGGCCCGGCCACACGATGTAGCGGCGAACTTCGTTGGCAATGTCGCCTGCCGGCATCGGCGTGGCCTCAAGCATGTACGCGTTCGCCTGTTCTTCGGTCCACTGGTAGTGGTGGATGCCGGTGTCGACGACGAGGCGGGCAGCGCGGAAGACCTCGTAGGAAAGGCGACCGAAGTCCTGGTAAGGATCGGTGAAGAAGCCCATCTCCTTGCCGAGGTTCTCGGCATAGAGCGCCCAACCCTCGCCATAGGCGGAATACCAGGCGAAGCGCTGGAACATCGGCGTGTTTTCCAGTTCCTGCGAAAGCGCGGACTGGAAGTGGTGACCCGGCGCGCCCTCGTGGAAGGCAAGGGATTGCATCAGATAGGTCGGGTTGTCGCGCATATTGGCGAGATTGACGTAGTAGGCACCCGGGCGTGTGCCGTCGAGCGAACCCTGCTCGTAGAAGGCGCCGGTGGCTGTCTCAATGCGGTATTGCTCAACGGCGCGGACTTCCAGTTCGCCGCGCGGCAGCTGACCGAAATAGTCCGGCGCCACTTCCATCAGGTCGGCAATCATCTGAGTGGACTCGTCCAGATAGCGCTGACGGCCCTCATCCGTGTCCGGATAGTAGAACTGGTCATCCGTCCGTACGAATTCGAAGAAGTCCTGCAGGGAGCCCTCGAAGCCGACCTGAGCCATGATGTCCCGCATCTCGCCATGGATGCGTTCTACCTCGTCCAGACCGATCTGGTGGATCTGCTCCGCGTCGAGGTCGACACCCGTCGTGTAATTGCTCAGCTGGCTTTCGTAGAAGGCCTCGCCTTCGGGCAGGGCCCAGGCGCCGTTATTCGCACCGTTGGCCATTTCCGAATGGCGTTCCATCGTCGCGATCAGCTCTTCATAGGCCGGCAGGACGGAGGAGGTGAGGGCCTCTGCGGCGGCAGCGAAAAGCGCGTCCTTCTCGGATTGCTCAATGTCCAGCGCATCGACCTTGCTGCGGAAATCCGCCATCAGCGGGCTGTCTGCGCCACTCTCGTCGAACGGATAGCCGGTGATCATGCCGCGTGCGGTGGAGATGACGACCGGGAAGGCGAAGGCCGGCGGCAGAACGCCCGCTTGCGCCCGCGCGTCAGCCTGCTGCGTGTAGCTGCGCATCAGGTCGCCCAGGCCGTTCAGGCGCGAGATGTAGGCCTCGGCTTGCGGCACGTCATTGATGCGGTGATAGCCGATCAGGATGGTCGGCATCTGCGAGTGCGGTCCGAAGAACTGGGTGAAGATGTAGCCGTGATCCCAGAATTCGGCCTGCTGCTGGTTGTTGGCCGCGATGAACTCGGCGAAACGCCAGGACACCTGTGCTTCCGGCGTCAGGGCGTCGAAGTCAAAATTCTCGTTCATAAAGCGGATGCGCTCGGCTTCACGGGCAAGACCGGCACGGAATTCCTCTTCCGACGGGTCATCCCACTGACCGTAGGCTTCCATGTCGTTGATCATGCCGAGATAGGTTTGGCCAAGCGGCGAACGGGCCAGCTCGGATTCGAATTCCTGCTGGAAATAGGCGTAGAGGCGTTCGGTTTCGGTTTGCTCGGAAGCCGCTGCGGTCTCAGCACCGGTCTGTTCGGACATGCCGGCTTGCGAATTGGCAGCCACCTCGTCGGCGGGCTGGCAGGCCGCGAGAAGGGCGGTGGCGGAAACGCCGATCAGGAACTTGCGAATGGACATGGGGTCCCCCTTGTTTACCAGAATTGACTCTTTCTTAACGGCGTTCGGAGAATGGTAAACATAATTAACCGTAATCGATTCCCGTGCTGCGAAAGGCCCTGACCCGTGACCGGAGCCGAAGTTCTCGACTATGCCCGCGAAGCCATCTGGCTGATGCTCGCCATGTCCGGCCCCATCATGATCACCGGGCTGGCTGTCGGCGTGACGGTCGCGCTATTCCAGGCGCTGACGCAAATCCAGGAAATGACACTGGTTTTCGTCCCGAAAATCATCTCGATCTTTGTTGCTCTCCTGATCTTCATGCCGCTCATGGGCGCTCTGCTGGGCGGCTTCATGATCACCATCACTGACCGGATCGCCAATCCATGAACTTTGATGCGCCGGAATTCGTGTTCGCAGCGGGTCTGGTGTTCGCGCGGCTCGGCGCGATTCTCATGCTCATGCCCGGCTTCGGAGAGCCAAGCATTCCAACGCAAATCCGGTTGAGTTTCGCATTTCTGCTGTGCCTTGTTCTCGGCCCGATCATCGCGCCCCTCCTGCCGGTCATGCCGGATCAACCGCTCATGCTGGCCGGCATGGTGGGAACGGAGGTGCTGATCGGCCTGATGATCGGGGCCATGGCGCGGATCTTCATGGCGACCGCGGCCATCGCCGGGCAGATCATCTCCATGCAGACCAGCCTCGCCATGGCACAGAGTTTCGACCCGTCCCAGGGCACGCAGGGCGCGATGATGTCGACCTTTCTCAACCTGGTCTTCATCGCCCTGCTTTTTACGACCAACCTGCATCACCTGCTGTTGCTCGCCGCCTATGACAGCTACGCGCTCTTCACTCCGGGGTCGCTGCCAACCATGAGCGATGCCGCGATGTGGGCGGTCGAGGCCTTTATTGATGCCTTCCGTATTGCGGTACAGCTTGCAGCGCCGCTCATCGTCTACGGGCTGGTCTTCTACCTGTCGCTGGGCGTGCTTTCACGACTGATGCCGCAATTGCAGATATTCTTCATCGCCATGCCGGCCAATATCATGGTCGGGCTGTTTATCGTCACCATCGCGCTCGGCACGATGTCCGCGGTCTGGCTGGAGCGCATGCAGCGCTTCGCCACCGAGCTGAACTAGGAGGCTGGCCGTGGCAGAAGGCGAAGACGAAAGCCAGAAAACAGAAGAACCGACGCAGCAGCGACTTAACGAGGCGCGCAAGAAAGGCGATGTCGCGAAATCCCAGGAAATCCCCGGCTGGTTCGTGCTGGCGACCGGGCTCGCGCTGATCGGTTTTCTCCTGCCGCCGATGGCGCAACGCATGGCCGGGACCTTGCAGGTTTTCCTGTCGGATGCGCATGCTTACCCGGTCGATGCGCCGGGATTGCAGAACCTGCTTTCCGATACCGTCTGGTCCGTCTTCATTATCATCGCCTTCCCGATCGGGTTGATCGCCATGGCTGGAATGGCCGGGCACCTGGTGCAGCAGGGGATGATGTTCACCACGGAAAAGATCCAGCCGAAACTGTCCAAGCTTAACCCGATCGAAGGGTTCAAGAAGACGTTCGGACCCCAGGGGCTGGCGAATTTCCTGAAGGGTATCGGCAAGATGTTGATGGTCGCGGCGGCGGCTTTTATCGTGCTCTACCCGAAGCGGGAAATCCTCGCGGGCCTGCCTGCGCTCGACGTGACCGCCATCCTGTCCATCGTGCGCCAGGCGGCCATCGAACTGATGATCGCGGCGCTTGTCGTTTACGCGGTCATCGCTGCGCTCGACTACATGTTCCAGCGTCAGAGTTTCATGAAGCGCAATCGCATGTCGAAGCGCGAGATCAAGGACGAGCTGAAACAGTCCGAGGGTGACCCGCTGGTCCGCGCCAAGTTGCGCCAGTTGCGCCAGGAACGGGCCCAGAAGCGGATGATGGCGAAAGTTCCGGACGCCAGCGTCGTCATCACCAACCCGACCCACTACGCAGTCGCGCTGTTCTACGAGCAGGGCGAGACACCTGCGCCTATCTGTCTTGCCAAGGGTATCGACGAGGTTGCCTTGCGTATCCGAGCGCTGGCCGAGGAGCATGACATCCCGATCGTCGAAGATCCGCCCCTGGCGCGTGCGCTCCACGCGACGGCAGAGCTCGACGAGGAGATCCCGGTCGATCACTTCAAGGCCGTAGCCCGGGTGATCGGATACGTTCTTTCGCTTTCCAAGTCGCGCGGACGCGCACAATACCGTCCGAGCGAGTAATCTAGTTGTCACCTTTCTGATTCGCGTTGGAGCCTGACATGGCCGACAGCCCTGTTTCCGAACCGCATACCCGCAAATCCTTCTGGCAGCGTCCCTTCGGGCGCGTGACCGTCTGGGTGCTGGGATTGATCGTCTTGTCGGCCGCGGTGGCCGCTGTCATGGCGGGAGGCGATGAAGGATGGCAGGGCCTGTTCTACCTGGCGGGGCTGGCGGCGGCGGGCGTGCTGCTGCTCTACGCCATCGCGGCGGGTGAGACGGCGGGACGCAGTTTCCGCAACACCGTCATGCGCAACCGGATCACCGGATCGGAAGAGCTGGGCTATCGCGCCATGGAGGCCTTCCCGGATCCGGTGCTGATCACCGACCGTCGCGGTGGTGTGCGCTGGGGCAATGCGGCCTATCGCGAGCTGACCAAACGCGTCGGGGTGATCGGCCAGAGCTTCGGCCTGCCAACGATTGACCGGCTCTGGGCCGGTGCGGGCGGCGGCGACGGGGCTGTCTACCGTTTGGCGCGTGCTGCAGCGCGCGGCGAGGGCGCCTGCGAGATGCTGCCGCCTCTGGCGGTTGGAGAGACAGAGTATGGAAATTTCCGTCTCGAAGCGCGTCCGCAGCCGGACGGGCTGATCCTGTGGCGTCTTCAGGATACGGGCGGCCAGAGCCTGTCCGGCGCGACAGCGCTGGCGGACTGGACGCAGCACGCCCCGGTCGCACTCTTCTCCCTGCGCCCCAATGGCGAGATCGCCATGGGCAATGCGACGCTGCGGAGCTGGCTGGGACTTGCGGAAGGCGAACCCTTCCCGCGTCTTGATGCCGTCCTGACCGGAAATGGTGCGAAGGCCGTGCTGCAGACGCGCGGCGGCGAGGGTATCGCTCGTGTCGACGCCCGCATGCGTGCGCGAGACGGTATTGAGAGCCCGGTTGCACTGGCTGTGGAATGGGCGTCCGGTGAGACGCCGGTCGGTCGAGTGGTCATGTACGGCCTGTCCGTGACCGGTGCACCTCCAGGGGTGACCCAGGCCATGGCCGAAGGCCGTGCCGCCGGTCATACGCTGGACGAGATGTTCGCGTCCGCGCCCTTTGGCGTCGTGCGCCTGGACGGGGCTGATCCGGAAACCGCCATCATCGAGGACGTCAATCCCGTGCTGGTCTCCCTGACTGGCGGCAAGGCGGTGCCGGGGGTCAAATTCTGTGAAATCTTTGAGTGGGAGGACGGTCAGTCCGCGACAGACGCGTTCGCGTCCGCCATGGCCGGCAGCGGTCAGCGTGCCGAGGCCCGTCTCAATGGCGAGAAACCGGTTTACGTCCACCTGGCCTTTGCGCCGGCCCGTGGAGGCAAGCGCGTGGCCTATGTGATCGACGTGACGAGCTGGAAGGACATGGAGCGCCAGTTCGCCCAGTCCAACAAGATGCAGGCCGTTGGCCAGCTGGCTGGCGGTGTCGCCCACGACTTCAACAATCTGCTGACGGCGGTGCGGCTGAATACGGACGAGCTTCTGAACCGTCACCCGGTCGGCGACCCCGACTACGGTGAGCTGCAGTCGATCAACTCCACCGTCGCGCGCGCAGCGGGCCTGGTGAAAAAGCTGCTCGCCTTTTCGCGCAAGCAGACCTTCCGCACCGAGACGCTCGATGTCGGCGACATGCTGTCGGACGTTTCCGTCCTGCTGCGCCAGATCGTTGAGGAAACGGTGCGCCTGGACATCGTCCACGGTCGCAATGTTCCGCTGATCAAGGCGGACAAGGGGCAGCTGGAAACCGCCATCATCAACCTGGCAGCCAATGCGCGCGACGCCATGCGGGACAATGGCGGCGGCGAGCTTGTGATCCGCACCAAGGCGCTGTCGGACGAAGATGTTCGCAAGGTAGGCGCGCCCAATCCGCGTGAAGGGGACTGGGTGGCGATCGAGGTCGAGGACCAGGGTCATGGCATGGATGCCGAGACGCTGACCAAGATTTTCGAGCCCTTCTTCACCACCAAGGAAGCGGGCAAGGGAACCGGTCTGGGGCTGGCGACGGTCTACGGTATCGTCAAGCAGTCCGGTGGTTTCCTGTTCGCGGACAGTGAGGTGGGCAAGGGCACCACTTTCACCATCTATCTGCCCGGCTATCAGCCCTCCGAGGAGGAAACGGTCGAACTGGCTGCCGTCGAGCAGGCCAAGTCGGTCGAGGCCGCACCGGCGGACCTGTCCGGCAAGGGGCGAATTCTCCTGGTCGAGGATGAGGACGCGGTGCGCAATATTGCTGCCAAGACACTCGCCAAGCGCGGCTATGACGTGGTCGAGGCCTGCGACGGCGAAGAGGCGTTCGAGATTCTCGAGGACGACGAGGAGGGATTCGATCTGCTGATCTCCGACGTGGTCATGCCGGGGCTGGATGGGCCGGGCCTGCTCGAGAAGGCTCGGGACATGCTCACCGAGACCCGGATCGTCTTCATCTCCGGTTATGCCGCCGAACAATTCTCCAAGACGCTCTCCGAGGAGCAGGACATCTCCTTCCTGCCCAAGCCCTTCACGCTCACCCAGCTCGCCGAGAAGGTGAAGCAGGAGCTCAGCGCAGCGGAATAGGTCACCGGTTTCAAATGGGTGACAGGTTTTGTCCACTCGCCGAGTCAGAGTGGTGATCACAGGCCAGCGTGACCGGGAGACGGGGAGCGCAGGGCGGCGCGATCAGACCTTCAAAGGGCTTAGTATCTGATTTTGTTCCGTTCTGTTAACCATAGAATGTTCCCCTTGTGTTCCCGGAACAAAGTTGGTACATCCTATCGTGGTTGCCCGCCTTGGAGCGGCGTGAAATAAGGGAATACGGTTATGAGCAGGGGCGCGATTCGACTCGTGAAGAACGAAGACATGGACAAGCAAAAAGCCATTGAGGCAGCGCTGAGCCAGATCGACAAGGCATTCGGCAAGGGCTCGGTCATGAAGCTCGGTCAAAAGCCGGCCATGGAGATCGAAGCGGTTTCCACCGGTTCCCTGGGTCTGGACATCGCTCTGGGTATTGGTGGCCTGCCGAAGGGCCGTATCATCGAGATCTACGGTCCGGAAAGCTCCGGCAAGACGACGCTCGCCCTGCATACGGTTGCCGAAGCCCAGAAGAATGGGGGTGTTGCCGCCTTTGTGGACGCCGAGCACGCGCTGGACCCGGTCTATGCCGCCAAGCTGGGCGTTGATGTGGGTGAGCTGCTCGTCTCCCAGCCGGATGCGGGGGAGCAGGCGCTGGAAATCGCGGACACGCTGGTCCGGTCCGGTGCGGTCGACGTGCTGGTCATCGACTCCGTTGCCGCCCTGACGCCGCGCGCCGAGCTGGAAGGCGAGATGGGCGACAGCCTGCCGGGTCTCCAGGCACGCCTGATGAGCCAGGCGTTGCGCAAGCTGACCGGTTCCATTTCCAAGTCGAACTGCCTGGTCATCTTCATCAACCAGATTCGCATGAAGATCGGCGTGATGTTCGGCTCTCCGGAGACCACGACCGGCGGTAATGCGCTGAAATTCTACTCCTCTGTCCGCCTGGACATCCGTCGCATCGGCGCGATCAAGAATCGCGACGAGGTGATCGGCAACCAGACCCGGGTGAAAGTGGTGAAGAACAAGGTGGCTCCGCCCTTCCGTGAAGTTGAGTTCGATATCCTCTACGGTGAGGGCATCTCCAAAATGGGCGAACTCATTGATCTCGGCGTGAAGGGCGATGTGATCGAGAAGTCCGGCTCCTGGTATTCCTACAATTCCGAACGCATCGGCCAAGGTCGTGAAAATGCGCGGAAATTCCTCCTGGACAACCCTGACATCGCGGATGATATCGAGCAGAAGGTTCGCGCCAATGCCGGTCTTATCGCCGACGAAATGCTCACCGGTCCGGAGCTGACGGACGAGGAAGTGGCAGCCGGCTAGGCCGATTGCCGCAGAGGTCAGCTGAAGCGGGCGGATTGCCCCGCAACTCAGCTTGCGATTAAACGGGTGTCTGGCGGGGCCGGGCACCCGTTTCTATATGTGTTTCCAGACATCGCATCGCGTCCGGGCGATGCTGACCAGCCAACCACAAGGGTGCCAAATGGCCAGCTTGCGCGACATCCGATCCACTTTCCTCGACTATTTCGGCAGGAATGATCACGAGGTCGTGGCATCCAGCCCCCTTGTTCCCCAGGACGACCCGACCCTGCTTTTCGTCAATGCGGGCATGGTGCAGTTCAAGAATGTCTTCACCGGCAAGGAGCATCGGGCGATACCGCGTGCCGTTTCCTCGCAGAAATGCGTTCGCGCCGGCGGCAAGCACAACGACCTGGACAATGTCGGCTATACCGCCCGCCACCACACCTTCTTCGAGATGCTGGGCAATTTCTCCTTCGGTGACTACTTCAAGGAAAAGGCCATCCACCACGCGTGGGAGCTGGTGACCAAGGAGTTCGGTCTGCCCGCGGACAAGCTCCTGGTGACAGTCTATTCCGAGGATGATGAGGCGCGGGCGCTCTGGAAGAAAATCGCCGGGCTCGGGGATGACCGGATCATCGGCATCTCTACCTCCGACAATTTCTGGTCCATGGGCGATACCGGTCCGTGCGGTCCGTGCTCCGAAATCTTTTTCGACCATGGCGAGCATATCTGGGGCGGCCCGCCGGGATCTCCCGAGGAAGACGGCGACCGCTTCATTGAAATCTGGAACCTGGTCTTCATGCAGTACGAGCAGCTCTCCGCGGATGAGCGCATCAACCTGCCGACACCGTCCATCGACACGGGTATGGGGCTGGAGCGCATCGCGGCCATCCTTCAGGGCAAGCACAATAATTACGAGGTCGACCTCTTCGCCAACCTGATCCGGGCGGGTGAGGACGTGCTCAAGGTGAAGGCCGAGGGGGACGCGCTGGGCAGCCATCGTGTTATCGCCGACCATTTGCGTTCGACCTGTTTCCTGATGGCCGATGGTGTGTCGCCGTCGAATGAAGGCCGGGGCTATGTCCTGCGCCGGATCATGCGCCGCGCCATGCGTCATGCGCACTTGCTCGGCGCCACCGAGCCCGTCATGTGGAAACTCGTTCCGGCGCTCGAAGCCGAGATGGGCGAGGCCTATCCCGAGCTGGGCCGCGCCCGCGCCCTCATCGAAGACACACTCCAGGTCGAGGAGGAACGCTTCCAGCGCACGCTGGGCCGCGGTCTCTCCCTGCTGGAAGAAGCGACGGCCGATCTCGCGGAGGGTGACGCGCTGCCGGGTGAGACGGCGTTCAAGCTCTACGATACTTATGGTTTCCCGCTCGATCTGACCCAGGACGCCCTGCGCGCCAAGGGGATGACGGTCGATGAGGATGGGTTCAATACCGCGATGGACAAGCAGCGGGCCGATGCGCGCGCCGCGAAATTCTCCTCCGGTCAGGCCGCTCCGGATGCGGTCTGGTTCGCTGTGCGTGACAAGACCGGCGCCAGCGAGTTCCTTGGCTATGAAGGTGTGACGGGCGAGGGCAAGCTGCTCGCCATCGTCGCCGATGCCACCGAGACCAAGGCGCTCGGTGAGGGGCAGTCCGGTGAGCTGATCTTCGATCGCACCCCCTTTTACGGTGAGAGCGGTGGACAGGCCGGCGATACCGGCCTGATCACGTTCGAGAACGGCGCTGTCTTCCGTGTCGAGGATACGCAGAAGCGGGGGGGCGATGTGCATTCCCATGTCGGCGTGATGGAGAAGGGCGAGGTGACGCTGGGCGATACGGCCCATTTGTCCGTCGATGCCGACAAGCGCAACGAGACCCGTTCGAATCACTCGGCGACCCATCTCGTTCACAAGGCCCTGCGCGATGTGCTCGGCGAGCATGTGACCCAGAAGGGATCCTATGTCGGCCCGGACCGGCTGCGCTTCGACTTCTCCCACAACAAGGCCGTCAGCGCCGAGCAGCTCGCGACAATCGAGGCCCAGGTCAATGCCGTCATCCGGCAGAATGCGGCAGTCTCGACCCGCGAGATGGCGCCGGAGGCTGCCATCGAGGCCGGGGCCATGGCGCTCTTCGGCGAGAAGTATGGCGACAGTGTTCGCGTGCTCTCCATGGGCCGCGCCCTGGAGGATGACGACAAGGCGTATTCGGTTGAACTGTGCGGCGGCACCCATGTCGCCCGCACCGGGGATATCGCCCTGTTCAAGGTTGTCGCCGAAGGCGCGGTGTCGGCCGGTGTCCGCCGGATCGAGGCGCTGACGGGCGAGTCGGCGCGTCTCTACATGGAAGAACAGATGCGGTTTGGCCGCGCCGCAGCGGATGCACTGAAAATTCCGACCGCCGAGCTGGAGGCGCGCGTCCAGTCGCTCAACGAAGAGCGCAAAAAGCTTGAGCGCCAGCTGGCTGAGGCCAAGAAGCAGCTCGCCATGGGCGGCGGCGGTGGTGCGGCCCCTGCCGGCCCGGAAGATATCGGCGGCACCAAGTTTATTGGCCGTGTGGTTGAGGGTGTCGGTGGCAAGGACCTGCGTGGTCTGGTCGACGAGGCCAAGGAACAGATGGGCTCCGGGATCGCCGTTTTCATCGGTGTCAATGATGGCAAGGCCGCGCTGGCGGTCGGCGTGACGGATGATCTCAAGGATCGTTTCAGTGCCGTTGAACTGGTCAAGGCGGGATCGGCAGCGGTCGGTGGCAAGGGCGGCGGTGGTCGTCCCGACTTCGCTCAGGCCGGTGGCCCCGACGGCGCGAAGGCAGAGGACGGCCTCGGTGCGATCCGCGAGGCGATCGCAGGCTGATGGCGAAACCATCCAGACCCTCGAAAGACTGCCAGCTGGTCGGCGACAAGGCGCATGCGCGTCGCGTTGCCAGCCTGCGCGAGGATTTCAACGCAGCCATCGAGGGGCGGGATATCGATCGGATCGCGACCGTTCTGTGTGAGGATGCCCTGCTGGTCCCGGGGGACGAAGCTGACCTGATCCAGGGGCGAGCGTCCCAGCTGGAGGCCTGGACTTCCATATTCAGCCAGGCCCCGGACGCGGGCTATGTCCGGTCCCCGCAACGGATCGAGATCTCTGACGATGGAGCGCTGGCTGCCGAGAGCGGTCGCTGGCGCGGCGGCTGGTCCACGGGCGGGTTCGAGATTCGCTATACCGGCCGTTACTTCGCCAAATGGCGTTTTACGGGGGCCGACTGGCAGATTGAGAGCGAGACCTTCGTCACGCTTAAACGAACGGGTGGTCCGTCCTAGCGGTCATTCGCCACGAGATCCTTTTCGAGCGCGAAAAAGCTCGAGAAATATCCGCCATCCTGCTTGATCGACCAGCGCCCGCCGATCCGCGTCCCGTAGTTTTCCAGATGACCGTGATAGGTGACACTGTGGCGGACACCGCCGCTTCCATCATAGGTTTTGACGAGTTCCAGCGTCTCGCCGATCAGCTCCCCGGTCCAGTCTGCGGTCAGCATGGGGACGTGATCATCTCCGAAAGTGTTCGGCTCCTGGGAGTGTCCGGTGAGCCGGATCCCGGTCTGCGAAAGCTTCAGGGAAAAGGGCACAGGCAGCGAGACCGAGGGGTAGTAGTAAAGCCCCGTCCAATGGCCCTCCACGCGGGCCAGCTTGGCGACGGCCTCATCAGTTCTGGAGAAAAATCGGGACAACCAGGAGAACATGATCTCCGATGGCATGGTTCACAGCTTGATGCAAACGGATCCCGGTTCCGGGAGCGGTCCGGTGCCGGTCTATCGCGTCAGCCGCGTGGCTGCCGTACCCTCCGTGTCTGACCGAATCTCATTCTTGTCAGATTTCAACCAGTGCAGGGCGTCCGCCTTCGATCCGAATACAGCTTCTTCCATGATCCGGTTTTCAGCAAAACTCATCTGGTGAAGCTGAAGCAGCACACGCTGGTCTTCGCGGGTGTAGACGAGGGCAGAGCGGATGTGTGTACCCGCCGGTGCCAGGTCCTGCCGGGCCCGGGACTTTCGCTGGAAAACCTTGAGGTCTTCGAGGGTGATTTCGCCCAGAAGGGCATCCTTTTCGTAGACGATCATCAGCCCGTAATCGAGCTGCCAGTGCCGGTCATCGAATACGCGGTTCAGGACCTGGTGAAGCGCGTCGAGCTCGACCACGCCATGCACGCGCAGGATTGCGACCCGGTCTTCGCGATCAATTGTGTAGGAGAAATCCATACTCTGCTCCCGTACGACCGGGAGTGTGCATCTGATCGCTTAAAAAAACAATCCGGGCGTAGAGTGCTTATGCAGCGGGCGAAGCGAGCCAAGCGCGGGCTTCGGCTTCGTCGGTGAAAATCCGCTCTTCGGAGGCGCGTGAGACCCGCGAGGTCTGCTCGTAGTAGAGCAGGAGCGCCGAGGCGAGTTCATCGGTACAGACGATGGCCCCGCGCTTCGCGTGGCCGTCGGTCGAGGGGGTGTCGAGCGCGCCCAGCGCCTCGACGATCCGGTCACTGTCCTCAGGCTGGATCTGACCGAGCCGGGCCTCGGTCAAGAGGGTGAGGAAATCATAATCGTTCGACCAGAGCGGATCGGAATGGGCGGTGCGCACAGTCGCGATGATCGCGTCTGCGTCCAGCACCCCGGTCATTTTCCAGACACAGAGCCGGTTTTCCGGCTCGAATGCGTAGGACGTCGCCATTCAGCCCCCATAGCCATTGCCCCGACAGGGTCGCGCAAACTGAGGCCCGGTTCAACAAAAACGGGCGACCCGAAGGGCCGCCCGCTGGATTTCTTTGATACCGTCGTAACTTAGGCGTTTACAGACATGGCCGCCTTGAAGTTCTCGTCGACCTTGTTGAGGAAGCCTTCCGTGGACAACCAGCCCTGCTGGTCGCCGACGAGGAGCGCCAGGTCCTTCGTCATGTAGCCGGCCTCAACCGTCTTGATGATGGTGTCCTCAAGCGTTGCCGCGAACTTCATCACCTCTTCATTGCCGTCCATGCGGCCGCGGTGGGACAGGCCCTGCGTCCAGGCAAAGATGGAGGCGATGGAGTTGGTGGAGGTCTGCTCGCCGCGCTGATGCTGGCGATAGTGACGCGTCACCGTACCGTGAGCAGCCTCGGCTTCAACCGTCTTGCCGTCCGGAGACATCAGGACGGAGGTCATCAGGCCGAGCGAACCAAAGCCCTGGGCGACGGTGTCGGACTGGACGTCGCCGTCATAGTTCTTGCAGGCCCAGACGAAACCACCGGACCACTTCATGGCCGCCGCGACCATGTCGTCGATCAGGCGGTGCTCGTAGGAGATGCCCTTGGACGCGAAAGCGTCCTTGAACTCGGCGTCGAAAATCTCCTGGAAGAGATCCTTGAAGCGACCGTCATAGGCCTTGAGGATCGTGTTCTTCGTGGAGAGGTAGACCGGCCAGCCGCGCTGGAGGCCGTAGTTGAAGGAGGCCCGGGCGAAGTCGCGGATCGACTCGTCGAGGTTATACATGCCCATGGCGACACCGGCGCTCGGGAAGTCATAGACTTCGCGCGTGACCGGCTCGGTGCCGTCTTCCGGCACGAAGGTCATGGTCAGCTTGCCGGGGCGGTCAACGAGGAAGTCGGTCGCACGATACTGGTCGCCGAACGCGTGGCGGCCAATGACCATCGGCTGCTGCCAGCCCGGAACCAGACGCGGGACGTTTGAGATCACGATCGGCTCACGGAAGACAACGCCGCCAAGAATGTTGCGGATCGTGCCGTTCGGGGAGCGCCACATCTTCTTGAGGTTGAACTCCTCGACGCGCGCTTCGTCCGGCGTGATCGTGGCGCATTTGACGCCGACGCCGTAATGCTTGATGGCTTCAGCCGCCTCGACCGTGATCTGATCGTCCGTCTCGTCACGCTTCGTGACCGAGAGGTCGTAGTATTTCAGATCAATGTCGAGGTAAGGCAGGATCAGCTTGTCCTTGATCATCTGCCAGATGATGCGGGTCATTTCATCGCCGTCGAGTTCGACGACCGGAGTGTCGACTTTGATCTTCGCCATTGCGGAATCCTTAAGTTTGAAACGCTGTTGGCGCGGGCTATAGCAGACCGCGTTTAAAGGTCAAAAGGTTCAGCTGAAGGATATTGTCATGCGGTGCCACAGGGCGGGGCTCGTTCTCGCAGTTTTCGCAAGTCTTACAGCGTGTTCCAATCCGGCGGGGGAGGAAACGGCTCTGCTTGGCGGATCCGGCGTCACGGCCATCGTAACTGATCAGGGCGAAGGGGTATTCGAGGTCCATTACAGCTTTGCCGAACCGCAGAGCGTGATGATTTTCCCGCGCTCCGAGACGGCCTACCGCGCCGAGAGCTGGCTCGCGCTCGACGATGGCGCGCAGATCGAGCGGCTCAACGGACTCGACGCACTGGTGTTCGACGCCCCCGTTCGCGAGGCTCGCTTCCAGATCACCGCCCGTCCGGAACTCCGCTATGACGGCTACGCGCATTTCGTCCGCTTTGCCGACGGCAGCCTCGTCCTCTTCACCGGTCAGTTCGAACTCATGCCAGCGGCGAGCCGCGAGGCGGTCCTGGCCCTGGACGGCGATCTGAGCGCTTTCGACGGCGAACAACCAGTGCTCGGGGTCAAGCTCCGTTCCGACCAGCCGATGATCGCGCATGGGGAGCGCTTCAGCGGTGACGTGACCGACATCAGCCAGGGGGGCGGCAGTTTCGTCTATATCGGCGAAGGGGAGATCGAGACGCGCGAGAATTTCGTCGGTCTGATCGATCCGGCGACGCCGGACTGGCTGCAGACCCGTTTCCGCGATGATCTGGACATGCTCTTCAGCGAGCTCGAAGCCGGCTGGGGCTATGGCATGCCGGAACCGGCGACCCTGCTCTTCGCCTTCGAGGGGACGGACAATCCGGGCTTTTCCAGCAAGGGCGGCGCTCTGGGGCGTCAGTTGATGATCCAGGCCAGCGGTCAGGATCTGGCGGAGGACAATGATTTCCTCCACGCCTACCTGCTGTGGTTCTTCGCGCATGAGAGCGTGCACCTCTTCCAGTATGTCACCGGTCCGACCGTGGGGGACCAGCAGGACAGCTGGATCCATGAGGGCAGTGCCAATGCCATGGCGAACCGGATCATGGCCGGTCAGGGAGAGGCGGCGGCCACCTATCTGCGCTGGGCACGACGCAATGCCTTCAACACGTGTTCCGCCTCGCTGGAGGCCGGTCCGCTCGCTGAGGCGTGGCAGCGGGGCGAGGGGGATGCCTATTATGCCTGTGGTGAGTTCATCGGGGTGATGACCGATGCGGCCCTGCCGGAGGAGACGCTTTTCGATTTCTGGAATGCCATGCTGGCACGCGCCGGGGACGGGGATATCTCCGACGAGACCTATTTCGCGACGGCGCGCGCTCTCGGCATGCCGGAGGCGCAGGTTTCGCGACTGGAGGCGCTGGTCCGTGACACGCTCGCCAATCCGCGAGAGGAACTGAGAAATGCCCTTGCCGATTTCGGTCTGGACCCGCAATTCGACGCGGACGACAATCTCAGCGGCCTGACCTATCCGGATCCATGACCCAGACACCTTCCATCATCCTCGTGAGCCCGCAGCTTGGCGAAAACATCGGCGCGGCGGCGCGTGTCATGGGCAATTTCGGTCTGCCGGACCTGCGCATCGTTGATCCGCGTGATGGCTGGCCCAACGAGAAGGCGGTTTCCATGGCGGCCGGCTCGCCGGTGCTTGATCAGGCGACGTTGCATCCGACTTTCTCCGACGCGATCAGCGACTGCACGCGGATCTACGCGACGACGGCGCGCCCGCGCGGGATGGAGAAACCGGTGCTGACCGCGCGTCAGGCGATGGCGGAAATCCGGTCCGCCCAGGCGTCGGGCGAAAAGGTCGGCATTCTCTTCGGGGCCGAAAAGTCTGGCCTGCCGAACGAAGCCGTGACCCTTGCCGACGCGATCATCACCCTGCCGGTTGATCGCAGCTTCTCCTCGCTCAATCTCGCCCAGACGGTCGCCGTGATCGCCTATGAGTGGACGGCGGAGGAGGGCACTCCGGTTGAATTCGAACCGGTCGGCGATCCTGCCAGCCGCGAAGACCTCGAGCGCATGTTCGAACATTTCGAGACCGAGCTGGAGCGTGCCGGCTTCTTCTTTCCCCCGGAAAAGACTCCGCTCATGCAGCAAAATCTCCGGGCCGCCTTTATTCGGGGCCGGTGGACGATGCAGGAAGTCCGCACCTTCCGCGGCGCCGTGAAGGCTCTGGCGATTGGCCGGGGCAAGGCGCGGGTACAGCGCGAGGATTAGGGTATGCGTCGAGTGATCGCTGGACTGGCGCTTCTGGTCGCCGCGTGCGGAGATGAGGTTGGGCTCTTCTCCTGTGACGGTGAGCTCATCTCACAATATGCACTGAATGCTGATCGGCAGTTGAGTGTAGTATCGGTTGATTGTGGAGCAACGACGTCCCTCGCCACATGGGTTCTGGAACATCCTGCGGATCGGCCGTATCGAATGGATGATCCAAAGGTCGTTGTGGTCGAGGGAGAGATCACCTCGATAGACGTGAGCAACGATACCATTTCAGTCCGCTACCGCGCTGGGCGGCTTTTTCATGAGGTCGACGAGGTGGCCGGCAAACCGGTTCGCTATGAGGCGGATTGATAAGGCGCGCTCCCACCTATCGCCAGCTGGCATAAGGACCGCAGAGCGAGCTCTGTCGTTCGTGAATTAGGTAAAGAGCATGGAATGCGGCCGCTAGCATCCGTGCTCTTGATCCATCTGCTTCCAATCCGGCGTTCCCCATTGACTTCCATGTCCACACAGGTAGAAACCCCGCTTCTCGTGCGCGAGCGCGAGCCATTACGGGTGATGCGGGCACCGCCGTTGCAATCGCGATTTCAATAGGGAAGTCGCCGGGCCGCGTCGAAATAGAGAGAGCAGAATGTCGAAGCGTCATTCGCAGAAGTACAAGATTGACCGCCGCATGGGTGAAAACCTGTGGGGCCGTCCGAAGTCCCCGATCAATTCCCGTCCGTACGGTCCGGGCCAGCACGGTCAGCGCCGCAAGGGCAAGATGTCCGATTTCGGCATCCAGCTCATGGCGAAGCAGAAGCTGAAGGGCTATTACGGCAACATCACCGAGAAGCAGTTCCGTCGTACCTATGACGAAGCCGCTCGCCGCACGGGCAACACCGCAGAGAACCTCATCGGCCTGCTGGAATCCCGTCTGGACGCTGTGATCTACCGCTCCAAATTCGTCCCGACCGTCTTCGCGGCGCGTCAGTTCGTCAACCACGGCCACGTCAAGGTCAACGGCGTCAAGACGAACATCCCGTCCTACCGCTGCAAGCCGGGCGACGTGATCGAGGTTCGCGAGAAGTCCCGCTCCATGGCTCTGGTCCTGGAAGCTCTGGAAAGCCCGGAGCGCGATCTGCCGGACTATATCGATCTCGACCCGAAAGCCATGAAGGTCACCTTCGTGCGCGTTCCGGAACTCTCCGAAGTTCCGTACCCGGTCCAGATGGAACCGAACCTCGTGGTCGAATTCTACTCCTCGTAATTTCGGGGACGACCATCGAATTCAAGAAACCCGCCTGGTTCCGCCAGGCGGGTTTTTCTTTGCCATCGATCGGGCAGGGCGCGCTCCCGTGTGAGGCGATTTTGATGACAAATCATCGACAGCCGCGCGCAAGCGGTTGATCGACACAGTTAAATACGCTTCAACCTTATCTCGATCCGGCGTGGGGCTTTGTCCGGATTGATGGGGTGAAGTGAGTTTTGGGGGGCTGAATTGAAAGCGCGTCTTATTCTGGCAGTGTGTCTGGCGACTGTGTGCGCCGCCTGTTCAACGCCGACCGGAGATGACGAGCGCCGTCTCACCCGCTTCCTTCCGCCCATGCCCGATATGCCGTCCATGCCCGCCATGCCGAGCATGTCGATTTCGGACGTCCACATCCCGGGCACCAATCGCAAGGCACCCCAACCCGATCCATCGCTCGAACCGGTCATCTACTGGCGCGTTCTGGAGGATGACATCCTGGTCGTGCACGCCAATACGCACGGCTGTACCGCGCGCGGCGACTTCCAGCTGGATGTCGAGCAGTATCACGAAGACATCTATACGGTCCGCCTGGTGCGCACCGGCGAGGACCAATGCCGCGAGGATATCCCGTGGGGGATGCAGCTGGGCTTCGGCTTTGAGGAGATGGGTGTACCGGTCGGGGGCCAGATCGTCCTCCTCAACCCGCTCGATGAACGGGCCTGGGACTGGTCCGAGGCGCCCCGCCAGCAGATGGCGTCGCGATAAGCGGGTTTACGCCGCTTCAATCACGCCTTTTTCGCGCAGATAGGTCTGCAGCTCACCGGTTTCGAACATTTCCTTGACGATGTCGCAGCCGCCGACGAACTCGCCCTTGATGTAGAGCTGCGGGATGGTCGGCCAGTTCGAGAAGGTCTTGATACCTTCACGGATGCCCTGGTCCTCGAGCACATTGACGCTGGCGAAATCGACCTGGAGGTGATCCAGGACGCGGGCGACGACCGATGAGAAGCCGCATTGCGGGAAGACCGGGGTGCCCTTCATGAAGAGCACGACGTCTTTGCTGTCGATCGTCGTCTTGATGTGGTCGTGAATAGCGTCGCTCATGGCGGACTCCATAACTTGTGTTCTGCAGGAAGAGCTAGGCGCGAAGGCCGGTGGGTTCAAGCCCTGCCAGGCGCGCATTCTCTTCCAGATGCGCGGGTTTCGTTGTCAGGGACACTACACTGTCCGCGAGGGGGTGATCGAGCGCCCAGGACAGCGCCTCGCGCGGAGAACGGTCCCCTCGCTGCGCCAGCTGCCCGGTGAGCATGTGTTTGACGTGCCGGGCAGAATACCAGGCCGAGGCGGGGCTCAAGGGCAGGCGTGCCGACGCGGCCGCGCCTTTCATGACCTCGATACCGATAATCCGTACGCCCGCGGCCTTCAGGCGCTCCAGCCGGTTCAGCGCCTCGGTTGAAAGGGACGGATTAAGGGGCGCCATGACGGTGTCGATGGCGTCGATATCGGCTGCACAGGCGAGCTCGGCTCCGCGGCCGCAAATTCCCAGATGATGGAAGAGACCGCGCTCTCGGAAGGCGTCGAGATGGCGCAGGAGTTTCGGTGTCAGCTCCTCCGGCGCGGGGCCGTGCAACAGGAGCAGGTCGACATGGGTGGTGCCGAGGCGGAGGAGGGAGGCCTTGAGCGACATCTCGATCCCGCCCGGGCTGAAATCGCGCTGCCGGTCGCTGCCAATGCCCGCCTTGGTCGACAGGAAGACCTTGTCGCGCGGAATGCCGCGCAGGGCGTCGCCGAGGCGTTTCTCAGCCCGACCGGCGCCATAGGCCGGTCCGGTGTCGAATAAGGTGATGCTGTGCTCGATGGCCTTTCGGACAAGGCGTGTCGTGGCGGTCCGGGACGCGAACAGGCTGGCATGCGGTCCGGTCACACCGAAACCAAGCCGGCAAAGAGGCGCGGCGCCGGTCATCAGTCCGGCGTTTTCGTTTCCAGGGCGAGGGCGTGCAGCTCATTGCCCATTTTCGAGCCGAGCGCCGCATAGACCATCTGGTGCTGGGCGACGCGCAGCTTGCCCTTGAAGGACGGGCTGGTGACGACGGCTTTCCAGTGATCATTATCGCCGGCGAGATCTTCCATCTCGATCTCGGCATCGGGAATCCCGGCCTTGATCAGGGCAATGATTTCATCGGCAGGCATGGGCATGGCAGGACCTCGTCTGTCGGGGATGACCCGTGGCTCTCGAAAGCGTGACGACTTGTGTCGCCGGAGCGGGTTTATTCCCGCGCCGGGAGCCGTCATATGTGCGGCAAGCTAATCATCGCTACCGGCTTAGGGAAGGGACGGGGCCACATGTTTGCAGCAAAGCTGATCCTGCGTCTGGGGCTGGGCGCGCTCAACCTCGCCCTGGTTATCCTCTTCGTCGGCGGCGTCGCCCATGCCGGTGAGCAATTTGTCGACCGCGAGGGGCGTCCGGTGGGTGGTTATGATGTGGTGACCTATCACACCGAGGCCGAACCCCGGCCGGGGCGGGCGGACATCACCGCCGAATACAACGGCGTCACCTGGTACTTCGCATCCGAAGCCAATCGCGACCGCTTCACCGCGGACCCGCACCGCTACGCGCCCGCCTATGACGGCCAATGCGCCTACGCCATGGCGGATGGTCGCAAGGTCCGCTCGGACCCGCTGGCCTATCGCGTCGTAGACGGTGTGCTCTACATGAACTTCTCGCCCCGCATCCAGCGCCGCTGGGAGGAAGATATTCCCGGTTATCTGGAGCGCTCCGAAGCGCACTGGCCGGAGGTCGAGGACGAACCGGTCGCCAGTCCCCGCGGCTGGTTCTGAGCCTTACGGAAAATTTTGGTGGGTTGTTGATATTTGCCGTGGCAGGGTGTGAATAAATCCAGTCACGGGGAAATTCATGCGTCTTCTTCTGTCCAGTGTTGCTGCCCTCGCGCTTCTTGGCGCTTGCACCGAGTCGGAACCGGAAACCGTCGGCGTCTCGATTGACCGGCCGCAATTGCTGGAGGATCTGCGCATCCTCGCCGCCGATGACATGGAAGGTCGCGAGTCCGGAACGCCGGGCAATGCGCGGGCGCGGGCCTATATCATCGAGCGTTTCGAGGCCATCGGGATCGCCCCCATCGGTGACAGCTATGAGTACGACTTCACCTACGAGACCCGTCAGGAGCCGGGTGTTCCGCATCCGGGGGTCAATGTGGCCGGTCGGATCGAGGGCACGGGAGACAGCGACCAGATCATGGTCGTTTCGGCGCATTATGACCATGAAGGCGTGGGTGACGGGGATATTTTCAACGGTGCGGATGACAACGCCTCCGGCGTCGCGGCCATGCTGGCCGTCGCGGCGGAGTTTGCAGCCCATCCGCCTGAGCATGATGTGATCTTCACGGCGCTGGACGCCGAGGAAAAAGGCCTGAGCGGCGCGTTCGCCTTCGTGGCCAATCCGCCGGTGCCCCGGGACACGATCGCCTTCAACCTCAATCTCGACATGGTCGCCATGTCCGACGAGCGCATCCTCTGGGCGGTCGGTACCTACCACTATCCCGCGCTGGTCCCGATGGTCGAGGCTGTGGCGGCGCGCTCCAGCGTCAACCTGCCCATGGGCTATGACGAGCCGTCAGACACGCCCGGCGGTGACTGGACCATGCTGACCGATAGCGGCGCCTTCCACGAACAGGGCATTCCCTTCATCTATCTGGGCGTCGACTTCCATCCGCACTACCACCAGCCTAGCGATGAGTATGAGAACATGACCCTGGACTTCTTCCAGGATGCGTCTGAAACCATTGTTGATTTCGCACGCGAAGCGGATCGTCGCCTGGACGAGATCGCGACAGCTGAAGGTCGTGCTGGATAATCAATTCATGGCGTCTTCTGTGATTTGTCAGTAGACGCCCCGCATGGCGTACACAGCGAGTAAACTGGATCGAGTAGCCGCGGTTATCATGGCCGTGCGGGGCAGCTATGGGCTGTTCTGGGTGACGCTTGTCCTGCTGGCGCTGGCGGGTGTGCTGGACATGCACCGTCTGCCGCCGGAACTCGCCCGCTTTTTCCTGGAGCAACCGCCTGTCCTGGCAGCGGCCTGGCTGTCCTACATCATCGGCTATATCGGCAGTGCGATCTTCCTGTGGACCGGTCGACCCTCGCGGGCGCTGATCCTTTACGTACTGAGCTTTGCGGCGGACATAATCCTGTGGACCTTCGTGATCACGCTGGGCGTCAATTCGGCCTCCATGCCGCTATGGGCGAGTATTCTGGACGGGCTGGTGACGCTGACGGACCTCATCGCAATCTGCTACATGGCGTTCATCGTGATCGCTCTGCGCAAGACGGACGCGTTTCGCTGGACTTGAAGCGGCTTATTCAGCCGCTTCCAGAAGGTTTGACATCATCGACGGCATGAAGCCTTCCCAGGCGGCGCGCAGCTCCGCGAGCGTGACCGTGTGGGCGCCGTTGACGCTGACCGCATCGCCGCCTGCCAGACCGACAACCTGGACCGGAATCTCCTCGGCTTTCGCGTCCTGGATCAGGGCGATGGCATTGTCCTTGGTCGCTGCCACGAGATAGCGGGCCTGGTCCTCACCGAAGAGGAAGCCGTGCATCGGAATCTGGCTGTCGTGCTCGTGCGCCAGCTTGATGCCGACATTCGAGGCCAGCGCCATGTCGGCAGCCGCACAGGCGAGACCGCCATCGGACAGGTCGTGACAGGCCGTCAGGCGACCGGCCCGGATCTGACCGCGGACGAAATCGCCATTGGCCTTTTCCGCTGCAAGATCGACCATCGGGGCGCCACCATCCTCGCGGCCCTCGATTTCACGCAGATAGAGCGATGCGCCCATGGCGCCCGTCGTCTTGCCGATGAGGATGAGGATCTGGCCCTCGCCGAGATTGCCGAAGCCCATCCGGCCCGCAACGTCCGGCAGGAGGCCGACCGCACCGACCGCCGGGGTCGGCGGAATGGCGACGCCATTGGTCTCGTTGTAGAGGCTGACATTGCCGGAGACGACCGGGAAGTCGAGCGCCGCACAGGCCTGGGCCATGCCTTCCACGCAGCCGACGAACTGACCCATAATGTCCGGACGTTCCGGATTGCCAAAGTTCAGGCAGTCGGTGATGGCGATCGGATCGGCGCCCGTCGCGGTGATGTTCCGCCAGGCTTCGGCCACCGCCTGTTTGCCGCCTTCGAACGGGTCGGCGAAGCAATAGCGCGGCGTACAATCCGTGGTGATGGCGAGCGCCTTCTCGGTCCCGTGGACGCGCACGATGGCGGCGTCGGACGGATCCTCGGAGCTGGCCGCCGTGTCGGCCATGACGTGGCGGTCATACTGGCGGAAGATCCACGCCTTGGACGCCATGTTCGGGCTGCCCATCAGCGCCTTCAGCGTCTGACCCATATGGGAGGGCTGGGCCACGTCCTTGGCGTCGATCTGCGCGCGCACTTCCGGTGCAAAATAGGGGCGCTCGTATTTCGGAGCGTCATCGGCCAGCGGGGCCACCGGGATGTCGCAGACGATCTCGCCCTTGTGCTCGAGCACCATGCGCCCGGTATCCGTCGTTTCGCCGATCACGGCGACGTCCAGTTCCCATTTCTCGAAAATTGCCTTGGCGACGTCTTCGCGACCCGGCTTCATGATGACCAGCATGCGCTCCTGGCTTTCCGAGAGCATCATCTCATAGGTCGTCATGTTGGCTTCGCGCTGCGGCACGGCATCCATGTTCAGCTTGATGCCGATGCCGCCCTTGTCCGCCATCTCGACGGAGGAGGAGGTGAGACCGGCAGCACCCATGTCCTGGATGGCGGCGATCGCGTCGGTGGCCATCAGCTCGAGGCAGGCTTCGATCAGCTTCTTCTCGACGAAGGGATCACCGACCTGGACGGTGGGACGCTTCTCTTCGCTCTCATCATCAAATTCGGCCGACGCCATGGTGGCGCCGTGAATGCCGTCGCGACCGGTCTTGGAACCGACATAGACGATCGGCTGACCCGGCTCGGCGCCGCGGGCGTAGAAAATCTTGTCGGCATCCGCGAGGCCAACGGCCATCGCGTTGACGAGGATATTGCCGTTATAGCCTTCGTGGAAATTGGTCTCGCCACCCACGGTCGGCACGCCGACGCAATTGCCGTAGCCGCCAATGCCCGCCACGACACCGCCCACCAGGTGGGTGGTCTTCTCGTGGTCCGGGGCACCAAAGCGCAGCGCATTCATCAGCGCCACCGGGCGCGCGCCCATGGTGAAGACATCGCGCAGGATACCGCCGACACCCGTCGCCGCGCCCTGATAGGGCTCGATATAGGAGGGGTGGTTGTGGCTCTCCATCTTGAAGATGGCGGCCTGGCCGTCGCCGATATCGATGACGCCGGCGTTCTCGCCCGGACCCTGGATCACTTTCGCGCCGGAGGTCGGGAAATTGCCCAGATGCGCCCGCGAGGACTTGTAGGAACAGTGCTCGGACCACATGACCGAGAAAATGCCCAGCTCGACCATGTTCGGCGCGCGGCCCAGACGGTCGAGGATGATGGCGTATTCCTCGTCATTGATACCGTGTTCTTTGACGATCTCGGCGGTGATGCCGTCAGCGTATTGGGTCATGGGTCTAGGCGCTCCCAAGAAGCGATTCAAAAAGGGCCAGCCCGTCCGTGCCGCCGTGTTTTTCGTCCACGGCGCGTTCGGGGTGGGGCATCATGCCCATGACATTGCCTTGCTCATTCATGATGCCGGCGATGTCGCGGGCGGACCCGTTCGGATTATTGCCATAGCGGAAGACGACCTGGCCTTCGCCCTCGATCCGGTCGAGCGTGGCGTCATCGGCGAAGTAATTGCCGTCATGATGCGCGATCGGGATGATGAGATCGGTCTGGCCGCTATAGCGGGCGGTGAAGCGCGTATTGCCGTTGGCGATCTTCAGCGGGGCCTTCTCACAGACGAAGTGGAGGCTGGCATTGCGCATCAGCGCGCCCGGCAGGAGACCGCTCTCGGTGAGGATCTGGAAGCCGTTGCAGACGCCGAGCACCGGAGCGCCCGTGGCCGCGTGCGCGACTAGGGCCGGCATGATGTTGGAGCGCGAGGCCATGGCACCGCAGCGCAGATAGTCGCCATAGGAGAAACCGCCGGGAACCATGACGAATTCGGTTCCGTCCGGCAGTTCGGTTTCCTGGTGCCAGACCATGGCCGGAGCCTGGCCGGTCACCTTGGCGATGGCGTCGTGGGCGTCCCGATCGCAATTGGATCCGGGAAAGACGATGACGGCTGATTTCATGGGACCCGGGCCCCCTAGGCCATCTCGATCGAGTAGCTCTCGATCACCGGGTTGGAGAGCAGTTTCTGGCACATTTCGTCGACGCGTGCCTTGGCCGCCTCGGCGTCGTCGCCGGACAGGTCGAGCTCGATCAGCTTGCCCTGGCGCACATCCGTGACCTCGTCATAGCCCATCGTATGCAGCGCGCCGGCTACGGCTGCGCCCTGGGGATCAAGAACACCGGGTTTCAGATAGACGTGGATTTTGGCTTTCACGGGACCGACTCGCTGCTGGTGACGTCGAATGGGGTCCTCATAAAGCCCGGCGCGGCAAGTGGCAATGAAGGGGAGCGCCGTGATTGGCAGTTAAGCCGTCCGGGGGCCACGAATTCGCATGAGGCAGACGAGGAGGGCGCCTCCCGTGAGGGCCAGCGCGAACACCGAGGCCTCCGGTCCGAACACGCCGCCCGTGAGCCAGTCCGGACCGCTGAGGCGTGCGCCCATATAGAAGCCGAAATCATCGCCGCCGGAGAGCGGGACGCCGTAAACCACCTGCATCACATTCCAGACCGCGTGAAAACCGATCGGCATCCACAGGCGCTGGCCGGAGACACAGTAGAGCGCACACATCAGCAGGCCGCCGAACAGGATCGAGAGGAAGCCGGCCGGGTGGAAACTGCCGCCGGTGAAATGCATCGCGGCGAAAATCACTGCCGAGACCCCGAAAGCCGCCCTCAGCCCCCACCGGTCCGACAACTGGCGGAACAGGATGCCACGGAAGATGAGCTCCTCGAAGGCTGCGAGAAACGGCAGCATGCCCAGCGCGCGGACCAGCACGTCCGGACTGTTGAGACCGGAGACCTCATAGCCGCCCAGCAGCGCAATCCCGCCGATCGTCCCGGACATCAGCGCAAGGCCGAGCAGGCTGCCCAGCGCCAGCTGGCGCGGCAGTCGGGCGAGCGGCAGGTCGTCGGCGGGTTTGCCCGAGAGTAGTCGCAGGACCAGGACATAGGCGACCAGCATCGCCAGCAGGCTCAGCCATCCGCCCAGCGCTTCCGCCTAGAGCGGGTCGAGAGGCGAGGCCTCCAGGGCGGGCTTGATGACGCCCTTGCGCGCCGCGACGGTGGCACCGCCGACCAGCAGGGTCTGAAGCAGGATCTGGACGAGGGGGAAGCGGTAGGTGGCAAGAAGCCAGGACGGGACGGTCATGAATTAGACTTTCAACAGGTCGAGATAGGCGGCGATGCGAGGCTTCAACGTTTTGCAGAGCGGGGCGGTCGTATCGCCGGCCCAGCCGCGCGCGGTTTGGGTCAGCATTGACAGCAGGTGAAAGGCGCAGTTCGCGCGATCGATCTCCTGCCGACACACACCGGAAGACTGTCCGGCGAGGAGCTGGCGGACCAGAAGGGCGGTGATGGCGGTATCAAGCTCTGCCTCGGCATCCCGCAATGCGCCGGGCTCGCTGCCCCAGGCAATTTTGGCTTCCCAGAGGCGCGGGTCCGCTTCAGCGACCTTGGCCAGTTGCAGGAGGAGGCGCGGAATGTCCTCGAAACGCGCGGCGCCGCCCTCAAAGGCTTGGAGGACCGCGCGGCTTTCTCGCAGATACCAGTCCTGGAGGACCGCAGACTTCGCCGGGAAGTGATTGAAGAATGTCCCCTTTGCAACACCGGCCTGTTCGGCGAGAGCCGCCATTGTGACGGGTTCGTATCCGTCTCTGCGAAACGCGTCGAGGGCTGTCTGGTAGAGGTGTTCGCGGAGTTCCAGCTTCTGCCGGTCGCGCCATGTCGTCTGGGTCTCGGTCATGGATCATAGAATGACCATGGTCATGAAATGAGTCAAGTCATACAAATTCGCGACAAAAGAAAAGGCGCCGCGGCGAGGCCGGGCGCCTGATCTTCAGACATTTCGGGAAAGGCCTACTTCGTCGCCTCGTCGATGGAAACGATGTTGTTTTCCTTCATGATGCCGAGACGCTTGGCGACTTCGGCATAGGCTTCGGTGACATTGCCCATGTCACGACGGAAGCGGTCCTTGTCCATTTTCTCATTGGTCTCGAGATCCCAGAGGCGGCAGCTGTCCGGGCTGATCTCGTCGGCCAGGACGGTGCGCACCATGTCGCCCTCATACTGGCGACCGAATTCGAGCTTGAAGTCGACGAGGCGGATGCCGGCCGTCGTGAACATGCCGCAGAGGAAATCATTGATCCGGAGCGTCATCGCCATGATGTCGTCCAGTTCCTGCGGATTGGACCAGCCCAGCGCGGTGATGTGCTCTTCGGAGACCAGCGGGTCCTCGAGCTCGTCATTCTTGTAGCAGAACTCGACGATGGAACGCGGCAGCTGCTCGCCCTCGGTAATGCCCAGGCGCTTGGACATGGAGCCGGCGGCGACATTGCGGCAGATCACTTCCAGCGGAATGATCTCCACCTTGCGCACCAGTTGCTCGCGCATGTTGATGCGCTTGATGAAGTGCGTCGGGATGCCGATACGGCCCAGGCCCAGCATGATGAACTCGCTGATGCGATTGTTCAGCACGCCCTTGCCTTCCAGCGTGGCTTTCTTCTGATTATTGAAGGCGGTGGCGTCGTCCTTGAAGTACTGGACGAGCGTGCCCGGTTCCGGACCTTCGTACAGAATCTTGGCCTTGCCTTCGTAGAGTTTTTTGCGACGGGACATCAGCGACGCTCCAGATCGGGTCCGGCACCGTGCAGGACCATGAAAAGCGTAGCGCGGCCGACTCATCGAGCGACCGCGCGTCGAGGGCGGAAACTAGCCGCAAGGGCCCTGTGGTGCAATGGGATGCTGCGGTGCGGCCTCAGCCTGCCGGACAGTCATTGATTTTGCGGCAGGAGCGGGGTACCGAAACAGAAATCAGCCAATTCAGGGAGAGCCCCATGTCCGGTCTCGACGATCGCGAAAACGCCTTTGAAAACAAGTTCGCCCACGACCAGGAACTCGAGTTCAAGGCCGTCGCGCGCCGCAACAAGCTGCTGGGCCTCTGGGCCGCTGGCGAGATGGGTATCGAAGGCGATGCCGCCCAGGCCTATGGCAAGGAAGTGGTGATGGCGGACTTCGAGGAAGTCGGCGAGGAAGACGTTTTCCGCAAGATCCGCGGTGATTTCGACGCCAAGGGCGTGGACGTGTCCGACCACCTCATCCGCAAGCACATGGAAGACCTGATGGTCGAAGCGCGCAAGCAGGTCTCCAGCGAGGTCTAGGCCCGCTCGGTAACCGCCAGCCAGCGATCAAACGCCTCGGCGATGTGTTCGCGGTTATAATTGGTGGTGATGATTTCGAAGACCTGTCCGGTTTCCCGGTCCATCAGGACGAGGAAGCCGGTCCGGCCTTCCAGCTCGTCAAAGAGGTCGGCAATGCCGGCCTCTTCTGCTTTTTCGCGCAGGCTGCCGCGGCGGCCGAGGGTGAAGTCGAAGCGCACGAACTCCATCGGCGCGTCCTCATAGGCTTCGCGGACATCGTCGACACGTGGTTCGAGGATCCGGCAGGCACTACACCAGGACGAGCGGAACATGGCCGCGACGAGCCGGGGGCGCTCCTCAACGGTTTGTGCCTGGGCAGCGGTGGAGGCCTCCCAGTCCGTCCGGAAGAAGTTCGGTCCCAGGAAGACCGCCAGGGCGGCCAGGACAATCAGACTGCTACGCATCATGTGTTTCCTCATCCCGACGAAGGTCAGGGCCTCGGGGCGAGTCTCGGCAATTCGGTGTTACATATAGATCAAGCCGGGCCGGACAGGAATCACGCCTGTGTCATCTCCGCCGGCAGTGTCAGGCCGTCGCGTTCATTGTCCCAGATCATGGAGATGATGCGCCAGCGGCCATCCTCACCCTTGTAGAACTGGAAACTGTTGATGCCGCGGCGTTCGGCGGTGGCATCATCGGGGTGGTGTTTGGCTTCGTAACTGCCCCAGGCCTGGGCCATATTGCCGAAGACATCGATACGGTTGACCAGCTCGACTTCGAAAAAATCCACCGTCATCAGCATCGTACCGGCGTTTTCGCGGTAGTCGTCCAGCGTCATCCGCGTAATCCAGGGCTTGCCCGTCTCGTCGAGACCGGTGCGCATCTGGATGCAATCGGGGTGGAAGATCGCGTCCTGGCGTGACCAGTCGCGTGGACCGGCGGGGCCGGAAATCATCGCATAGCATTCGGTGATGACGGCGCGGATCGCCTTTTCGTCTTCGGTCATTCGACGCGCTCCAGGCCCGGCAGGCCGTCAATCGAGGTGGCATTGGTCTTCAGGCGGTGCTCGGCCCAGGCGTCAGGCTCGGCGTGGGCATGCGCCCGCTTGAGCTGGTCGCGTTCGCCGAGGAAGTCGTAGAAAGGCACGCCCCAGCCGCAGCTGTCCTGTACCTTTTCGACCGCGACGGTGAAGATGGTCCGCGCCCGGTCATACCCGTCGAACAGGGCGAGTTTTTCGGCAAAGCCGGGCTCGTTGAAACTGGTGGCGCGGGCGCGGCCATAGATGCGCAGGATGTTCGCCTTGCCCTCGAAGGCGCAGAACATGAAGGTGATCCGGCCATTCTCTTTCACATGCGCCAGCGTCTCGATGCCGGACCCGCCAAGATCGAGATAAAGCACCTCGTTCGGTCCGGTCACCTTGAAACTGTCATAGCCCTTGGGCGAGAGGTTCACATGCCCCTCAGCGCCCGCCGGTGCACTCGCGACGAAGAACATCTTCTGCGCCGCGATGAAGTCGAGATGCTTGTCTTCAAGCTGATCGTAAAATGTCGCCATCCCCGATCTCTACCCGTGATCCTGGGGAAAGTCAGGACCCGGAGAAGATTACGGTTTCAGTCACGAAGGGCGGACGATACGACCCGGCCTAGGCGAAGACGCGGGCGAAAATCGTGTCGACATGCTTCATGTGATAGGCCTCGTCGAAACAGGCTTCGATCTGCGCGTTGGAGAGGAGGGCGGTGACGCCGTCATCGGCCTTGAGGTGCTCGACCAGCTTGCCGCCTTCATCCCAGGTTTTCATGCCATTGCGCTGGACGAGGCGGTAGCTGTCCTCGCGGGAGGCACCGGCCTGGGTCAGGGCGAGCAGGACGCGCTGGGAGTTGTGGATGCCGCCATAGGCTTCCAGATTTTCGCGGCAGCGGTCTTCGTGGACGATCAGCTTTTCGATCATGCCGGCAGTGCGGTGCAGGGCGAAGTCGAGATGGACATTGGTGTCCGGACCGATGCCGCGCTCGACGGAGGAGTGCGAGATATCGCGCTCATGCCACAGGGCGACATTTTCCATGGCCGGAACGACAGCAGAGCGCACCAGGCGGGCCTGGCCGGTCAGGTTCTCCGTGAGGATCGGGTTGCGCTTGTGCGGCATGGCCGACGAGCCCTTCTGACCCGGGGAGAAATATTCCTGCGCCTCGCGCACTTCGGACCGCTGTAGATGGCGGACCTCGATGGCGATATTCTCGATGGCCGAGGCGATCAGGCCGAGCACGGCGAAGTAGTTCGCGTGGCGGTCGCGTGGGATGACCTGGGTCGAGACCGGCTCGACCGTCAGGCCCATCTGCTCGGCGACATGCGCCTCCACGGACGGGTCGATATTGGCAAATGTGCCGATGGCCCCGGAAATGGCGCAGGTGGCGATCTCCTCGCGGGCCCGCACCAGGCGGTCGCGATTGCGTTTGAACTCGGCATAGAAGCGCGCAAATTTCAGGCCCATCGTCGTCGGCTCGGCGTGGATGCCGTGGGAGCGACCGATACAGACCGTGTATTTATGCTCTTCCGCGCGCGTCTTCAGCGCCGCGAGAACCCGGTCCATGCCCTCCAGCAGCAGGTCGGCGGACTGTTTGAGCTGCACGGCCAGGCAGGTGTCCAGCACGTCCGAGGAGGTCAGGCCCTGGTGGACGAAACGGCTTTCCTCACCAACATGTTCGGCCAGATGCGTCAGGAAGGCGATGACATCATGCTTCACTTCCCGCTCGATCTCGTCGATCCGCGCCACGTCGAACTCGACATCCTTGGCTTTCCACACCGCGTCGACAGCCGATTGCGGCACCACGCCCAGCTCCGCCAGCTTCTCCGTCGCATGCGCCTCGATCAGATACCAGATCTTGTACTTGTTCTGGTCCGACCAGATGGTCGCCATTTCAGGACGGGTATAGCGGGGAATCATGCGCGCGCTCCGGGGCTTCAAGCGTGAGAAGCGCGGGTGATGCGCCGATGGTGTGGAAACGTCAAGGGGAGGTGGTGAGGTCGCAGGCGATCATCTCCGGACATGTATCGCACGCGTATTGGCGATTCCGTTCCACCAAAAACTCCTGTCTCCATTCTTATCGCGAAGAAACAATGTGAGTGGCCACATCGCGGCGCCGTATGCCGCGAGGAATAGGTGTAGGGCCGGTTTGGTGGGCGCGTCCGCGTCGCTTCCTGGAATTACGCGAAATCCCATCACGTACTGGCCGATGGTTGGTTCGCCGAGCTTTATCGACCGATGGAAGTATCGTGCCCAAGCAACGAACAAGATCAGAATGAAAACAAGCAGAAATCCGTCCGTCCCGCGTCCGAAATCACGCGATACGGTCCAGTGAAAGCTCCCCGTGTGCAATGCCTCGATGACAAGCATCACCACAGCTATCGGTCCCGTCAAAAGCAATATGGGGGTCGTATCGATAAGGAAGGCCAGGCATCGGACTCTGCGGCGGACCGGACTGGTGGATACATCGATACCAGGAAGCGGCTTCGTAAGGAAAAACAGCCAAAGGGCTGGAATTGAAATCAACAGACTCGGCAGTGCCGCGTGGTAATGCACGCGGCAGACCCCATTGAGACATTCAGATTGGGAACCTGCACCGCCGAAGATGATCAGAGAAGCAATCAGGACTGCCACAATGAATCCGGTATGCGCCGGCCGGAGTTCCCGTTTGATCACAGCGCCCCCCAATCCACATCCCCATGCCGGTCCAGCACCTTCGCCCCATCCGGCATCGCATACTTCAGTCCAGACCCACAGTTAAACAGCACACAGTCGGCATCGCGCTCGATCTGGCCGCCCGCCATCGCCTTTTCCATGGCGGCGAGGGTTGCGGCGCCTTCCGGGCAGAGAAGCAGGCCGTCTTCTCGGGCGCAGCGGACGCGGGCTGTTTCGATCTGGTCTTCGGAGACGTCGATGGCAAAGCCGCCGCTTTCGCGGCAGGCATCCAGGATGAGGAAATCGCCGATGGCCTTGGGCACACGGATGCCCATGGCGGCGGTTTCGGCGTCGAGCCATTCCTCAGCGTGTTTGGTGCCGTCGTGCCAGGCCTTGACGATGGGCGCGCAGCCCTCGGCCTGGACAGCGATCATTTTCGGACGCTCCGAGCCGATCCAGCCGAGGCGTTCCATCTCGTCGAACGCCTTCCACATGCCGATCAGCCCGGTGCCGCCGCCGGTGGGGTAGAAGATCGCATCGGGCAGGGTCCAGCCCCGCTGCATGGCGAGTTCGATCCCCATCGTCTTCTTGCCCTCGATCCGGTAGGGCTCCTTGAGGGTCGAGACGTCAAACCAGCCCATCTTGTCCTTGCCGGCCCCGACCAGCGCGCCGCAATGATGGATATAGCCGTTGACCTTGAAGACATGCGCGCCCTGCAGCGCCATTTCGCGCAGATTGGCTTCCGGCGTGTCCTCGGGGGCGAAACACCAGCTCTCCATGCCCATGCGCGAGCAATAGGCCGACAGCGCGGCACCGGCATTGCCATTGGTCGGCATCGCCATGCGCTTGATGCCGAAGGAATGCGCCATCGCGACGGCCAGCGCGAGGCCGCGCGCCTTGAAACTTCCCGTCGGCAAGCGACCCTCATCCTTGACGGTGACGCGACCTGTCGCGCCGGAGGCTCTGGCGGTCGCAGGCACATCGATCATTGGCGTGTCGATCTCGCCGAGGGCGCAGACATCCTCCTCGCGGGCGACCGGCAGCAACTCGCGCCATTTCCAGAACCCGCCATCGCGCGCGGCGACAGCATCGCGGTCAATCTCGCCGCGGGCCGTCTCCAGGTCGTAGCGCGCCAGCAAGGGCTTGCCGGTGCGAGACAGGTTTTGCGCTTGCGTGCCGGAATATTTTTCGCCGGTCTCCGAGCACTCGAGATGGGTGAAGTAAGTCTTCGTCATGCAAACCCCCGTGATTCCTTGGGGAATGTAGCGCGTCGTGAAGCAAAGCGAAGCGGGGAAGTCGGTTGGTTTCAATTTGCGACTTTAATGCATATTTTATGCATGATGTATATTGGTATGCGCGGGCCACGTCGCGATGGGCAAGCAAAGGCGACGGGGAGGGGTATATGAATATCGAACGATCCGATCAGGATGGCGCACGCGTCTATGCTCTCAGTGGCGGGCTGGTGTTTGACGCCCATCGGGATTTTCACGGGGTGATGCGGGGCCTTCGGGAGGATACGGCAGAGGCGGTGACGCTGGATCTGTCGCGCGTGGACAAGCTGGATCTGGCGGGGCTGGGCATGTTGATCCTGGCTCAGGAAGCCTGCGAGAAGACAGGCAAGCCGATCCGCTTCCACAAGCCGCCGCGCATTCTCAGTGACATGCTCTCCCTGACCCACCCCGACCGGCGGGCCCGCCTCGGGCAGGTCCTGCGCGACGCCGCCTAGCGCGGCGCTCCCTTTCGCTTTTCACGTGCATCGTACCATCGCGCCGCCTAAGCTCCCGGCAAACGGGAGGATTTCATGGCGAAAGTGATCGGTGTCGGCGGCGTGTTTTTCCAGAGTGCGGATCCGGAGGGGCTGATGGCCTGGTATGCGGAGACGCTGGGGATGACGATCAATGACTATGGGGGCGCGGACTTCCTCCATGCCGACAGCGGGCAGGCCTTCCCGCAGGGCGCCCGGACGATCTTCACCGGCTTCAAGGACACGACCGAGTATTTCGCGCCCTCGACCAAACCCTTCATGATCAACCTGATGATTGACGATATGGACGGCATGCTGGCGCGCCTGAAGGAGAAGGGTGTGCCGCTCGTGGGCGAGCCGATGGATGAGAGCTATGGCCGCTTCGCCTGGGTCATGGACCCCAACGGAACCAAGATCGAACTCTGGCAACCCATCGAACCGGCGTCCTAGCTTTAGCCTTCCGTGCGCACCGTGACGAGCTGACGAACCTGTTTCATGGTCATGAACAGGCGTGACGGTGTGCTGGAAAACGCCTGGAAGCCGAAACCGGCGTACCAGTCGCGGCGGCGAATAAACGCGGCCTCGCCGCCATCGCTCATCACATCCAGCACCACTGCAAAACATCCCGCTTTCATCGAAACCTGGTGCGCTTTTTCGAGCGCATGATGCATCAGGATTGATCCGATCATCTGCCCCTGGGAGGACCGTGTCACCGCGACTTGCCCGACAAATAGAACGGGGAGGTCGCCATGATCGGGTGCGCCTCGCGGGCGCTGCGCAAGCTCGTCCACCCGCATCATCCCGAGATTGATCGCGTGGTAGCCGAGAATCTCCGGCTTCGCCTCTTCCACAGCGACGTAGACGCGGGTCATGTCCGCCGTCTGTTGTTTGCGGGCGGAGAGTTTCAGGAAATTATCGAGCCGGGGTACTCCGCACACGAATTGACTGCGGTCGTGACGCGTCGGGTCACAGGCTTCGATCCGAAGAGGCAACGCCTCAATCGGCATGTGTCACGCGGTTCCGGTAAGCCTTGGCCGCTGCGAGGGCGCGCGGTGTCGGGGCGGGCGGACTGTCCAGGGCCGCAGCGAATTGTTCGGCATCCTCCACGGACAGGACGTGCCGGGACCGGGCTTCGAGAACGCGCGTGGCCTCGCGTTCGATGGCGGCGCGCAGAAAGACGGACTTGTCGACACCGAGCGCGGTGGCCGCTTCGGCGACGAGTTCGCCCAGACGTTCATCATGGCGGATCTGGGTCGTCCGGGTCTGTTTCTCACCGTCGAACGGGCTTTGCTCAAAATCCTGCATGGTGACCTCCACGGCTAAATGTAATGCAGAGTGCATTACAATGCAATTCACCGGCTAGATCAGTCCCAGTGTCTTGAAGCTTGTCGTGTTCTCGCGGGCGATGATGAGATGGTCGTGGACCACGATGTCGAAGGGCTGACAGACATCGATCAGCGTGCGGGTCATCTCGATATCGGCCTGGCTGGGCGTGGCATCACCGGACGGGTGGTTGTGCACGAGGATGATCGCCGAGGACTCATGGGCGAGGGCCCGCTTGACGATTTCGCGCGGATAGACCGGCGCATGATCAATCGTGCCACGTCCGAGAACCTCGTCGGCGAGGAGGCGGTTCTTGCGATCCAGAAAGAGGACGCGGAATTGCTCCGTTGTGGCGTGCTGGAGGGCTGTGCGGCAATAGTTCACCAGCGCCGACCAGGAAGAGATGACCGAGCGACCGATCACCTGTTCGCGCGCCATCCGTTCGGACAGCGCCTTGATCAGCTTGAGCTCTGCCGCGGTCTTCTCGCTGACGCCCCTGACCTGGACGAGCTGCTCGACGGCCGCCTCCGCCACCCCGCCCAGATCGCCGAAACGGCCGATCAGGTCTTTCGCGATCGGTTTTACATCCCGGCGCGGGATGGAGCGGAAGAGGTAGAGTTCCAGCAGTTCATAGTCGTGAAGCGCCTCACCACCCGCCAAGGTTAGTTTTTCGCGCAAGCGTTCTCGATGGCCGGAATGATGCGCGATTTCGGTCATGGATCAGACGTTATAGGGCGGTTTGTCGAGGGCTTTGGGCGACAGGGTGAAGATCTCCACCCCGGTCTCTGTGACGCCGATCGAGTGCTCGAACTGGGCTGAGAGCGACTTGTCGCGCGTTACAGCGGTCCAGCCATCGGAGAGGATCTTGACGTCTGGACGGCCCAGATTCAGCATCGGCTCGATGGTGAAGAACATGCCCGGCTTGAGCTCGGGGCCTTCACCGCGCGTGCCAAAGTGCAGAACGTTCGGGCTGTCGTGGAAGAGCTGACCGAGGCCATGGCCGCAGAAGTCCCGGACAATCGAGCAGCGACTTGTCTCGGCATAGTCCTGGATGATCGCGCCAATCGTGCCCAGCGTGACGCCCGGCTTCACGGCGCGGATGCCCTCCATCATCGCCTCATAGGTCGTGTCGATGAGGATTTCCGCTTTCCGCTTCGGCGGTCCGACCGTGTACATGCGGCTGGTATCGCCATGCCATCCATCAACCACCACGGTGACGTCGATATTGAGGATATCTCCGGTCTTGAGCGGTTTTGGAGCGGGGATGCCGTGGCAGACCACATGATTGAGCGAGGTGCACAGGGAGTGGCGGTAGCCGCGATAGTAAAGCGTCGCCGGCGTCGCACCGTGATCGAAGACAAACTCACGAGTGAGCGTGTCGAGATGCTCGGTGGTCACACCCGGCTTGACCTCGCCGGCCAGCATGTCGAGCACGGACGCGGCCAGATGGCCCGCCTTGCGCATGCCTTCAAAGCCCTCCGGGCCGTGCAGCTTGATCCGTCCGTCGCGCGGCGATGCGCTGTCGTATTCCGTCACGGTTTCGTACGCAGTGGTCAAATTCAGCTCCCTTGGAGAGAGTCATATAAACAAAGCACGCGCCGTTTGGAACGGCGCGTGCCTCATTAAGATCAGCAATGAATTATGCTCTTAGTCCTCGCGGCCGAAGAGATTGCCGAAATAGCTGTCTTCATTCCACGCCGGACGTTCGTCACTGTCGGCGATTTCGCGGGCGATGATGTAGTTGATGTTCGCGAATTTTGCGCCCTGCTCGAAGAGGACTTCAAGCTCGCCGTCCAGCTGGTCTGTCTGGCGGTGATAGTGGGTGTTCAGGAAGCCCATGAAGCCTTCACCCTCGTCCCAGCGCGGGTCCGGTGAGGAGAAGCCCGTCATCAGGAAGAGCGAGGGCACGCCTTCGCGGACGAAGTTGTAGTGGTCCGACCGCACGAAGAGCGACTGCTCCGGCAGCGGGTCTTCGCTGACATTAATGCCAAGCCGGGCCGCGGCGCGTGTGGCAATCGGGCCGAGATTGGAATGGTCAGAGCCGAAAGCGATCACGTCCGCGAAATCATAGACGATCACCGGCATGTCGAGATTGACATTGGCGACCATGCGATCGGCATCGACGGTCGGATTGCGGGCGAAATGCTGGGAGCCCAGCAGCCCCTTTTCCTCGGCCGCCAGGGCGACGAAGAGGATGGAACGGCGCGGCGTGCCTTCCTCCAGGAAGGTGCGGGCGGTTTCCAGCATGATCGAAACACCGGACGCGTTGTCCACGGCGCCATTACAGATCTGGTCGTCGTCATCACTCGAGCGGCACTGGCCGCCGCCCCGCATGTGATCGGTGATCGCGCCGATATGGTCGAGGTGAGCGGACAGCACGACGACCTCGTCGCGAAGCTCCGGATCAGACCCTTCGATCATGCCGACCACATTCGGGTCGGAGAAGGGCTCCCAGATGGTGCGCTGACGCAGCGTCACCGTGTGGGGCAGGTCGAAATGCGGGTAGCTGGCGCCATCCTCGGCATTCATGGCCGCGCGGACGTCTTCCAGCGACATCTCGGCCCCCTCGAAGAATTGCGCACCGAGATCCGCACTCACCGTGCCGTGGGCCCGGATTTGGTCGAAGGGCGAGGATCCCGTTGCCGGGGTCAGTGCGGTGAAGGATGCCGACCCGAAACCCGATGCCATGTTCGCGATGGCGTCAGTCCCGTTGGTCGAGACCGTAATGACGGCGATGGCGCCCCGGTCAGCGGCCTGCTGGCGCTTCGTGTTGGACGAGTTGTGGTGGGCGCGTTCCTCGCTTGGGAAAATGTCCGGCACGCCATCAAACAGGACGACGATTTTGCCTTCGACATCGATGTCCGCATAGTCGTCATGACCGCGGTCCGGGGAGACGACACCATAGCCGGCAAAGACGAGTTCGCCGGTGACTTCGGCTTCCTGAACGCTGGGGTTCGGCCAGATCACGATATCCTCGCCATTGGCGTAGGTCGTGCCGTCGAAAACCATCTGGTTGAAGTCCGTATCCGCGTGGATGTCGTGCATCGGCACGGCGGCGAAATAGGAGCCGTTATCGCCCGCCGGCTGGAGGCCGAGAAGACGCATCTGGGAGGCGACATAGTTGGCGGCGATTTCATAGCCGTCGCTGCCGGCATCGCGACCGGCCAGGTAGTCGGAGGCCAGGAAACGGATATGCGCTTCAATGTTCACCGCGCTGGCATCCGGCGTGAACGCTTCGTTCGACGAACCCGTGCCCGAGGTGTCGAAATCACACGCTGCCAGCGACAAACCGGCCAGAACCGGAACAAGATACTTCATGCAAGCCTCCCCACGAGGTCAAAAAAACTCGCTGTGACTATAGAGGGGCGACCTCGTCCGGCAATCGTGCCGGGCGTTAATTTTCAGTCAGAAGCGCTTCTGCGACCTCTGGCAGGACGAAGTAGTGTTGCTTGAAGATGTCCGTCATCCGCGCGGGACGTCCGGTGGAGAGCTGGAAGCAGACCACATTGGTCAGGGCGCGAAACACCGTCTGGCCGTCGCTGGGGCGCTTGAATTGATAGCGGCGCTGGGCCCGAAGTCGCCCGTCCGACTGGGTGATCCAGACCGCGCAGTCGAGTGCGTCGCCGGCGCGCACATGGCCGAGATAATCGGCCTCCGTGCGGATGATGGCGATGCCGCGATCGGCCTCCTGGCAGGCCTCCCGCGAAAAGCCGCGTGACCACCAGTGGGTCCAGGCGGCTTCATCGGCCCATTCCAGGTAGCGCGCATTATTGGCATGGCCGAATTCGTCGATATCGCTGTCCTTGACGACGATGCGATGGACGTAGGGGCTCGGCAGGTCCCAGCCGTCAAATTCGCTCATGCCTCAATCTCCACATCCATGCGATGGGCGATTTCGATGCCCGTTGTCGATACCGTGCAGCCATAGGCGAGAACTTCAACCCCGGCCGCGGCCGCCTCGCGCAGGGTTTGCGCATAGACCGGGTCGGTGTCGGCGGCGGGGCGCAGGCGGGTGCAATCCCCGCGCTGGACGATGAAGAGCTGGACGGCGCGCTCGCCGGCTCGGGCTTTCCCGGCCAGCTCCTCCAGATGCTTGGCGCCCCGGCTGGTGACGCCGTCCGGAAACTCTGCGAGGCCGGGCTGGCGCATCCAGTGGACGTTCTTCACCTCGACCCAGCAGGGCGGCCTGCCATCCTGCTCCAGCAGGAGGTCGATGCGGGAATTCTCGCCATACTTCACCTCCCGGCGCAGACTGTCATAGCCAACGAGCTCGGTGATCGTCCCGGCCTTCACCGCGTCCTCGGCCAGTTCATTGGCGCGGACGGGGAGGGTGCCGATCAGGGCGTCATCCGCCTCGACCAGCTCCCAGGTGAATTTCAGCTTGCGCTTGGGATTGTCCGACGGGGACAGCCAGACCCGCAGACCGGGGTCCTTGATGCCCGCCATCGCGCCCGTATTCGCGCAATGTGCGGACACGATCTCGCCGCCGGGCAGTTCCACATCGGCAAAGAAGCGCTTGTAGCGCTTGACCAGCTTGCCTTCGATCAGAGGTGTTTGAAATTTCATGGCTTGGACATTCTCCCCGGCGAGCCATATACCGCTTCACGCGGTCTGTTTAAGGTGGAATCTCATGGTTGAGTCAAAGCGTGTCACGGCAGCAATTCTTCTGATCGGGGATGAGGTCCTGTCCGGCCGGACCCAGGACCGGAATCTGCAGCAGATCGCGCAATTCCTCGCCCCGCTCGGCATCAATGTCATCGAGAGCCGGACCGTTCCGGACGAGCAGGACGTGATCGTCGAAGCCGTCAACACCCTGCGCGCCAAGGCGGACTACCTCTTCACCACCGGCGGGATCGGCCCGACGCATGACGACATCACAGCCGATGCCATCGCCGCGGCCTTTGGTGTCGGTATCGATGTCCGCGCCGACGCGCTGGCGATCATCGAGGAATGGTATGCCCGCACCCAGACGCCGCTCACCGAAAGCCGCAAGCGCATGGCGCGCATCCCGGACGGGGCGAGCCTGATCGACAATCCGGTGACCGGTGCGCCGGGGTTCCAGACCGGGAATGTGTTTACGCTGGCGGGCGTCCCGAAGATCGCCCGGGGCATGCTCGAGGACATCGTCCACCGTCTGGAGGGCGGGGCGGTGACGCAGTCCCGCTCGGTGAAGGGCGAGGGGCTCCGCGAAGGCGATATCGCCGTCCAGCTGGGTGAGCTGCAGACGGAGTACGCCGCAGTCTCGATCGGCAGCTATCCCTATTTCCTGGAAATCCAGGACGGCAAGATCCGCCGCGGCACCCATCTCGTCGCCCGGTCGACGGATACGGACGCGCTCGACCAGGTGATCGACCGCATTGCCGGGCTGGTACAGGCGCTGGGGATCGAGCCGCTGATCGACCCGGACAGCTAGGCCTTATTTTCGCGCGTTTGATGAACACATCGCCGTGAGATTGCCCTGATTTCGTCTTCTGACCGTACCGAAGCCCGCTAAGCTTCGCGGCACAAGGGACAGGGAAGGGAGTCTCCGATGAAGACGTCATACCTCGTAATACCGAGCCTTTTGGTGCTGGCCGCGTGCGTGACCACGGCTGCGCCGCCACCCCCGCCATCGCCGCCACCCCCTCCGCCTCCGTCGCCGTCCATGGCCTTCGCCGCGGAAAGCGAAGTTCTCTCTATGACGGCCATGCGCCTCAGGGCGACCGATGAGGTCGCAGGTTCGCCCGCCCTTCAGGCCGATGCGGAGGAGGCGAGAGGACTCGGATCGCGCTACGGTTTTGTGTCCCCGCCACTCTCACCCGAACCGGTCGACCGTGACCGTTTCGAGGCCGTCGATCCCAATCCGGTCACTGCTGTCACCAACGAGCCCGTTTCAACCTTCTCCATCGATGTCGACACGGCGTCCTATGCGGTGGTGCGCAACTTCCTCGAGGACGGGCAATTGCCGCCCTCCGATGCGGTCCGGATCGAGGAGATGATCAATTATTTCGACTATGACTACGCGCTTCCCGACGCGGGTGAGCCTTTCGCCACCCATGTCCAGGTGACGCCGAATCCGTGGAACGAAAACACCCAGCTCCTGCATGTCGGCATCCAGGGCTATGAGATCATCCCCGACGAGCGTCCGCGAGCGAATCTCGTCTTCCTGATCGATGTGTCCGGTTCCATGAATCAGCCCGACAAGCTGCCGCTCGCGGTGCAGGCCATGCACATGCTGGTCGACGAGCTGGAGCCGGACGACACGGTCTCCATAGTCGTCTACGCCGGCGCCGCCGGGGCTGTGCTCGAGCCCACCGAGGCCCGCGATGCCCGGCGCATCCATCAGGCGCTGGACCGGCTGAGTGCAGGCGGATCGACGGCGGGCGGAGCCGGGCTTGCCCTGGCCTATGACCTGGCCGAGCGCAATTTCGATGCGGACGCGGTCAACCGCGTCATGCTGCTCACCGACGGGGACTTCAATGTCGGCGTCACCACGGATGAACGTCTGGAGGACTTCGTTGCCCGCAAGCGCGACAGTGGCATCTACCTTTCCGTGATGGGCTTTGGCCGGGGCAATTACAACGACCAGATGATGCAGGCCATCGCCCAGGCCGGGAACGGCGTGGCGGCCTATATCGACAGTCGCCAGGAAGCCCGTCGCATGCTGGTGGAGGAGAGCTCGTCCTCGCTCTTCCCGATCGCCAATGACGTGAAGATCCAGATCGAGTTCAATCCGGCCATGGTCTCCGAATACCGTCTGATCGGCTATGAGACGCGCCTGCTCGACCAGGCGGACTTCAACAATGACCAGGTCGATGCCGGCGAGGTAGGGTCCGGCCACTCGGTGACCGCGATCTACGAGATCGCTGCGCCCGGATCCGAAGGCCTCCTGCTCGAGCCGTCGCGCTATGGCACGCCGGTCGAGGTGCCGGACGCCGTCTCTGGCGAATACGCCTTCCTGCGCCTGCGCTACAAGCCGCCGGGCGAGGATGAGAGCATCCTCATGGAACGTCCGGTCACGGCGGGCGACCGCGTCGACACGTTCGACGAGGCTGACGAGAGCGTCCGCTTCTCCACCCAGGTGGCCGGCTTCGCCCAGATGTTGCGCGGCGATCCCTACATCCAGAACGCGGCCTATGACTATGAGGCTATCGCCGAGGCGGCCGAAGCCGCCAGCGGTGAGGATGAGTACGGCTATCGAGCCGAGTTCGTCGAACTGGTCCGCCGGGCCGGACAGCTCGATGAGGACGGGGGCAATAAAGTCCCCTGATCGAGAGGCGGAGCCCCTTCCGCACCGCTGAAATGCCGCTGGCGAGCCCCACGAAGCTGTGTAGGATCGCCAGCGCTTTCCGGCGCGGGCGTGGCGGAATTGGTAGACGCAGCAGACTTAAAATCTGTCGGCCGCAAGGTCATGCCGGTTCAAGTCCGGCCGCCCGCACCAGTATTTCTTTGTTCCCGCTCCGCTCGCCCCGCGTCCGTCATCGCGTTCGGTGTCGGGGCGATGCTCACATGGAACGCGCGCAGGGCTGTGAGGGTCGAGACCGTTACGACCGTCGGCTCCACTCTTCCTTGTTC
>Ga0070726_10000468_pt1 | contig 50605 bp, 37 predicted proteins | sample tdAd471_FD_67275 | JGI IMG/M metagenome (GOLD analysis project Ga0070726, IMG submission 67275) | Marine sediment microbial communities from the Atlantic coast under amendment with organic carbon and nitrate - tdAd47.1 | ecosystem: Environmental > Aquatic > Marine > Coastal > Sediment | place...
CAGGCATTCACGATCGCCCACGAACTCGTGCATGTCTGGGTCGGGCAGAGTGCGCTGTTTGCTCTTGATGAAACAGGCTCTGCTGAGATCGAAGTTGAACGATACTGCAATTCGGTCGCGGCTGAGTTGCTTGTCCCGGCAAACACGCTCAAAGACCAATGGTCGATCAAGTCATTCCGCGACGATGCCGTTGTCGCGCTTGCACGACGATTCAAAGTCAGCCCTATCGTTGTGGCGAGGTGTGCGAAAGACACTGGCTTGATAACGAATGAAGTGTTTTTTGACTTCTACGACCGTTACTGCAATCAAGTCCGCAGTGGCGAAAAGACACAGCGGAGTGGCGGGAATTTCTGGTTGAATCAAAACGTCAGGGTTGGCGCGCGTTTCGGGCGAGCTGTGGTTTCTGCGGTTAGAGAAGGGCGGGTTTCATATTCAACAGCATACGACTTGACGCAACTGCACGGAGACACGTTCGAAAAGTTTGCCACCCGCCTGGATAAGAAAGGTTAGGGATGGGCACGGGCCGGGGTTACGTCTTAGATGCGGATTCGTTAATCCGCTCGAAGAACGAGCATTACGCAAACGATATCTGCCCCGGCTTCTGGGATGCGCTCCTGCGGGGCTTCGACACTGGCCAGCTTTGTAGCGTCGTTCCGGTTCGTGACGAAGTACTGCGGGGAAAGGACGCATTAGCAGTATGGGTCAAAGACAACGCTCCGAAGGCATTCTTCGCCGACGTCGACACATCTGCGGTAGTGACCGCGTACGCTGAGGTGGTTGATCTGGTTCAGCAAAACGGGGGCTACATCACAGCGGCGAAGCAGAGGTTCCTTGCTGGGGCTGATCCGTGGCTTATTGCTTTCGCAAAGACGAACGAACTCAACATTGTCACGTACGAAGTTCCGAGTCCAGAATCGAGAAGTCAGGTGAAACTGCCTGACGTTGCACGCAATTTCAGAATCCAGTGCGTTCGTCACTACGCCATGCTGAGAAGAATCGGTGCAAAGTTGGTGCTCGAATAGCTCTTCAACCGATCGTACATTCGCTCTCGAGCTAACGAGATGAGCCTGGCAACTCGCCAATCTTCCTGGCCATGTGGTTGAGCACGAACGGCAGGTAGATGATGCCGGAGTAGTGGTCGGCGTTCATCTGAATGTGATGCGTCTTTGTCAGGCCGGCGGCCTTCGCGAGTGACTCGGAACTGCGCGGCGGGACGACGGTGTCTCGCGTTCCGGAGTACAGCCAGGTCCGGTGGGCATTGTACCGGTGAGCAATCCGGTTCGGCTCAATGCGATTGACCAGGCTCTTGAGCTTCTCGCCGGTCAGTCCCGCCTTTTCCAGGCGTTCACGGACCTTCGCCGAGTCGCGCTGGCCGGTCTGGATGACGTCGTAAAGGTCGCCGCCGGCCAGCATCAGGAAGACCCCCTGGTAACCGTGATCGAGTCCCGCCGAGGTTGCTGAAACAAAGCCGCCCAGACTCGTGCCCTGCAGCGAAACGTTCGATGCGTCAACGTTTGGCAGCACGGCGACAGCATCCCGAGCACGGCGAACATCGGCGACAGCCTGACGGATCGAGGCAATGAGGTTGTCGGTCTCACGCGACTGGCCCGCACCGCGTCGCTCGCCATAGTGCGGCAGATGCAGCAGAAACGCGTGCAGGCCGCGCTGCTGAAAGCCCCGCGCGAACAGGCGGCCGACCGTCATCCCGCGACCAGACTCGTGCACAACGACGACGGCCGGCGCTATCTTCGGTTGATCGGCGGCGTCGCGGGCCGAGTACCACTCCAGAGTGACCTGATCGTTCTGTTGATCCCCGGTGTCGACCGGCGACGGAAATCGAATCAGCGCATCGCCACGATTCTGCTTCGACGGTGCGACCTGAACATCAAACGAACGCGCGGTCCACGACAGGCCGTCGACACAGTCCTGAGCATCGGCATTCGCATCGACGTGGCAATTCAGTGAGTCTTTCGCGGCGAACGTCTGCTGGTGAAACGCCGACGACAACTCGCTGTCGTCAGCCAGGGCGGCACCGGCAAGGCTCGTCGACACAGCCAGGTTACAGAGCAACATCCGGCAGACGGCGGCGTTTACGGCAATCCTCAACCATGACGGCAGCCGTGGAATTCCGGCGGGAATCTGCCCCGCACCCTGTTCGGTTGCTGAGTTCCACGAAACAATGCCCGGACCGCAGGATTCGCCCGACGCACGGCGGAACGTCCCACCACCCGGCAGCTTCGGCGTCAGGCTGCTCGATTCAACAAGGCACGATGCACTCATGGCAGAAGAATCCCTGATAGCGGTCTTCGTCGACTTTGAAAACCTGGCTCTCGGCGTTCGCGACATGAAGTCGGGCCGGTTTGATATCTCGCTCGTTCTGAAACGACTGCTCGAGAAGGGCCGGCTGGTTTACAAACGAGCTTACTGTGACTGGAAGAATTACCGCGATGAAGTCCGCGAGTTTCACGGCCAGGGCATCGAACTGATCGATATCCCGCAAAGCCGGATGAGCGGCAAGAACAGCGCGGACATCCGGATGGTCGTCGACGCCCTCGACCTGTGCTACTCGAAAGACCACATCGACACGTTCGCCCTGATCTCCGGCGACAGCGACTTCTCGCCGCTGGTCTCGAAGCTCAAGGAAAACAACAAGCGAGTCATCGGCTGCGGCGTGAAGAGTTCGACGTCGGAACTGCTGATCGGCAACTGCGACGAGTTCATCTACTACGACGATCTGGCCAAGGTCGCTCAGCGAGCGAAGCCGAAGCAGCAGGACCGGAAGAAACCGTCGAACCCGAAAGAGGAAGCTCGCGAACGCGTTGTCGAGGTGCTCGATTCGATCGAGCAGGATTACGACACCGTCTGGGGTTCGCTGCTCAAGCAGATCATCCGCCGCGTGTATCCTGGCTTCAGCGAGGGTTACTACGGTTACGGCAGCTTTTCGGAACTGCTCGAAGACGTGGCCGACGCCGGCCTGATCGAACTCGACTTCGACCCCGATCGCCGCAACTACCAGGTCAGCCTGCCGCAAAAGAAGCTCCCCCGCCGCCGCAAGATCGCCTCGCGACAGAAGTCGGATTAGGGCGTCGGCCTGAGTTTTCGTAGCCGCACTCGCGCAGCGTGCGGGTGGCCGTGGCTGGACTGAGCCTGCGAAGGAAGTCCCGGAACGAGAGAGCGCAGAGTTGAAGATCTTTTGAAAACGGAAAGCAGCGAACCGGGGCTTCGCTCGTACCTCGCTCCAGCCCCGGCCACCCTCAATAGAAGACCTTGCCGCCATTCCTGCCCTTGATCGAGTGAGACCTCGCTGATGATTCGCTGCATCACCCTTGCTGCTGTTCTGTTCGCGACTTCGCTCGGCAGTGCCGCTGAGCCTCAACGACTCGCACTCTGGAACGGCAAGGCGCCGAACGGGGACGGAACGACGGACGACGCGGATGCGTACCTGACCGTACATGTCGCGGAGAAGCCGAACGGCACGGCGATCGTCATCTGTCCGGGTGGCGGTTATGGTGGCCTGGTCACCGGCGGCGAAGGTCACGGAATCGCGAAGTGGCTCAACGGGCACGGCATCACGGGGCTGGTTCTCGAATACCGTCTGCCGAAAGGCCGCTCGTACGTGCCGCTGCTGGACGCTCAGCGAGCGATCCGCACCGCGCGAGCAAACGCGAAGGCCTGGCACATCGATCCGGCGAAGATCGGCATCATCGGCTTCTCCGCCGGCGGGCATCTCGCCTCGACCGCGGCGACACACTTTGACAAAGGCGTCGCTCAGTCCGACGATCCCGTCCGTCGCCAGTCGAGCCGCCCGGACTTCGCGATCCTCGTCTACCCGGTGATCACGATGGACACGACGACGCACGGAGGTTCGCGCCGCAACCTGCTCGGCGAGAAACCAACCGACGAACTGATCGACCTGTTCTCGAACGAGAAACAGGTCACCGCCGAAACACCGCCGACGTATCTCGCCCACGCGCTCGATGACAAAGTCGTCGTCCCGGCCAACAGCCAGGCCTTCCACGACGCCCTGAAGAAGCACGGCGTCGCGACCGAGTACCTCAAACTCCCCTCCGGCGGCCACGGCCTGAACGGCTACAAAGGCCCCATGTGGGACGCCTGGCAAGAACAGTCCCTCGAATGGCTGACGAAGGTCGGCCTGAATTCCACGCCGTAGCGAAACTCGCGCAGAGTTTCGGTCGCTTTCCGATCCATCGCCTTGTTGCGCCGAAACTCTGCGCGAGTTTCGCTACGAGCATGGCGCAGCTTCAGATAACGCGTGTCGCGTCACGCCAGAATTCCCTGGACCGGGCCGTTGTCTTCGACGCCGGTGAGGCGGACGTCGAGGCCCTGGAATTTGACGCTCAGGCGTTTGTGGTCGATGCCCAGGCACTGCAGGATCGTGGCGTTCATATCGTGGATGTGGACCGGGTTCTCGACGATGTTGTAGCTGAAGTCGTCGGTCTCGCCGTACACGACGCCCGGTTTGATGCCGCCGCCGGCCATCCAGATGGAGAAGCAGCGCGGGTGGTGGTCGCGACCGTAGTTCTCGCGCGTCAGGTTGCCCTGGCAGTAGACCGTTCGACCGAACTCGCCGCCCCAGATGACCAAGGTGTCTTTCAGCATGTCGCGCTGCTTGAGGTCCTGGATCAGTGCCCAGGATGCCTGGTCGATGTCTTTCGCCTGCTTCGGCAGGTCGCCGCCGACGTTGCCGTGCTGGTCCCAGCCGCGATGGAAGATCTGCACGAAGCGGACGTCACGTTCGACCATGCGGCGCGCCTGCAGCGCCGAGTACGCGTACGTGCCCGGCTTTGTCGCGTCGGGACCGTACATGTCGAGCGTCTCTTTCGTTTCGCTGCTGACGTCCATCAGTTCGGGGACGGAGGTCTGCATCCGGAACGCCATCTCGTACTGAGCGATCCGCGACTGCGTTTCCGGATCGCCGACTCGATCGAGCGTCTGCTGGTTGAGCTTCGCCAGGGAATCGAGCATCCGGCGGCGAACGTCCGGGCTGACTCCGTCCGGGTTCGACAGAAAGAGCACCGGGTCTCCATCGCGTCGCAGCGAAACGCCGGCGTGCTTCGAGGGCAGGAAGCCGGAACCCCACAGGCGGTTGTAGAGCGCCTGAGCCTGGCGGCCGGAACTCCAGGTCGGCGTCATCACCATGAACTCAGGCAGGTCCTGGTTCATCGAGCCCAGGCCGTAGCTCAGCCACGAACCGAGACTCGGGCGGCCGGGAAGCTGGCTCCCCGTGCAGATGTAGGTGATCGCCGGGTCGTGGTTGATCGCTTCGGTGTGCAGCGTTTTGACGATGGCCAGGTCGTCGACCATCTTCGCAGTGTGAGGCAGCAGCTCACTGATCCAGGCACCGCTTTCGCCATGCTGCTGAAACTTGAACTTCGACGGCGCGAGCGGAAACCGCTTCTGGCCGGAGGTCATCGTTGTCAGCCGCTGTCCCTGGCGGACGGACTCCGGCAGGTCCTTGTCGAACATCTCGTCGAGCTTCGGCTTGTAATCGAGCAGGTCGATCTGGCACGGAGCACCGGCCATGAAGAGGTAGATCGCTCGCTTGGCTTTCGGAGCAAAGTGCGGCAGTTCCGGAAGGCCACCGAACTTCTCCGGCTGCTGACTGGGCGCCGCCGCCTGAGTGTTCTGCAGCATCGACCCCAGCGCCGCCGTCCCGAGCCCCAGCGACGTTCCGCTGAAGAAGTGCCGTCGCGTGATGGCCTGACCGTATTCGTGAAACAGGTTCATGGTTGTGTCTCTTTGTATGTCGTTGATTTCCCGGTTTTCGTCGCGATCGTTTAACGCCCAGCCGCAGGCGCCGGCTTAATTCAAGGTTCCAATGCCGGAGGTGGCCGGCGCCTGCGGCTGGGCGTTAAACAATGAAAAGTCCGTCATGTCGTGAATCACAATTCGTCGGCGGTACTTGGGCGTTCGGGGAGTGACCAGGTGAGGGTGACCTGGTCGTTGTTGATCTGGAACTGAAAGTCGACGTGGCCCTGGCCGTCGCGGCAGATGTCGCTGCAGCCGTCCTGCTGGGTGTAGTCGAAGTTGAGCGACAGGGTGCCTTCGGTCTCGGACCGGAAGGTGATGTCACGAATGGTCAGCGAGTTCTCGACGTACGCCGCGTGTTCGTAGTGCAGCCTTGCCCAGACCGACGCGGCAGTCGCGAAGGCGTCGAGGTTCTGTCCGACTGACAATTTGACACGGCTGCGAGGAAGCTCAAGTTGGGTGGCACGCTCAGAGCCGCAGGTGATGGGCGTGGATGCCGAATCCACGCCCTGATCAGGGCGTGCCACCCAGTCGATTTCGTCCGGCGGCGAATCACGCAGCGAAAGCTGAATCAGTCTGTCTGTCGAAACGGGCATCAGTTCTTGCTCACGACTTCGTCGAGGTTGAGGACCAGGTTGGCGACCATCGTCCAGGCGGCCAGGTCGGCCTGCTCCATGCCTTCCGTCGCCGGTGCTTCTCCGATCGCCAGCAGTTTGGCGGCGGCTTCGGGATCGGCGACGTAGGTTTGTTTCAGGTCGTTGAAGACGGAGACCAGTTCGGTGATCTCGCTGTCGGCTGGCTGTCGGCCCGTGGCGAGGCTCAGCATCAGAGCCGCTCGGCCACCGGGTTCGGCACCGCCTTCGGCGACGGCTCGCTGAGCAAGGCCGCGGGCACATTCAACGTACTGCGGATCGTTCAGCAGCAGCAGGGCCTGCAGCGGTGTATTGGTTCGTTCGCGACGCACAGTGCAGGCTTCGCGGGACGGAGCGTCGAACGTGCTCATCTGCGGCGCCACGGCCGTTCGCTTCAGGAAGGTGTAGAGCGTTCGGCGATGTACCTTGTCGTCGCCTTTGTCAGCGACGAAGCGGACAGTGTTCGATCCGCTATAGCCGACGGCGAACCACAGGCCGTCCGGCTGCGGCGGCTTGACGCTCGGGCCGCCAACCTTTTCGTTGAGCAGTCCGCTGACCGCCAGTGCCTGATCGCGAAGCATTTCGGCATCGAGTCGGAACCGCGGGCCGCGAGCGAGCAGCCGGTTCGCCGGGTCGGCTTCGATCAGTTGAGGAGTGACGTGCGATGACTGCCGGTACGTGGCCGATGTGACGAGCTGTTTCATAAACGCTTTGACGTCCCAGCCGTCGTCCTGAAACTGCACGGCGAGCCAGTCGAGCAGTTGTGGGTGACTCGGTGGTTCACCCTGCGAGCCGAAGTCTTCGGCGGTTTTCACAATGCCCGTTCCAAAGACCTGCTGCCACAACCGGTTGACGGTGACGCGAGCGGTTAGCGGGTGCGAGCGATCGGTTAGCCACTTCGCGAAGCCGAGTCGATTCAGTGGAGCACCCTCCGGCAGCGCCGGCAGGATGCCGGGCAACTGACGTTCGACCTGCTCGCCTTTCTGATCGTACTCGCCGCGTTTCAGAAGGAATGACGGCTTCGGTTCTTTCTTCTCACGGAAGATCAGCGTCGTCGGAGCGTTGTTCTTCGTGTCGGTGATCTGCTTTTCGGTTTCGGCAATCGCGGTGTGCAACGGATCGAAGGTTTGCCGCGTGCTGGCGAGGACGTTCTCGACGAAGTAGTCGAGCAACTGTTTCTGCTGGGCGTCGCTGCGTTTATCGGCATCGAGCAGCACGATCGCTTTAATGGGCTCGGCCAGCGAGCCGCCGTTGGCCGCTTTCTGATCGCGTTCCCAGACGAGCAGCGAGTCGTACAGCGGGTTCTGATCCGACTTGCTGACGATGCCAGCCTTGTCCCACGAGACGGTGCCGTCGAACTGCGTGAACGCCCAGCCGTTGACCTGCGAGCCTGCTTTCAGGCCGACCTGATCGACGGGGACCTCGAGCCGCACCCACTCGCCGGTTTTCGGGAGGTCGCCGATGCGGCGGCGACTCGGGCTGTCGGCCTTGCCCCAGTCGATATGGTCGCCGCCCCAGATCGCGCGATGATCCCACGAGCCGTCGTTCCACTGCAGCATGATTTCCTTCGGCGGGTTCTTCTCGTCCAGCCAGACGTAACAGAAGAAGACGTCGCCCTCGGCAATGCGGAGCGGGTTCTTCGCTCCGGTGAAGAAGTGCTGGCTGAGGCCCTCGGCGGTTCGCGTCGAAACCTTGCTGCCGCTGACCGGCTTCGGAGTCTCGACGAACTTCCACGGTGTGTTGCCCTGAGCGTTCGCGCCTTCCGGAACGGCGTCGTCGATCCAGACGAACTCTTTCGGTTCGGGCAGCTTCGCTTCGGTGGGCTGTTCGGGTTCGGTGTAGTTGAACTCGGCGAGCTGCTTTGCGATCTCGGCCTTCACGCTGGCGAGCTTCGCTTCGAGTTCGGAGACGCGCGACCGTTGCTCGTCGGTCATGACCTTGAGGACGGGCGCGGGATCTTTCTTGTTGCCGTCGAGCGGCGGGCCGTCGATCGAGTTGAAGAAGGCGAACATGCCATAGAACTCGTCCATCGTCAGCGGGTCGTACTTGTGGTTGTGGCAGCGGGTGCAGTCGAGCGTCAGGCCCATGAAAACAGTGCCCGTTGTCACGACGCGATCGACGACATTGCGAACGTAGACTTCCTCGGCAATCGATCCGCCTTCCGAGGTCGTGACGTGGCAGCGGTTGAAGCCCGTCGCGATGAGGTCGTCGTCCGTCGGGTTTTCGAGCAGGTCGCCGGCCAGCTGCTTCGTGACGAACTGGTCGAACGGCAGGTTCTGATTGAAGGCGTCGATCACCCAGTCGCGATACAGCCACATCTCGCGGTAGTTGTCGAGGTGCAGGCCGTGCGTGTCTCCGTAGCGCGCGGCGTCGAGCCAGAAGCGCGCCATGTGTTCGCCAAAGTGCGGCGATTCGAGCAGCCGGTTGACGACCTTTTCATACGCGTTGGGTGATTCGTCTTTGACGAACGCCGTGACCTCTTCCGGCGTCGGCGGCAGGCCGGTCAGGTCGAACGTCACGCGGCGGATCAGCGTTTCGGGTGCGGCTTCGGCGGACGGTTTGAGGCCCTTTTCGTCGAGCCGGTTGAGGATGAAGGTGTCGATCGGGTTCCGCACCCACGCGGGCTGTGACACCTTTGGCGACTCCGGCTTCCGCGGAGCGATGAAGGCCCAGTGCTCGTTCCAGGCTGCTCCACTGGCAATCCAGCGTTTCAACAGCTCGATCTCTTCGGCGTTGAGCTTCTTCGTCGAATCGGCTGGCGGCATGACGAGGTCAGCGTCGTCGGTTGTGATGCGGACGACGAGTTCGCTGGCGTCGGGCTTACCGGGGACGATGACGGTCTCGCCCGAATCGGCTGCGCCCAGCGCGCTGTCTTTTCGGTCGAGGCGGAAACCACCTTCGCGATGATTCTCATCCGGTCCGTGGCAGGCGTAGCACTTGTCGGACAGAATCGGTCGGATGTCGCGGTTGAAGTCGATTTCATCCGCCGCGAGGCTCGCGGAGGGAACGCTGGCAAGCAGGACAGCAGCGTACTGATAGACTGTCACAGGAGACCTCTCAGTCTGAAGTCGTCGATGGTGAGCTGATGGCAGGACGCCGAGGTAGGCTCGATTGTGGATGGCAGGGTCCGATTATGGACTGGCGTTGCTCGCCGAGTCGAGTCTTCCCGCACGATTGTGGCCGTCCGTCAACTGGTTGACCTGACGCTGCAGTCGCTGGCGTTCTCAAGATCTCAACATTGGAAGAAACGCCGTCGGCTGCAGCTTCGCGTCAAACAAAGTGAGTACGCAATGAGCGACGTCGCGCTGGAACCTCATGAAAACGGAATCGTGCTGCCGGTTCAGGCGCAGCCGCGGGCGAAGAAGAACGGGATCGTCGGCTGCCACAACGGCGCGCTCAAAGTGCAGGTGACGCAGGCGCCGGAGAAGGGCAAGGCGAACGACGCTCTGAAGAAGGTCATCGCCAGATCGCTCGGCCTGCGAAAGTCACAGGTGTCGCTGTTGAGCGGTGCCACGTCGACCAGCAAAAAGTTTCTCGTCACCGACACAACGGTTTCCGAGTTGCGGACGCAGATCGAGACGGCAATGAATCCCTGAGAACGCAGACAGAACGGACAGCAGCCCGAGTGATCACGGGGACGGTCTGAGCCGCTGATGAGTCCGCCCGGACCGGCTACTGTGCGAGTCTCCAGACAGTGCAAATTCCCCCGTTTTCTGCTCGTTGACAGTAGATCCGGCGCGACCTAGCATGACTTTCCAAGTCATTGCTCAGACGGTGTTTCCGGCAGCTCGTTCGAGACCTTTCCGCCGGGCATCGTTTTCGGTCTGAGATCTCCCAATTGCTCGATGGCCAGCGTCAGCACCCGTCCTCTGCCGAGGCCGGGCTGCGTCTGCATTCGGAAAAGGCCTGACTGTGTCAGTTTCTGAACCACCTCAGCACAGCGACTACCGCCAGAAGCCGGTGATGAACGTCACCAGCTACGACAAGTCGTCGGCAGGCATGATCGCCGCCGTGCTGACGCTGCTGGGGATCACGGCACTGCTGGTCGCTGTCTACTTTACGAATTACCGACCACCAAAAATCGACGCCGTGCCGGTCGAGCTGATTGAAATGCCGGGCGGGTACGAGGACGGAAGCCCCGACGAAACGCCGAATCTGGAATCGCCGGAAGAGGAAGTTCCCGACCCTGCCATCGCGGAAACGACCGACGAAGCTCAGGTCGAAGAGATGCTCGAAACGATCGTCGAGCTGTCCGATTCCGCAACGCAGCAGGTCGAGACGGTCATTCAGTCCGAGTCCTCAACAAACTCGGGCGAGAAGGGCAGTGCGAGCGGGACCGGCGGTCGGCCGCTGGGTATGGGCGGCGGCGGCAAGGGCGGCTTTCCGGCCGAGCAGCGCTGGTTCATCAAGTTCGACGACGACACGATCGACGTTTACGCCCGGCAGCTGGACCACTTCGGCATCGAACTGGCCGCCTTTTACCAGTCTCAGGCGAAGCTCGTTTACATCAGCGATCTGGCTCGGCCCAAGCCAACCGTCCGTGAGGTGAAGACCGGCGGCGACAACCGGCTGTTCATGACCTGGCGAGGTGGTACGCGACGGCAGGCGGACGAGTCGCTGTTCAGGAAGGCCGGCTACGACGCCAAAGGCATCCCGATCATGCACATGTATCCGAAGGAAACTGAGCAGAATCTGGCGCAGGTCGAGGTTGACTATCGCAACCGCAAGCCAACGGAAATCCGCCGCACCTATTTCAATGTCCGTAAGGACGGCGCCGGCTTCAAGTTTGTTGTCACCAGCCAGTCGTACCTGCGGTAACGGCTTGTGGACGGGGCTGGTGTTCTGACGCTGACAATTCCTGACTCTCTGTTTGACTGAATCGACAATGGACCTGACTCAAATTCTTGGGTGGATTGGCAACGGGATTTATGCCTCAATGGCGGCTGTCGCGATTTACGGCGTGTTTACCGCGATCCTGATCGCCCGCCGAATTACTCAGAAGCGGTTCCGCAGCCATGCCGGTGCGGAAGAGTTTCTCGACGAAGTCCGCGACAACCTGGAGAAGCAGCAGTACGAAAGCGTCGCCGACCTGTGCGACACGCCAGGCTACTGGGCCAAGGCCGTTCCTCAGTTGCTGCTGGTCGCTGTCGCGAACCGCAACCGACCGATCAACAAACTGCGTCGCATGATGGGCGAGCACTTTGAACGCGAGATCCTGGCCGATCTGGAGTACCGGATGTCGTGGATCAACACGGTCGTGAAGACGGCGCCGATGCTCGGGCTGCTCGGAACGGTGACCGGTATGATCGCGGCGTTCGGTAAAATCGCCGGCGCATCGAAGACCGGGGCCGACCCGAGTGCTCTGGCCGGTGATATCAGCTTCGCGCTGTTCACAACGGCGATGGGCCTGATGATCGCCGTGCCGCTGGTCATGCTGGGCGCGTGGCTGCAGGTTCGCATCGGTAAGCTGCAGGACGAAGTTCAGCAGTACCTGGGCGTCTTTCTGGAAGACTTTGAAGCGGCGGTCATGAAAGCCGGGAGACGCTAAGCATGGCCAGACGCTCGCTGTCCGGCGGCATGAAGAAAAAGAAAGCGGAGGAAGCCGATCTCGACATCACTCCGATGATCGACGTGACGTTTCTGCTGCTGATCTTTTTCATGGTCGCTTCCAAAATGGACCCGCAGAAGCAGGCGAACGTTCCGCCGGCCATCCACGGTGCCGGTGTTGACGCGAACGCCGCAACGATTGTGTCGGTGATCGCTGACGCTGGCGGCGGTCCCGCGCGAGTCGTGCTCGGGGACGGACCGGACGGTGAAGAGGCCCCCAGCATGGAACTCGTCAAGCGGTATGTGCAGACCGGCCTGCAGGACGGCAAGGAGATCTGCATCGTCAAGGCGGACCGCGACGTCAATGAAGGCGCGGTGCAGGACGTGCTGAAGGCGGTCGGAGAAATCGAAGGACTGCAGTACGCCGTCGGCGTCAAGGATCCACAGTAGGAGGGTCAGATGCCGATTAAGTTTCGCTGTCCGAAATGCACGCAGGCTTACAGCATTTCGTCGAAGAAAGCCGGCACGAAGATCAAGTGCCAGAAGTGCGGCGCGAAGATGCGCATCCCGTCGCTCGATGCAAAGGACGATGCCGACAAGGACGCCGCCGGTGCAGCGGAAGCTCCGGCAGGTTCTGGCCAGCCCGACGCGAATCCGGCCGTGACGCCGGAACTCCAGAACGCCTTCGACAACCTGCTCGACGATGACGAGTTCGACTCGACGCCGGAGGACGACGTCGAGCAGAACACGGCAGCCGCTGGAGAGGCTCCCGGCGAAACCGCTGAAGCACGGTCGAGGTCCGACCAGGACGATGTCGACGCCGTCCTTGAATTTGAACAGCAGATGGAAGACGAGGGCCACGAACCGGCGTCGCCGGCACCGGCCTACGTTCCCGACGAACTGTTCGCCGATGATGACGAGGATGAAGAGGAAGACGACTTCTTCGGCAGCAGCAGCCGGGTTGACGACGAGGAAATGGACCTGACGCCAATGGTCGACGTCACGTTTCTGCTGCTGATTTTCTTCATGATCACGGCGTCGTTCAGCATCCAGAAAACGCTGGAAGTTCCCGCGCCGGATCCGGACGAAGAAGGTGCGTCGACGTCGATCTCAATTCAGGAAATGGAAGAGACCTCGGTCACGGTGCACATCGATTCGCGGAACGTCATGTACGTCGACGACGAACCGGTCGCCGATCCGACGCGCCTGCCGGACATGCTGCGGGCCAGCCGGATGAACGAGGTCCTGATCACCTCGCACGAAAGCGCGCTGCACGAAATGGTCGTCAAGGCGATTGACGCGGCGAACGAAGTTCAGATGCAGAAAATACGGCTCGGCATTACCCGCGGAGCTGAATAAGGAATTCGAGGCGACATCGGCGTCAGTTCGGAGAACGGATGACGGAATGACGCCTTTGGCGTCCGTCGCAATTGATCTTCTGAAAAAACGCGGCCTGTCCCGTTCGACGTAAAACATCGGAACGTGAATCGAAAAACAACCTGACCTGTCGCCGGACATGGCGGCTCGCGGGAAGGACTGAAAGCGATGGCGAAGAAAGACGGAATGCCCGACTGGCTCGACGAAGACGATCTCTTCGACGATGACGACGAGGGCGATGTCTTTGAAGAGGACTCCGGCCCGAAGAAGCCGCCCGTGCTGAAACGTGGTGGCGGAACTGTCGAGGACAGCAAGCCGAAAAAGGGCTCAGCCGAGAGCAACGATGATGACTCGGCTGCTGGCGAGGAGAAGCAGAAGAAGGAACCTTCGGCACTCGCCCGCATGGCGATGAAACATCAGAAGCGTCCGGGCGAGCAGGAGGCGGTCAAGTCGCCGCTCGTCCTGTCGCTGGGCGGTCTGGCCGTCGCGCTCGCTGTCGCCGCCGGCGCGTACTGGTTCATCATCGGTCGCAAGTCGACCGAGAAGGAACTGCAGGCGATCGACGCCGCCATCGCCGAAGAACGCTACTCGCAGGCCATCGCGTCGCTGGACGATTTTCTGCTGCGGCATGGCCGCGACCGGTACACGTACCCGGCGACCGTCAAGCGGGCGAAGGCGCGCATCGACAAGGAAATCGGCGGATCCGCACCAGCCTGGGACAAGGGTCTGGAAGCCCTCAACCTTTACAACGAAGAGGTGCGGGATTTCGAAGAGTACAAGGACGAGTACGAAGCGCTCGCGGCGTATTCCGAGAAGATCGCGGTCGGCTCGCTGGAGAGTGCCGCCAAACTGAAGCGGCGGGAACTGCTGGAAGTCTCGGACGAGGCCGATCTGATGATCGACCGGTTCAGCGACCCGGAGAACCCGCCGGTCGAGCTGCACAATCAGATCAAGCTGGCCCGCGAGAAAGCTGTCGCCGCGATCATCAAACACGAAGCGACGCAGGCGACTTACGAAGAGATTCAGAAGTTCCTCGAACGCAAGAAGCCGCTCGAAGCGCTCAAATCGCGGCGCCGTCTGCTGGATCGATACTCGGACCTTGCAACCGATTCCCGACTCAACAAGCTGCTCGACCAGACACTCGAAACGGAGCAGGCTCTGGTCGTGCGCCAGGACCTGAATCAGGAGGCGTCGAAAGAAGACCGTCCGCTGCCTGTTCCGCCGCCACTGTCGCTGACGCTGCACACGCGAGCGCGGACCGACGACGTGTCCGAAGGCCGCAACGTCTATGCGGTTTCGCAGGGCTGCGTGTACGGCATCGACACAGTCACAGGCGATCCCGCCTGGAGACGTTCGATCGGACCCGACACGCCGTTCTTTCCTGTCGAGGTCGACGGCGTGGTTCCGGGGCTGCTCTGTTTCGACACGACCTGGCAGGAGCTGGTCCTGCTCAACCGCGTGACCGGAGAACTCGCCTGGCGGCAGACGCTGGATGAGCCGGTGACCGGCGAGCCACTCGTTTACGGCCAGCAGATCTACCTGCCGACTCAGGGCAACCATCTCTACAAGATCGAAGTGGAATCGGGCACGGTGACGAGCCGGCTGACGTTTTCGCAGCCGGTTTACTCTCCGCCGGCACTCACTCGCGATCAGCAGTTCATGGTCATCGCCGGCGATGAAGCCGTCTGCTATTCGGTGGGCACTCGCGAGATGCAGTGCGAGCAGGTGTCGTTCATCGGCCAGCGTCCGGGAACAATTGACGTTCCATTGCTGCCAATGGGCGAGCTGGTGCTGATGGTCGAGAACGACCAGACAGATTCCGCTCAGCTGCGTGTGCTCGACGCGTCCTCAGCCGGAACCGGGTTGACCGAGCGGGCCAGCGTGCGGGTCGATGAGCACGTCCGTGACCGTCTCGTGCTGCGAGGCAATCAGCTGTTCGTGCCGGCCGAAGGCGAACAGTTCAACGTTTTCACCGTCAGCGACGATCAGGACAAGGAACCGCTGAACCCGATCGCCAAGCCGCCGAAACTGTCCGACTACGCCGGCGCGGTCCATCTGCTGGCTGGAGCGGATGGCATGGTCTGGTCGGCCAGTGACCATCTGCGACTGTTCCAGCTGAACCAGGATTCCATGCTGGAAGACCAGCAGAAACGCGTCTTCATCGGAGCCGCCGCGCAGCCGTTGCAGAACATCGGTCGAACACTGTTTGTCGGCTGGCATCAGCTGGAAAGTGATTCCGTCGCGCTGATTCAGTACGACGGCGAATCGATGACAGACCAGTGGAAGACGGTCGTCGGCAGCGGCCTGCTGCAGATTCTGCCGACCGGTGACAGTGCCGTCTGCCTGACCAGGTCGGGCGAGCTGTTCACGGTGACGCCGAAGGATCTCAAGGCGGGCGGATTCCGCTTTCAGCCCAACGGACTGCTCGAACTGCCCCCGGAACTGTCCGAACCGCTGCACGCGGGACTGCTGCCGAACCAGCAGATCGCCGTGTCGATGGGCGGAGAAAATGCCAGGCTGTGGATCGTCAATCAGGCCGGCAAAGTCGGTCAGGACTTTCCGATGCAGGCCGGCGCCGTGCTGGATCCGGTCCCCGTCGCCGGAGGAGCCGTCGTTCCGCTTGAGGACAAACTCCGCGTAGCTGGCGTGCCGGGCAGCGTCGTCGAGGATTACCTCGGCACGATCGGCGAGGCTGACGGCGTGCAGTGGGTCGCTCTGAAGCCGATCGACGAAAACAACGTGCTGATTGTCGATCGGGAAGGACGCGTCAGCCGGCTGCAGTTCCGCACCACACCGTCTCCGCATCTGCAGCAGGTCGACACGCTGGAACTCGGTGAACCCGTCGACGTGCAGCCCGTCGTCAGCGAACAGCGAATCGTCGTCGCGGACGCTGGAGGCACGATCCGGGCGCTCAACGCAACGGGCTTTGAGCGGCTGGCCGAAACGAAACTTCCGTCTCCGGCCGTCGGCAACATGGCGGTCGCTGGCGATCTGGTTCTGGTCGAGGACGCCGGCGGAGTGCTGCACTGTCTCGATCTGGGGCAGGATCTGAAGGACCGCTGGACGGCACCGCTGAACGGCGATCATCTGACCGGTACGCCGCTGCTCGACAACGGCCGTCTCATCATGGCAACGATGAACGGCACCGTCCGCATCTTCGATGCTCAGTCTGGAGACGCCGTGCGGACAGCCCAGCTGGATCAGCCGCTCGAACACGGACCGCTGAAGATCGGCGAGCACCTTGTCGTGGCATCGACCGACGGCAGCCTGTACCGGATTGAAAGTCTGCTGGGAGGTGAGGAATGAAAACCGCTCCGCAGTTTGTCCGGCAGCTTCTTTCGACGGCGCTTCGCGTGCGAGTTCCCGCGCTGTGTCTCGCAGCCATGTTTCTGCACGGTGTCGCGGCGAGCGCTCAGGACCAGAACACACCCGCCGCCAATGCTGCTCAGCCGGCTGCCAGCGAAGGGTCGGGGCTTCCGCTGATCTCGGACATGAAACTGCCGAGCGCTGATGAGCTGCTGACGCAAGCTCCGGTTGACTGGATCGTCCTGAAGAAGGACGAGGTCCTGGTCACGCAGCCGGTGTATCCGCGTCCGGCGACCCTGGAAAAACTTGCCGCAGAAAACGATCGACTCCGCAGCGCGCAGACACGACCGCCGCAGGACCCCGGCGAAACCAGAGAAGAATATCAGGAACGAATCACTCGCCTGATCGACGAAACACTGAATCTCACCGTGTTGCTCCCGGACGACGTGCAGGTCAACACCTTGAACCAGGCGGCCGAGTACACGCTCAACATCGCACGCAACATCGAACGCATCGTTTATCACGAGGACCTGATCCTGCGCCGCACGGACGTCCTCATCAACGAAGGCAATCTCGATAAGGCATTCGAGATGCTGCTGGTCATCGACCGCACAGCAAAGGGCTGGCCCGGATTCGAGGAACGTCGCAACCGGCTGATCTTCGAGGAAGCTCAGGTGCGGCTGAACGACAATGACCTCGAAGCAGCGCTCGCGTTCTACGAAGAGCTTTACGCGATTGCTCCGCAGTACGCAGGACTGCGTGAGGGCATCGGGCGGACGATCGAACAGCTTGTCCTCGAAGCCCGCGAGCAGAACGACCTCCGTCAGGCGAGGTACTACATCACGCGTCTGAGAGAATCCGATCCTCAGCATCCGATCGCTGTCAGTCTGACGGCGCAGTTTACTCAGGAAGCGGGCGACCTGCTGAAGCAGGCTTCAACTCAGCACGGAGCCGGTGAATTTCGAGCAGCCCTCGCCTCGGCCCAGCAGGCAGCCCGCGTCTGGCCGACGCATCCCCAACTGCGAAACGTCTTCCGCACCGTCGCTTCGCGTTACCAGGTCCTGACGGTTGGAGTGCAGCGTCTGCCCGGCGATCCGACTCCCTTCTTTCTGCCCACGGCGGCCGACCGCCGGCAGCATTCACTGCTGGCCGCCGACCTGTTCGAGGTTCGTCGATTCGACCGTGCTCCCGCCTACCAGTCCCGGTTTTTTGAAGAGTGGACACCGACGGATCTCGGACGGCAGATTGTTTTCTCTCTGCAGCCTCGACGGGCCGCCTGGGAATCCATGCCCGTGCTGACCGCGCCGGAAGTCGTTCGCTCGATCGGCACACGACTGCGGCCCGAGTCACCCTCGTACGACGAACGTCTGGCAACCTTCGTGCAGTCCATCAAAGTTCGGTCGCCGCAGGAGTTCGAGATGAACTTCCTCAACGTGCCCGTCCGACCGCAGGCTCTGTTTCGATTCCCGGTTCAGACGGTCAGGTCTGAGGCTGCTGGCGATGGCGATGACAAGACCGCAGAAGATCAACCTCGCGCCGGTGCGGACATCCTGTCATCGCGGTTTCGGATCCATGAGCAGACCGACCAGCAGATTGTGTATCGGCGGACCATTCCGCAAAGCGACCGGCTCTCGTCGTTCGCGGTCGCGGAGATTGTTGAGACGAGATACGGCGACGACGAATCCTGCGTCAAAGGGCTGCTCAGCGGCGACGTCTCTGTTGTTCCGCATTTTCCGGTGTGGCTGGTCGACCAGCTGAAGAACGATGACCGCTTTTTCATGGAGCCTTACGGCGTCCCGACAACGCACGTCCTGCAGTTCAATCCCGAAAGCAAGCCGCTGCAGAACGCCGAGTTTCGCCGGGCACTCGCGACAGCACTCGATCGCGGAAAGATTCTCAGTCAGACCGTCCTGCGGAATCCGGATTCGACACAGGGCCGCGTCGTGTCGGCTCCGTTTCCCAGCCGCAGTTACGCATACAACCCGACGATCAAGCCACGCGAACGCGACCTGCCGCTGGCAATCTCGCTGCTCACGTTCGCAAAGAAGCGTTTCGGAGGCGAACTGCCGGAACTGACCATGGTCTGCGAACCCGGCGATACCGTGCGTCAGGCGGCTGAAGAAATCGCGCAGCAATGGCAGCGTTTCGGACTCAAGATCGACGTCATCTCGGATGCCGACGCCGCGACACCTGAGAAATGGGACATCGTTTACCGCACGGTCAGCATGGCCGAACCGCTGACAGATCTCTGGCCGTTTCTGACGCTCAAGTCGGAGGCCCGCGTCGAAGACCTCGAATATCTTCCGGACTGGCTGCGGCAGTTGATGATCGAACTCGAACAGTCGGTCGACTTCAACAGCTCCGTCGAGAAGCTGCAGAGCCTGCACTTCCGGCTGCGCGAACTCGCGCTGGTCATTCCGCTGTGGGAGATCGACGACGTGATCGTGATTCGAAAGAACATTCAGGGCTTCCCGCCCGGCCTGATGCAGCCTTACCAGAACGTCGAGCGCTGGACCGTGCAGCCGTTTTATCCGCAGGACGAGATTTAGAGACGAGGCTCGCGCGATTGAATCGCGAGCTGACCGCCGCCAGGAACAATCTGATGCGACCGACGCGGAATCTGATCACTGTTTTGACCGGCCTGTTTCTGCTGGCCCTTACCGGGGGACAGCTGGCCGACCTGTCCGCGCAGGATGCCACCGCCGAACAGCCGCCAGCCGACACGACAACGACCAGCGCTCCTGCGGACACAAGTGGAGATACCTCACCGGCAGAAGACGGCAAAGCAGCGGCGGAAACTGGTTCCGAAGCAGCGACAGACCAGCCGGCCTCGACCGAGGAAGCGGCCCCGCCACCAGTCAAGATTCCGCCTCCGCCGCCGGAACGTCCTGACCGGACAGACATCGAACTCGAACGTTACCAGGTCGAAATCCCCATCGTCTTTCAGCCTCATCCGCGAATGGGGCCCGAGTTTCGTCAGGCCGTCATCGATGAACTCTCCGTGATCGCCGACCGCTCGATCGGCCCCATGTGGAATCTGCGGATCACCGACGGCGACTGGATCACGCCGAGATCCCGCCAGGGCATTGAGCGCGTCACGCCCGAGCAGATCAAGACTCGGCAATCCGAGGAAGCCTGGTACCGCGCTGTTCACCAACAGATCGCGGCACACAGCGATGGCAAGTTTCCCGCCGAACCCGACAAGCCGCTCGACGATGAAACGCGAGCCCGGATCCGATCGATCCTCGACACACCCGAAGACGGCGGTCAGGAAGCACTGCTCCGCGAGTATGTGGAATCCGTCGGCGGCGGCATCGTCCCGACCGGGAAACTCGACATCGCCAGCGAGGTTGTCTTTCTCTACCTGACGCCGTCTGACATGACGCTCGACAAGTTGTACCCGGTGTCTGTCGAACTGGACGGTTCGACGTACTCCGTGGCGGCACGGGAATGGGACCGCGCCTCGGAACTGATCACGCCCGTGCGGCACCGTTCGACGATCGATCGCCGAGCTGTCGCGGCAGAAATCGCGCGCCTGCTGGCGGAACTGTTTCGACCGCTCGTCCAGATCGAAGCCGCCGATCCCGTGTCCGCCCGGATCCGCACGATGGCCAGCGAGTTTGTCGCCCCCGATCCTGGTTTCCGCCAGGTCGACAAGGGGTCGATGTTCATCCCACTGTTCCGGTACCTCGACCGCAACCGCGTCGTTCAACGGATTCAGTTCCTGCCCTGGACTTATCTGACGGCGGAAGAGCTGGAACGTCATCGGGCCAACTGCCGGGTCGACACGGGTGTCAAAACCCCTTTGGGTGCGTTCCGCCGACGACGCATGGAACTGCGGGCTCTTCGAATCAATCCGGAACTCGAACACAGCACGCTGACACTGGTACCGCGACGCAACCATTCGAAACCGCTCGTCGGCTATCTGGTCGCGGTCTACAACGACCCGCCGCCACCGCCGCCGAAAGACAGCGATAAGCAGGCCGAAGCATCCAAAGGCGATGAGTCAGCCGCCGACGACACGCCCACTGAGGAGCGCGAGACGCCGGACGTTTATCGCAGCAGCCGTCTCGGCCAGGTAACGATTCCCGTCGATCCGGAAGACGCCCTGCAGTGGGTCTACATTCGCAGCGGGACCGCGCTGCTGGCGAAGTTCCCGATCGTCGTCGGCACAGAGGCGGACATGATCGTCGAATGTCCCGACGATACGATCCGGCTCGACGTAGAAGGTCAGATCGCGCTGCTCCAGAGCCGTCTGGTCGACACCATCGCCAAGCGCGAAATGGTCAAGGCGATGATCAGGAACCGGATGAAAAAGGACGAGTGGGACAAGGTCGCCGAGTCGGTGGACGAACTGAAATCGCTGCCCGGCTTCGAAGACTTCAAGAAGATGGTCACCGCGATTCAGTATCCCGCCGAGAAGCGGGCGCAGGCACGCAAGGACCGAATCTCCGAGTCACGAATCAAGAAGCTGGGTTCCGAAGTACTCAAGATCGCATCGAATCATCTCGACCAGCAGAAGATCGACGACCTGATTGAAGAAGTTCAGGAACAGCGTCCCGGTGGACCCGGCGGCCCGCGCAAGGCGCCCGGTCAGTAACCGGGGCTTGTTTGATTGAGAATAGCTGGCCGCGGCGGGAGCGAACGAATGTGGTTCACTGAAGATGCCTGGTCGCCCATCATTCTGTGTGTGATTGCGGCGGTCGTACTGCTGATCGCGTGGTCGACGACACAACGTGCCCGTTTGCTGCTGGGTGTGCCACTGCTGCTGCTGGCCTGTGTCGTGATCTACTTTGTCGAACAGTCCATCGTCACGGATCTCGAACAGGTCGAAGATGATCTGCATTCGCTGCTGCACACGTTTGTGGACGAGTCTCAAGAAGTACGTCCGGGAGCCGGCCAGGCTCCGGATTCTCTGCGGTCGCTGGATTTCTTTTCGGCTCAGAACACGACCGACCGGGCGCGCGTCGCGGCGGCGGTGAATCTGGTCGTGGTCGATCCGGCAATCCGCATCACCGACGTGCAGACTCGACTGACCAACGAAAACACTCGAGCGGTGACGCACTTCCGCGCCAACGGCAACGTCTCGCTCTCGGGAGCCGGTGGCGGCGGGCACTTCTCATCGCGCTGGGAATTAACGTGGCAGAAGGAAGGCGATCGCTGGGCCGTCACGCGAACAAAGATGCTCAACGTGATGAGCGGCGAAGAGCAGCGGATTCCGAGAATTGACTGAGCGAAGCATCAGCCAGCTCGTGCCTCAATCCCGATCTGAACCGCTGGTAGATTGAAACGGCCAGTCAGCACGGAGCGACGTCTGTTGCCATCCTCTGCGAGGACCGCGGTCTCAACCGCCGGGAGGGGATCGCACGATTAACTCAACACGATGCACTTCACCCTCCCTTTGGGAGGGTCGCGGTCTCAGCCGCGGGGAGGGCGTCTGCACGTCTTGTCTGACGGTCGCCACTGCCACTGAACTGCCACTGCGATCGGTCGGGCAGAAGGTGCGGCCTTCCAATGCAAACCCTCTCCGCGGCTGAGACCGCGACTCTCCCGCAAACGGGAGAGTGAAGTTCAGCAGACGCGGCGACTCGACACGCTCCGTGAATCATCCGGGTTAACGTGAGAGCCTGGCGTCAGCATCGACCAGCCAGAGAAACAGTCCCTCAATCTGCTGCCAACGGTGAGGACGGTACGCCACCCCCGGTCGCTCGTTCCTCGCGGTCGCCTCTCGCAGGACGAGGTGGAAAAGCGTGACGGCCGGTTGCGACCGTCAACCCGCACTCGGTATGAAGCGTGCCTGACAACAACGCGGCATTTCGAATGCGCGCCGCGAACATTCGCACGGATGGTGAGTTCATGGCCAGACAATGGAGATTTCCGCCGTACGACGAAGCTGCCGTGCGACAGATCAGCGCCGAGCTGAAGCTGCCCGTGCTGATCGGCCAGGTGCTGGCCGCTCGCGGATTTCAGAATGGCGAACAGGCATCGGCATTTCTTTCGGCAAAGCTGATCGATCTGCACGACCCCGTCGCGCTACCGGGCGTCGCAGCGGCGACCGACCGCATCGTTGCCGCCGTCGAAGCGAAGCGGCGAATCACGATTTATGGCGACTACGACGTCGATGGAGTCACCGCGACGTCGATTCTCTGGCACTGCCTGAAGCTGCTCGGCGCGACCGTTGACTACTACATCCCGCATCGCATGGACGAGGGTTACGGCCTGAATGCCGAAGCGATCCGGACGCTGCACGAGGACGATGCCGACCGGCTGGTCATTACGGTCGACTGCGGCATCACCAGCGTCGAGCATGCGGCTCTGGCCCGCGAACTGGGCCTCGAACTGATCATCACCGATCATCACAACATGGCCGACTCGCTGCCCGACGCGGCGGCACTCGTTCATCCGCGGCTGCCGGATACCGCGTACCCGTTTGGAGACCTGTGCGGAGCCGGCGTCGCCTTCAAGCTTGCGTGGTCAATCTGCCAGCGCATGGGCGACGGAAAAAAAGCGTCGCCTCAGATGCGTGAGTTTCTGCTCTCCGCAGTCGGACTTGCGGCGATCGGCACGGTGGCCGACGTTGTCCCGCTGCACGATGAAAATCGAATCATCGTCAAGTACGGTCTGGCCAGCCTTGTCGATAAATCCTCCTGCGGGCTACGGGCGTTGATGGCAGTTTCGAAGCTGACCGACCGCGACAATCTGACCTCGGAAGACATTGGTTTTGCGATCGGGCCCAGGATCAACGCCGCCGGTCGGCTCGGCCAGGCACGGCTGGCCGTCGAGCTGCTCACGACCGAAGACGTCGATCGGGCGATCGCGCTGGCCGACTATCTCGAACAGCTCAACAGCAACCGCAAGACAGTCGAACGGCGGATTCTCAAACAGGCCAAAGAACTGGTTGAACAGAATCCGGAATGGGCCGAGCAGCCGGCGCTGGTCCTCGCCCATGCGGACTGGCATCCCGGCGTCATCGGGATCGTCGCGAATCGCGTGGCCGAACATTTTGAACGGCCTGCCGTGCTGATCTCGCTGCACCGGCCCGACGAGCCAGGGCAGGGCTCCGGACGATCGTACGCGAACTTCGATCTGCACGCCGGGATCACGGCCTGCCAGGAGCACCTGCTGACGTTCGGCGGTCACAAAGCGGCGGCGGGATTGAAAATCGACAAGGAGCACATCGACGCATTTCGCGAATCGTTCTGCCAGTTCGTTGCAGAGAATCACGATGTCACGCCGGCGGACACCCAGATTGCCGTCGACGCGGAAGTGCGTCTGGCCGATCTCACGCTGCGTGCCGTGTCGCAGATCGAACAGCTCGGCCCGTTCGGCGCCGGCAATCCCCGGCCGGTGTTTGCGGCGACAAAGGTCGAGGTTGTCGGACAGCCCAAAACGATGGGCGAAGGCGGTCGCCATCTTGACCTGCGGGTCCGCCATTACGGGGCGACAATGCGGGCGATCTCGTTCGGGCAGGGCGAATGGGCCGAGCAGATCGCCGCGGTCGACGGCCCCATTTCGATCGTCTTCGCGCCAAACATCAACCGTTTCCGCGGTCGCGAAAACGTCGAGATGCAGCTCATCGACTGGAAACCTGCCAACGCCGAATCACCGGCGGCAGTCCCCGTCGGCGCCGTCGCCTCGTAACAGCCGGGACTGGGCGACGTGTCGCTGCCAAACGAGCTTTGCCGAAACCGGCGGCATTACTCGCCGTACCCCGATCGCAATTCAAATCTGTCCGTCCTCGCAACCTACTGCATTCGTTGCCGGACGAATTCGATGAACCGTTTCTGCACCCGGCTCTGAAAGCGGTACGGGTTCCAGCTGAGGACGATTCGCCGGGTTGGCCGTTCTCCGGACAGCGAGCGGTAGACGCGGCGCGGATCGCGATCAACGTCGCACGCCATTTGAGGAATCAGTGAGACACCCTGTCCCAGCGCGACAAGTTCCAGCACTGTGGCGAGCTGCGTGAAGCGTCCGGTTGTGATCGGCTGAAACGCCTTGCGATGGCAGAAGCTGATGACGTTGTCGGACAGGCAGTGCGCTTCATCGAGCAGAATGAAGGCGTACTCGCGCAGCGTCTGCAGCGTGATCCGCTTCCGCTCGGCCAGTTCGTGCCCCGCAGGCAGCACCAGTCGCAGTTCTTCCTCGAAGAGAGACACGACTTCCAGATGCGTCGCATCAAACGGCAAAGCCAGCAGAGCCACATCGGTCTCACCGTGACGCAACCGCTTGACGACCTGCTCGGTCACCTCTTCCTGAACCTCGAAGTGAACCTGCGAAAAGTCGGCCGCAAACTCGCCCAGCACAGACGGCAGCAGGTACGGAGCAATCGTCGGAATCGCCGAAACCCTGATCTTTCCGGATTCGCCGTCGTCGGTGATGCTGGCCCGCGCCTCATCGACCAGCTGCACGGCCTGCGTTGCCCGCGGGAGAAGCATTCGGCCAGCGTCGGTCAGCTCGACGCGACGCCCCAGACGCTCAAAGACAGGCTGTCTCAGTTCGTCTTCGAGCTTCTGGATTGCCTGGCTGAGAGCCGGCTGCGACACACCGCTCGCCTCGGCAGCGCGGGTGAAATTCCCCAGCTCGACAACCTTCAGGAAGTAACGGAGCTGAAACAGTTCCATAAGCAGTTCTTATCACAGCTATAAGATGTTGCCGACTTGGCGATGAGGCGTGAAAGCCTATCATCCGGCACTGATTTCGCTCAATCACGAGGCGTATTCACACCGGACGCCAGCCGCAGGTCGCGGCCTGGCTGGTTTGAGCTGAGCCTCGCTGAGACACAGCGGCCTGGCAGACCGGGACGTTTTACCTTCGCACTGGAGACCTGACCATGAATCGATTGAACTGGAAGCTGGCCCGCAGCATTGCCGTTGCGCTGGCTGGTCTCGCGATGACGGCAGCGCCTGGCGCAGCCGCTGAGCCCGAGACCGTCAAACTTGGAACAGATGAGCTGACGACCGGCATCCCCGGCGAGGGGCCTCTTACGAAACCCGAGATCGACAAGTGGCTCGCCGATCCGAAGAACCATGTCGAACTGAAGCCCGAACTCCCGATGGGGCTCGCGGCGGGTGCTTCGCAGATTATGGGGCTCGACAAAAACCCGTTGACGCGGGCAAAAATTGAGCTGGGTCGGCAGCTGTACTTCGACACCCGGCTGTCGTCAGACGACACGGTGAGCTGCGCCTCGTGCCACCATCCGGACGAAGGTTACGGTCGGCATACGCAGTTTGGCATCGGCGTTGATGGCCAGGAGGGCGGACGCAACTCGCCGATCAGCTACAACCGAATTCTGTCCGACCTGCAGTTCTGGGATGGCCGCGCCGAGTCGCTGGAAGCTCAGGCCGTGGGACCAATCGCCAATCCGATCGAAATGGGAAACACTCACGAGGTCGCCGTGGCCACGCTGAAAAAGATTCCCGGCTATGTTGCTCAGTTTAAAGCCGTCTTCGGCGGCGACGATCCCGTCAACATTGACAACGTCGGCAAGGCGATCGCCACGTTTGAACGCGTCATTGTCACAGGTCCGTCGCCCTTTGATTACGCCGAATCGTTTCAGCCCTTCAGCCGCTTTGACAAAGACGAACTGGCGGAACTGAAGGAGGATGCGCCTGAGATCTACGCTCGCTATCAAAAACTGAAAAAGGGTGTCGAAGCGCACCCGATGTCAGAGTCGGCAAAGCGTGGCAAGGAGCTGTTCTTCAGCCAGGAAGTCAACTGTGCGGCCTGTCATGTCGGGGCCAATCTGGCGGATGAGAAATACCACAATCTCGGAATCGGCATGGACGCGGAGGATCCGGATGTCGGTCGATTTGCCGTCACGAAGGATCCGAAGGACTGGGGCGCGTTCAAGACGCCGACGATTCGTAATGTCGCTCTGTCGGCACCGTACATGCACGACGGCAGCCTGAAGACACTTCGGGAAACGGTCGAGCACTACAACAAGGGCGGTACGCCGAATAAGAACCTCAGCGACAAAGTCAAGAAGCTGAACCTCAACAAGCAGCAGGTCAGCGATATCGTCGCGTTCATGCAGGCCTGCACCGGTCCGTTCCCGAAAGTCGAACGCGAACGCTTGCCAAAGTAGACCGGACAGCCAGGCTGTCGCAGCGGAAGTTGCACAGACTTTCGACCCACGTTACCTCGATTCATTGCCGCAACTCTGACGAGTTTCGGAACTCAACAAGGAGCACCCCATGTCCGCGGGAACCCGTGAGCAGATCGTTGAAGAGCTGAAGGTCGCGTACTGGATGGAGATCGAAACGGTCACCAACTACATCGCAAACTCCGTGAATCTGGATGGAGTCCGGGCCGAGGAAATCAAGAAAGCGCTGCAGGCCGACGTCGCTGAAGAACTGGTGCATGCTCAGAACCTCGCCCGCCGCATCAAGACAATCGGCGGTCGCGTTCCGGGGAGTGCTCAGTTCAGCGCGTCACAAGACGCACTGCAACCGCCGGAAGACTCCACCGACGTCATCTCCGTCATCAAGGGCGTGATCGCCGCCGAAGACGCAGCCATCACTCAGTACACAAAACTGATCAAGCTCTGTGACGGAGTCGACTACGTGACTCAGGATCTCTGCATCCAGTCGCTGGCCGACGAAGAAGAGCACCGCCGCAACTTCATGGGCTACCTGACGGAATACGAGAAACGCTGAATGTCGTTGTTCGCTCCGCGAACGAAACGCCGCTGCTTCGAAAAGACAATGTCGCAGGGAGTCCGGGCGAGATCGCTGCGGTCGCGGAGCGGTCAGCAACAATCAACGCCGTCGACCACGGGTCGGCGGCGTTGTTCTTTGCGCGAAGGTCGTCACACTGATTCGTTCGATGCGTGCCTCACAGTGCATTGCCGGATTGTTTGCGTACTTTCAGCGGGGAATCTTCCTATGAAATCTGTCTGCCGGTTTCTGGCTGTGCTGAGTCTGTTTGCTGCCGTTGATGCGGCGTTCGCTCAGCCGGCGGGCTTCAATTACGACGAATCGAAGGTGCCGACTTTTGAGCTGGCCGACCCGCTGGCCATGCTCGACGGAAAGAAGGTGTCGGACGCAAAGGCGTGGACTCAGCAGCGACGTCCGGAAATCCTGCAACTCTTCAAGGACAACGTCTACGGCACAATGCCGGGCGCTCCGAAGAACCTGTGGTGGAAGGTGTTCGACAGTGACGCCCAGGCAATCGGCGGCAAGGCCACTCGTAAGCAGATCACGATCTACTTCACCAAGGATGCCGACGGCCCGCAGATGGACCTGCTGTTGTACGTCCCCAACAAGGCGAAGAAGCCCGTCGCCGCGTTCATCGGGCCGAACTTCAAAGGCAATCACACGGTTCACTCTGACCCGGCGATCCGCCTCGCAACGATCCGCCCAAAGAACGGTGACCCACACGCTGCTGATCCAGCGTCGCGCGGCGAACGCACGCATCGCTGGCAGGTCGAGATGATCATCGACGCGGGCTACGCAATCGGAACGGTCTTCTACTCGGACATCGACCCGGACTACTTCGACGACTGGAAGAACGGCATCCATCCGTTGTTTCCCGAACTGCAGAATCGTGACGACAATTTCACGTCAATCGGCGCCTGGGCCTGGGGCCTCAGTCGAGCCTTGGACTACCTTGAGAAAGACGACGATGTCGACGGCAGCCGCGTTGCCGTGATGGGCCACTCGCGATTGGGCAAGACCGCTCTGTGGGCCGGCGCGACCGACCAGCGGTGGGCGATGGTGATCTCGAACGATTCCGGCTGTGGCGGAGCGGCTTTGTCGAAGCGCCGTTTCGGAGAAACAGTCAAGCGGATCAACACGTCGTTCCCGCACTGGTTCTGTGCCCGGTTCAAGACTTACAACGACAACGAAAACGCGCTGCCGCTCGACCAGCACATGCTGGTGGCCCTGGCGGCTCCCAGGCCGGTTTACGTCGCCAGTGCGGTCGAGGATCGCTGGGCTGATCCGCGGGGTGAGTTCCTCTCCGCAAAGTATGCCTCGCCCGTTTACGAGCTGCTGGGCAAACCGGGGATTCCCGCAAAGGTCACCGAGTACGAGATCGAAAAGCCGATCCACACAACCGTCGGTCACCATATCCGCACCGGCAAACATGACGTCACGGCTTACGACTGGCAGCAGTACATCCGATTTGCCGACAAGCACCTGAATTAGATTTGCACCACAGAGGCACAGAGATCGCAGAGTTGTGATCAGGAACATTCTCGGTGCCCTCTGTGTCTCTGTGGTGAAAAAGACCGCCGTTGACCCAGTCGGGAAGTTGCACGACTCTGGCGTCTTCCGAACCCGGTATCCCGTTGGGCTTGAGTATGTCTCGACTGTTGCATCTGGCTGGTTGTCTGCTGCTTAGTCTCGCTGTTTCTCTGGGTCAGCAGAGTGTGCTCCGCGCTGAGGCTCGGTCGAGTTACGAGACGATCGATTACGTTCTGCCGAAGATGGTCAAGATCTTTGGTGCCGGCGGGATGCGGTCGCTGGCCGCGTATGGAACCGGGTTTCTCGTCAGCAAAGACGGGCACATTGTCACAGTCTGGAGCCACGTCCTCGATCCTGACGAAGTCATCGTCGTGCTGAACGATGGTCGCCGTTTCACGGCCAGCGTGCTGGGAGCCGAGCCGCAGCTGGATCTGGCCGTACTGAAGCTGAACGTCGAAGGCCGCGAACTCAACCTGCCCCATTTTTCACTGTCGAGCGAAACGGCATCAGCCAGCGCGGGCACGCGCATCCTGGCCTTCAGCAACATGTTCAAGGTCGCGACGGGGGATGAGCCGGTTTCGGTCGTGCATGGCGTCGTCGCCGCCAGGACGAAGCTGCAGGCGCGGCGCGGCGCGTTCGAGGTTCCGTACGACGGCAGCGTTTATGTGATCGATGCCGCGACGAATAACTCGGGAGCTGCCGGCGGACTGCTGACAACGCGCGAAGGCCGCCTGCTGGGCATGATCGGTCGCGAACTACGGAATGCCGAAACAAACACCTGGGTCAACTACTCGATCCCACTGGCGAACCTGACGGACTCAGTCCAGCAGATCATTTCCGGCAACTTCCGGTCGTCCGCCGAGGACCGCGAAGCCCCCACCACTGCCCGCAAATACACGCCGACGGACTTCGGGATCGTGATGGTTCCCGACGTTCTGTACCGGACGCCGGCCTACGTTGACCGGACGCTGGCCGGGTCCGCCGCGAGGACCAACGGCCTGCAGCCGAACGATCTGGTCCTGTTCGTCGACGACGACCTCGTGCAGTCGATCCGCGAAATGAAAGAGGCGATCGGCCGCCTGGAAGCGGGCGACACACTGCGACTAACCATCCGCCGCGACGATCAGCTCAAGACGTTCGAGTTCCGCGTGCCGAAGAAGTGATTCCTGATCAGCGTGACAGCCAGCCGCCGTCGATGGGGATGACGCTGCCGTGCATGTAGCTGGAAGCGTCGCTGGCCAGGTAGACGCACAGGCCGGCGAGTTCATCGGCCTGGGCCCAGCGTCCGAGCGGGATGCGTTCGAGAATCTGCGGGCCGCGAACCGGATCGTCCTGCAGCGGGCCGGCGAGTTCGGTTTCGATATAGCCCGGCGCGATGCAGTTGACGTTGATGCCTTCACCGGCCCAGCTTGTCGCGAGTGATTTCGTCAGTCCGGACAGCGCGTGCTTCGCCGACGCGTATGCAGAGATGTGCAGGCCGCCCTCGAACGACATCAGCGAGCCGACGTTGATAATCCGTCCTCGACCATGCTCTTTCATGAACGGAGCCGCCTGAACCGACAGGTCAAACGCGGCATGCAGATGCACCTCCATCAGGTAACGCCAGTCGTCGACGGGATACTCCTCGGGCTTGTGTCGTCCCGTCACGCCAGCGTTGTTAACGAGGATGTCCAGCCGCCCGAGTTCGTCGACGACACGCTGCGCCAGACCCGCTCGACCGTCGGGGTCTCCAAGGTCGGCCGCGATGTCGAGGAACCGGCGACCGCAGCCTTCGACCAGTTTCCGTGTCGCGTCAGCGTTGCCGCTGCGCGTGATGCAGGCGATGTCGGCGCCGGCCTGGGCAAGTCCGAGTGCCAGAGCCTGGCCAATGCCGCGGCTGGCTCCCGTAACGATGGCGACTCGGCCATCCAGTTTGAACAGGTCGAGAATCATGAGGAGAACTCGCAATCTTGTGTGGCTTGAATGTCGTTGATCGCTCCGCGATCGAAACGCCAGGCCACTCGAACAATGTGGTTTGTCACGCGGGCTAATGAATCAGCACAGACAAGCAGCTGCGCTTCGATCGCGGAGCAATCAGCGACTTTCTACGCAGCCGTGAAATCATGACGGTTTCTGCCACAATGCTGAACTCACGCCACAACGTCGCCGTCTGCGTTGTCACCGTCTGCACTTCATCAGGTCCGTCATGATTCAGGAATCGTCACCCGCTCCGGACACTCCCGCCGAGGAACGTCGAAAGGAGGAACCGGAACAGCCATTGTTCAAGCTGGTAATCGTCAGCAGCGCGGCCTTCCTGATCACTGTCCTGTCGATGACAGTGTCGATGATGTTTCCGAGCGAGTCGCCGGCGTCGAAGTTCATCAACCGCAACGGCCTGCAGATGATCGGCGTCGAGGTCGTGCTGATCATCATGTTCGGAATTCTGGCAATGGCCGTTGATCGTCGGCGGACGTTGATTCGTCAGCAGCAGGAAAAGTCTGACACGGAGTCGGGCGATGCCAGCTCTGTCGAATCAGGGATCGACTCGGATGGGCGTCCATAAGAGTCAGGTTCAATCGAGACCAACGTCCGCCAGCGTTTGTGATTGAAGGTCCTTTGAATCGGAGGAGTCTGCGATGCGTCGTTCTGTCTCGCTGTGTCTGGTCGCCTGGATTCTGGCGGGCACGTTGCCGTCGTCGCTCATTGCTGCCGAACGGTCGGCGAAACCGAACATCGTGTTCTTCTTCATCGACGATCTCGGCTGGGCCGACCTCGGGTTCATGGGCAGCGAGTTTTATGAGACGCCGAATATCGACCAGCTCGCCGCGGACTCGCTGGTTTTTACGGATGCCTACGCGTGTGCTCCGAACTGCGCTCCCAGCCGCGCCTGTCTGATGTCCGGTCAGTACACGCCGCGGCACGGCATCTTCACGGTTGGTGACCCGCGACGAGGCAATCACAAGCAGCGGAAGCTGGAGCCGGTTGAAAACGAAACGGTTCTCGCGGACGAGTTCGTCACGATCGCCGAAGCGCTCAAGACCAACGGCTACACATCGGCGTCGATGGGCAAGTGGCATCTTGGAGCTGACCCGACAACGCAGGGGTTTGATATCAACATCGCCGGTCGCGAATGGGGCAGTCCCAGCGGCGGCGGGTATCACAGTCCGTTCAAATATCCGAACCTCAAGAACGAGAAGCCGGGCGAGTACCTGACCGACGCACTGACCCGCGAAGCCTGCCGCTTTATCGACGAGAACCGCGATCGGCCGTTCTTCCTCTACCTGACACATTACGCGGTCCACACGCCGATTCAGGCAAAGGACAACGTCACGGCGAAGTACAAGCGAAAGACGCCGGGCAGGCATCAGAAGAACGCGAAGTACGCGGCGATGATCGAGAGCGTCGACGACAGCGTTGGGAGCGTGCTGCAGAAACTCGACGAGCTGAAGCTGACCAGCGACACGCTCGTGATTTTCTATTCGGACAACGGCGGTTACGGCGGCGCAACTTCGAATCATCCGTTGCGCGGCGCCAAAGGGATGCTCTACGAAGGGGGCATTCGCGAACCGTTGATCGTCCGCCTGCCTGGCGTCACGCAGCCCGGATCACGCTGTGCCGAGCCGGTGATCGGTGTCGACTTTTACCCGACGCTACTTGAGCTGACGGGTACGCAGCCGGCGGACGACTATCTGCTCGACGGCGAGTCGTTCGCTCGACTACTCAGTGAACCGACGGCAAAGCTCAAACGCGACGCGATCTTCTGGCACTTCCCCTGCTACCTTCAGGGCAGCGGCGATCCTCATGGCGGGCCGTTCCGGACGACGCCGGCAGGAGCGATCCGCAAGGGAGAGTGGAAGCTGATCGAGTGGTTCGAAACCGGTCGTCAGGAGCTGTACAACCTGGCCGACGACATCGGCGAGAGTCGCGATCAATCGAAGGCCAATCCGCAGAAGCTCAAGGAGTTGCATGCGGCACTGCAGGCCTGGCGGGAGCAGGTCAAGGCTCCCATCCCAACACAGCCCAATCCCCGATTCGACCCCGCTGCCGCGAAAACCCGACGCAGGTGAGCGACTGGCGAAACTCGTCTCACCAGTCGACCGCTGCGACTTCGGTCACGACTGCGGCACAGTTTGTGGCTGGTCGACCAGGCTGTTCTGGATAGCGCGCCGCCGCTGCTGCTGAAAGCATTCCAGCAGCAGATCAAGTTCGTGGCCCTGCACGTACTGGCATTCGACCAGGCTCTTCGCGAGAAATTCGGCATCTTCAGCCTGGTCGGCCAGCAGACATCCCAGCTGCACATCGGTCAGCAGGCCGAGACGATTGGCGACCGTCCCGAAACGTTCGCGCGTCGACTTCTGCGTCTCAAGGACTTTCTGCACGGACGTCTGATCGAGCCATCCGTGTTTCAGAGCCAGCTCGCCAATATGCATCGTTTCCGGCCGTGCCTTCTGAACGAGACAGACAACGGACGCCAGGTCGACAACCTTGTTCTTCGCCAGCCAGTTGCTGAATCGATTTTCGGTGGCAAGCTGCGAAATGCGACGTTCGAATTCGCTGGCCATCGACTGCAAGGTAATGCAGTTTCGGCCTCGGCGTTTCGATTCATACATCGCGGCGTCCGCCGATTCGACGAGACGATGCTGCAGGCCGGATTCTTCGGCGGACGGCACACTCACAACGCCGCCGACGCTTGCCGTGACCGGAACGACCTGGACCCCATTCTGAAAGTACTCGCGCTCGATCGACTCGCGAATCCGCTCGGCAAACGTCTTGAGTCCCGCTTCGGACGTATCGACCGCCAGAACAACGAACTCCTCGCCGCCGTATCTTGCCGCGATGTCGGAAGACCGAACGCAGTCCTGCAGAATCTCACCGATCCTCATCAGCACGGTGTCGCCGAATTTGTGGCCGTGCGTGTCGTTGAGGCTTTTGAAGTGGTCGACGTCGAGAAACAGAACACCGATCGCGTTGCCCTGCCGCATCGCCCGTTTGATCTCGTGCCCCAGAGCCTCGTCAAAGAAGCGTCGGTTGTAGAGCCCGGTCAGCGGGTCGCGGAAAACCTGCTCCTGCAACTTCTCGTTCTGATCCTGCAGCTTGCGGCGTTCTTCTTCCATCCGCTGGGTCAGTGAATCTGCCTGGCGTTTCTGCAGGTCAGCCTGGATCGAAATCTCCGCGAGCTGTTCCATCGCCTGAGCCATCAGGTCGCTCGGCGAAAGCAGGTCATCGGTTTTTGTATTCAGCAGGTCCGCCGCCTCCTTAATCCGCACATCAACCTGTTCGAGATACGCGTTCAGATCCTCGCTGCTCAGATCGTAGAACTCGGCTGCGACGGTCTTCAGATACGAGAGAGCCTGGGCGGTGTGCGGCGAACAGAAATACTCCCCGACAGCGCCGGCGACAATCAACGCCCGAATCAGGTCGCCGTCCTCGCCGGCCTGCTCTTCGAAGTCGCCCGGACCGGCGTGGTGGTATGCCGTCGCGCTGCTCAGTGACGCCGGCAGTTTCCAGCGACGCATCAGCTCGGCACCGAGTTCCGCATGGGTAAACGCCAGATGCTCCTGTTCGACCTCGCACAGCGGACGCGCGCTCGTAACGCATTCTTCGAGAACCGATGCGTATTCCGATCGCAGCGTCTTCAACATCGCGAGCTGGCCGAGATCGACGAGCAGGCCGGACATGAACAGCTCACTGCTCAGCGAGGCCGCACCATGATGAGGAAGCTTCTCAGCGGCCGCGGCGACGACGATCGACTTCAGCCAGTACTGGCGGTAATGCTCCTTGAGCGGGCCATCCTGAACCGCTTCATTCGACAGCGAGAAACTGAGCGCCAGCGATGTAATGACGGTCCGACCAATGATGGGGACCGCCTGCTCAAGCGTTTTGATTTCCGAGCGGAATCCGAAGTACGACGAATTCGACGACTTCAGAATCTTGACCGCCAGTGCCGGGTCGGACTTGATTGTCTCGACAATATCTTTGGTGCTGGTTTCGAGGTCGCGGCTGAGATCGAGCAGCCGCAGGGCAACAGACGGAACCGAAGGCAGATTCGGGGACTTGAGGACGCGATCCATGGAACTGGCAGCAGCCATTTGGTGACCTTTGACTTCAGACCCGCCGAGTAGAACAGAACGCTCGCCACGAGGCAGCGACGTTCTGGATTTCCTGCGGTCTGAATTTAGGTTGCCGTTGCCTGCGTGTTCGGTCGAATCGCCGTCGACCCGCCAGTTCAACGGATTCACCTCCCGATTCCAGGCGGCATGTCCCGCCCGCACTGGTGCCGGTGGGGGATTTGCCTTGCCACTTGAGGTCTGTCTGAAAAGACCGCCAGAGAGGCTCCGTCAAACGGCAATCACAGCCGGTCCGCGAACAGCGGATTCAGAAACCGGCAGCGGTCAGGCCGGGCACAACAAATCTGTACATCACCAGGAAATGGCAGGTGCTGCCCGCGATGACGAGAACGTGCCAGGTCGGGTGGTAATAGCGGCCCCGCTGATCGTTGATCAGAAAATATGTTCCGATCATGTAGCAGATTCCACCAGCGAGAATCCACAGCAGGCCTTCCTGGGAGAACCAGTTCAGCAGCTGCTTCGTGTTCAGAATTGGCAGCCAGGCGACAGCAACGTAGAACCACACGGGCACGTTCAGAATGCCGCGAAAAAAGAGCTTCGTTGCGATCCCCGCCAGCGCCAGAACCCACATGGCCGCCACAACGTAAACTCCGCCCGCGTCGCCGCAGACGGACAGGCCGACGGGGGTGTAGCCGCCGGCGATCATTAGAAAAATGCTGACCTGGTCGAGCGTACGGAATGTGTGCTTCCGCATCCCGCTCAAATAGCTGTGAGAGAGCGTCGAGCACAGATAGACGAGAAACTGCGACACGCCGTAGCAGACGCAGCCGTAAATCAGCAGCGGTTCACCACCGCGCGACACAGCGTGCTCGACCAGTACGATGGCCGCGATCAGTGCGAGGACACTCGCGGCTCCATGCGTGATCTGATTGGCCCTCTCCGTGGCCACCAGGTCAGCCTTGCGCGTCGAGGTTTCGGGAATGTGAGCCCAAAGCAGTCCGCTCATAAACGTCGTTTTCGCAAAAACAGATACGCGGGAATTCGGGGGCCGAGCTGTTTCCTCCCCCGTGAGGAATGCAGAAAGAGCCGTGTCCAACGAACGCGGCTCCTGGAACGCAATCAAAACGCTCCTTATTCCTGATCGGCCTGGGAGGTCAACAGCAGACCGTCCGAACTCCGCGTCAGGCGGCCTTGCGGAGATCGTTCAAGGCGTCAATCGCCGCCTGTGCGGCTTCGACGCTGCCAAGTTCTTCGACGAAGTCGAGAATTGTCGCCAGTTCTTCATCCGAATACTGATCGAGCTGCTGAGCCAGTTCCTGTTCCGTCATCGGTGATCCTCACGCTTCGCAACGGGAAATACGCGGCGGCACATCGGAGCCGTCGCTGTCGTTGCTCCACTAATCGGCATAACCCGACCGGCAGGTCGAGGATTCCTGCCCGGACAGCCGCGGAACGTGAGGAATCGTGCAAGTCGTTAATCAGCAAGAAGTTGCTTCACAAACTCACGCTCGCGGCGGGCACGCCGATCGTCACCCGTCGATGCGTAATAACGGGCGAGGAGCTGGTGAGCGGAGACGTCTGCCACATCGATCTGCAGCACCTCCGTAGCCCATTTCGCGGCGGCGTTCAGATCGCCGCGTTCGTCGGCGAGTTCTGCCAGCTTTTTCCGAACCGACGCGCTGTCGCCGTCCAGCCGAGCGATCATCGTCAGCACGTCCTCAAGTCGCTCCTTCTGGCCGAGCTGCAGATACGCAGCTGCCAAACCCTTGAGCCATTCGTCGCTCTGCGGCATCGCGAACTTCCCGACGCCCAGTTTCTCGCGACCGAGTTCGTACAGGTCGGCGGCGTCCTGCGGGCGGCGCTGCATCAGCCGGACTTTCGCCAGCAGGCCGAGAACGCCCGGATGCGGATCGTTCCGATTGAACGCTGGTTCGAGATACCCGGCGGCATCATCGAAATCGCGGCCAAGCAGTTCGAGCTGTGCGAGCACGACGGCAGCGAGCGGCTCGGCGGGGTTCTTCTCGATCGCCACCGTCGCCAGTTCGCGCGCCTGATTGCGCCGCCGGGCCTGCAGCAGAGCGTTCGCGAAGCCTGCGATCGCCGCCGGATTCTCACGATCGGCTTCGTACGCCTTCTCCAGATCGGCGATTGAACCGGGAGCTTCCTCCCGACCACCGCCCATTTCGTCGACGAGACGCTTCAGAAACTCACGGTAACCGGCATCGAACTCGTCGGTCGGCATCCCGAAGACTTCCGGAATGGCCTCTTCGGTCGACAGATTGCGGCGATAGCAGTCGAGCATGCTGGCGATGCAGTCCTCGCCGAACGTTTCGATCATATACCGCGCGTAAAGCCGGCTCTGGCAATATGCGAACTGCCAGTCCAGAGGTGTCTCCGGGCGCTGAAAGACCGGCGTCAGTTCGTCGAGGCTCCAGATTTCTCCGGCGGGAACGCGCTGCAGCAGAAGCTGGTTCCAGATCGCGGGACGTTCGATGCCCTCGCTGGTGACGGCCAGTGCTTCGGTAAACCAGTGCGGAATATTGAAGTGCGTCTGCTGCAGAGTGACGATGTGGACGAACTCATGCCGGACGACTCGAGCCCAGTTGAACGGCTTGTCGGCAGCCGTCGGCGACGTCAGCGCGACCATCATTCCGGTCGACGCGCCGATCGTCTGAATCCAGGGCAGGCCAACCATTCGCGCGCTGAACCACTGATGCGCCGACTGGCCATTCGCGTTGTTGTAGATCTCGAAGGTCGTCCGCTGCGGCGGTTCGAAACCGTACTTCGCGACCAGGTCGGCATAGGTCTCTTCGAGATACTCGGCCATGTACGTTCCGAGCATGGCGTCGATCGACGAGTCGACTCGAATCACGAAATGATCCGTCGTGATGACGCGATACCCGTTCAGAACATCGAGCACCTTCCGCATATTGCTGACACGCACGTGATACGGATCGGCTCGAAACGCGTCGTCGAGGATCTGCCGCGCTTCATCGGTCCGGCCCGTCTGCATGTAGAGCATGCCCAGTTGCGTCTTCGGCTGGGACAACTGCGGCATGACCCGGATCGCGTGCTGGTAGACCGTTTCGACGAGCCCGTATTTGCGCCGTGTTTCGAGCCGGCTCCCAAAGGTCGACAGAAAACGACCCGGTCGGGGATTGCGCCGCGCGACGTCGATCACAGTCTTCTCAACCGGAGTCGGATCCTCCGGAATGACTTCATCGATCGCGTCGAGATTCTCCAGCAGATTCCGCAACCGACCGTCCTGTCGCGATGCTTCCTGCGGCGGGCTGAGCAGGTACTGACACGCCGCGAGCCGGCCCAGCGTTCCCTGGTCAATCGGGTTGACCGCGCGAGCCCGAGCCAGAGTTTCGAGCGCTGCCTGCAGGTCGCCCTTCGTCAGCTCGACGTCGGCGGTGAGCTGCAGTGCGGGAACGAACGCTGGCTGAATCTCAAGCGCCTGCTCTGCGAACCGGGCCGCACCATCGAGATCGTGCTTGTCGAACGCCGCGATCCCGACTGCCACCAGAGCATCTACCGCTCGCGGATTGACCGCCAGCGCGCGCTGGATATCCGGCACCGCCTGAGCCCGGTTGTACTTTTCCAGCAACAGCGATCCGGACAGCAAATGCGCTTCCCACAGCAGCGGGTCGGCCTGCAGAGCATCCGGGCACAGCGTGTTCACAATGAAGTTGAAGATGTTGGAAACGCTGTTCCACCGGGCGTATTCCGCAGCCCCCTCGCCAACCAGCAGCAGTGTTTCTCCACCTGTCGGCTGTGCCCGATTGTAAAACCGCACGAACCAGCGGAACTCGTCGTTGGCTCGCTCGATCTCGCCGCGTTCCACCAGAACGTTCGCCCGCACAAGCCGCGCGAGCAGGTTGTCGTCGTCCTGTTCAATCGCGGTGTCGGCGAGCTTTTCCGCCGCGTCCAGCTCGCCCTTCGACAACTGAATCCGCGCCTGCTCCGCGAGCAAAACCGGCCGTTTCGCCAGAGCATCGTCCGCCAGCTTCAGCGACTGCACCGCATCATCAAGCCGGCCCAGTGAGACAAGTGCCCGAGCCCGTCCCACTCGGGCAGCCACCGACTGACTGTCTTCGGCGACAAGCTTCGCGTACGCCTCTTCCGCTTCCTCGTACCGGCCCCGCTGCAGATGCTGGCGTGCCGCACGCAGGTCCTGCGCAATCGATGGCTGGTCGGCGACGATGAACTGCAGAGCAATCACGAAAACGAACAGGGCCGTTGCCGAGGAAGCGTTCGAAGACTCCGAATTCCGGCTGAAACAGGTCATGGCACCGCGTGGAAATGACTGGCTGGTCGAGTGAGAGATTGTCTGGAAGCGAGACGCACGCCGACATCTTATTGCGGAGTCTGCAGCGGAGACTCGGTCGCGCGGAACGCCTGCAGACTGGCATCGAGCGGCTCATCAGGCTTCTGCCCGACGACCTCGTATACGCCGTTGACGATCGCTCGACCGTTCACAAGGACAGCAAGAGCGGCCGCCGCGCACAATCCGATCAGAATGCGATTTCTCAACGCGCTATCCGCCGAGGCCATCAGACGACCGCCACTCAACCGAGGCAGCGTCATGAACGGACTGGCCAGATCGATCATGAAGAACTCGCTGGAAACCGGATTGGCACTCAAAGCCCTGGCAATTAACGGTGTCACGCTCAGACCCACCGCGATCAGAACGATGAGCACTCGGCCGTGAGCAGGCCGAAACGACGGGCTCACCAGCCGCAACCACCGAGTGATCGCCGTGCCGAGCCCCGTCAGAAAGACCACGTAGCAGCACGTCGCCAGAACGAACGTTGGCAGCCAGTTCGCATCCCAGTCGTTCAGAAACCCGACCGCAGCGATCGCCACGACATGGAGCAGCATCCAGAGAAACCCTCGAGCACCGCCGGGCATCCAGGGAGCAACCACCAGCCTCAGCAGACCGTTGCCGGGAAGTTGACGCCGCAGCCGCCGCGACAGCCAGTCAACTTCCGTCGATGCGTACAGACCGGCAATCACCCAGTGAAACGCCACAAAGATCAGGAGTTCGCTGGCGTCACGAACCGAAACACTCAGGCCCGTCCAGAGCGAGTTCGCAACGACCGCTCCGCACAGCAGCCAGAACTGGGCGGCCAGAATCAGCCGGATACCGGTGCTGCGATTTCCTGATTCGAATGTCAGACGGGACACGGCAATCTGCTGAGCCAGCAGCGCGTAGCTGCCGGCTCCGACAACGACACAACCGACGCCCCACCAGAACGACGGGTCGTCAAACGGAACGCCGGTAAACGAAAACTGAAACAGCATTCCGGCGGTCATGTAGAGCTGAAACATCAGCAGAAAGAACATGCCCATCGAATTCGCGGCCTGAATCTGACGCTTGTGGGCCAGCGTGCTGAGCATCAGCGTGAACATCGACACGCAGATCGACCAGCCGAACGCGATCACCAGCAGAAAGAGGCTCAGCGGCAGGTCGAACCCCTGCAGCAGCGACGCAAACGCGATGAAGGGCGTGATCGCCGAGTAGTAAACGAAGCTCTGCACCATCGCACTGAGCAGCTTGCCGTTGACAATCTGCCGCGGCGTCAGCGCGGAGATACTCAGCAGTTCGTACGTGTTCTGGTCGCGTTCGGCGAGCATGCTGCGATGGGCACCGAACGGCACGATCACGATCACAGCGAATGTGAGAATGCCGAAGTAGATCAGAAACAGCGTGTGCCCGGCTGAGCCGAACTCCATTGCCGTCGGAGCGAAAACGGCAGCCCCGGCCGAGACCAGCCACGCGACGACCAGTAGCAGCATGAACGTCACCACGAACTGCCGACTCTTCAGCGCCTGCCGGATCTCCTTCACCAGAATCGGATTCATCCGATCGGTCAGAGTCTCGGCGATCTGCAGCACACGGTCACCCGCTTTCGATCGGGGCGCGGGCTGCGCGAGGGAAATCGATTCGCTGCTCACTGCGTGATCCCCCGTGTGATATTCATGAACGCGTCTTCGAGGCTGTGAGACTTGCTGTGGAACTCGGCAACGACGAAGCCCGCGGTCAGCAGACGCTGCAGCAGATCGGACTGTGCTTTGTCGTCACCTTCAAGTTCAAACGCCGCCTTGCCTGCTGCCATCTGAACATGTCCGACGAAGGGCTGTTCGAGCAGCCATTTTTCCAGGCGGTCAGTGGCCGCCGCATCGTCCATCCCGCGGGCAAGTCGCAGGAGCAGCGACCGGGACGACTGTCGGCCGGCCGCGCGGCGCTGTTCCTGCTGAATCTCCTCAATCGTCCCGTGAGCCAGAATCCGACCGGCTTCGATGATCGCGGCCGAGTCGCAGATCTCACTCAGCTCGGTGAGAATGTGCGAGCTGATCAGGACCGTCTTGTTCATCTCCGTCGCCAGCAGCCGGATCAGTTCCCGCAGCTCAACACGGGCGCGCGGGTCGAGCCCCGCGGCGGGCTCGTCCAGCACCATGACCTGCGGATCGTGAATCAGACACCGGCCCAGACCGAGGCGTTGCGACATGCCCTTGGACAGCGTCTTGATAGGTTTCTCGGCCAGCTTGCGCAGCTCGGTGAAGACGAGAACGTGGTCGATTGCTTCGCGCCGCCGGTCACCCCGCAGACCGTATGCCCGCGCATAAAAGTCGAGAAACTCGACAACATTCATGTCGCCATATCGGCCGAAGCTGTCGGGCATGAAGCCGAGATACTTCCGTACGCGGTCCGGGTAATCGACAACCGAGTCCCCGCAGATGAAAGCGTCGCCGGCAGTCGGCAGGTCGAGCGTCGCGAGAATGCGCATGGACGTCGTCTTGCCGGCTCCGTTCGGACCGATAAAGCCCATCACCTGCCCGGCGTACGCTTTGAAAGACACGTCATCGACGGCTTTCAAACGACCGAAAAACCGGTGCAGATGCCGGAGTTCGAGCGTCGCCGCACCGCGCGACGACGCAGCCTCGGCAGGGTTGGATTCCCGAATTTCTTCAGCCTCGGGCTGCTCGGACTCGTTCATGGCAGCAACCCTTTAACCAGCGGAATCCTCAAGCAAACCATCGTCGGCAATGATCTCGCCCTCCAGATGTTTGCTGTCAGTCGAGCGGACACCAGCCCTGTCGGAACCGCCGATCGACGTTTCATCGAGCGACTCCGCCCGCTTCATCAAAGTGACGCAGTTGCCAGTTTCGTTGTACGTAATCTCGTCCATGAACGATCGCATCAGCAGCATGCCGCGGCCGCTGGGACGTTCGAGATAATCGGGATCCGTCGGGTCGGGAATATCGGACGGATCAAAGCCGGGACCTTCGTCACGCACAACAAAACGGGCTTCGACCGGCGTCAGGTGCATCGTCACATGCAACTGGCGACCGGCGTATGGATCCGCTCCCATGCGGGCTTTGGCGAGATTCTCGTACTCGGCATTGCCCTGCTCGCGGAGTTCCGAACTGACCTCCAGATTGCCGTGGTACAGGGCGTTCAGCAGCGCTTCCTCAACAGCGATGCCGATCCGCAGGCGATCGTTCTCGCCGAACGTCCGCATGTTGCGCATCAGCTCGCGGATCTGCTGCACCAGGGCGTGAACGAGCGTCGTGTCGTTCGGCAGGATGTACTCGGTCTCGGTCCGAACGACACGGTTCATCAGCCGCGTCTGACCGCGCTCCGCCGAGGCCGCATCGAGAATCTGCTGCACGGTTGAGATCAGGTCTTCGCCGAGCCGCCGCTTTGTCACGTAACTGGCCGCTCCGCGGCGCAGCGCTTCGACCGCCAGCTCCTCGCTGCCCTGGGCCGTCATCAGCAGGACGGGGATCAGCGGATAGTCCGCTTTAATCGCCTCGACGAGTTCCAGACCATTCATCTCCGGCATGTGCAGGTCGGTGAGCACGGCATCCGGAATGTGCAGCTCGATCTTCTCCAGCGCGTCCTGGCCGTTTTCGGCATAAACGAGTTCGTACTCGCCGGTCTTCTGCAGCAGGCCACCGACCAGTCGCCGGTCCACCTGAGAGTCGTCGACAACAAGGACGGTTTGCATGGAGATGCCCTGATTTGAAGAGACCGGCCAATGGAAAACGCTGCCAGAGTAACGAACGGTGCTCGGAACTTACGGCGGAATCTCACGCGTATCAACAAAGTGTTTCAGTTGTTCGGTGACGCTCTCGACCGCTGCTTCGAGTTCCGGGATCCGTTCCGTCACGGAATCGATCCGCTCCTCTTTTCCGGCACATTCCAGATCGAATGCCAGATCGTGAGCCGACTCAACACCGAACGTCCGGAAGCTCGCTTTGATCGTATGTGCCGCGCGTTGAAACGACCTCGCGTCACCTGCCTCAGCCGCCTTCTTCAAATCTCGCATCACCATCCGCGACTCTTCAAGGAACGCCGCAGCAACCTCGCGCAACAAATCACGATCACCCTGCACGATCTTCAACGGCTTCGGCCAGTCGACGATGTACGCGCAGCGAGCGTCCTTCACAGCATCATCCGCCGAAACGATCTCGGACGAACGATTGGCGGAAACCGTCACGGTTCCCTCCGGAAAGAAGCCGGCAATCTCCTGCTTGAGCTGCCAGGACCGGACGGGCTTCGAGACATAGCTGTCCATCCCGGCTTCCAGACACTCTTCGCGATCGCCGGTCATGGCGTGAGCCGTCATGGCGATGATCGGCCGATGTCCGCCCGTCTCCGCTTCGGATGCCCGAATTCGTCGCGTCGCTTCCAGACCGTCCATCTCCGGCATCTGGATGTCCATCAGGATGAGGTCGAACTCCTGCGTCGTCGCGAGTTCAACCGCCTGAACTCCATTCTGAGCCACACTGACGGTCAGCCCCCACTTCTTCAACAGGGCCAGTGCGAGCTTCTGATTGACGACGCTGTCCTCCGCCAGCAGCACGCGCAGTGTCGGCAGCTCGACATCGCCTCGCAGTTCGCCGTCCGAACTCTCAACGTCCGACTCGTCCATTCCGTCAATGCCAAGCGCCTTCACGAGAACGTCGAACAGTTCGGACTGTTTGACCGGCTTGCGGAGATAGGCCGCCACACCGAGTTCCCGACACTTCGCAATGTCACCGCTGCGATCGCCCGAGGTCAGCATCATGACCACCGCCTGTTCGAGGCTGCCGTCATCGTGCATCTGCTGCGCGAGATCGAAGCCGTCGCGCTCCGGCATGTGAACATCGCTGAGCACCAGCTGGAACGGCTGATCGTCATCGCGTGCCCCCTGCAGCGCGGCGAGCGCTTCATCGACAGACTCAACAGCCGTCACGTCGATGCCCCAGTTGCGCAGCATCTCGTCGAGAATCAGCCGATTGGTCGCGTTATCGTCGACGACCAGAATCCGGTTGCCCTGCACGGTCCGTCGCTCGACAGGCTTCGGGGGCGCGTCGGCCAGCCCGAGTCGCACGCTGAAGTGAAACGTGCTCCCCTTGCCGAGTTCGCTCTCGGCCCACACCGTCCCTCGCATGAGCCTCGCCAGCCGGGCACAGATCGCGAGGCCCAGCCCGGTTCCGCCGTATCGCCGCGTCGTCGAAGAGTCCGCCTGCTCGAACGCTCCGAACACCGTCCTGATCTTGCCCGGCGGAATGCCAATCCCGGTATCAGCCACCGCAAAGTGCAGCTGCACGCTGCCGTCGGACTGCTCGTCGACATCGGCATGCACAACAACTTCGCCCCGCTCGGTGAACTTGATCGCGTTGCCGACCAGATTGACGACGATCTGCCGCAGCCGCGCGGGATCGCCGATCAGCCAGTCCGGAACGGTCGGATCAATGTGGCAGGCGAGTTCCAGCTCCTCGCGATGCGCCCGCAGCGCCAGCGACTTCAGCGTGTCGCCCAGGCATTCCCGCAGGCTGAACGTGACCGCTTCCAGTTCCAGCTTCCCGGCTTCGATCTTTGAAAAATCGAGAATGTCGTTGATCAGGGTGAGCAGCGATTCGGCCGAGCCCCGAACCATGCTCAGGTAGTCGCGCTGCGACTGCGTCAGTTCCATGTCGAGCACCAGTTCCGTCATTCCGATGATCGCGTTCATCGGGGTGCGGATTTCGTGGCTCATATTCGCCAGGAAGTCGCTCTTCGCCCGGTTGGCAGACTCGGCGGCCTCTTTCGATTCCCGAAGTTCGCGCTCAGCCTGCTTGCGTTTCGAGATGTCGTGAATGAACGCCGAAAACAGCGTCCTCTCATCGTCGGTGATTGGTGAGATTGTCAGCTCGACGGGAAACTCCGTTCCGTTCCGATGGAGGGCCGTCAGCTCAAGTCGCCGCTGCAGGACATTCTGCTCGCCGCTGTCGAGATAGCGGGCCAGGCCGAGCGTGTGTTGCTCGCGATAGCGTTCCGGAATGATCTTCCCCGCGAGGTTCTCGCCGAGGGCTTCCTCCCGCGTCCAGCCGAACGTGGTCTCCGCCTGCGGGTTCCAGTCGACAATCACGCCCGCTGCGTCCATCGCGACAAACGCGTCGAGCGCCGTGTCGACAATCATCCGGTTCTGCCGCTCGCTGGTCTGCAGCGCAATCAACGCTTCCTGCTGGCGAGTGATGTCGCGCGACACGCCGAACGTGCCCACGATGTTGCCGTCTTCGTCACGCAGCGGCAGTTTGCTGGTCGAGACCCAGGTCGTTCTGCCATCCGGCCAGGTTTCCTTCTCTTCGAGTTCGAGAACCGGCCGTCCGGACTTCATCAGCGCCACTTCGTCCTGCAGCGCCTGCTTCGCGTGTTCTTCCGTGAAGAAGTCACTGTCGGTTTTGCCGAGCGCCTCGTCCGGACTGTCGAGCCCGAACCACTCGGCCATCGCCGAGCTGATCCGCAGAAAGCGGCTGTCGCGATCCTTGAAGTAGATGTTGTCCGGCAGACTCTCCATCAACGACTTCAGCAGGTAGCGCTCGGTGTTGAGTTCCCGCCAGAGCCGCTGATGCTCGACCGCGTAACGGATCGAATGTTCGAGGCGCGAAACATCGTACACTTCCTTCACGAGATAGTCGGTCGCCCCGGCCTCCAGCGCCTTTTTATCGAGCGCGAGATCGGTCTGGCCCGTCAGAATGATGATCGGCGTCTGGCAGCCAGCCGCGCGTGCTCGCCGCAGCACATCAATTCCGTCGTCCGCCCCCAGACGGTAATCCAGCAGGTAAACGTCGTGCCGTGCCTGCAGAATCTGCTCGAACCCCGCCGCGGCATCCTCGGCCCAGTCGAGTTTCACGTCGCGGCCGTCGACTTCCTGCAGCAGTTCTCTGGTGATGACGAATGTGTTTTCGTCGTCATCAATCAGCAGAATCCGCAACGGCCCATCCATCAGCACGTCTCCCGGCATGCAGTCGTTCAATCGCGACTGCAGTATCTGCTGCCGAGCCGGTGATTGAAACTGTCAAACCCGTTACGTGACGGCCCAGAAGTCTTCGATGTTCAACTTCGGACGATGGTGCCGCGCAAGGCGACTTTGCCAGGCAAGCAGTTCCGGCGGAGCGTCTCCGGTCGCCGCCAGCTCGACCTGCAAGGCATCGGCTGTACTTCCCCAGTCCGAAGAACCGGCCTGCTCTGACAGGATTGCCAGCCGACGCCGCAGATTCAGTGTCTCGCCCACGTAGAGAGGCCCGGCTGCTTCGTCACGCAGCAGATACATTCCCGAAGTCTCGGGCACGTCGGACAGAGTCAGACCGTCGATCGCCACCGGAGCGGACACGGCCAGTTTCTCCGGCGACAGCGACGCTCCGCGGCTGCGTGCAAAACGCGCTTCCTTTCGCAGCTTGAGCGCCGCCCAGCGATACTCCAGCGACGACCGGCCCGGAGCGAAGGAGGCTGCAATTCGATCGAAGTCAGCGGCCAGAGCCGGATCGCACAAAATCGCGTCGAGCCCTCCGACGCCGCGATCCATCATCTGCCGGTAGGCAATCTCGCTCGCAAAGAGGTACTCGTCGCAGTCCTCCCAGGTCATCGACGTCACCTGTGACGCCGGGAACTGAGCGAGCTTGCCGGCCTTGCGGATGCGGAACAGCAGACTGTTCCAGATGCGGGCATCACCGACGAGACCCAGTCGCGAGCACGCATCAACGAAGCCGGCGTTGAGATCAGGATCGGCCACCAGTCGATCCGCTGAGTAGCCATCGTGCGTCAATCGAAATGCCTCGACGATCCCGTGCAGCGTCAGGTTTCGCTGAGCGTCTTCAAACATCGCCTCGCGAACCACCGGGTCACCGCTGATCGAAGACGCTGGCTTCCTGCCCTTCTGGCCGGTCGACTTCTTCGCGGTGACGGCCGGAGCCCGCTTGCCATCAACAAGCCGTTTGCCCTGCGATGTCTTCGGAGCACTGACCAGCGGCTCGGCAGCACCGTCGAGCCGGTCGCCAACACGGATCGCATCGAGTCGCGACCGACCGTGTTTGATGTACTCTTTCGACAGGTCAAAGCCGATGAATTTCCGCCCGAGCTTCTTCGCCACGGCCAGCGTCGTCGCGCTGCCGGAGAACGGGTCGAGCACGACTTCATCTTCTTCCGAGCAGAAACGGATAATGCGGCCAAGCAGCTGTTCGGGCATCTGGCAGCCGTGAAAACCCGCCCGCTCCTTGAACGTGCCGGCGACGCGCGGAAAGTACCAGGTATCCTCGCCCTCGCTGAAGCAATGCTCGACGTCCTGCGGCCGCAGCGTCCAGGTCGCGTCGTCGTCGCTCGGCCCATGATCAACCGCCGCGATCAGTTCCTCCGCTTCGATCGAAAACTGCCCGCTCGCTTCGACCGGCCGCAGGATCCAGGTGTCGTCCGGCAGGCGGCCTTTCGGGTTCGCCCGCTTGTCGCCGTAAACAAGCTGTCGCGCGGAGGGAATCCGGTTCTCCATCGCCTCGTGACGAAACGTGAAGTTCTCGGGATCCTTCACGAAGTGAAACAGGTGCGCGTGCGAGCGGCTGAATTTGTACGCGCAGTTGACGCCGAACGTGTAGTACCAGATGACCCAGCTGCGGCAGGTGAAGCCCACCTGCTGGCTGATCAGCTTCAGCTCGGCGGCGTACTCGTCGCCAATCGCCAGCCAGAACGTCCCGTCGTCCTTCAGCACGCGATGCACCGCGCCGATCCAGTCGCGAGACCAGTCGAGGTACTGCTGAGCTTCTTTGCGGTCATCGTAAACGTCGTACTCGTACCCGATATTGAACGGCGGATCGGCAAACGCCAGATCAACGCAGCCCGCCGGCAGCGCGTTCATTCGTTCGACACAGTCACCATGCTGAATCGTATTGAGCAGATCGTCCACGACCGAGGACTCCGTTCACGGGGCAAAAGACGCTCGATCGACCACATCAGAAGAAGGCGATTTCGAGCGGCCCGCATGGTATTGGTCGACCAGGGAGGGCGCAAGCGTCGCGTGAAATGCAGCCAAGGGTGGCTGGGGTCGAGCCTCAGCGAGCCCCCAGTCACGAGAGGGTGGCAGCGGTTGGAGCGAGGCACGAGCGAACCCCCGGTTCGTAATTTCTGAACTCGCAGGCCCGGGGCTTCCTTCGCAAGCTCAGTCCAGCCCCGGCCACCCTGCCGACAAAGGCTCGACCGGAGTCTCAGCCAACCAGCTCGCCAATTGGTCGGGCGTCCTCCGGCAACAGCATCACCGGCAGCTCGACTTCGTTGCGGATCATCATGTGTGGGTCGATGCCCATGTTGTGGTAGACGGTTGCCAGGATGTCGCGGAAGTGGACCGGGCGGTCTTCGGCGTAGGCTCCCGTCTTGTCGGTCGAGCCCACAACCTGGCCGACATTCATGCCGCCGCCGGCCAGCCAGGCGCAGTTGACCGGAGCCCAGTGGTCGCGGCCGGCTTTGTCGTTGATCTTGGGCGTGCGGCCGAACTCGTCACAGACGACGACGGTGACGTCATCGCCGAGCCCGCGGTCATAGATGTCGGCGATCAGGGCCGAGATTCCCTGGTCGAACGTCGGCAGGTGCTTCTTCAAATGGGCGAAGTTGTTGCCGTGGGTGTCCCAGAAACCGTACGCGACCGTGACGACTCGGACACCGGCTTCGACCAGGCGGCGAGCCATCAGCAGTTGCTCGTTCCAAAGCGGAGCACCATCGCCCAGGTGCTTCGACGAACCTTCGCCGTACAACTCGCGAGTAGCCTGGCTTTCTTTGCTGACGTCAAGTGCGTCGACGAGATCTGACGACGTGAGCACGCTGAAAGCGCGATCGTAAATCTCGTCCATGCCCAGCAGCGTTGCGTCCTCGGCGTTGCGGCGCAGCGAGTCAAAGCGCCGCAGCAGTTCGCGTCGACTCTGAAAATGATCGCGCTCGACAAACCGCAGCTTCATGCTGGCCAGGTCCTCGCCGTCCGCTTTGACCTGATTGAACTTCGAGCCCAGGTAACCGGCGTCCGCACTGTTGTACGGTCGGTGCTTCATCGTTGGAAACAGGTCGACGAACGGCGGCGTCACGGGACTCGTCGGGCCGAGCACTCGCGAAACGACGGAGCCGAAATTCGGAATGCCGTCCCTCTGGACCGTGCCCATCGACTGGCCGGTCAGACAATGAAAGCTGGAGTGCTCATCCCTCAGCCCAACGATCGACCGCACGACGGCACAGCGATCGGAGACCTCAGCGAACTTCGGCATCAGCTCGCCGACCAGCATCCCCGGAGTCTTCGAAACGATCGGGACGAACTCGCCGCGGATTTCCTTCGGAGCGTCCGGTTTCAAATCCACCGTGTCCTGGTGCGAGATGCCTCCGGACAGATAGACCATGATCACGGACTTGTTCGAGCGGCTGCCGGCTGCCTGTTCGGCACGCAGAACGTCGGTCAGCGAAAGACCGCCAGCGGCGAGGCTGCCGGCCTGCAGGAACGATCGTCGCGAAACGCCATCGCAGAACTGGTTCATTGAGGAAACTCAAATCGGGTGAGGGAGCAGATCCGCCGGATCAGGAGGGTGAGTCAGAGGCGGATCGACGAGGCGGCCATCCTACGCGGAAGGCGGTCAAAAACGCCAGATTCTGTCGCCCCAGTCGCGAAACTCGCGCAGAGTTTTGGCCTGACCCCATGTAGCGAAACTCGCGCAGAGTTTCGGCTCGACGAGGCACCGAAAGTCTGAGCGACTTTCGCGACAGAAAACCGCAATATCCTCAACCGCCGGAAATCGGCGAGAGCAGCGTCACGGTTGCCCCGTCGGTGAGCGGCTCGGTCGAGTCGGCTCGAACTTGCTCGTCCGCGACAAAGATCAGCAGCGTTGGCTGCGGCGCGGAATCCGCGGTCAGGACGAGACGCTGAAACGAGTCATCGTGCCGATCCGCCGCCGCTCGCAGCACGTCGGAAACGGTCGCTCCGTCAGCAACGTCGAGCGTTTCGCGAGCCGTCCCGGCAGCTCGTTTGATCTGAGCGGTGTATTCGACGGTGACGTTCATCAGGCGGGCTCGCACGCACAGGACAGAAGGGGTGATCCTCAGCTTTCTTCGTCCCGCGTAGCGTCGTGCCGTGTCGCTGGAATTTCAAACGCGATCAGCAACCAGAACGACTTGAGTGACAGAAGAAAACGAAGAGCCTCAGATTCGCGTTTTTGCTTTCCTTCTTGATTACGGCAAACGGGAAGGTCCACCACTGATTCTCGCCCTACGCTCCGATCCAGACTGCATCAGCCACTTCGGAAGACCACGCTCATTTCGGTTCGGACAACAATCCTGAATGCGTAGGGAACCTTGCGTGCACGACGTTGACCACGATTGAACTGGAAGCTCAGGAGCCCGCCAGGATTCGCTGATACAATTCAGCGGATCAGTGCATTGGTGTATCCATAGCCTTGCAATGTGACC